>Ga0207657_10007874_pt1 | contig 10873 bp, 11 predicted proteins | sample KBSC33metaG_FD_184316 | JGI IMG/M metagenome (GOLD analysis project Ga0207657, IMG submission 184316) | Corn rhizosphere microbial communities from Kellogg Biological Station, Michigan, USA - KBS C3-3 metaG (SPAdes) (version 2) | ecosystem: Host-associated > Plants > Roots > Rhizosphere > Soil ... | reverse complement strand
GGGCCTACCATTGCTGCGCAGCGCCGCCTTGCGCTCGGGCCGGATAGCGTCGCCATATCACTATCGTTCACTACCGATTTCCCGGTTACAGGCCACTAGAGGCCGAACACCTGCGAGATGCGGACGAAGCCCGATGCGCCGTCGCGATGGCGAACCTTGACCCAGCCGGGTGACGCCGTCGTCGACGGCGATGTCGCCGGCTCGGCGAGGTCGAGCAGGACGTTGCGCTCCGCGCGAAACACGATCGGCGCGCTCTCTTCCGGCGCGCTGCGAACGTCGGCCATCGCGGCGCGGACCACGAGCGTGCGCTTGTCCGCGAGCGATTTGGACGCGATCCAGCCGATCGTCCCCGACGCGTCGCGCACCTTCGTCCAGCCTTCGACGGTGACGAGCGCCTCGACCGGCACGTCGCGGCCGTAGACGAACAGCGGCTTCGCGCGCGCCGACGGCGCGTCGTAGAGGATCGTCGCCGCGTCGTGCGTCGAGCGAAAATCCGCCGCATGCACGAGCGCCGGCAGCGCGAGCGCGGCGAAGAGCGCGCGTAGGCGTTCGCCCCTCACGGGTGCGAAATCAGTTGGCGGCGGTCGAGGGCGTCGCGACGCCCTGCGCGAGCTGCTGCTGGTAGAGCGCCTCGAAATTGATGGGCGCGAGGTGCACGGGCGGGAAGCCCGCGCGCATCGTCGCGTCGGCGACGGTCTCGCGCGCGTACGGGAACAGCACGGCCGGGCAATGAACGGCGAGCACCGGCTGAAGATGAGCCTCCGGCACGCCGCGAATCGAGAAGACGCCCGCCTGCGCCGCCTCGACGAGGAAGACGGTCTTGTCCGCGGATCTCGCGGTGACCGTCAGCGTGAGCACGCATTCGTAGGTATCCGGCGCGATCGCCTCGGCCTTCGTGCGCAGCCCGATCTCGACCTGCGGCGCCTCGCTCATCTGGAACGATTGCGGCGCGCCGGGATTCTCGAGCGAGAGGTCCTTGACGTAGACCTTCTCGATCGCGAACTGCGCGGTGATCCCGCCTACGGGCGCGGTTGCGGGTTGCGAATCCGCGGGCGTGGCGGGCGTTTCGGCCATCGTTTCTCTCCTGATCGGGGAGCGCGATTCTACTCTGCGGCGTCTTCTGCTTCGTCGGCGAGCAGCGCGTCGAGACGGCCGGCGCGCTCGAGCGCGGCCAGCTCGTCGTAGCCTCCCACGTGGAAATCGCCGATGTAGATCTGCGGCACCGTGCGCCGTCCGGTGCGCTCGATCATCGTCGCGCGCGCATCGGGAAGTTCGTCCACCTTGATCTTGTCGATGTCGTCGACGCCCTTCGCGGCCAGCAGGCGCTCGGCGCGGCGGCAATAGCCGCAAAACGCGGCCGTGTACATGGTAACGCGCGGCCGTGCGCCGGCCTCGTTCGCTGCCGCAGGATTGGGCGTCGGCTCGTTCACGATTTCGTCACCGGCAGTCCCGCATCCTTCCACGCGCGAAAGCCGCCGCGCAGCGATTGCACTTCCTTGAAGCCGAGGCGTGAAAGGGCGGCGATCGCCGCGCCCGCGCGCACGCCCCGGGCGCAGTACACGATGACCGGACGCGACAGGTATTTGCCGATCTCGCCGGCGCGATCCTTCAGTTGGGACAGCGGGATGTGCACCGCGTTCGGCAGACGCCCGCCCTCGACCTCGTTGGCCTCGCGCACGTCGAGCACCAGCGGGTTGCCCTTGTTCAGCAGGCGCGTCGCCTCGAGCGTGGTGACCTCGCGCACCGGCGACAGCTGGCGCGTCACGAGCGGGTAGAACAATATCGCGCCGGACAACACGAACACCAGCAGGAGCGCCCAGTTGTAGCCGTGCGTGAGAAAACCGATGAATTCGGGCAACCGGTCGATCCTTTCGCGGACAAAGTCTAAAATGATAACGTAACGCAGCGATTCGCCTCGTGGCGTCGCATGCGCTCTTCACGCGAACCGCATGGACGCCCGCATCGCTCCCGATCCCTCGCCGCAGACCGCTACAGCGCGGCAACGGCACGTTCATCGCGTCGTTCTGCTCATCCTCGACGGCTTCGGCTGCCGCGAGGATGCGCCGGACAATGCGATCGCGCGCGCCAGCGCGCCGCATTGGCGCGCGCTGCTCGCGACGTGTCCGCACACGGAGATCGACGCATCCGAATTGCGCGTCGGGCTGCCCGAGGGTCAGATGGGCAACTCCGAAGTCGGGCACCTCAACATCGGCGCGGGCAGGATCGTCTACCAGGATTACACGCGGATCGACGTCGCGATCCGCGACGGCGAGTTCGCGCGCAATCCGGCGCTTCGCGATGCGATCGCGGCGGCGCGCGGCGACGACGGCACGTTGCACGTCCTCGGCCTGCTCTCGCCGGGTGGCGTGCACAGTCACGAGCGGCAAGTGGCGGCGATGGTCGACCTCGCCGCGAACGCCGGGATTCGCGTCGCGGTGCACGCATTCCTCGACGGCCGCGACACGCCGCCGCGCAGCGCGGGGCCGTCGCTGGACCTCATGGCCGGCGTCTGCGCGCGCCACGCGAACGCGCGCATCGCATCGATCTGCGGGCGTTACTACGCGATGGACCGCGACCAGCGATGGGAGCGCATCGAGCCGGCGTACGAGCTTCTCGTCGACGGGAAGGCCGGGTTCGTCGCAGCGACGGCGCACGCCGCGCTCGACGCCGCGTACGCGCGCGGCGAGACCGACGAGTTCGTGAAGCCCACGGCGATCGCCGACGCGCGAGGCGACACGACGCGGATGCAGGACGGCGACGTCGTCGTGTTCATGAACTTCCGCGCCGACCGCGCGCGCCAGATGACGCAGGCCTTGACCGATCCCGATTTCGACGCGTTCGCCCGCCACCGCGTGCCGAAGCTCGCGCGCTTCGTCACGCTCACGAGCTACGGCGATCGCTTCAAGGGCCTTCCCGCGGCGTTCGCGCCGCAGACCGTGTCGAACGGGTTGGGCGAATACCTCGCGCGGCTCGGCCTCGCGCAACTGCGCATCGCCGAGACGGAGAAATACGCGCACGTCACGTACTTCTTCAACGGCGGCACCGAGGCGGTGTATCCCGGCGAGGATCGCGTGCTGGTGCCGTCACCGAAGGTCGCGACGTACGACCTGAAGCCCGAAATGAGCGCGTTCGAGGTCACCGACCGGCTCGTGGAAGCGATCGCGAGCGAGCGCTACGCCGCGATCGTGTGCAACTACGCGAACGGCGACATGGTCGGCCACACCGGCAATTTCGACGCGGCGAAGCGTGCGATCGAGGCGCTCGACGCGTGCATCGGCCGCGTCGTCGACGCGGCGCGCGCTCACGGCGCGGCCGTGGTCATCACGGCCGATCATGGCAACGCCGAGCGGATGCACGACGAGACGACCGGGCAGGCGCACACCGCGCACACGCGAAATCTCGTGCCGTTCGTCTACGCCGGCCGCCGGACGGCGAGCCTCGCGGGCGGCGGCGCGCTTCGGGACGTCGCGCCGACGCTTCTTGCGATCATGGGCCTGCCGCAGCCGGCCGAAATGACCGGCCGTTCGCTGATCCATTTCAAAACGTAGCACCGACCCCATTTTCACCACGTTTTCCGCCTGCCGGCGGGACGTTGCCGAACGACGACACGCTTGCGGTTTCGGGCGACCGCAGGCGTATACTCGCAGGCGATCGCGCCGTACCGTGCGAGGGGACGGGCGGCATCATCGATCGCAACATTTCAGAAACGGAAACAGAGGTCGCGATGCGCGAAGGCATGAAGAAGGCAAGCTGGATCGGCATGGGTGCGGTGCTCGGGTTGCTCCTGAGCCTGAACCTCTCGGTGTTCGCGCAACGCGAATCGCGGCTGCCCATCCCGTACGAGGATCTTCAGCTCCTCTCGGCGGTGTTTGGAAAGATCAAGAGCGACTACGTCGATCCCGTCTCGGACGACAAGCTCATCAAGGAAGCGATCAACGGGATGGTCCACGGGCTCGACCCGCACTCGGACTTTCTCGACGCGGAAGCCTTCCACGAGCTGCAGGTCGACACCCAGGGCAAGTTCGGCGGCCTCGGCATCGAAGTCGGAATCGAGGACGGCGTGGTGCGCGTCGTTTCGCCGATCGAGGACACGCCGGCGTTCAAGGCGGGCATCAAGGCGGGCGATCTGATCGTCAAGATCGACGACATGGCGACGCGCGGCATGCCGCTCTCCAAGGCCGTCGAGAAGATGCGCGGCAAGCCGGGCTCGACCGTCGCGCTCACCGTGGTTCGCAAGGACGTCGACTCGCCGCTCACGTTCACGATCGAGCGCCAGGAAATCAACGTCAAGAGCGTCCGCGCGAAGACGATCGAACCGGGTTACGGGTTCATCCGCGTGCGCAAGTTCCAGGAAGACACGGGCGCCGACCTCGCGAAGGCCATCCGCGATCTGTATGCGAACGGGCCGCTGAAGGGCCTCGTGCTCGACCTGCGCAGCGACCCGGGCGGCCTGCTCAATCAGGCGGTGGCCGTTTCCTCCGCGTTCCTGCCGAAGGATTCGCTCGTCGTCTACACCGACGGTCGCACGCCGGATGCGCACATGCGCCTCACCGCGAGCCGCGAGAACTACGTGCGCCGCGGCGACGACTACCTGCGCGACCTGCCGGCGGGCATCAAGACCGTGCCGATGGTGGTGCTGGTCGACGGCGGAACGGCCTCGGCGTCCGAGATCGTCGCGGGCGCGTTGCAGGATCACAAGCGCGCGACCGTGCTCGGCGTGCAGACGTTCGGCAAGGGCTCGGTGCAGACGATCCTGCCGCTCGGCAACAACACCGGCCTGAAGCTCACCACCGCGCGCTACTACACGCCGTCGGGTCGCTCGATCCAGGCGAAGGGCATCGAGCCCGACGTCGTCGTCGACGACGGCCGCGATTCGCCGAATCGCATCCGCGAGGCGAACCTCGAGCATCACCTCGACGTGCCGGGCGACGTGTCGGCCAAGCCGCAGGTCGCGACGAAGGAGGCGCCGATCGCCCCCGAGCTCAAGCCTGCGACGAAGCCCGGCGCGAAGATCGATGCGCTTCCGCCGCGTCTCGACTTCGGCTCCGCCGACGACTTCCAGCTGAAGCAGGCGATCAACAAGCTGAAGGGGCAGCCGGTGACCGAGTCGGTGAAGTCGCTGTCGGCGCAGGCGAACACCCGGTAACACAGGTCGGGCAACAGGCAGAAGACGCCGCCGGCCTTGCGCCGGCGGCGTCGTTTTCTCGGTTCGTCACGAGATCAGGTACACGCGGACGCCTGCCCGCGATACTGTTGCCTGTTATCCATTCCCCCCCGTTTCCTCGTCGTGGACGACGCCCAACTCCTCCGCTACAGCCGCCACGTGCTCCTCGACGAGCTCGGGCCGGACGCGCAGGAGAAATTTGCGCGCGCGCACGCGCTCGTCGTCGGCGCCGGCGGGCTCGGCGCGCCCGTCGCGCAATTTCTCGCCGCCGCGGGCGTCGGCACGCTCACGCTGTGCGACGCGGATCGCGTCGACCTGACGAACCTGCAGCGGCAGATCCTCTATGCAACCGGCGACATCGGCGCCCCGAAAGTCGACGCCGCGATCGCGCGGCTGCGCGCGATCAATCCCGAGGTCGTGTTTCATCCCGTCGCGACGCGCGTGGGACCCGACGAATTGCGAACGCTCGTCGCCAACGCCGACGTCGTCGTCGACTGCTGCGACAACTTCGAGACGCGCCACGCCGTCAATCGCGCGTGCGTCGGCGCGCGAAAGCCGCTCGTGTCGGGCGCCGCGCTGCGCTTCGACGGCCAGATCGCGGTGTTCGACGCGCGCGATGCGGCGAGTCCCTGCTATCACTGCCTGTTCGGTGAAGGCGACGAGCTCGAGGAGACGCGCTGCGCGACGATGGGTGTCTTCGCACCGCTCGTCGGCATCGTCGGATCGACGCAGGCGGCGGAGGCGCTGAAGCTGCTGGCCGGCGTCGGCGAATCGCTCGCCGGACGGCTGCTCGTCGTCGACGCGCTCACGATGCAGTGGCGCGAGCTGCGCGTACCGCGCGATCCTGCCTGCCCGGTCTGCGGTTAGGGGTCGAACTTACCTGGCGGCGGCGAGCTTCGCGCACGCCGCGACTTCGCCGTCGCGCGCCTGCGCATTCGCCCAGGCGCCGAACTGCTCGACGCCGCGTGCGCGCGTCTCGGGTGCCGCCGACTCGAGCTCGCCGGCGAAATCGGGCTGCGCCTCCGCACAGCGCGCCGTCGCCGCGATGATCCGCGCGTGCGCGCCCTGCGCGGCCTTGCGCGCGGCGGCGTCGCTTGCATTCGCCTCGGCGATGCGCGCGCCTGCGCGTTGCAGCGCGAACGTCGCCCCTTGCTTCATCATCGTGTCGCCGAGCTTCGCGCACGCGTCGTGGACGCGCGGCGTCTTCGCCGCCGATTCGATGCAAAGCGCGCGCAACGCGGGCGCCCACGTCAGCTCGCGCGAGGTCGCGTAGCTCGCGGCCGCCTTCGCCTTGACGGCGGGGTCGAAGTCGAGCGGAAGCGGCCTCAGGTAATTCCACCAGTGCAGCGCGCCCTGCGACCAGTAATCGTCGACGCGCGGCGCGAGCGCCGCCTGCTCGAGATCGGCGGCCGCGAGATCGATCTCTCCGCGCTGGCGCGCACGATCGGCGAGCAGGATCGCCGGCACGGCATTGTCGCGATCGCGCCGCGCCCAGTCGGCGAGACGATCCATCGCATCGCATTCGGGAAGCGGCGGCTGCGTGCGCACGAGACACGCCGTTGCAAGCGATGCCTGGTAGAGCGCGACATCGGGCGCCGCGGTGCGCGCCTGCGCGTAATGGCGAACCTGATTCGGGATATCGGTTTCGTCGAGCTCGCCAGCGAGCCACGCGGCCGGTGGCGCGCTGGCCGTCATCAGGCGCAGCCGCAGGTCGGCATCGAGCTGGTTCAACGCGCCCTGCCAGCGCGAAGGCGCCGGCTCACCCGCATTCGCCTCCACGGCCTTCGGGGTTTGCGTCAGCGTCCCCGGCGCGGGCGCGGGCAGCGGCGGTTGCGCGACCGGCGGGCCGAGGGGCGACGTTTCCTTCGGCAGCGGTGGCGGTGCCACGCCGGGCTGCGCGAGCGCGAAGGCAGAGGCGAGCACGCACAACGCGAGAAGCGACGAGCGACGAATCACGTTCATCCGAACAGGAACTTGCGTTGCAGCGGCCAACCCTCCTGCGGTGAACGTTTGAAACCGGATTTCGCGAACAGTTGCCAGCGGCCGACGACGTAGGCCATCAGGACGCCGGCATCCGCGCTCGCGTCGCCGTGCCAGCCGTTCGCGGCCTGCGCGACGCGCAGCGACTGGCGCAGCGTCGCCTCGAGCTTGTCCACCAGCTGGTTGATCCGCGCCTGCAGCCGCTCGTCCTCGTTGACGAGCGCCTCGCCGATCAGCACGCGCGTCATGCCCTGGTTCTTCTCGGCGAAGCGCAGCAGCATGACCACCGTCTGCTCGGCCTGCGCGACGCCGTCCTCCGATTCCGACTGGATCTTGTTGACGAGCGAGAAGACCGTCGACTCGATGAACTCGATCAGCCCCTCGAACATCTGCGCCTTGCTCGCGAAGTGCCGGTAGAGCGCCGCCTCGGACACGTCGAGCTTCGCGGCGAGCGCCGCGGTGGTGATCTTCTCGCCGCGCGGCGTCTCGAGCATCGACGCGAGCGTCTGCAGGATCTGCAGCCGGCGCTCGCCGGGCTTCATCGCGGGACGTCGCGGCGCGTCCATCATCGGTCGTGAAGGGCCGCCCCGGGACGTCCACGCGAGCGGGGCGAAGCGGAGGCCCGAAGGGGCCGACCGCGAGCGTGGACGGAAGGCCGACGCGCAGACGCCAGGCACGAGCAAGCCGTGCAAGGAGGCCGCGACCGATCCGCCCCCTCGGGGGGCAGCGAGCGGAGCGAGCGTGGGGGGATCATCATCGGTCGTGAAGGGCCGCCCCGGGACGTCGACCCAGCGCGGGCGCGTCGTCGGCGCGGATCATCGTGCCCACGCCCTGGCTCGTCAGCACCTCGAGCAGCAGCGCGTGCGCGACGCGGCCGTCGATGATGTGCGTGCTCTTGACGCCGTTCTTCACCGCGTCGAGCGCCGAGCCGATCTTCGGCAGCATGCCCCCGTGGATCGTCCCGTCCGCGAACAGCGCATCGATCTCGCTCGCGGTGAGCCCCGTCAGCAGCTTGCCGTCGCGGTCGAGCACGCCGGTCGTGTTCGTCATCAGCACGAGCTTCTCGGCGCGCAGCGTCTGCGCGAGCTCGCCCGCGACGAGGTCCGCATTGATGTTGTACGCCTCGCCCTGCGCGCCGACGCCGATCGGCGCGATGACGGGAATGAAATCGCGCGAATCGAGCAGGCTGATGAGCTCGGGGTCGATGCGCTCGATCTCACCGACGAGGCCGATGTCGATGAGCTCGCCTTTCACCGTCTCGCTCGCGAGCATCATCTTGCGCGCCCGAATGAACGCGCCGTCCTGCCCGGTCAGGCCGACCGCCTTGCCGCCCTGCTGGTTGATGAGCCCGACGATCTCCTGGTTGAGCTCGCCCAGCACCATCTCGACGACGTTCATCACCTTCTCGTCGGTGACGCGCATTCCCTGCCGGAACTCGCTGTGAATGCCCATCTTCGTCAGCAGCTCGCCGATCTGCGGGCCGCCGCCATGCACGATCACCGGATTCATCCCGACGAGCTTCAGCATGACGACGTCGCGCGCGAAGCCGGACTTCAGCGCGGGCTCGGTCATCGCGTTGCCGCCGTACTTCACGACGATCGTGCGATCGTGGAACCGCTGGATGTACGGCAACGCCTCGGCGAGGATCTGCGCCTTGTCCGCGGCGGTGACGGCGTTGATGGGCATGAGGATCGTCGAGGCGGCTGCGCGGCATTGTAGCGCGAAGCGGGCTCCGCCACGCCGGGGACGCGCGGAGAGTGAGCGCTGACAAAGAAACGCGGGGCGCGACCCGGATTTGCTATCGTTGCCGGCCATGTCGAGCTACCTGCCCGACGCGATTCCGCTCGCCGACGTGCGCCGCGTGCTGGTCACCAAGCTGCGGCATCACGGCGACGTGCTGCTGACCTCGCCCGTGTTCGCCACGCTCGCGCGCGCCGCGCCGCACGCCGAGATCGACGCGCTCGTCTACCGCGAGACGGCGCCGATGCTCACCCATCATCCCGCGATCGCGATGATCCACGCGATCGACCGCGAAGCGAAGCGCCAGGGCGTCGTCGCGCAGGTGCGCGCCGAACGCGCGCTGCTCGGGGCGCTTCGCGCACGCCGCTACGACCTCCTCGTGCACCTCACCGAGCATCCGCGGGGACTCACGCTCGCGTACCTGTTGCGTCCGCGCTTCGCCGTCACGCGCGAGCGGCGCGATCGCTCGCCGCTGTGGCGGCGGCGCTTCACGCATTTCTACCGGCTGCCACGCAGCACGCCCCGCCACGCGGTCGAGGCGAACCTCGACGCGTTGCGCCGCATCGGCGTGTATCCCGAGCCGGGCGACAAGCGCCTCGTGCTCGTCCCCGGCGGCGACGCCGAAGCGCGCATCGACGCGATCCTGCGCGAGCGCGCGATCGCGCCCCATGCGTTCGTCCACGCGCATCCCGGCTCCCGTTGGCTCTTCAAGTGCTGGACGCCACGCGCGAACGCTGATTTCCTCGACCGCGTCGCCTCGGACGGCTATGCGATCGTCGTCAGCGGCGCGCCGGATGCGCGCGAGCGCGAATTCGTCGCCGCCACGCTCGCCGCGGTCGCACCCCGCACGCGCGCGCAATTGCTCGATCTCACCGGCCGTCTGACGCTTCCCGAGGTCGCCGCGCTCACCGCGCGCGCCCGCCTCTTCTTCGGCGTCGACTCGGCGCCGATGCACATGGCCGCGGCGATGGGTACGCCAACGCTCGCGCTCTTCGGACCGTCCGGCGAGCACGAGTGGGGGCCGTGGATGGTCGCCCGGCGCGTCGTCGTTTCGCGCACGCATCCGTGCCGCCCCTGCGGCATCGACGGCTGCGGCGGCGGCAAGGTTTCCGAGTGCCTGACGAGCCTGCCGGTCGCCGACGTCTACGACGCCTTCATGTCGCTGTTGCGCGAGACGCGCGACCGCACGAACCGATGAAGCTGGCCGTCGTGCGTCAGCGCTACACGCCGTTCGGCGGCGCCGAGCGCTTTCTCGAGAACGCGCTTTCCTCGCTTGCCGCGCACGGCGTCGCGGTGACGCTCTTCACGCGGGAATGGAGCGGCGCCAGGACGCAGGGCATCGAGCCGCGGATCGTCGATCCGTTTCACGTCGGCGGCCTGTGGCGCGACGCGTCGTTCGCGCGCGCCGTTTGCGCGGCGCTCGCGCATTCGCCGGCCGACCTCGTGCAGTCGCACGAGCGGATCGCGTGCTGCGACGTGTTCCGCGCAGGCGACGGGGTGCACGCGACGTGGCTGGAAGCGCGCGCGCGCCACCTCTCGCCGCTGCGCCGCCTCGGCGTGCGCGTCAATCCGCATCATCGCTTCCGCCTCGCGATGGAACGCCGCCTGTTCGCGAGCGCGCGGCTGCGCGCGGTGATCTGCAACTCGCAGATGGTGAAGAACGACATCGCGAGGCGCTTCGGCGTCGCCGCCGCGAAGCTGCACGTGATCTACAACGCGGTGGCCTCGGACGTCTTCACGCCCGCGCTGCGCATGCACCGGCGCCGCGTGCGCGCGCAACACCGCATCCCGCCGCACGCGACGCTGTTCCTGCACGTCGGCTCGGGGTTCGAGCGCAAAGGCGTGGCGAGCGCGATCGACGCGCTGTCGGAGCTTCCGGCGACCTCGCACCTCCTCGTCGTCGGCGGCGACAAGCACCTCGCCCGCTACGTCGCACGGGCCCGTGCGCGCGGCATTGCCGAACGCGTGTTCTTCGCCGGCGCGCAGGCG
>Ga0207657_10007872_pt1 | contig 10876 bp, 12 predicted proteins | sample KBSC33metaG_FD_184316 | JGI IMG/M metagenome (GOLD analysis project Ga0207657, IMG submission 184316) | Corn rhizosphere microbial communities from Kellogg Biological Station, Michigan, USA - KBS C3-3 metaG (SPAdes) (version 2) | ecosystem: Host-associated > Plants > Roots > Rhizosphere > Soil ... | reverse complement strand
TCTCGGGCTGTCCTGGCAGCCGGATGCCAAGGGTGAAGGGGGGCTCTACGACGCGGGCGGGCGCTGCATCATCTGGGTGAACCGTGTACCTGAGGTCAACCCCGTCAAGCGGCGCGTACATCTCGACATGTATGCAGCCGCGCTAAGCCCGCTTCTGACGTTGGGTTGTCATATTGTCCTGTTCGAAGGTGACGACCGGCGGTGGACGGTGCTCGCGGATCCGGACGGTGGAGAGTTCTGCGCATTTCTCCGGCCCGACCCGCCGCCAGAGACGCTGCACGGGCTAGCGATCGATAGCGCCAATCATGCGGCGCAAGCTCGCTGGTGGGCCAACCTGTACGGCGGCACGGTGACCGATTCGGACGGGTTCTCGACGATCACCGACGTCCCAGGCGTGAACTTCACGATGGACTTTGCGACAGTACCGGAGGTGAAATCCGGTCCGAACAGCATTCATTGGGACGTTGCGGGCGACGTAGCGGCGCTCCGCGCGGCCGGCGCAACGGTGCTCCGGGAGCCGGACGGCGACATCTCGTGGCACGTCATGGCTGATCCAGAGGGGAATGAATTCTGCGTGTTCGCCGAGTGACCGCGGTCGGGGGCGAGTCGACTTTCCCCGAGCCGAGGATCGTGGTCGTCGGGAGCTGCAATGTCGACCTGACCAGCTACCTGCCGCACGGGCCGAGGCCGGGCGAAACCGTCATTAGCAGCTCGTTCTCGATCGGGTTCGGCGGCAAGGGTGCCAATCAAGCGCTGATGGCGCGACGACTCGGCGCTCGAGTGGTCATGGTCGGGTGCGTCGGGCGGGATTCGTTCGGCGACATGATTGTCGCCAAGCTCGCGGACGACGGAATCGATACGACCTGGCTTGAGCGCGCAGACGCGGCCAGTACCGGTGTGGCGGTCATCTGGGTCGAGCCGGATGGCACCAATCGGATCGCGTACTCCCCTGGCGCGAACGATGTGGTGTCAGAGAGGCAGGCGGCGGAGGCGGTGACGGCGATCTCGCCCGCCGTCGTGCTCGGGCAGTTCGAGATTCCCCAGGCTGCTACGCGTGCGGCCTTTGCCGCCGCTCGCCGCGTGGGCGCGACTACCGTGCTCAATCCCGCACCGGCAGCCGCCGCGGACCGCGAACTCCGGGCGTTGACCGACTGGTTGGTGCCCAACGAGGTGGAGCTCGCCCAGCTGACCTCGACCACATCGACGGCGGATGAGGCCTTGCTGGCGGCGGCCGACAGCATTTCGATCGGTGGGCTACTGGTGACGCAGGGCGCTGCTGGAGTGGCCCTTGTCGATCACGACTCTGTGCTGCGCGTCCCGGCCCCGGCCGTCAAAGTAGTCGACACCACTGGAGCTGGGGACGTGCTTATCGGTGCGTTCGGCTTCGGGCTGGCTCGCGGCATGAGCCCGGCCGCGGCGGCTGAGCTCGGAGTGCGGTGCGCATCTGAATCGGTGCAACGTCCGGGCGCTCAGGCCGCGATACCGACAACAGAGGAAGCCGCCGAACTCGCTCGCACCGGCCGTCACTGGCCTTAGAGTTACTCGGGCCGTCCGCTACCGGATCGAACCCGGTGCCAGCAGGGTCGTTGGTGCTTTCGTGGTCGGAGTTGGCGTAGGCGTTGTCCCGTGGGTCGCCCCACCTGTCCTCGAGGCCAGCAACACGCCGAGCACGACGATGACGGCCACCAGGCTTGCCACGAGGCGGAACACGACGCCCACTGCCTCGCCAAACAAGCCCGTGGCGCCCGTCGCAGCCCGAATCAGCACTGCCAGCACGGCCACGATCACCGTCACGACGATCACGGCTGCGACGGCAAGGTGCGTCACCGCCGCCTGGCTCGTGCCCGATGCACTCGGCGCGCCATAGCCATGCAGGTCTCGCGCCGCCAAGGATTGCAGCGTTAACGTCGACATGACGTGCTCCCGTCCGGGCGGGAAACCGCCCAGGCACTCGGGTTCGTCGGTCTGTGGCGGGTGCCCCCGGCGTCGCTGCCAATCGAGGTCCGGGGGCGCCCGCGGGCTAAGTCGTCGGTTCGCGGAACCAGACGTCGCTGTGTGGTGGCGAACCTAGCGCGGCCTTGCGAGCGAGAGTCGGATGCCGATCGACCACCTCCGCTCCGCGCGGTTGGGCGCTGCGGGTGGTCGAACCGGTGAGACCGGGCTGCACTGCCCTCCGGCCGGCCGGGATCGGTTGCGTCGGCCTATGGGCTCCTTCGTGCTCGTCCACCCATACCGTGAGCATGCACGTGGAAGCTGCATTTGGCAAGTGCCAATTGTCTGTGCCTCAAGTTGATACCAGGAGTTCATGCCTTTGCCGCATGACATCTTCGTACAACTTCGGTCCTGATCCGCGATTGAGTCTTGCATTCCCTGGCTTTGCGGGTATCTAATGCGCGGAAGTTCGGACGGCATGTCCGGTTGGCACGTGCCGAACGCAGACAACCATCAATAGAGGAGCAGCCGCATCGTGGCGCGCCAGGCCAGTCCCACGCTTCGCCGTCGAGAGCTTGGTTCCCGACTGCGCCAACTCCGGATGGCCCAGGGCAAGACGGCGGAAGACGTCGCACAGGCACTGATGGTCTCGGCGACGAAGATCACCCGGTTGGAGACGGGCGCCCGCGGGGTCAACATGCGCGACATCCGGGACCTCAGCAACTTCTACGAGGTCAGCGAGGCCGAGCGGGAGCATTTGATGCGCCTGGCGAGGCAGAGCCGCGAGGACTCGTGGTTCCAGCACTACGACCTACAACACCCGACCTACATCGGTCTGGAGGCGTCGGCCGCGTCGATTGCCGACTACAAGTCGGATGTGATCAACGGTTTGCTGCAGACCGAGCGGTATGCCCGAGCGATCCTGGAAGCAACGCTGCCCGATCCCACCGAGGACAAGATCGAGCAGAACGTCGAGTCGCGCCGCGTCCGCCAGCGGCTGCTTACCGACGAGCCGCCGCTTGGCCTGTGGGCGGTCATCCACGAAGCCGCGCTCCGCACCTACATCGGTGGCCCGGACGTCATGCGCGAGCAGCTCGAGAGCCTGGTCGAGCGGGCCGCCCAGCCGAACGTCGACCTGCAGCTGCTGCCGTTCACAGCCGGCGCCCATCCGGCCATCAACAGCACTTTCACCCTCCTGCACTTCCGCGAGGAGGTGCCCGACGTCGTCTACGTGGAGGGGCTGCTCGGCGAGCATTACCTCGAGGCGCGGGCGGATATCGAGCGCTATCGGCGTGTTTTCGATCAGCTGCGAGCGATGGCATTGAGTCCCAAAGACTCTGCGGCCCAGATCGCGGCAATCGCCAAGACGTTCGTCGACGACTAGCCGGCGAACCTCCAACCCGAGAAGGGAGAGACGTGTTCTCACCGAATTACGATGCCGACGCTCTCGCGTGGCGGAAAGCCACGGCCAGCGGCAACGGCGCCTGCGTCGAGGTCGCCGTCCTCGCGGAGGGCAGCGGGGTCGCGGTCCGCGACTCCAAGGATCCGAACGGACCAGTACTTCACTACACCGGCGACGAGTGGCGGGCCTTCCTCCACGGCGCCCGGAAGGGCGAGTTCGACCTTTAGCTGTTTGCCAGTGCGGGCTCCTGCCGCTGCGGGAGCCCGACGCCCAGCCCGAGTCCCGCTCCGGACGCGCGACGCCCTAAGCGACCCGCAAACGTCGCCTCCCGCGCGCTCACGTGACCCGAGTGACTGGTGAGATTCCCAGGCGTCACTCTCGTAACGCGAGCGCGCGGATCGCTGCGTTGCGAGGTCCTGCGCCACCGGCGGGTGCCCCGGTCGCTCCGGATGCCAGGACCGGCCAGGTGATTCAGGTAACAGAAGTATCACGGCCGTCCCGGTGTTGCTCTGGTGATGAGGGAGAGTCCAGAGACCGCACGGGGATGTCATGTCCGATCACAGCACAACAGCCGCCGGTCGGCCGCGAGCGCAGTCGACTCGCGACCGCGTCACCGCGGCATGCTGCCGGCTGGTCGGATCGTGACGGCGACGCTCACCCCGGATCGACAGGTCCAATGGGTGCGAACGGCTCCAGCACCGCGAGGCCGCCACGGCATCGCGAGTGCCCCGGTCACAGTGGTGCGGGCCCATTTCGGGCCGCTGCGGGAACGCATTCGTAGCCGCGGCCTGGCCCGGGCCGTTCCAGCGAGTCTCGCCCTGGCTACCGCCAGCCTCATCCTGACGGCCCTGGTACACACGCCCAGCCCGATCCAACAGCGGGCGACGAGCCTGCTCGAGTACAGGGGCGATGACCTTTACTCCGGCGAACTATGGCGACTCGTTTCCAGCGGACTCCTCGCCCAGAGCTGGCTGCAATATCTATGGACGCTGTTCATCGCGGTGGTCATCTTCGCCGTCCTCGAGGTACAGATCGGATGGCCCAAGCTCTTGGCGTGCGTGGCGGCGAGCCACCTCGTGCCAACGGTCACGGTGGCACTTCTGGCGCCAGTGGTCGGCCACGCCGGCGTATTGAGCGAGGTCGACTACGGCACCTCATGCCTGGTCGTCGGCGCTGTCGCCGGGCTCGCCTGGCTGCATCGTTCGCTGCTCCTCGCCGCCTTCGTTGCCGTCGGTGTGATCGGCGACGTCATGCTCAGTGCGCCGCTGACCGTGATCGAGCACGCATTGGCGCTCGCGGTCGGCACGGCGGTCGTCGCCGGCACCGCCAGTCGGGTGACCGGCGGAGATCTAGCGCCGTCGCGCGGCCGGCTTCAGGGCCGGGTTGGCCCAGCCCCAGCCATCGTCGGCGGGATTGATGTTGGTACCGGGCGGGACGATCTCATCGATCCGGTCGAGCAGGCCCGGATCCAGAAGGGCGTCGGCGGCGGGAAGCTGGCTTTCGAGCTGGTCCATCGTGCGCGGTCCAATGATCGCGGCGGTCACCGCCGGATGATTGATCACGAACGCAATGGCCATCTCGATAAGCGACAGGCCGGCCTGCTCGGCTAATTGGGCGAGCGATTCGGCCGCGTCGAGCTTGCGCTGGTTAGCGGGCAATGACATGTCGTAACGCCCAGGAAGCCGCTCGGCCCGCGTCGAGGACGGCGCTGAGGCGTCCTTGCGCCAGCGACCCGACAGCCAACCGCCGGCCAGCGGGCTCCACGGGATGACGCCCATCCTGTATCGGGCACAGGTGGGCAACACATCGGACTCGATGCCGCGGACGAGGATCGAGTACGGCGGCTGCTCACAGACAAACCGCTGTAGATGCTGGTCGCGGGCCACCCATTGGGCTCGCACGATCGCCGACGGCGGAAAGGTTGAGGAGCCGAGATACCGAACCTTGCCCTGACGGACCAGATCGCTGAGCGCGCCGAGCGTCTCCTCGAGATCGACGGCCGGGTCGTATCGGTGGATCTGATAGAGATCGATCCACTCAGTGTTGAGGCGTCGCAACGAGTCCTCGACCTCGCGGATGATCCAGCGGCGCGAGTTGCCCCGCTGGTTGGGGTCCTCGCCCATGGGCATCTGCAACTTCGTCGCGAGCACGACGTCATCGCGGCGGCCGCCCGCGAGAGCCTTGCCGACGATTTCCTCTGATTCACCGCGCGAATAGACGTCAGCGGTGTCGACGAAGTTGATCCCGGCATCGAGCGCTCGGTGGATGATCCGGATGCTCTCGTCGTGGTCCTTGTTGCCCCAATCGCCGAACATCATGGCGCCGAGGCACAGTTTGCTGACCGAAACGCCGGTTCGCCCCAGTGGTCGATGTTCCATGAGTGTGCTCCCTTGGTCAGGACATGCTCGGCGGCTCAATGGTCGGGATATTCCTCGTCGGTGACGTGCTCGCCCCAGTTTGGCTCAGGTCGTTGGTCGCCGGGAATGGCCTCGGTAATGGACAGATGCGCCATGAAGTGGTCGGGTGCGGCACCATGCCAATGCCACTCATCGGCTGGCGTGTTGACAATGTCGCCTGCGCGGATCTCGACGACCTCACCACCCCGGGACTGGATGAAGCCCTTTCCCTCGGTGACGTAGAGGGTTTGGCCGACCGCGTGGGAGTGCCAAGCGGTCCGGGCGGTCGGCGTGAAGTGGACGGCGCTGACCCGGACGCGCGAGGGCTCCTCGCCCCTCGCGATGCTGTCGATCCAGACGTCTCCGGTAAACCACTCCGCTGGGCCTTTCGCGGTCGGCGGCTTGGGCTGGACGTCCACGGGCATCTCCTTACTACGTGTTTGGCTCAGCAGGGCCCTTCGACAGAATGCTTACAACCAGCCGCGCGAGCGGAGCAAGGGATGTTCTGCCCGTAGCAGCCGGTCACGGCCGTCGGAACCGCGCGGCCTCTTTGGTCGCGGATTGCCGTGCTCGACCGGGGCGGGTTGCTGGCCGCTTTGTAGTAGCAGCTACGGGTCGTTGGACTCCTCGGATTGCCGATCATGGTCCTGGTGACGACGACGCAGCACGAAGAGGAGGACGACAAGAATGACGACGGCAAGCAGAATGGCGCTGGCCTGGCCGGCGATCTTCTCGACCCGCTGATAGCTGGCGCCGGCGAGATAGCCGAGCATCGTGAAGCCGACCGCCCAAATGAAACCGCCGGCAGCGTTGAAGGCGAGAAACCGCGGATAGTGCATGCGAGCCGTCCCAGCCAGGCCGGGCATCACTGCGCGGAGGAATGCGGTGAACCGGGCGAGGAACACTGCGCGTCCACCCTTCGCCCGCAGCGTCTCCTGGGCGTGAGCAAGGCCCAGCTGACGGCGGGCGAAGATCCGGGTCGAGAGGAGGCGGGGGCCGAAGTGGCGGCCGACCTCGTAGCCAACGCTGTCACCCGTGATCGCGGCCACCAGGGCGACCGAGGCCATGGCCACCAGCGACACTTGCTGGCGGTGGGCCAGTACTCCGCCGAGCAGCACCGCTGTTTCGCCTGGGAGGACGAAGCCTACGAATAGCGCCGCTTCGCTGAACGCAAGGCCTCCGACGAGCGCGTAGGCGGGTGGCCCATGCAGGTTCAGAATGGGGTCGACAACCGTGCTGACCAGGCTCACGTCGACGACACTCCGTTGTCTCCTACAGTTCTGTAGGAGCTTACCTCACCTCGCCCGTCGCGAGTTTGCGGCCGCAGCCGAGTACGGCGGCGCGGTGGCGGCCTGTGGCGGCGGACCGAAATGCCTGGACCGCGAGGGGGACAGGTAGGCGACGCCGGCCCACGTGATCGCATGAAGCAGCAGTTGGGCGCACACGAGCACGGCACCGAGACCAGCAGCGGCAGGCCCTTGGATGGCGTTGGACGTTGTCACACTAACGCAGCTCCAGACCTCGCCCACATGGGTAATTAATTGGCACTGGGTTGCAAGTCGATCCGCCGCAATAGTTGCGCGTTCGCGGCGACAACCAGAGTCGAGGCGCTCATCAGGATGGCACCCACAGCGGGCGGCAGTAAGACGCCCACACCGGCGAGGACACCGGCCGCGAGCGGCACCGCGATCAGGTTGTAACCGGTGGCCCAGGCCAGGTTCTGGACCATTTTGCGATAGCTGGCTGCACTCAGCCGGATGACGCTCAGAACGCTACGCGGATCGTCGGAGGCCAGGACGACGCCGGCCGATTCAATAGCGACATCGGTGCCGGCGCCGATCGCCAGACCGACATCGGCGCGGGCCAATGCGGCGGCGTCGTTGACCCCGTCGCCGACCATGGCGACGCGCAGTCCGCGCTCCTGCAACTCGGTTACCTTGGCGTCCTTGTCTTCGGGCAACACCTCGGCGAAGACCTCGTCGACTCCCAGGTCCGCTGCTACCGCCTCGGCCACAACCCGGGCATCCCCAGTGATCATGACGACTCGGATGCCGCGAGCGTGCAATTGGTCTACAGCCTGTCGTGATTCCGGTCGGACCTCGTCGGCCAAGGCAAGCGCTCCGATGACTTTGCCCGCTTCCACCACGTATAGCACCGCGTCGCCCCGGTTCGACCATGTCGCCACATGATCATTCAGAGCGTCTGGCCCGTCGACATCGAACTCGCGCAACAGGGCCGGCCCTCCCACTGCCACTTCCGCCCCGTCGACCGTGGCGCGGACGCCACGACCGGTCAACGACTGGAAGTTCGCCGCGGTCGCCACGGCCCCGTGCTGACGCGCCGCCGCCACCACGGCACGAGCCAGCGGATGTTCGGAGTCTGCCTCCACGGCCGCAGCCAGCGCTAACACCCGCGTGGTGCCTTCGGCAGACGGATCGACGGCGGCGAGATCGACGACGGCTGGCTGTCCTTTGGTCAGCGTGCCGGTCTTGTCGAACAGCACCGCGTCAACGGTTCGCATCCGCTCCAGCGCCAGGCGGTCCTTTACCAAAATGCCCGCCCGAGCAGATAACGCCGTCGACAGCGCGATGACCAGCGGGATCGCGAGTCCGAGGGCATGCGGGCAGGCGATCACCAGCACGGTCACCGTGCGCTCTACCGCCTGCTTTGGATCACCAATCACTAACCAGACGATGAAGGTGATGACCCCAGCCGCGGTGGCAAAGTAGAACAGCAGCGCGGCGGCGCGATCAGCCAGCGCCTGCGCTCTGGATCGCGATGCCTGCGCCTCCGCCACCAACCGGCGAATCCCGGCCAGCGCCGTGTCGTCACCGACCGCGTCCACCCGAACCCGTAGCGCTGAGTCGGTCGCCACGGTGCCAGCGACCACCCGGTCCCCGATCGCTTTCGCGACCAGTCGAGATTCGCCGGTAATCATCGACTCATCCAGTTCGGCGCGGCCCTCCAGCACGGTGCCGTCGGCCGGTACCCGCCCCCCGGGGCGCACCAGAACCAGGTCGCCGTGCTTCAGGTCAGCCAGCCCAACGGACGCCACTGTTCCGTCGTTCTCGATCCGCTCCGCGCTGTCGGGCAGCAGCGCGGCCAACGCGTCGAGGGCACTCGATGCGTGACCGAGCGCACGCATCTCCAGCCAGTGGCCGAGCAGCATGATCACCACCAGCAGCGCCAGCTCCCACCAGAAATCCAGGTCGACGCCACCGATGTCGAGCGAGGTGGCGGCGCTGGCACCGAACGCCACGGTGATAGCGAGGGCGATCAGCAGCATCATGCCCGGCTGGTGGGCGCGCAGCTCCGACCAAGCACCGGTGAGAAATGGCCAACCGCCGTAGAAGAAGACGACCGTGCCCAAGACCGGTGAGATCCAGGCCGTGCCTGGCGGCAGGCCATAGCCGAGCAGGTCGGCGAACATCGGGCTGAATCCAACGACCGGCAGGGCCAGCAGCAGGCTTAGCCAGAACCGGTCGCGGAACTGAGCGGCGTGGTCATGCTCCCCGTGTCCGACGTGTTCATGACCGGCGTGCTCGTGCGTTGCCGGATCCGCACTATGGTCGACCGGTTGCGACGCCGAAACGCCTTCGTTGAGCCGGGTCATGCCCCGGGCCTCTCGCCGCTGATCTGCAGGAGTTCTCGCAGACAGTGTTCGAGCAACGGATGTGGAAAGGCGTCCGCCAACGTGTAGTAGACGATCCGCCCTTCCTTGCGAAACGTCACCAGGCCGGCGGTCCGCAGTAGCTTCAGCCCATAGGACACTGCGTCTTCGCTGACTCCGAGCGCCAACGCCAGATCGCCGACGCACAGCCGATCAACGGCGACCAACGCGAACAGGATTCGCGACCGGACCGGATCGGCCAGCAATCCGAGCAGCCCGGCCAAGCGGCCGGCCTCCTCGACGCTGATCAGTTCTGATTGCGCCGTCAGCACCGCGTCGGCATGGACGGGATGAGAATGCGTCTCCGGCATCGCGATAACCTCCGTACATCCGCATGATTACACGGATATACGGAGGTGTCAACAACGCCGACGGCGAACGACGGGTCAAGAACACCGAGGTGGATCAGGACGAGTGGCTCGGCGCGGCCGCCGGCTCGGCCAGGATCCTGAGCCGCTTCGCGTCTTCGCTGGAATTGGCAATCGGTTCGTCAACAATCCCTGGGCCGACGATGCCCGGAGCGCCGTACGCGATCTCGTGGAAACAGGCGGCTCAGCGCTCATCATCGGAACCGGGCTGACGATGATCGACTTAGCGCTGTCGCTTGACGCCGCCGGCTATCAAGGACGCATCGTCGCGCTCTCAAGACGGGGTCAGATTCCGCGCGGCCACGCGGACTTTGACCCAGCGCCGGTGGCTCTCGATGATGTGCCGACAGGAAATGTTGGCCGACAATGGCGCTGGCTGCGCAGGCGCTCAGCAGAAGTCGGCTGGCGGGCAGCGGTCGACAGTCTTCGGCCCCACAGTCATGCACTGTGGCAGAGCCTCGATCTCAACGAACAGAAGCGCTTTATGCGCCATGTGCGGCCGTGGTGGGACGTTCACCGGCATCGGATCGCGCCGCAGGTCGCGGACACTGTGCACCGAATGATCGCATCTGGTCAGTTGGAGGTTGTTGCCGGACGAATAGTTTCAGCCGAACCCGCAGAGGGGGGCATACAAGTCGAATATCGCCGCCGCGGTTCTGCACAAAGCTCGACCGAATGCTTCGCCTACGTTCTGAACTGCACCGGGCCACTGCATGCGATGAAGAAAAGCCGTAACAGCTTGCTCCGTGGATTGCTCGACGCGGGTGAGGTGGAGCCCGACCAGCTCGACATCGGGCTGACCGTCGACGAAAATTCGCGGGCCGGAGAACGTCTGTGGGCGCTGGGGCCACTCAGCAAAGGCCGCTATTGGGAAATAATCGCGGTGCCGGACATTCGTGAGCAGGCGGCGCAGGTGGCGGAAGACATCGTTCGGGAGTTGGCGGAATGAATGATCACGGCGATCCTGAAGACGGCGACTTGGTCGAGGAGGAGGCTGCGGTCGAAATCCCCGGTGACGTCAGCGATGCGATCAAGACCCTGATTCGCTGGGCAGGCGACGATCCCGAGCGTGAGGGGCTGCTCGATACGCCCAAGCGGGTCGCCAAGG
>Ga0207657_10007871_pt1 | contig 10880 bp, 6 predicted proteins | sample KBSC33metaG_FD_184316 | JGI IMG/M metagenome (GOLD analysis project Ga0207657, IMG submission 184316) | Corn rhizosphere microbial communities from Kellogg Biological Station, Michigan, USA - KBS C3-3 metaG (SPAdes) (version 2) | ecosystem: Host-associated > Plants > Roots > Rhizosphere > Soil ... | reverse complement strand
GCGGCGAATCGACCGGCGCGGCCGGCGCGTTCATCGACCGGGCGCTGGAGCTGGAATGAGCGTCCGCGTCCACCATCGGCTCGAAGGCCCCGAGGGCGCGCCCGTCGTGACGCAAACGGGACGAAGCTTCGCCTCGCGCGCATCGACGAGCCAGCTCCGCGCGGTGGGCCGCGGCGACCTCGCCGCCGAATCGCTCGCGGGCTACGTCGACATCGCGCGACACCTGGCGTCAGACGCGGTACGCCGCGCCGACGTGAGCGCCTCGCTCGGCGACGTGCGCCGCACGCCGCTCTTCGCGGCCGACCGATACGCCGCGCGGTTCGCGGAAGCGATCACCCATGCGTGGAAGACGCTGCGTCGGTGAACGGCGCGCCGTCGGCGAGACGCTCGAGGCCATCGGCTAGCGCGTCGATCGGTCGCGCGTCGTCGAACAAGCGAGCCTGTCCGGCGACGACACGCGCGGCCACGTCGTCGCGCCACGTGCGTTCGCGCGCCACGCGCACCGCAATGCGAACATAGTCGTCTTCGTCCTTCGCCACAGTATCGCCGACGCCCGCGAGAGCCAGCATCGCCGCGCTCTGGCGGCCGCGCATCATCGCGCCGGGCAGCGTGACGATCGGCAGCCCGCACGCGATGGCGTCCAGGCTGGTGTTTCCCCCGGACCAGCGCAATGTATCGAGCATGGCATCGCAGAGCGTGTTGAGTCGCAGGTAATCGGCGTGGCTGCACTGCGGCAGCACATGAACGCGTCCGGCACGCGACACGCCGTGCGCGGCAAGCGCGCAATCGAGGCGGGCAAGGTACGCCGCCGTCAGCGCGCGGTGACGGCCTTCGAACAGCACGAGGCCGGCGCGCGGCGCCGCCGCGAGAACGCGCGCGAACAGCGCATCGTTGCTCGGGTGGATCTTGAACAGCGATTGCGGGCACAGCAGAAGCGGCCCATCGGCAGGAAGGCCGAAATCCTCGCGCGAGGCGCCCGTCGACGCTTCCGGCTTTGCATAGCGCGTGCCCAGCCCCGGCAGCAGCGCCAGCGGCTCACGGTAATGTGCGTGCGCCACCGCAGGTTCCATGGCCGCCACGCTGATGAACGCGTCGATCGTCGCAAGCCCGCTTGTGACGGGATGTCCCCACCCGGCGCATTGCACCGGCGCCAGGCGAAGCGCTCCGAGGACGAACGTCGTCGCATCCATGCCGAGCTCCGGATATGCGAGCACGTCCAGCGCATCACCGCGGATGCGCGCGGCGATGTCGAGCGTGCGCCAGCGCGGAAACGCGGTGAACGCGTCGGCGCCTGCGGCCAGGCGCTCGGTGAGCGTATCGGACGCCGACGATAGGTGATACACGCGCACGTCGAAGCGATCGCGAGGCAGGTCGGTGATCCACCGCTCGAAATAGCGGCCGACCGTGCCATCGCGCAGGAACGCCGAAGCGAATCCGACGCGCACGCGGTGCGCGATCGTCCGTCGGGCGATGGGCTCCCGGTATCGCTTCACGCGGTCGTCCAGGACCGTCGCGATCAAGTCGCCGTACCGTGTCTGCAGCAGGCGATCATCCTCGCCCTGATAGGCGAGCAGGAAATTGGTCCAGCGCAGCTCATCGAGAATGCGTGCCTCGCCGAGGCTTGCGGCGTGTCGCGGCAGCTCCTCGTGCAGCGCGTCGAGCCCTTGCGCATAACGTTCGCGCGCGGACACGACGGCGTCGGCGTCGGCAGGCACCATGGCAAGCGTGAGGCGCCGTCCGAGCACGGCACGCAGCACGCCGGGATCGCGGGCGAGCGCCGCATCGTAGGCCTGCCGTGCCTGCGCAAGATCGTCGCGCTCCGCGAGCGTGCCACCCAGTTGGACGAAGAGGTTGGCGTCGCGCGGATCGGCCTGCACCGCCACGCTGTAGAGCTGCACCGCGCTGTCGAGGGCGCCCCGCGCGCGGCGCAACGCGGCCAGCGCTACCAGCGCGACCTTGTTGCGCCCATCGAGCTCCAGCGCGCGCGTGAGCGCGGCTTCGGCACCGGCGTCATCGCCGAGCTCGCGGCGGGTTGCGCCCAGATTCGCCCACGCGAGCGCGTAGCGCGGGTCGACGGCCGTCGCGCGCGCAAACGCTGCTTCCGCGGCGGGAGTGTTGCGCAGCGCCCGCTCTGCGTTGCCGACGTTGTTCCAGGCGCGCGCGTACGCAGGGTCGATGGTCACCGCGCGCCGGAAGCTGCTGATCGCGCGGGACGGCTCGCCTGCGTCGGCGTACAGAATCCCGAGGTCGTTGTGGACGCTCGCGTCCGTCGGCGCGAGCGCCGCGGCGCCTTCGAGGTCGACGATCGCGCCGCGCAAGTCGCGCAACGCTTCACGGATGCGCGACCGCAGCTTCAGCGCTTCGATGCGATCGTCGGTGCCGACGTCACCGCGAGCAAGGAACGCATCGACGATCGCGCGTGCGCCCTGCGCGTCGCCCGTCCGCAGACGCGCCTGCGCCTCTGCGAGCGTGCCGCTCATCCCGCGCCCGCGCCATCCAGAGCGTCCGGTGCAGCACGGGAGAGCGCTTCGAGGTAGGCCGCCTCGAGATGCCGCGCGTGCGCCTGCATGTCGGTGAGCGGCGATCCCGCGAGTGCAGCCGCAATGCGTGCCTTGACGTCGGTGCGGAATCTCATGTCCTCGGCGAGCCGCACTGCGATCTCCACGTACTCGCGCCCGCTATCCGCGACCGTGTCCGTCACACCGAGGTTCGCGAGGATCGAATACGACGTGCGCTCGCCATGACGCATGCCGCGCAAGGTCACGACGGGCACGTGCATGTCGAGCGCCTCCAGCGTGCCGTTCACCCCGCCGTACGGCATCGGGTCGAGCACGAGATCGACGAGCGCGTAGCGCGCCTGGTTGTAAGACTCGTCGGCCCCCGTCGGCACGAACACCACGCGCTCCGGCGCGATGTCGGCGGCGGCCATCAGTCGCCGGAACACGTTGCGCAGCGCGTCGTCGAGCGGCGAGAACGCCAGCCGCGCGTTGGGCACGCGCTCGAGCACGCTGCGCCACAGCGCGAGACAGCGGCGCGACAGCTTCAGCGGATTGACGAAGGCGCCGATGACCACCGCATCCTCGGCGATGCCGAGGGCGGCGCGACGATAGCCGTGCTCGCGTGCCGGCTCGATGTGGCGGTACGGATACACGCAGCCTTCCATCGGCAGGAGCGTCTCGATCTGCCACGCCTGGTTCTCGGGAACGTCCGCGAAGCGATCGGTGAGCTTGAAGTCGACCGCGCGCATTCCGAGCGTGCCCGCGCTGGCGATGTGCGTGATCTGCACGCGCGCCGGCTTGCGCGCGAGTATCGCGGGCCTTGCGCCCTTGGTATGCGTGTTCAGGTCGACGAGGATGTCGAGGTCGTCGGCGGCGATGGCGGCCGCCGCGGCCCGATCGTCGAGATCGGCGATCGACACGAAGCGCTCGGCGATGCCGGCGAAGCGCTCGGTCCATTCGTCGCGCACCGGCGACATCGAGTAGAAGTGCAGCGCGAAACGGTCACGGTCGTGATGACGGAGCGCGTGCCACACCATCTTTCCCATGACGTGATTGCGCAGATCGGCCGACAAATAGCCGACGCGCACCTTTCCGGGACGCCGCACGCCGGCACGCGGGAAAGGCTCGCCGTAGAGGTGCGTGGCGACCCGATCGTACGTTTGCGAAAGGCGATGCAGCATCTCCGGCTCGACGTCGAAATACAGCAGGAGATAGAGGAGCTGCTCGAGCGCATCGGCAAGCTCGGCGTCGTCCGCCGCGACGTAGCGCTCGCGCCGCAAACCATCGAGGTAGCGCTCGAGGCCGGCGAAGTCGCCGAGGTAATGGCAGGCCTCGAGCGCGTGCAGCGCGAGCGGAAGCGCGCTGGGGCAGTGCGCCTCGAACTGCTTGAAATGCGAGAGCCACGCATCGATCCGACCGGAGGCGAGAAGAACCTCACCCAGATTCTTGTGGGCGGCTACGTGGTCGGGCTTGCGCGTGAGCACCGCGCTGTATGCCGCGACGGCGCCGTCCACGTTGCCGAGCGCCGTGAAGATGACGCCGAGGTTGAAGTCGGCCGCGACGAGGTCGGGTCGGCAGACGACGGCGCGCTGGTAGGCACGCGCGGCGTCGTCCAGGCGCCGCTGCATCTGCAGCGCGACGCCGTGGTTGTAATGCGTCTCGCCGTCCGCCGGCTCCTGCCGCAGCGCGGCGTCGAAGAACGACGCGGCGCGGCCGCCGTCGCGCACCGCGAGCCACGCGAGGCCGCAGGCGCGCAGCAGCGGCACGGTGGACGCCGGCGTCACGTCCGCCGAGAGCGCGGCGACCGCGGCGGCGTCGTGCGCGGCAGCCGCCGCCGACAATGCCGCCGCGCGCGCATCGTCGTAGCGCGGCGCGATCGCGAGCGCCGCGGCGAACCGCGCCCGTGCCCCTTCGAGATCGCCGCGGTCGCGTGCGAGCGAGCCTTCGAGATACAGCGCCGGGGCATGGCCGGGCTGCCACGCGAGGATCGCCGCGTAGCCGCGCGCCGCTTCATCCCGATCGCCGCTGCCGTGCGCCGCGACCGCAGCCTTCCACGCCTGGTCCAGCGTCGCCGCATCGGGCGACGCGGTTTGCGGCGCGAAGCCCGGCGTGAGCCATGCGTGCGGAGGCCGGGTCGCATCGATCGTCTCGTCGACGAGGGGGCCTACGTTCGGATGCTTGGCCGTCGAAACGATGCGCCTTGCCGGCCGTTGCGCGAGCAAGGGACCGACTGCGGCGGACAATCCCGACACGTCGATCAGCACATCGGCGTCGAGCGCGGCAATGCGCTGCGCATCGTCGACACCGGGCCGGACGGCGAGCGTCATGGTTGCGGCGCCGTGCCCCTCGGCCGTATGACCGCCCACGACGGCAAGCGTGATCGTGCGACCCCCATCGTCGATCGTCGTCGCGACCGCGTGCACGCTGGCCGCATCGCCGACGACGACCAGGCGCATTCGCTCGCCTGCGGTGCGTCGGGGCCACAGGAGCGGAATGCGCGCTCCGAAGGCCGTCATGCACAGGCTCGCGTATGCGCGTGCGAGCGCCGGCGCTGACGGGACGTTGGCAAGCGCCGCGGCATACGCAACGCGACGCAGCGCGTCGTGGTCCTCGGCAGGCAGGTCGCGGTCCAGCATGCGTGCGAACCACGTGTCGTCCGCCGTGCCGCGTGCCGCGATCCGCTCGCACACGAGCGCGTGGAGCCGCGGATGCAAGCGGTCCGCGACAGCGGACTCCTGCGCCGCTGCCGCGATCCGATCGACGAGGCCATCGTCGGCGCCGACCCGCTCCAGGGCGAGCGCAAGCGCGCCGCTGAATGCCGGGTGACCGAGCCAATCCGCGGTCCGCGCCAGCGCGCGCGAAACCGCATCGACGCGCGCCTCTCGCGGCGTGCCTTCGTCGGCATACCCCGCGATCGCTTTCACCGCATGCGCGCGCGAATCGCGCGGCTTGATGGCGAGCACATGCTCGGCGGCATCGCGCGCGCCCTCTGTGTCCCCCATGCCGAGCGATGCTTCGGCGAGCGCATGCCAGGCCGCGAGAAAGCGCGGGCGCGCATTGGCGGCGTCGCGCCACGCCCGCACGCCTTCGTCCAGGCGGCCGAGCTTCCACAGTGCCTCGCCGAGGTGAAAGCGCGCCTCCACGCCGCGCGGCCACTCGCGCGTGGCGCGGCGGAAGCATTGCAACGCGTCGAGCGGACGATCGGCCAGCTGGTGGTTGCGTCCGCGCGCCATCCACTGCGCGTACTTGGTCTCACTCATGCTGCAAGCGGGCCTTCAGCGCCTCGACCAGCGGCCGCGGCGCCATGCGATACAACGCGCGGCCGAACGGCGTGTGGCGAATCGCAAGCGCCTGCCGCGCGAGGCGCGCCGTCCACGCCGCCTCCCGCGCATCGGCGGGCACGGGCAAGGGCGCGCGCGGCGGCGCGAACCACGGCGCATAGCGCAACGCGTCGCGCATGCGGGCAGGCGCGAACGGCGTGCCCCTCGCGCCCGCGTCCGATGTGACGAGCACCGCCCCATACAGCGCGATGGTCGCGTCGGCCATTTGCGCGAGCGTGCTGTGCGCGACGCCGCGCGCGGCGCGACCCGCGGGGCGCAGCACGCTGTCGCGGCGCTCGTTGACGAGGGTCAGGATGCGATCGAGCATCGCCGCCTCGTCGCGCCATTCGGCCTCGGTCATGACGAATCCGGCACCCGTGCCTTGCACGCGCTCGGCGAGCGCGCCGATCGGCGGCACGAGCACGGGTCGTCCCGCCGCCCACGCTTCCGACAACGTGTAGCTGAACGTCTCGGGGCCCGCCGAGGGATAGAGCACGAGGTCGACGCGATAGTGCGCGAGCAGATCGGTGAGATCGCCCGGCGCATAGCGTCCGTGAACGGTGAAGCGAGCGTCCTCGCTCTGCCAGGGCGTGTGCTGGACGTCGAGATAGCCGATCAGCACGAAGCGCACGGGCGATGCGCGCTGGCGCGCGAGATCCACGAGTCGCTCCAGTCGCCGCGCGCCCTTGTCGGGACCGATGGCACCGAGCACCGCGACCGTGGGCACGTCGTCGTCGGGCAGCACGATCGCCATGCGCGGCCCGGTCGACCGCGCTTCGGCCAGCCCGTGACCGTGCGGGATGATGGTCGGCGTACGGCCGGGAAAGTAATGATTGAACGTCGCCGCGGCCCAGCGCGACGGCGCGATGACGAACGACGCGCGCGCGATCAGCGCCCCGTGACGTGAACGCCATTCGAGGATGTCGATGCCCGAGAACTCCGGCTGCGACGCGAGACACGGACCGCATCGCGCGGGGTCCGTCTGCGCGCCGCAGTAGAGCTCGCCGCGCTCCAGGAACGTGATGGTGGGGCACGCGAAGTTCACGTCGTGCACCGTGTAGCCGTAGGGAATGCCTGCATGCGGCATGCCCTCGAGCAACCCGTCGCGGCAGGCCGAGATGTTGTGCAGGTGAACGAGCGATATTCCCAGCGTGGCGCAGAGTGACGCGATGAAGTCGCGCCACGGCTCGTCCGCGGCGCGCGTCAGCTCGTACGTCACCATGCGGCCGTCGGCGCGATGCTCCTCCACCTGCCAGGCGTCGCCGACCGCGATGGCGAGGTAATGCCGCCACCGGCGGCGCGACGCATCGATCAGCGCGCGCACGTGCGTCTCGGTGCCGCCCCCGTGATCGTGGATGACGTGCAGCACGCCGCGCATCCCGGACGAGCGGCTGGCGAGGACGGTGGACGCGGCGTCGCGCAGAGGGCGCAGCGGATCGGCGTCGATGTAACTGCGCACCAGGTCGAGATAATCGGGATGCCGCTCGAGCAGCACCTTCATGTTCCGGGCACCGAGCTCGGTCTTGCGTCCTTCGAAGGAGCGGCCGCCGGTGTGACGCACGTACACGTCGTCGGCGAGCACGTTGCGGTAGCCCGCGCTCACCGCGCGAAGGCAGAAGTCGTTCTCCTCGCCATACCCGGCGCCGAACGCCGTGTCGAACACGCCGATGGCGTCGATGAGCGCGCGCCGCACGTACAGGCAGAAGCCGACCCCGGTCGGGAGATCGGGCCACGTCGGAACGGCGGCCGCCGCGAGCGCCTCGCTGATCGCGGCGGCCCCCTCGTCGTCCGGCACGGGGTTGTTCTCGCAGAAGCGCGGGAACGATGCGATTTCGGCGTTGTTCGAGAACGGCGTGATCGTGCCGATCGACGGATGACTCGCCGCGCAGCGCGCGAGGCGATCGAGCCACCGCGCGGACACGATGGCGTCGGAATTGAGCAGCACGACGTCGGCGCGCGACAAGGTCAAGCCGCGGTTCGCGGTGCCGGTGAAGCCCACGTTGCGCGGGTTGCGAAGCAGCGTCAACTGCGGCAGCGCGCGCCGCGCGAGCTCCTCGAAGTACATGCCGACGCGCGCATCGGTCGACGCGTCGTCGATCAGCACCAGGCGGTAGCTTCCCCCGGTATGCTCCAGCACGGCGTCGACACAGCGGCGAAGGTCGTCCACCGCGTTGTACACCGGCACGACGATGTCGACGGCGGGCGTCATGTCGTCAAGCGGCGCCACACGTGCCGAACGCGAAGCCATGGCAGTTGTACCCACCACCGCGCGCTCTGGCGATACGCGATGATGCGGTCCTGCGCCGCGAGCGCGCGCTCGAGACGCGCGCGCTCGGCCTCCAGTGCGTCGACAGCCTGGCGCGCCGATGCGAGCTCCACGCGCGCGTTCGACAGGTCCTGCGTGGCCGCCTCGCGCTCGGCGGCCAGCTGCTGGTCACGCTCGACGACGATGCGCTCGCGATAGGCGACGAGCTCCTCGAGATGCGCGATGTGCGCCGTCTGGCGCGCGAGCGCCTGGTCGCGCTCGCCGAGCAGGGCATCGAGTCGCATGACCTCGCGCGCCTGCGCGTCGATGCGCGACCATTCGCGCTCGTCGCTGTCACCGAACAGCGACAGCGTGGGCGCTTCCGCGGGCAGAGCCTGCGGCGTGCGGGCGGCGATCACCACGAAATACATCGCGGGGGGCGGTGACGCGTCGTGCACGGCATGCGCGTCGCCGCACAGCGCCTCGAATCCCGCCCCGTCGCCCTCGGCCCACAATGCGTCGCCGAGGTAGCGGCGCTGTCGATACCACTGCCGGGATGGGAAGGCATCGAGGAGTTGCGCGAGCTCGTCGCGATCGAGCTCGCGCAGGTGGAACGGATTGCGATGATTGCGCGCGTCCGAATACTCCGGCCGGTTGGGTGACGAAAGGATGAGCATGCCGTCGGCCGCCAGCACGCGCGCGAACTCCGCCAGCATGCGCGGCTGCTCCTGCGCTGGCAGGTGCTCGAGGGTCTCGAATGAGACGATCGCGTCGACGCTCGCGTCGGCGACAGGCAGCGCCGTGGCGGGGCCGACAGCGAACCGCAAGTTGTCGCGCGCGTATGTGTGCGACGCCCGTGCGATCGTGTCGCCGTCGATGTCCACCGCCGTGACGCTCGACGCGACCTCGGCCAGGAGGGCCGCGCCATAGCCTTCGCCGCACGCGACGTCGAGCACGCGCCGCCCGGTGACGAAGCGGCGCGCGAACGCGTAGCGATGGTTGTGCTCGAACGCGATCTCGCCGGCGAGACCCGGAAGGAAACGCTCGCCGGTGAATTCTGGATTCGCGGGCATTGCGGGATGGCCGCCGGCGACCGTTCAGGCGCCGCGGCGTGACGTCATTTTATCCGATGCCCGCCCGCTCGCCTGCCGCGGGCACGCCGGCGTCGGTCCAGCGATGCGGCAGGCGCACGAGGCCGAGCTCGCGCGTGACGCCGCTCACGGTGAGCGGGCGCTCGACGTTGTCGAACAGTCGAACGCCCTCGGGATCGAGTGCGTGTGCGCGCACGAAATACTTCCCCGGAAGCAGCGCGAGTGCGGGGAACTCGAGCGCGAAGGCGAAGCGGCCGCCGCCCACGCCGGCCAGCGTCACGCGATCCATGTCGGTCGCAACGCCGTAGACGGGCGTGCCGTCCGCGCGGACGAGCCCTATCAGGACCACGGGCATCCGTCCATCGGGCGAATACACTTGGCCGCGCACGACGAGCGCGTCGCCCTGCGCGACGATCTCGTGCGGCGTCAGGTCGAGCGACTGGATCGCATAGACACCCGCCGCGGCGGCCTGCTGCTGCGGGATGGGTGCGCGCCGGCCCTCGCTCTTCTCCTCGTGATAGGCGAGATACGCCTGGGTCACCTCGGCCGCGCCCCCGTAGCGCGCCACGCGGCCGTCCCTGATCCACATCGCGCGCGCGCAGAGCTTCTGCACGTGGTACATGCTGTGCGAGCAGAGGAGCAGCGTGCCGCCCGAGGCGAGGTAGCGCTCCATCCAGGCAATGCACTTCTTCTGGAACGACTCGTCGCCCACCGCGAGAACTTCGTCGGTGATGAGGATGTCGGGCGCGAGCGCCGTCGCGATCGCGAACCCGAGCCGCACCACCATGCCGGACGAGTAGTGCTTGATCGGATCGCGCAGGTGGTCGCCCAGGTCGGCGAACTCGATGATCCCGTCGCGCTTCTGCGCGATCTCGGACGGAGTGAGTCCGAGCAGGGCCGCGGCGAGCTCGATGTTGGCTTCGCCGCTGTATTCGGGATGGAAGCCCGAGCCGAGCTCGAGCAGCGCGCCGACGCGTCCGTTGACCTCCACGGTGCCGCGCGTGGGCGGCATCACACCGGCGATGATCTTCAGCAGCGTGGACTTCCCGGCGCCGTTCTCGCCGACGATGCCGAGCGACTCACCGCGCGCGAGCGTGAACGATACGTCGTCGAGCGCGCGGAACACGTGCGCCGCGCCATGCCCTCGCAGCAGGTCGTACACGAGACGCAGGCGGCCGCCGCGCGATTCGACCTTCGCGTAATCCTTGCCGACCCCATCGAGGCGCAGCAACGTGCCCGTCACAGGAAATCCTCGAAATGCGGCGACAGGCGGCGGAACATCCAGCGTCCGCCGACGAACGCCAGCAGCGCCCCCGCGAGTGCCACGGCGTCTGCCGGCTCGAGCGCAAGCCGGCCGTCCAGCAGCGCATCGCGCAGGCGCCCCACGAGCCAGCCGAACGGATTCGCCGCGACCCAGGGCCGCACACTCGCGGGCACGAGCGCGAGCGGATACAGAATGGGCGTGAGGTACATGAGAATCATCAGCGTGGGCATCAGCACGTGCTCCACGTCGCGCACGAAGACCTGCAGCGCGGACAGCGCGAGCGTCACGCCGATCACCGCGATAGCCATGATGATCCAGAGCGGCAGCGCGATGAGCAGGCCCTCGAGATGGATCGGCTCGCCGAAGCCCGCCAGCACGAGGAGCACGGCAATGTAGCCGGCGAGATGCACGGTGAGCGTCGCGGCCACCGACGCATACACCACGATCTCGTGCGGGAACGCG
>Ga0207657_10007868_pt1 | contig 10880 bp, 8 predicted proteins | sample KBSC33metaG_FD_184316 | JGI IMG/M metagenome (GOLD analysis project Ga0207657, IMG submission 184316) | Corn rhizosphere microbial communities from Kellogg Biological Station, Michigan, USA - KBS C3-3 metaG (SPAdes) (version 2) | ecosystem: Host-associated > Plants > Roots > Rhizosphere > Soil ... | reverse complement strand
ATACAAGGACTACTACGCAACGCTCGGCGTCGCGCGCGACGCGAACGCGGACCAGATCAAGGCCGCGTACCGCAAGCTCGCGCGAAAGTACCACCCCGACGTCTCGAAGGAGGCCGGCGCCGAGGAGAAGTTCAAGGAAGTCTCCGAGGCGTACGAGACCCTGAAGGATCCCGAGAAGCGCGCGGCGTACGACCAGCTCGGCCGCCACGCGCAGGGTGAGGAGATGCGTCCGCCGCCCGGTTGGGAGCAGAACTTCGGCCCGTCGTTCGGCGAAAGCGGGTTCTCGTTCGAGGATGTCGACCTCGCCGATCTGTTCGCCGGGCTTGCCGGGCGCCGTGGGGGTCCGGGAGCCGGCGCACGTCGCGCGAACATCCCCATCCCCGGCCAGGACTACGAAGCGGCGGTGCGGCTGTCGTTCGACCAGGCGTACAAGGGCACCGAGGTCGAGTTCGACATGTCGGTGCCCGAGCTCGACGAGCAAGGCGCGCTGCGCCGCGTGCCGCACAAGATTCGCGTGCGCGTCCCGAAAGGCGTGACGAACGGACAGAAGCTGCGCGTCCCGGGCAAGGGCGGCAAGGGAATCAACGGCGGTCCGGACGGCAACCTCTATCTCGACATCGAGGTCGAAGCGCATCCGCTCTATCGCGCGGAAGGCCTCGACCTCTACATGGACCTGCCGCTCGCACCGTGGGAGGCCGTGCTCGGCGCGAGCGTCGACGTGCCGACGCCGGCCGGCCGCGTGGCGTTGAAGATTCCGGAGGGCACGCAGGCGGGGCAGAAACTGCGATTGGCGGGACGCGGCCTGTCGCGCGCCGACGGCACGTCGGGCCATCTGTACGCGGTCGCGAAGATCGTCGTGCCGAGCGTCGTCGACGATCGCACGAAGAAGCTCTATGGCGAACTCGAGGACGCGTCGGCATTCAATCCCCGCGCGCACATGGTGTAGACCGACATGACGACGATCGAGACGTCCACCGCGCTCTTTCTCGACGACGACGGCACGGTGACCGCGACGCAACTCGTCGCGCAGACGGGACTGACGCCGCACGAGGTCGAGCTGCTCGTCGAGTGCGGGGCGATCGCGCCGCGCGACTTCGGGGCATCGACGTGGACGTTCAGCGCGCGCTGCGTCGTGACGGCGCGAAGCGCGCGACGTCTGCGCGACGAATTCGCGCTCGACGATGCGCACGCCGTCGCGATCCTGCTGCGGTTTCTCCAGAGGATCGAGGAGCTGGAGCGGGAAGTGCGCGGGTTGCAGGCGAGGATCTGACACCGACCCGGGATCGCGAATCCTCAGCCTCTCGGATGATGCACCTCGTGCAGCCTCTTCAACCGCTCGCGCGCGACGTGCGTGTAGATCGTCGTCGTCGTGATGTCGGCGTGACCGAGCAGCAGCTGCACGACGCGCAGATCCGCGCCGTGATTGAGAAGATGCGTCGCGAACGCGTGCCGCAGCACGTGCGGTGACAACGCGGTCTTCGCGATGCCCGCGCGCACCGCGTGGCGCTTGATCAGCGCCCAGAACGCCTGTCGCGTCATCGGCGCATGGCGTTCGGTGAGGAATACCTCGTCCGGCTTGGCGCCTCCCGCGAGCGACGCGCGCACGTCGCTCAGATAGCGCGTGATCCACGCGAGCGCCTCGTCGCCCACCGGCACGAGCCGCTCCTTGCTGCCCTTGCCGACAATGCGGACGACACCCGCGTCGATCGACAACTGTGCGAGCTTCAAACCGACGAGCTCGGACACGCGCAAGCCGGTCGCATAGAGCGTCTCCAGCATCGCGCGGTCGCGCAGGCCGAGGGGCGTCGTCGTGTTCGGCGCGGCGAGCAGCGCCTCGACCTGCGCCTCGGAGAGCTGCTTCGGCAGCCGCCGCGGCTTCTTCGGCGAGCGCACGCGCAGCGTCGGATCTTCGGCGATGACGCCGTCGTCGAGTTGCAGCCGATAGAAGCGGCGCAGCGCCGATAGACGCCGCGAAACCGACGTCGCCTTGGCCTTGGCGGCGAACTGGTCGGCGAGCCATTGCTCGAAATCGCCGCGCTTCACGGCGAGCAGGCTTTGTCCGCGGCGCGCGAGCCACGCCTGCCAACCGGTGAGGTCGCGCCGATAGCTTGCGAGCGACGCCTGCGCAAGGCCGTCCTGGAGCCACAGTCGATCGCAGAACGCGTCGATCTGATCCTGTGCCCCCGCGCTTGCGGCTGTCGCCGCGGCGCTGCGCCCGTTCGCCATTACATCTTCATGTGCGCGGGCAGCAGCGTCACGATCGACGGGAAGAACCAGATCGCGAGCACCGCGACGCACATCAGGAAGAACATCGGCAGCGTATGCCGCGCGATCCACGTGATCTGGCGCCCGGTCATCCCCTGCAGGACGAACAGATTGAAGCCCACCGGTGGCGTGATTTGCGCCATCTCGACGACGAGCACGAGGAAGATGCCGAACCACAGGAGGTCGATGCCGGCCTTCTCGACGGTAGGCAGGATGACGCCCATCGTCAGCACGACCATCGAAATGCCGTCGAGGAAGCACCCGAGCACGATGTAGAACGCGGCGAGTGCGACGATCAGCGCGAACTGCGACAGCCCGAGCGTCGCGATCCATTCGGCGAGGTCGCGCGGCAGGCCGATGTACCCCATCGCGAGGGTGAGGAACGCGGCGCCGGACAGGATCAGCGCGATCATGCAATAGAGGCGCGTCGCGCCGAGCAGGCTGTCGATGAACGTGCGCCCGCCGAGCGAACCCTGCAGCGCCGAGAGCACGAGCGCGCCGACGACGCCGAACGCGGCCGCCTCGGTCGCGGTCGCGACGCCGGCGTAGATCGAGCCTAGCACCAGAGCGATCAGCAGCATCACGGGAATCAGGTGCCGCGACGCCTGCAGCTTTTGTGCGAGCGTCGTGCGGACGGTCGGCGCCGGAACGCGCGTCGGATTTGCAAGCGCCCACACGACGATGTATCCGGAAAAGAGCGCGGCGAGCATGATGCCCGGAAGAATCCCGGCGATGAAAAGTTCGGCGATCGAAACGTTCGCCGTGACCCCGTAGACGATCATGATGATCGACGGCGGGATCAGCAGGCCGAGCGTGCCCGCGCCGGCGAGCGTACCGATCGTGATCGTGTCGGGGTAGCCGCGCTTGGCGAGCTCGGGCAGCGTCATCTTGCCGATCGTCGCGCACGTCGCCACCGACGATCCCGACACCGCGGCGAAGATCGTGCAGCCGACGATGTTCGTATGCAGCAGCCGGCCCGGGACGCGCTCGAGCCACGGCGCGAGCCCCTTGAACATGTCCTGCGACAGCCGCGTACGGAACAGGATCTCGCCCATCCAGCAGAAGAGCGGCAATGCGGTCAGCGTCCACGACGATGCGGTTCCCCACACGGTCACGGCCATTGCATCGCCGGCGGGCCGCGACGAGAAAAGCGTCATGCCGATCCACGCGACGCCGGCGAGCGCGAGCCCGATCCACACACCGCTGCCGAGCAGGGCGAACAGCGCGACGATCAGGAGCGTGGTGATGAGCGCATCCATCGTCGCGTCGCGCCTACTCGTAGTGCGGCGCTTCGGTGGGTGCCGCGGGACGGCGCGTGCCGCGCCATTCGCAGATCAGCTCGTCGACCAAGGCGGCGAGCAGCACGGTCGTGCCGAGCGCCATCGAAAGCTGCGGAATCCACAGCGGCGTCGCGTCGTTCGCGGTGGAGACATCGTTGAATTGCCACGACTGCACGACGAGCCGCACGCTGTACCACGCGAACGCCGCGGCGAGGATCGTGGCGATCGCGAGCGACCAAAGTTCCAGCGCCCGCCGCGCGCCCGGCCTCGCATGCTCGAGCAGCAGCGACACGCGAATGTGCTCGCCGCGTTTCAGCGTGTGCGCCAGCGCGAGAAAGCCGCTCGCCGCCATGCAATAGCCCGCGTACGCGTCGGTGCCCGGGATGAACACGTTGAGCAGGCGGCCGACGATCGCGACCAGCACCATCACCAGCGTGCCGACCATGAAAAACGCCGCCAGGTACGCGGCGGCGTCGAAGAGCCGGTCGAGCAGGCGGCGCGTCATCGACAGAGGAAGCGACGACGGCGCGCCTGCAACGCCCTTATCGCGGCGTCGCCACGGATCACTCCATCGCCCGGTACTGGTCGATCACCTTCCTGCCGTCGGGCCCGGCCTTGCGCAGCCACTCGGCGAGCATCACGTTGCCGACCTTGCGCATGTCCGCGGTGAGTTGCTCGCTCGGCTTGTCGATCGTCATGCCCTTCTGGCGCAGCTGATCGACGTACCAGCCGGTCTTTTCCTCGGAGAGCTTCCAGCCGCGCGTCTCGGCCGCGGCGGCGGCCTTCAGCACCGCCTGCTGCGTCGGCTTGTCGAGCGCGTCGAACGCGGACTTGTTCACGATGATCGCGTTCTTCGGTAGCCACGCCTGCGTGTCGTAGAAGTGCTTGAGGTGCTCGTAGGTCTTCGAGTCGTAGCCGGTCGCACCCGACGACATGTACGAGTCGATGACGCCGGTGGCGAGCGCCTGCGACACCTCGGCCGCCTGTACGGTGACCGGTTGCGCGCCGACGAGCTCGGCGATCTTCGACGTCGCGGGGCTGTACGCGCGCCACTTGAGGCCTTTCATGTCGGCGGCGCTACCGAGCGTGCGGTTGGTGAAGATGCCCTGCGGCGGCCATGGCACCGTGTAGAGCAGCAACATGCCCTGCTTCGCGAGCTTGTCGTCGAGCGCCTTGCGCTCCGCCTTGTAGAGCTTGTATGCGTCCTTGTACGACGTCGCGAGGAACGGCACGCCGTCGATGCCGAAGAGCGGGTCTTCGTTCTCGTAATTGACGAGCAGGATCTCGCCCGCTTGCGCCTGCCCGCCCTGCACGGCGCGCTTGATTTCCGGCGCCTTGAAGAGCGATGCGTTCGGATGGATCTGCAGCTTGAGCTTGCCGCCGGTCGCCTTGTCGACGTCGTTCGCGAACTGCTGCAGGTTCTCGGTGTGGAAGTTGTTCGCCGGATATGCGGTCGGCACGTCCCACCTGGTTTGCGCGGCGGCGGGCAGCGCGAGTGCAAGGCCGAGGACGAGGGGGGCGAGGAGGCGGTTCATGGGTGTCAGGGATCGGGTATCGGGGATCAGGAATCAGGAAGGCGCGTCCGGCCGCCTTGGCGGGCAGATATTACTCGGATCGGTTCGCCGAGGGGATAGCGCGACCGCCCGCTTTCTATAATTCCACCGCCGACCGATGCGCCCTTCGGATACCGGCTCCCCGATACCTCCCCGACACGATGCAATTCTGGATCGACCGCGGCGGCACCTTCACCGACATCGTCGCGCGCCGCGACGATGGCACGCTCGTGACGCACAAGCTGCTCTCCGACAATCCGGAGCGCTATCGCGACGCGGCCGTGCACGGGATCCGCGCATTGCTCGGCCTGCCGGCCGGTGCGCCGATTCCCGCCGAAGCGGTCGAGGCGGTGAAGATGGGCACGACGGTCGCGACGAACGCGCTCCTCGAGCGCACCGGCGAGCGCACGGTGCTCGTCATCACGCGAGGTTTCGCCGATGCGCTTTGCATCGGCTACCAGAACCGGCCGAAGCTCTTCGTGCGCCGCATCGAGCGGCCGGCGCAGCTCTACGAGCGGGTGATCGAGGCCGACGAGCGCATCGGCGCACATGGCGACGTCGTCGCGCCGCTCGAGCTCGCGACGCTCGGGCCGCCGTTGCGCGACGCGTTCGCCGACGGCATTCGCGCAGTCGCCGTCGTGCTGATGCACGGCTACCGCTATCCCCGGCACGAGCGCGCGATCGCCGAGCTCGCGCGTTCGATCGGTTTTCCGCAGGTATCCGTCTCGCACGAAGTCAGCCCGCTGATGAAGCTCGTCTCGCGCGGCGACACCACGGTCGTCGACGCGTATTTGTCGCCGATCCTGCAGCGTTATGTGGACGAGGTGGAGCGCGACCTTTCAGGGACCGGGGGCCAGGATTCAGGGGCCGGGAGCGACTTTCGGCTCCAGTTCATGCAATCCTCCGGCGGCCTCACCGATGCGCATCGCTTCCAGGGCAAGGACGCGATCCTGTCGGGGCCCGCGGGCGGCATCGTCGGCGCGGTCGAGGTGTCGCGCCTCGCGGGCTTCGATCGCATCATCGGCTTCGACATGGGCGGCACGTCGACCGACGTGACGCACTGGGCCGGCGAATACGAGCGTGCGTTCGTCACCGAGGTCGCCGGGGTGCGCCTGCGGGCGCCGATGATGAGCATCCACACCGTCGCCGCGGGCGGCGGTTCGATCTGCACGTTCGATGGCGCGCGCTTTCGCGTGGGTCCGCAATCGGCCGGCGCGAATCCCGGTCCGGCGAGCTATCGCCGCGGCGGACCGTTGACGGTGACCGATTGCAACGTGATGGTCGGCAAGATCGATCCCGAGCTGTTTCCGAACGTGTTCGGGCGCGACGGCGACGAGCCCCTCGACGCGGGGATCGTCGAGACGAAGTTCGCCACGCTGGCGCGGGACATCGAAGCGGCGACCGGCCACGTGCGTGCGCCGGAGGAAGTCGCCGACGGCTTCCTCGACATCGCCGTCGAGAACATGGCGAACGCGATCAAGCACATCTCGGTGCAGCGCGGCTACGACGTCACGTCGTACACGCTGTGCTCGTTCGGCGGCGCGGGCGGGCAGCACGCGTGCCGCGTCGCGGACGCGCTCGGCATGACGCGCGTGTTCATCCATCCGCTCGCGGGCGTTCTTTCCGCGTACGGCATGGGGCTCGCCGACGTGCGCGCGCTCCGGCAGCGGGCGGTCGAGTCGCGCTTGTCCCCGGCCTCGCTCGCCGCGACGCAGTCCGCGTTCGCCGCGCTGGAACTCGAGGCCGGCGACGACGTCGCTGCGCAGGGGATCGATCGCCCGCGCATCCGCGGCGAGCGCACATTGCACATGAAGTACGAAGGCACCGACACGACGCTCGGCGTGCCCATGGCGGCAAGCGTCGACGACGTCGCGCGGGAATTCGACCGCCGCTATCGTCAGCAATACGGTTTCCTGATGCCGGGCAGGGCGCTCGTCATCGAGTCGATCGGCGTCGAGGCGATCGGCAAGTCGCACGACGTGCACGACGAGCGGCCGGCGTTCGCACCCCGCGAAGGCGCGCTCGTCCCCATCAGGCGCCGCCGAACGTACACGGCGCGCGCGTGGCACGACGCGCCGGTCTACGCGCGCGAGCATTTGCGCCCGGGCGATGCGATCGACGGTCCGGCGATCGTGCGCGAGCAGAACGCGACGACGGTGATCGAGCCGGGCTGGCGCGCGCGCCTCACCGAGCGCGATCACCTGATCATGGAGCGCGTGCGGCCGATCGAGCGTGCGCATGCGATCGGGACCACCGCCGATCCGGTGATGCTCGAGGTCTTCGGCAATCTCTTCATGGCGATCGCCGAGCAGATGGGCGTCACCCTCGCGAACACGTCGTACTCGGTGAACATCAAGGAGCGGCTCGATTTCTCGTGCGCGATCTTCGACGCGGCGGGCAACCTGATCGCCAACGCGCCGCACATGCCCGTGCATCTCGGCTCCATGGGCGAGAGCGTCAAGACGATCATCGGCGCCTATCGCGGCCGGATGCGGGAAGGCGACGTGTACGTGCTGAACGCGCCGTACAACGGCGGCACGCACCTGCCCGACGTCACCGTCGTCGCGCCGGTATTTCTCCCCTCACCCCAACCCTCTCCCCGCGAGCGGGTAGAGGGAGGTCGTCCCAGGGAGGCCGGCACCGATCCCTCTCCCCGTGAGCGGGGAGAGGGAGGTCGTCCCAGGGAGGCCGGCACCGATCCCTCTCCCCGCGAGCGGGGAGAGGGTGGTCGTCCCAGGGAGGCCGGCACCGATCCCTCTCCCCGTGAGGGGGTAGAGGGAGGTCGTTCCAGGGAGGCCGGCACCGATCCCTCTTCCCGTGAGCGGGTAGAGGGAGGTCGTCCCAGGGAGGCCGGCACCGATCCCTCTCCCCGCGAGCGGGGAGAGGGTGCCCGAAGGGCGGGTGAGGGGCCCGAGTTCTACGTCGCTTCGCGCGGCCATCACGCCGACATCGGCGGCACGACGCCGGGGTCGATGCCGCCGGATTCGACGGACGTGGACGAGGAGGGCGTGCTGCTCGACAGCGTGCAACTGGTCGCGGAAGGCCGCTTCCTGGAAGACGAGATGCGCGCGATCCTTTCCTCGGGACGCTATCCGGCGCGCAATGTCGAGCAGAACCTCGCCGATCTGCGCGCGCAGGTCGCGGCGTGCGCGAAGGGTATCGACGAATTGCGCAAGATGGTCGGCCAGTTCGGACTCGACGTCGTGCGCGCGTACATGAAGCACGTGCAGGACAACGCCGAGGAGGCCGTGCGACGCGTCGTCGGCGCGCTCTCCGACGGCGCGTTCGAATACCCGATGGACAGCGGCGCGGTGGTGCGCGTGCAGATCAGCGTCGACCGCGACGCGCGTTCGGCCACGATCGATTTTTCCGGGACGAGCCGGCAGCAACCGACGAACTTCAATGCGCCGTCCGCGGTGTGCAAAGCGGCGGTCCTCTATGTCTTCCGCACGCTCGTCGACGACGACATCCCGATGAATGCGGGCTGCCTCGAGCCGCTGTCGATCGTCATTCCCGAAGGCTCGATGCTCGCGCCGCGCTATCCCGCGGCGGTGGTTGCCGGCAATGTCGAGACCTCGCAGACGATCACCGACACGCTGTACGGCGCGCTCGGTGTCCTCGCAGCGTCGCAAGGGACGATGAACAACTTCACGTTCGGCAATGCGCGTTACCAGTATTACGAGACGATCGCCGGGGGCTCGGGTGCCGGCCCCGACTTCGATGGCGCGAGCGTCGTGCAGACGCACATGACCAATTCGCGGCTCACGGATCCGGAAGTGCTCGAGTGGCGCTTCCCGGTGCGGCTCGAAGCGTTTTCGATTCGGCACGGAAGCGGCGGCGCGGGCCGCCACCGCGGCGGCGACGGGGCGATTCGCCGCGTCCGCTTTCTGGAGCCGATGACCGCCGTGATGCTCGCCAATCACCGGCGCATCGCGCCGTTCGGCGTCGCCGGCGGCGAGCCGGGTGCGACGGGTCGCAACTGGGTCGAGCGCACGGACGGCACGCGCGAGGACTACGGCGCGACGTTCGAGGTCGAGATGAACGCCGGCGACGTGTTCGTCGTCGAAACGCCGGGCGGCGGCGGTTTCGGCGCCGGTGACCGCCTCCTCTGACACGTGTCGGAGGAGTGTCGGAGGAGTGTCGGAGGAGTGTCGGAGGTGAAAGGTGCAATGCGATGGCGACCGAATGTCTGTTCCGGGATGACGCGTACCTGCGCGAGGCGAACGCCCGCGTGCTGAGCCATGACGAGCGCGGGATCGTGCTCGACCGCACGATCTTCTACGCGCAAGGCGGTGGGCAGGTCGGCGATACCGGCGTGCTGATGCGCGAGAACGGCGAGCGCATCGCGGTGCGCGACACGCGCAAGGGCGAGGGCGACGACATCGTCCATCTCGTCGACGCCGACGCACCGCGGCTCGCCCCCGACGAATCGATCCACGTGGCGATCGACTGGGCGCGCCGCCATCTGCTCATGCGTCTCCACACGGCGCTGCACGTGTTGTCGTGCGTCGTCGTCGCACCGGTCACGGGCGGCAATATCGCGCCGGACAAGGCGCGCCTCGATTTCGACATCGACATGAGCCTGCTCGACGCGGCGAAGATCGAGCGCGAGACGAACGCGCTGATCGCCCAGGGGGTGCCGACGGAGACGGTGTGGATCAGCGACGAGGAACTCGACGCGCGGCCCGAGCTCGTCAAGACGATGAGCGTCAAGCCACCGCGCGGCGCCGGTCGCGTGCGGCTGCTGCGCATCCCCGGCATCGACTTGCAGCCGTGCGGCGGGACGCACGTCGCGAACATCGGCGAGATCGGCGCGATCCGCGTGCTGAAGATCAAAAGCGAAGGGCGGCGCAATCGGCGCGTCGAGATCGCGCTGGCGTAGTCGACCACACGTCGGCGCCGTAAGCAGTCGCGCCGCAGGGCGCGCGATGACTCAAGCGTCTGACCTCAAACGCCTGAGCAGCGCATCGAGCAGCGGCCGTTGACCGGCAAGCATCCGCTCGCGCGCCGAATCGGGGGTGAACCACGCGGCACGATCGATCTCCGGAAACGACTGCGTGCGCCCCGATCGCGGCGGCCACTCCATCTCGAACGCATTGCTGCGGATGTCCGTAACGTCGATGTCGCCTTCGCCGGCGAATGCGTGCACCACCTTGCCGCCCGATTGCTTCACGCTGCCGAGCGAGATCAATTCGTCGGGCGGCGGTTGACCCGTCTCCTCGACGAACTCGCGCCGCGCCGCGGTCTCGGCATCCTCGGCCGCCTCGTCGAACTCGCCCTTCGGAATCGTCCACGCGCCGGCGTCCTTCTTCGCCCAGAACGGCCCGCCGGGATGAACGAGCAGCACGTCGACGCGATCGTCCACGACGCGATAGACGAGGATTCCCGCGCTCGACCGTGCGTTCATCCGCCGATGCTACGCTTTCCCCTTCGATCACCGCACGGCCGGTCGGGTAAGCATCGCGGGGGATAATGGCGTTTCCGGCCCGCCGAAGGAGGCATGCGCGATGGCCAGCATCTACGACTTCACGGTGAACGACATCGGGGGCGGCCCGGTCGGCCTCGATCGCTACAAGGGCAAGGTCCTGCTCGTCGTCAATACCGCGAGCGAATGCGGATTCACGCCACAGTACAAGGGCCTCGAGGCGCTCTATCGCAAGTACCGCGATCGCGGATTGGAAATCCTCGGCTTCCCCTGCAATCAATTCGGCGCGCAGGAGCCGGGCAGCGAGGCGCAGATCGCGCAGTTCTGCAGCAGCAAGTACGACGTCACGTTCCCGAT
>Ga0207657_10007867_pt1 | contig 10880 bp, 12 predicted proteins | sample KBSC33metaG_FD_184316 | JGI IMG/M metagenome (GOLD analysis project Ga0207657, IMG submission 184316) | Corn rhizosphere microbial communities from Kellogg Biological Station, Michigan, USA - KBS C3-3 metaG (SPAdes) (version 2) | ecosystem: Host-associated > Plants > Roots > Rhizosphere > Soil ... | reverse complement strand
TCGAGTATTCCCTTCGTCCCATTCCTTGCGCTCGGCCCTTCTGGTGGCCAGCGCAAGCCTGTAATTAGCGTGAACAGGCCCTAGCGCTTGGCGAGAACCGGCGCGGCGTCGATGCGATGACAGGGCAAGCTTCTTTTGGTAGCTTTGCCGCATGCGCGACGACAAAGTCCTTCCTGAATGGCTGCTCGTGACACCCGAGCCTCCGGCCGACGGGCGCTTCGACCCATTCCTCGCACGTATCGAGCATGCGTTGGCAGGTGGCGTAGCGCTTATCCAACTGCGCTCGAAGCAAGCGAGCGCCGAGTCGTTCGACGAATTGGCCGGCGAAGTCCTCGCGATTTGCCGCCGTCATGGCGCGCGGCTCATGCTGAACGGACCTGCCGAAACGACGAGGATACGCGCCGACGGCATCCACTTGAATAGCGAACGATTGCTGCGCTCGACGCGGCGCGCAACATCCGGCTCGCAGTGGGTCAGCGCCGCCTGTCACACACGAGCGCAATTGCGCCACGCGCAGGCCATTGGGGTCGATTTCGTGACGCTTTCTCCCGTACTGCCGACATCGTCTCACCCCGGCGCGCCGACGCTCGGCTGGCGGCGCTTCGCCGAACTCGTCGCGAGCGTGCAATTGCCGGTCTATGCGCTGGGCGGCATGACACGCGCCGATTGCCGGCTGGCCCGAGCGTTCGGCGCTCAAGGTATCGCCGGCATTTCGGCGTTCTGGTAGCACCGCTTTCCCTCCCATGGCGTTCGAGCGTTTCGAGGCACGTGCGTTGCATCCGTGAGCGGAGCCTTGTGCTTGATCGCAGTTGCGATCGCTTTTCACATCGATCCAAGGGAGTTCGCCATGGCACGCCAAACGCTGGAAGACTTGTTCATTCACGATCTTTCCGATATTTACAGCGCGGAAAAGCAATTGACACGTGCGCTCGGTAAGCTGGCGCGTGCCGCGACCAACGAGCAGTTGTCGCAGGCATTCGAGACGCATCTGCAAGAAACGCACGGCCAGGTCGAGCGCATCGACAAGGTCGTGGAGATGTGCGGTATTCGTTTGAAGCGCATGAAATGCGCGGCAATGGAGGGGCTCATCGAAGAAGGGCAGGAGCTGATCGAGGAACTCGAGAAGGGGCCCATCCTCGATGCGGGCCTGATCGGCGCCGCTCAGAAAGTGGAGCACTACGAGATCGCGGCGTACGGCACGCTTTGCGCCCTCGGCAAACAGCTTGGCCGGGAGGATGCAGTGAAACTGCTGCATCAAACGCTGGAAGAAGAGAAGGCGACCGATCAGAAGCTCTCGCAGTTTGCCGAAAAGATCGGTAATCCCCAGGCGAAAAAGGGCTGATGGCATGCGCTTCGCGAGTTGAATGCGTGCCGCGCGGGACGCATCGCGCGGCACGCTTTACAGAGTCCTACCTCTTTCCGACGGAGCAAGAAGATGAATACACCCGCACTCGAATCGGCCGGTCGCATCGGTAAGTCCGCCATCGGTTCGTTCAGCGATATGGCGGATCGCACCCTCGACGGCCTGCAGCGTATGACCCAGCTGAATGTGCAGACAGTCAAGACGACGCTCGCGGAACAAAAGGAAATCGCCGATGAAGTGCTGTCGACGCGATCGCTCGACTGGGTTCTGGCATTGCCGTCCGCGCAGAGTCAGGCGGCATTGAAAAAGGCGCTGGCCTACTGGGGCCACGCAAGCAATATCGCAATCGAGACGGTGGCCGATAACGTCGGATGCAGCTGGTCCAGTCTCCACGACTACTCGCGATGGGCCGCCTCCTGGCTCGAGGATGCGTCGGAACTCGCGCGCACGGGCGCTTATACGTCCGCTTCGACGAGCCTCGTCGTGACGGATCCGAATGCCCAACTGCCGGCTACCGTCGAATCGACCTCGGGGGCGAGCGGGAAAACCGGCGGCAAGGGGCGTTCGGTCAACCTCGTCGATAGCGAAGGAAAAAGCGTATCCTCGACGAAGCAGTAGCGCTACCGCAGCATCGCGTCCCGCGGCATGGACGACGTTGCTTGCCGAAAAAGGACTTGAAAAAAGGAACGCTTCGCGATGAACACGAGATGCGCCCTGGACGGCGAATGTAAAACCTTGCTGCGCGAGGCCATGCGCCGTTTCTCGCCGAGCGAGCGTTCCTCTTTGATCCGGCACGTCGCGGCATCGGGCGCGACGGCCGGCGCGCTGTCGGCCCTCACGGCCGGAAGGCGGGCGCGCATCGACGGTACGACCGTCTATGCGCCGATCAATGCGGTGACGCATTCTTTATGGCCCGATGCAGCCCCACGCGCGACATGCTTCAGTGTCCGCCATACCCTGCTGGGATTGGCCATTCACCAGTGCGCCGCCATGTTCTGGGGCGTATTGTTCGAAGCGCTCGTTCCAAGGTCGCCACGCAAACGCGTGGGCACGACGCTGGCAGTGGCCGCGGCGACGGCAGCGACTGCCTATGCCGTGGACTATCACTGCGTGCCGAAGCGGCTCACGCCGGGCTTCGAGTCGCATCTGTCGCCGCGCTCGATGGTGTGGGTCTACACGGCCATCGCCGGCGGCTTCGCATTCGCGGCCTTGCTCCGGCGGCAATCGCGCTGAGTGTGTCGCCGCGCGTTCGACGACTGTCGGAATAGATGCCGGCGACGAAGGCCTCATCGGTCCCCGAGGCTGATATATTGTCGCGCAAACACATCTCGAACGAACTGGAGGTTGTCATGCGGCCTTTCGTCGAACCTTTTTTCGATTCGGCCACGTCCACATTCAGCTATGTCGTTCACTCGGGCGATGGGACCGATTGCGCGATCGTCGATTCGGTTCTCGACTACGATCCGAAATCGGGTCGCACGTCACGCGCATCGGCCGATCGCATCATCGGCTTCGTGCGCGAGCACGGCTTGCGCGTCCAGTGGCTGCTCGAAACCCATGCCCATGCCGACCATCTATCGGCGGCGCAGTACCTCAAAGCGGAGCTGGGCGGCAAAATCGCGATCGGCGAGGCCATTCAGGTCGTTCAACGCACGTTCAAGGGCATCTTCAACCTGGGGATGGACGTGCCGGCGGACGGTACGCAGTTCGACTACCTTTTCGGCGCGGACGACACGTTCGCAATCGGCGCGCTGACGGCGCGTGCGATGCATGTGCCGGGGCATACGCCGGCCGATATCGCCTACCAGATAGGCGACGCGGTTTTCGTCGGCGATACGCTTTTCATGCCGGATGTCGGTTCGGCCCGTTGCGATTTTCCAGGTGGCAACGCGCACACGCTTTATCGGTCCGTGCGCCGGCTTTTGTCGTTGCCGCCCGAGACGCGTCTGTTCATGTGCCATGACTACCCGCCCGATTCGCGCGAACCGTGCTGCCAAACCACGGTGGCCGAAGAGCGCAATGCCAACGTTCATCTGCACGACGGCATTACGGAGGAAGCATTCGTCGAGATGCGCACGCGCCGCGACAGCACGCTCGGTATGCCCACGTTGATTCTGCCGTCTGTCCAGGTCAACATCCGGGCGGGCGCCATGCCCGCGCCGGAATCGAACGGTGTTCGGTATCTGAAGATTCCGCTCGATGCGCTGTGAGCGCCGGGCGACTCAGGCCACCGATGCTCGATCGCGCGCGCCTTGCTGCTCCGGCTCGGGGATCGCCTCGATGCGGCCCATGACGAATACGAACGAGACGATGCCGATGGCGAGGATCACGCCCGCGATCATGAACGCATTGCTGAACGAGTTCGTCGACCCGACGATGTAGCCGGTGACGATGGGCGCGGCCACGCCCATCAGGTTATTGACGAAGTTCATGATGCCGCCGATGGTGCCCACCCCGCCTTTCGGTGCGATCAGCGAAGGCAGCGACCAGCCGACAGGCGCGGCGGAGGCGAGGCCGCCGAGCGCGATCGAGATCCAGAAGATGGCCCAGCCGGGGTTCGTTGTCTGCGTTGCGCCCAGCACGGCGAGGCCAAACAGCATGCCGACCACGAGCACGCCCTTGCGTACGCGCGTTTCGTCGTGGCCGCGGCGAATCAGGTGATCGATGAGCCAGCCGCCCACGACGAGGTCCGCCACGGTCGCGACCGCCCACGGAATCGCCGCATATTCGGCCGACGTCAGGATGTTCATGTGCATCGTATGCACGAGATAGCCGGGCAGCCAGGTCAGAAACAAGTAGAACGAATAGCCATAGGCGGCAAAGCCGATCGTGAGCCCCCAGACTTTCGACTTCTTCAGCAAGTAGCCGAGCATGCCGAACACGCTCGCGCTCGCCGTACCTTCCGGCGTCGCGCCGCCTTGGCGGATGTAGTCGAGCTCCGCCGCATTGACCTTGCGGTCCTGGCTAGGATCGCGATAGATCAGAAAGAAGGCGAGGAAGTACGCGAGGCTCAGCAACGCCGTGATGCCGAAGCCCCAGCGCCAGCCCATGCGGACGACGACGAAGGCGACGAGCGGCACGCCGATCACATTGGAGAACTTGGCGGCCGCATCGAAGATCGCCGTGGCGAGCCCGCGTTCGCTGCGCGGGAACCAGTAGCCGGTCGCTTTCGAACTGACGGGAAAGCCGGGTGCCTCGGCGACGCCCAGCATGGCGCGCGCGGCGAAAATGCCGCCGAAACCGCCTGCGAAAGCCGTCACGGCGGAGGCCAGTCCCCACAGAAACGCACCCCAGCGGCCGACGCGCGTGACGCCGAAGCGGTCCAGCACGATCCCAGCCGGCACCTGCAACAACGCATACGGCCAGAAGAATGCGCTGAAAAGCAGGCCCATCTCCGCCGGAGTGAGGTTGAACGCCTCCTTCAACTGAGGGGCCGCGACCGACAAATTGATGCGGTCGAAATAGTTGATGAGTACGCCGATGCCGAGCAGCACGCCGATTACCCAGCGCCGCTTGGTCATTTGACTGCTTGCCGTTGTGGTCACTTCCTGTCTCCCGAAAACTCCGAGGCGGTCCCCGAATTCGATTGCTGTGGTGTCGGTCTGCGGTGTCACGCACTCGCAGCCGGCTGGTTTCTGTGGGATAGCGCTATCTTTCGCGTGACAAAAATATCGGCTGCGTGGCTTGATCGCCGCACCAGAGGGCGGCGCGCTCGACGATGGCCGCGAGAGGCGCCGTGGCGGCGAGCGTCAGCGTGGGATGTTCGTCGATCGGTTGCTCGAGATCGGCAAACTGGCTGTTCACGAGCGAGGTCGGCATGAAGTGGCCGGCTCGCGACGCAATGCGTGCGAGCGCCTGCTGTCTCGGGATGTCGAGGAACACGAAGCCCAGCGAGGGGACGGCCGTGCGCAACCGTTCGCGATAGCGGCGCTTGAGCGCCGAGCAGGCGAGCACCGGTCGCGCGCCGAGCGCCGCGACCCGCAGCAGTTCGGTCGCCAGGCTGTCGAGCCAGCCCGCGCGATCCGCATCGGTGAGGGCGACGCCGCGCGACATTTTGTCGACGTTCGCGGCCGGGTGAAACGCGTCGCCTTCGATATAGTGACCGCCGATACGCTCGGCGAGCGCCTTGGCGACACTCGTCTTGCCGCAGCCTGCCACGCCCATGACGACGATGGCTGAAATCGCCGGATTCATTGATCTGCACTCCCGCTGCTTGAGATAGCGCTGTCTTTCGCGCGCTAAAAAATCGGCCTTTCACTGGGCCGTAGAGCTACGTCTGGAGGAATTCGCGCGGATCAGCATCAGCGTTTCGTCGCCTTGCTTTTAGCGTTGTCCAGACGATAAGACAGCGCTATCCTAGCCGAACGATGACAACTTCGACACCCAGGAAAACCCGGGCCACGGGCAGGCCGACCCTCGAGGAGGTGGCGCGTCGCGCCGGGGTCAGCACCATCACCGCGTCGCGCGCATTGCGTGGGCTGGCTTCGGTCGGGCCTGAATACGCGACGCGCGTGCAGGCGGCTGCGCGCGAGCTCAACTACGTGGCCAATTCCGCGGCGCGGGCGCTTGCGTCCGCTCGTAGCCACGATGTGACCGTACTGATTCCGTCGTTATCGAACAATGTCTTCACCGATGCGCTCGAAGCGATCCATGCGGTATTGCGGCCGCGCGGCTTCGAGATGCTGATCGGCAACTCGCATTATTCGCGCGACGCGGAAGAGGACCTGTTGCGGCACTACCTCGCGTCGCCGCCGAGCGGGATGATCGTGACCGGGTTCGATCGCACTGAGACGGCCCGGCGGCTCATCGCCGATAGCGGCGTGCCGTGCGTCCACATGATGGAGCTTGCATCGGCGAACGGAATTCATTGTGTCGGCTTCTCGCAAACGAAAGCCGGTGAGGCGGTGGCGGAGCATCTGATTGCGCGCGGTTGCAAACGCAATGCGTTCGTCGCCGCCCAACTCGATCTGCGGATGATGCAGCGTGGCGAAGGCTTTCGAAGCGTGCTGCAGCGGCGCGGGATCTACGACGCCGACCTCGAAGTCATGACGCCGGCGCCCTCGTCGGTCAGGCTCGGTGGGGAGCTATTTTTGCAGTTGATGAAACGGCGGCCGGACGTCGACGGAATTTTCTTCGGCAACGACGACCTCGCACAAGGTGCGCTATACGAGGCCTGCCGCCATGGCGTGCGCGTTCCGGAGCAGGTGGCGATCGTCGGCTTCAACGATCTTGCCGGCTCGGCGGACTCCGTGCCGCGACTGACGACCGTGCGCACCCCGCGCGCTGAAATGGGCCGCATCGCCGCGCAATTGCTGCTGGCCCTCATCGATAACGAGCGCGTTGCCCGGCCGGCTGTCGATCTCGGTTTCGAACTCATCGTGCGCGAGAGCGCGTGAGCGCTTGAGCGACGTGCGGCGATAAGGCCTGGCGATCGTCCGCACGCCATTGACGTCGTCAGCTTCGGCAGGCCGCAGCCACGGCTGTAACGGTGCGGGGCCGTTCCGAACGCAGCAGCAGAAGCGGAAAAGCGATGCAGCCGAGCGTGGCCACGCCGGCAATGAAAACAGCCAGGGCGAGCACGGTGGCAGGCAGTGCCGCGATTGCATAAATGGCCAGCGACCCCGCCGTCAGATGCATGGCGCCCATCAGTCCCGACGCCGCTCCGGCATTCGAAGGAAAGCTCGTCACGCCGCCGGCGAAAGACAGAGGAACCAGAAAGCCGTTGGCGAGCGTGATGACGGAAATGGCGAGAATCATCGGCAACGGCGTGCTCACGCCATCCACACCGAGACCGATGAGTGCGAGCGCGCCCAGCGCGAACAGCAGATAGCCGACGCCGAGGAGCCGGTTCAGCGCATAGCGCCTGGCGAAATGCCGCGAAACGAGGTTGCCTGCGATATAGGTGAGCGAAAGGCTGATGTAGCAATGGCTGATGGCCTTGGCGTCGAGTCCCATGGACTCGAGCAGGACAGGCGAAGCAGCCAGATAGCCCAGGTAGCCGGCGTAGCCCACGCAAAGATTCACGGTATAGGACCAGAAGCGCGGTTGGGCGAGCAGCATCGGGTAGCTTTCGAACGTGCGCCATACCGAGCGTTGGCGGCTCGACTTCGGCACAGTCTCGGGGATGTACATCGCGAGCAGTGCAAGGGCCGCGAGGCCGAGCGCCGCCGTGAAGAAAAACGGCGCGCGCCACGAGATATAAGTCGTCAGATAGCCGCCGACCAGCGGGGAGAGGGCCGGCGAAGCGCCCACGATCGGCATGATCGTGGTGAAGGTGTGCGCGGCGGTCTTCGCATCGAAGATGTCACTGACGATGGCACGGCCGATGACCATGCCCGCGCCGGCTCCGAGCGCCTGTGCGATGCGCGCGACACCGAAGGTCGCGACATCCGGCGCCAATGCGCAGGCGATCGATGCAACCGTGTAGAGCAACATACCGCCCATGACGAGACGGCGGCGTCCGAATGCGTCCGAGAGCGGTCCATACACGGCCTGTGCGATGGCAAGGCCGATGACATAGATGCTGAACGTGTGCTGCAGTGCTGCGATGGGCGTGCCGAATTCATGGGCGGCGAGCGGCATGCCCGGTAGATTGATGTCGGAGGCGATGAGGCCACTGGCGCTGAGCAGAACGAGCGTCGTGAGCAGTACGCCGTATGCGATGGCGGGTCTTGGGCGTTCCATGGAAGTCACTCTCGATGAAGGTACGTCATCAGGTGGCCGCTGCGCTTGCGCGGGCCGGATTCGAACCGGTGAGCGCAGCGAGCAACGACAGGTTATCGAGACGAAAGCTTAGAGCGGCGGATATAATGCCGTCCAAGACTTAATTCGTCACAGTTGATGCTATTGAGGTCTTAAGTGGGGTTCGAGATGGAACTGCAGCAGCTACGCTATTTCGTGGCCGTCGCCGAGACCGAGCATGTCGCGCGGGCCGCGGAGCGGTTGCATATTTCGCAATCGCCGTTGAGCCGGCAGATCCGACAGCTCGAGGAAGACTTGGGCTTGCAGCTGTTCGAGCGGATCAAGCAACGCGTTCGATTGACGCCGGCGGGCCGCGCGTTTTTCGACGAGGCGCGCGATCTGCTCGCGCAGGCGAGCCGGCTGGAGGAACGTGCCCGGCAGGTGGGCAAGGGCGAAATGTGTTCCCTGTCGATCGGCTATTGCGAAGGCATCGTGCACAACGGGCGATTGCCCGCGGCGTTGCGGCGTTTTCGCGCGCAGTATCCGGGCGTCGGTCTCAAACTCGCCGCGATGCGCTCGGCCGAGCAGGCGGAGGCACTCGAGCGCGCCTCGATCGATATCGCGCTTGCCTATAACGTGCCCGCGCAGACGGCCGCGTTCGGCACCCGGCTGCTTTCGCGCGAGCCTTTCGTGTTGGCTTTGGCAGACGATCATCCGTTGGCAGTGCGGCCAGAGGTGCTGCCCGCCGACCTGGATGGCATGCCGTGGATCGCGCTTCCCAAGACGCTGAACCCCGCGGCGCGCGAGCGGTTCCTTGCGGCATGCGCAGCGAGCGGCTTCCAGCCCGACATCCAATTCGAGGTGGCCCATGTCTCCACGACGCTCGGGCTCGTCAGTGCGGGGCTTGGCGCGGCGATCATGCAGGCGAGCATGCGGCGGATGAACCCGCCGGGCGTCGTTTTCAAATCGATCGAATGGCTGCCGCTTGCGGTCGAGATTCACGCGATGTGGCGCGCGAAGGCCCAAACCGTTGGGGCTCGACGGTTTCTGGAGGTCCTGCAGGAGTTGGATGGCATCGATGAGGATGTCAAAGCCGGCAGGGCGGTCTTCAGCGAGGCGTGAGCGAGCTCCCCGACGCACGCCCGGTTTGGCGGTGGGCGATTGTTCGAGTTTGGCGAGCGGTTAATTCGCCGCCGCCCGCTTTATCGGATCAGGGGGCGGGCTTAACTTCACAGTGTTTTCTGTCCGTATCGCAGTGTCGAACCAGGGACTCGGCGTCGGACATCCTTCATCGATTACGAACCGTAAAGGAAAGCACCATGAGCAAGCTGTCGGGCAAAGTAGCGATCGTCACCGGCGCATCGAAAGGCATTGGCGCGGGTATTGCCAGGGCGCTCGCCTCCGAAGGCGCCGCCGTTGTCGTCAATTACGCCAGCAGCCGCGCGGGCGCCGAAGCTGTCGTCGATGCGATCGTATCGGAGGGCGGCAAAGCCGTCGCGGTGGGTGCCGACGTATCCAAGGCTGCCGAGGCACAGGCCATCGTCGATGCCGCGATCTCGCAATTCGGCCGCCTCGATATTCTCGTCAATAATTCCGGTATCTATGAATTCGCTCCGCTCGAGGCTATCACCGAAGAGCATTTCCATAAGCAATTCAACGTCAACGTGCTTGGACTGCTGCTGACGACGCAAGCTGCGGCCAAGCATCTCGGCGAGGGCGGCAGCATCATCAATGTCAGTTCCGTCGTCACGCGCATCGTTCCGCCGGCCACTGCGGTCTATAGCGGGACGAAGGGGGCGGTCGATGCGATCACCGGTGTACTCGCGCGCGAACTGGGGCCGCGGAACATCCGTGTCAATTCGATCAATCCGGGTGTCGTCGTGACGGAAGGTACGCACAGTGCGGGTGTCATCGGCTCCGACATGGAGGCTCAGGCGGTCAGCCAGACTCCGCTGGGGCGCACGGGGCAGCCTGACGACATCGGTCGCGTTGCGGTGTTTCTCGCGTCCGACGATTCGCGGTGGATGACGGGCGAACAACTCGTGGCCGCGGGTGGAATGCGTTAAGGGGCGCTGCGCGCATTGAGCGTCGGTAAAAGATTTTTAATGCGCGCATCAAATTAATTTTGTGAGCTGACATGCCGAATTAGAGTGGAACATAGTGCACCGATAAAAAACTGTAGCCATGAAAATGCTTACGAGGGTGCACTATGCTTGATCGGTTTCAACTCGAGGCCTTTGCGACGGTAGCGGAATACGGCAGCTTCGAGCAGGCTGCCAATGCGCTTCACATTACCCGCGGCGCCGTATCGCAGCGTATCAAGGGGCTGGAGGAAGCGCTCTCCACCGTGCTGCTGGTGCGCGAGCGGCCCGCACTACCCACCGCCGCGGGTGAAGTCGTGCTGCGGCACGTGAAAGCATTGCGCCTGCTCGAGCATGACGTGTACGTCAGCCTCAAACTTCGCACTTCAGGTCACGAACGCACGCCGATCGCGATTGCCGTTAATTCGGATTCCCTCGCAACATGGTTCGACAGATGCTCTGAAGCGTTGCTTCAACAACTGCCCGTGGCGCTCGAAATCAACGCGGTGAAACCGAATACCTGCCAGTCGAAGCGCGGGGTGAATCGCGCGATGGCGCCGCTGCCAACGTAGGCGAGGGCCAGCCCGCACGCGCCGCCAATGGCCGCGAGCAGCAGGCTCTCGACCAGCATCTGCCGCAGGATGCGCCCGCGACCGGCGCCGAGGGCCAGGCGCACACTCATCTCGCGCCGCCGCCGTGCGCCGCGCGCGAGCATCAGCGTCGCGATGTTCGCACAGGCGAGAAGGAGCACGAGG
>Ga0207657_10007862_pt1 | contig 10886 bp, 8 predicted proteins | sample KBSC33metaG_FD_184316 | JGI IMG/M metagenome (GOLD analysis project Ga0207657, IMG submission 184316) | Corn rhizosphere microbial communities from Kellogg Biological Station, Michigan, USA - KBS C3-3 metaG (SPAdes) (version 2) | ecosystem: Host-associated > Plants > Roots > Rhizosphere > Soil ... | reverse complement strand
AATCGCTATATTTATTCGGTTACTGCAATGAAAACAAATACAACCATTCCTGAATCCGAATTTGTTTATGATTCAAAAAAACATTCAAACGTGGAAGTAGTTGATTTAAGGTAAAATATTTTTCATTATTGTTTAAATAAAAATTTTTCCCATTTAGTTCAAAGTAAGCCCAAGCTTTATTTCCAAAAGTAGTAGCTGCTATTCTACGCTTTATCTCTTCCTCATCCATTTCCTTGGTTAATAGGCATAAGTCGTTCAATTCTTTGCGGGTGTACGGTTTGCGTTTCCATTGCTCATTACTTATCACAGGCTTGTTACCTTCCAGGAAATCGTCTATCAGTTCAAAAAATACCTTTAAAATATAGGCATAGCAACGTTGCGTTAAGTAATATACTGTATCATTTTGATGTATAGGGAAGCGGGCTACTTTTATGATCGGTCCTGTGTCTACTTTAGGAGCCATATAGTGACAAGTTATTCCAAATTTTTTTTCATGGTTATAAATGGCGAAATTGGTACACCCTATTCCCGGATAATCAGGACTACCGGGATGTAAATTGATTCCTCCTTCTTTGGCATTTTCCAATATGGTTGCCGGGATGATCCATTGCGAAAGATAAGAGATAATGTAGTCGCCTTTCCAATCTTTCACCACGCCTGGAATTGGCTCTGATTTTGAACTGTAGATAATCAGTGCTGATGGTATGTTTTCTTTTAAATAATCTGCAGCAACTTTTGAGAAATAATCATCCTTTTTTCCAATAAATAAAATCTTAGGTGCCAAATTAATAGTCATTGTATATTGATACTCAGAAATGAATTATTATTATTCAATTTTAAAAATACTTCAAATTAATTTATTATACTCTTCAAGCAAAATCTTCCAGTACATCTCACGTTCATACCAGAATTTTATATAATGTTGAAGCTTGTTCGCCATAGAGAGCATTTTTTTTGGATTGTCTAATGCATACTTTAATTTTTGATACATGTCTTTTTCATTCTTTTTTTCAAAGAGAAGGCCCGTTTCATTGTGAATTATAATGTCCGTATTACCTGGGATGTTACTACAAATAACTGGTAATTGTATTGCTCCCGCTTCAAGTAAAACGTTGGGAAAGCCTTCTCTGTAGGATGGGAAAACAAAATAGTGCGCCAGGCTCATATAATATTCTGCATTATCGCTCCAGCCAACATTAATAATACAAGGATCGTCAACAATCTGTTTCAATATCTTTTTTGGTAGCGGATCAAGAGACGATTCAAATATGCCCACAAGAATTAGTTTTAAATGGGGATAATTTTTTTTCAGTAATGAAAAAACATTTACAAGCTCAACAATTCCTTTGTGTTTTACCAATCTTCCAATGTAAAGAAGGTAGACACTTGCAGTATCGTAGTTGATGTTTCCCTTAATAACTGTAAGGAAATTTTTATCAAGAGTTTCCTTATTAAATCGAGTGATGCTTACACCATTGGTAGAACCTTGGCCAATAACTTTTAACTTATATGCATCTGCAAGATTGTTTTTTTTTATAAAGTTGTAAAGCGAGTTACTGTTTGGCCAAACATGGTTTGCTACAGAGTAAGTAATTTTTTCTATTTGCTTTAGCAAAGCATATTTAAGGCCACTTTCTTCCATTAAAGGAAGCCCTGCAACGGTATGAATTCTAATTTTTATCCCACTTATCTTTGCGGCCATCATACCGAGTAATCCGGCTTTGGGTGTGTGAGAATGTACGATATCAGGCTTTTCTTTCCGAAATATTTTTATAAGTTGAAATAAGCATAGTAAATCCTGCCAGGGTGTAATCTTTCTTGTCATTGGTACTATGATGTGCTGGCATTTTTCGTTCTCGATTACCTTATCTAAATTTTCCCCGTCAGCGCTTATCATTATTACTTTAAACCCATTTTCGCTCATAAATTTCATTTGTCCCGGAAGCAAGACATGAAGAGCCATTGGGATCGTTGTAATGCGGATCAATTTTTTTGAAGGCCGATTGTTCATTAAAATATTATTGGACATTTAATAGCATTACAAATTTTTACTGTTTTGGTTTTAGAGATTAATGAACATGAATGTTGTTGCTAATAATTTTTATTTCAATTTAATGATATTTTTGAAGACGTTAGCCCACATAAACGTTTTTATACCATATTTCCAATGACAACAAAGTCCATAATATTTTGGCTCTTTTCTCATCTGGAATTTTTATTTTCTTATGTAGCAAATCATGAACAAATTTTTCATGAACAAAATTTCTATAAAAATTATTATCGGAAGAAAGATAATCAAAAACAGGCTCCCTCAATTCGTTATCAACCCATTTTTTTAAGGGGATTTCAAATCCTCTTTTAGGTTGATCAATTAAAATGTCCGGAAGATATTTCGTAGCTAATTGCCGCAGCATAAACTTGGTTTTCGTTCCATTTATTTTATACTTATCGGGCAGGGAAGGAACATATTCCAGCAATTCTTTGGAAAGAAATGCGCTTCTTCCTTCTTGCGAATTGGCCATAGTAGCTATGTCTATTTTAACTAAAAGGTCGTCAAAAAGATTGGTATCAAAATCGAGGTTCATTATTTTCTTTAAGCCCGATAAATCACTATTAGCAATTTTATTAAAATCTTTTCCTAATTCTTCCAGGTAATCAAAACCGGGATCAATAATATATTGCTGGTAATCTTCAAAAATATCAACACCGGCAGAAAGATAAATTTCTAATTCAGAATTGGAAGCTAAAGAAGCCAGCCGGTATAAATAATTGTAGAAAGATTTTTTGTTATTAGATGGGGGAAGTGTTTGCTTAAAAAAAGAAGCGCTTTTTTTTACTAAAAAATTCTTTTTAAAAAAGTCATAGTGAGAAAACGGCACATATCTCCTGTACCCTCCAAACAGTTCATCAGCGCCATCTCCATTTAAAATTACAGTTACATATTTTTTTGCTTCTTTGCTCACATAATAACTTGGTATAGCGGAGCTGTCAAAGAAAGGTTCACCATACTTGCTTAATATTTTTTCTAAATCGTACTTAAGCGTTTCAAACGATATCTTTATTTCAGTGTGCTGTGTTTTATATTTTTCAGCAACCAACTTTGCGAGTGGTGCTTCATCGTATTCATTATCAAATGAGACCGTGAAAGTTTTTAATCTGTTGTTGTATTCACTTGCAATCGCTGTAACGAGGCCGCTGTCAATGCCGCCGCTTAAAAAACTTCCAACCTCAAGGTCGCTTGATTCCAATCTTCTTTGTACTGCTTTATGAAGAAAATGATCGGTTTTTTTTAAGCTTTCATCAAATGAATCCTTGCTTTCTTTTTGATAATAATCGTTGATATTCCACCATCTCGTTTCATTTACAGAAAGCAAATTGCAATCAACAATTAAAAAACTTCCGGCTCTTAATTCGGTTACGTTTTTATAGGGTGTGAATTGTCTGTAAAATGAACCGAGGCGCAGGTATTGGTAAAAATTGGCTTTCTCAATTTCTAAAGAAGCCATCGTATTTAAACAATTCAGTTCACTGGCAAATATCAATTTTTTACGATCATAATAATAATAAAGAGGTTTTTCACCTGCACGATCGCGAACAATAAATAATTGATTTTTTATTTTATCGTGAATTACAAAAACAAACATTCCATCAAGGTATTGCAAAAATTCAGTGCCAAAACGGTCATACAGAAGAAGCAATGTCTCTGTGTCTGATGATGTGCTGCCCGAAAGATCAAATCGTTTCCTTAATTCTGAATGGTTATAAATTTCACCGTTAAAAATGATCGTATATCTTTCATCGAGATGCATAGGCTGTTTGCCACAGGCGATATCCAGAATAGAAAGGCGCAGATGAAAGAAATCTACATTATTATATTGATAGCTATTGTGTTCATCAGGACCACGATGTCTCAATGTCTTACTTATATTTTGGTAAGAGTAGCCTGAATTAACCGATCCAGCGATTCCACACATAAAAATAATTAATAGCTGCAAATGTAGCTATTGCACTCTTTAGTTTTTTAAAGACGTTTTAATGTGCGCATTATTAATAAGGAATTCACACTGCGTTTGATTTTGCAAGGGAAGGCATTGAACTGAAATGAATCATCCTGGAAAGATTAACAGGGTTAACTTCGGATTTTGATGAAATGTTTTTTATTTCTTTTAGATAGCAATTCAACACGATCCTCTTATCAAATTCGCGGATCATTTTTTGCCTTGCTTGTTTCCCCATTTCCATTAAAGCGCTTTCAGGTAGGGCTATCATTTGTTTCATTTTAGCGGCAAGGTCGGAGGCATCGCGCACCCGGCACAATAAGCCGGTTTTACCATCTTCAATTATCTCTTTACAACCGGTTACATTGGTTGCAATACAAGCTTTTTCCATAGAAGCCGCTTCCAGCAGTACATTAGAAATTCCTTCACGGTAAGAAGGAAGCACAATGCAGTCTGCTGCAGCAATGTCTTTTCTAACATCTTTTTTTTCACCTTCATATTCTATAATTCCCTCTGACACCCATTGATATACTACCTTTTTTGTGAGCGTATTGGATCTCAGATTCTGCTGCCATAACGGCCCAATTACCTTAAAATTAATTGCGGGATTTTGGGCCTTCATAATTTTTGCAGCCTCAATAAATTCCAGGATGCCTTTGTCTTTTACTAATCTGCCAATGAAAAGAAAAGAGAAATTTTTAGTGATTTTATTGGTGCATGGAACAGGAGCAAATTTCAAATAATCTACACCAGATCCGGGTATGCGGTCAGTTTTTTGCCTTACTATAAATCTGTGTGAAATAAATGTTTCCCTGTCCTCTTCGTTTTGAAAAAATACCTTCTCAGTTTTGCTAAGAGCAAAGGGATAGATAAAACGAATAAACCGGTAAGCCATATTCTTGCTCGAAAACAGCGGCCCAATGCCAGAAATATTTGCGATTACCGGGATGCCAAGAATTCTTGCAACGATATTCCCCCAAATAGCCGGCCTTACGCTGAATGTAAGGCAAACATCGGGTTGTACCCGTCTCATAAAATAAAAAACCTTGCAGACATACATAAGGATTTTGAGAGGGTTTGTGTTGCCTGATCCTACATGATAAACTTTCAAGCCGCTATCTTCAACTTCCTTTTTAAACTGATTGGTGTGGGTGAGCACATGCACCTCAAAATTCTGATTTAATAACGTAAGCATCAATTCATTTCTCATCGTATAAGTAGAAATCAGACCATTCTCCATAACCACAATTCTCCGGTTCGTTTTCAATTGAGAATTCATAATACTTAGTTTTTCGGTCATCATTATAACAACGAAAAGGCAGCAGTATTATTTTAGGAATGCTATAAAAAAAAGTAGTAAAAGATTAACTACTTCATACAAAAAAAGACTGAAACGGCTATAGAGAAGAAAGAGCAATTTGTCGTTGGAGGGTTAACTTTTTTTCAGTGGCTGTTGATTTTATCTTATCGTGTATTAAGAATAAAGTGATAGTATAAAAAGGCAGGCAAGGGATTTTATAACGAACTAACGTTCCGAAATTTAAAGTGCTGGCGCCTACAAATAGGCCGAATGTAATAGCAAATAAAAAGCAATACATGATCAAAGGATTTGAAAAAATTAATTTAATAATTCTAAAAGGCCCACTCTTAAAAAGTATATACAATGTAAAGAACATAAGCAGCAAACTTTCTATGGCTGCTAATAATTGAGATACTTTATGCGCTTCCCAAACAAAAGGTCTGAAAAAAGTAGTGCCAATTGCAACAGGTGATATCTTTATTAATCCGCTAAATGTGCCGTCAAACTCCGCACCGAGATTAAAATTAGACGCAGCATCTTCGCGGCCACTTCTTGCATCAATTACTTCATTAAGATGAGAGATACTGGATGTAAGGTCTTCAACGGCATATGCTCCTAATTCCTCATTATAAATCGACAGAGTTTGCGTAAAAGCGTACATACTAAGTGCAATTAACGCAGGTGCAAAAACATATCTTAGTAATTTGAATTTAATACCCTGTATATTTCTAAGTATGATGAACAAAACAAAAAAAGGCACATAAGCTAACAAAATATAAACTTTAAGTACAGACAAAAAATAGACTGAAATAAATACGATACAGGCATTTTTTAAAATAGATTTTCTTTTATAAAGAAGGCCATATAGTGAGTAAGTGAGCCAGCCAAGCGCAGCAATGCATAGGGAATCTTTCAGTAGGCCTGAACTCCAGAAGACTACGGTGGGAAAAAATAAAATAGCAACAGCAAATTGCAAATGCATTTTAGGTCGTTGGTCATAAAAGAATAAGAACAACTTCCACAAGCCTGAAAATGCAAGACAACCAAAGAATAAATTGATAACAGCATAGCTACCAAAAGAAACAAATGATAAAAGAGCGTCAAGCCGTATCACCATAAAATTAGCCTCATCTTTAAAGTAACCTTTATTATAAGGGTTTTTGACTAATGAAAGATCAAAGTCGCTTCCCTTTTTAAAGATGTATTTTAGATAGTCGCCGTTCTTTAAAATAAGATGATAAAGGTTATTTCCTTCATAATGGTATAAGACCGTAGAATCGCCAACAGTGAGATAGGAGTAATAAAGAACGAATAAAAGGCTTGCAATTATTTTAATCCAAAATCCGAAAAGATGATATTTTTTCAATGAAGAATCATCGTATTTTTTCCTTTTTCTTTTAAAGAAAAGATAGAAAAGAAGAATGTAAACAGGAATAAGTAACAGATCCGCCAGAACCATTCTATAAAGTTTTAAAACCGAAATGATTTTACTTTCCTCAATGTTATGTTTTTTTCGCTCACGCTATAGGCAATAGAGTCAAACACATTATCCTTTATCCGCTTCAAGTCGTGGATTATGTATTGTCCACGTATTTCTGTGCGGTGAAGATAATCTTTGAAGTATTGTAAAAGGGGTAGCGTGGTAATTATTATTAAGCGCGTCTTTTACAGGCAACAGAAAAAAGCTTATTTTTTTGAATTTGTTTGTCTTTTGAAATGCCATTATGTATCCGAAAAATACAAGAAGGAAGCAGAAGTATGCAGGATAAATAAGAATAGGTTTATGGCTGAACCTGGTTTTTAAAATGGGTAACCTGTTGCGAATATAAAAGTATATTTTCCAGTTGCTGCTATAGTCCCAGTCATTTTTATAGGAATAATTGCCTGCAGGGTGATAATGTATGCTATTAGTTTGCGTGTAAAATGGAATTTTATTTTTGGAGATAATTCTGTGAAGATATTCAGTTTCATCCCCCCATATAAATAGCTCTTTCTTAGGCAAGCCTACTTTTTTGATGATATCTTTATGAAGCAGCGTGCCGTTAAATGGATGTGCAAAATTTTTAATTACCGGCTCATTGACTTCATCTATGGTGGCATAATTACCCGTTTTCCAAACGAAACTTTTTTTGTCCTCTTTATTAATAACAGCACAATTTCGCAGACATAGCGTTTCTCCAGTGTTCTCAAGAAGCTTCTCAAGGGCGTCTTCTTTTGGCAATCCATCATCGTCCATTAGCCATAGCCACGTATATGATCGTTCGAAAGCTGTTTTTATGCCAGTATAAAATCCGCCTGCTCCGCCTAAATTTTCCTGAGTAATCAAATCTATATCAGGTTGGTTACTTAACCAGGTCTCTGTCTGGTCTGTACTTCCGTTATTAATAACAAGAATATTGTCAACTTTACGGGTTTGTTTTCTTAAAGCAGAAATACATTGAGCAAGCAAAGCTTGCCTATTGTAAGTTACCACAACCGCTATAACCTTATCCATCAGATTTGTGAGTTTGTATTTCAGAAGAATGACTTGTAATAACAATAACGAAAGCGCATCACTGTTATTGTTCTTTTAGAAATTTGAAACTTTATGCAGATTTTCGCAGATGTAAGGCCTGCGGACATTGCGAGAAATATCTGCGATCATTTGCGGGAAATAAATGCAGATTTGAGAATGGCGAATTAGTCTTTTAAGAAAGGCTATAATTATATTAAACAGCTTTCAATATTAGGGAATATGGGTCTTTTAGAATTAGCTATAAATGAAATAGCAAATTCCTGTGAGAAATTAATGGCTTCATCGATTACATGATGCATATCCATATAGCGGTATGTTCCTAACCTTCCTAAAAAGGAAACATTATTTAGTTTCTCGGCTTCATTTCTGTATTGAAGTAATAATTGTTTGTCTGCCGAAAGCCTTTTTGGGTAAAACGGTACATCATTTTCGGTTGTTTCCTTACTAAACTCTTTAAAGCAAATAGTGTTTTCGTGGTGTTCCCACGGAGTAAAATGTTTGTGTTCGGTAATGCGCGTATGTGGAACAGATTCATCGCAATAATTTATGACTGAGGTCCCCTGGTAATCACCTTGGGCATAAAACTGCTCGAATAAAACTGTACGATAGCCGAGCTTTCCGAATTTGTATTTAAAAAAAGCATCTATAGGACCTGTAAAAAATATGTGGTTGTATAATGAACAATCTTCCTCAAAAGAATATTTCCGGTTAAGTTTGAGCACGATATTTTTATTATCAAGAAGTTTTTCAATAAAGGGGATATAACCCTCTAAAGGAATTCCCACATAAGGATTACAATAATAACTGTCATCATAATTAAATCTTAGAGGCAGTCTTTTTAAAATTGAGGCTGGCAATTGATTAGGCTCGCATCCCCATTGTTTTTTCGTGTAGCCATAAAAAAAAGTTTCATAAAGCCTCCTGCCTATGAATTTTAAAGCCTGATCTTCAAAATTCTTAGGGACACCTATGTTGTCGGCGCTCTGGTTGTTAATGAAATCTTTTGCTTCACCCGGGGAAAATGATTTATTAAAAACCTGATTAATAGTTTGAAGATTAATAGGGAACGTATAGGTATGGCCGTTACTAACGGCTTTTACTTTATGATGAACGGGTTTTAATTGAATAAATTGATTTATGTAATCCCAAATCTCTTTTTTATCCGTATTGAAAATATGCGGGCCGTAGCGATGAACCATTATTCCGGTTTCTTTATCGCGCGAAGTGTAGCAATTGCCGGCGATATGGTCCTTTTCTTCCCAAATATCAATTTGACAATCTATCTTTTTGATAAGCTCATGTGCTAATACAGCGCCCGAAAATCCCGAACCGATGATAAGAAACCTCGGAGACATGTTTGAAAATAATTTTATTTTCTATGATGAACGATTCGATAATATATATATTGCCATCTAAATTTGATTTGTATTATTTAAATAAACTTATTTTGCCTGATTCTAAAAAGAAAATATGAAGTGTGCATTCACAACACAGCCCGAAAGGATTATTGAAACGAAATATAGAGAAATTAATATTTTCAATACTAATGGAGAAAATATAGATAAAAAAGTAGTAGGTCAATTTGGAGACGAATGGCTTAAGTTTTACGAATATGATGATGAGGTCATTGAAAAAGTGGGCAAAGAATATTTTAATATTCTTAATAATGAGATGGTTAATGCAGAGACCTATGCTTTGGATATAGGATGCGGCACAGGCAGGTGGACCAAATACCTTTCAAAAAGAGTAAAATTTATTGAGGCAGTTGATCCGAGTGACGCCGTTTTTGCCGCCGATAAATTGTTAGGCGACATTGCTAATGTACGATTGTCTCAGGCATCTATTGAAACCTTACCTTTTGCGGATGGAACCTTTGATTTTGTGATGAGTGTTGGTGTATTGCATCACATTCCTGACACCCAAAAGGCTTTGAATGATTGTGTACAAAAGTTAAAAAAGGGTGGTTATTTTTATGTGTACCTCTATTATAATTTAGAAAGAAGAGGTCTTTTTTACAGGACTCTTTTTAGAATGAGCGACCTTATAAGGAGAATAGTCAGCAGACTTCCTGGTAAGATAAAGCATTTTGTTTGCGATATTCTTGCTTTTTTCTTTTATATGCCTTTTATTTTGGCAGGGCGGCTTATTAAATTTTTGGGATTTGAGAACTTAGCCAAACGCGTGCCCTTGCATATTTATCAAAACCGTTCTTTGTTTATGATAAGGAATGATGCATTAGATCGTTTTGGGACGAGGTTGGAGCAAAGGTTCTCTACAAAGCAAATAATGGAAATGATGGAAAATGCAGGCTTAACTAATATTATGATAGGCCCCGGATTTCCTTATTATCATGCCGTTGGCAGAAGGAAATAGACTAACCAATAATTTTTTTGTAGATGTTTTTATATTTTTCGATGGCATTGGTAAGACTATAATATTCTAAAGCTCCGGTTCTTATATTGTGTTCATCAAAAGTTGTTCCTTCATTAATTATGTTGGCTACAGAGTTGAATTCTTTTTCATTCAATTCTTTTAGAACGATTCCGGATTGATATTTTTGCACAATATTGGCCACATCACCAACACCGTTATTTGTAATTACAGGAATACCCATTGCCATAATTTCACCGTGTTTGGTTGGCGAAGAAGACTGCTTGGAATAGCAGGGTTTTATAAAGAAAACCGAATATTTACTAAAAGATAATAAGGCCGGTATCTCCTTTCTTGTTGCCTGCTTTACCATGATTTTATTAGCAAGTAAACCATGTTTGTGTGCCGTAAGTGTTATGACTTCGTGTTCGCCTGGAGAAATAAATAAAAATTTTGCTGCAGGAATTTTATCACTTATAATCTTAAAAAACCGAATCATTTCATCAATAAGATACCAGCTTCCAACAGATCCGAGATAGCTTATAATAAAATCATCTTCTTGTATATTGAGTTCATTTTTAAATTTCGATTTTTGAATCATATTTACTTTCTCACGATCAAACAGATTCATATCAACGCTACATGGAATTACCGTTAACGGCATATTTTTTTTATACTGGCCCCATTGCCTAATTATCTTTTC
>Ga0207657_10007860_pt1 | contig 10887 bp, 12 predicted proteins | sample KBSC33metaG_FD_184316 | JGI IMG/M metagenome (GOLD analysis project Ga0207657, IMG submission 184316) | Corn rhizosphere microbial communities from Kellogg Biological Station, Michigan, USA - KBS C3-3 metaG (SPAdes) (version 2) | ecosystem: Host-associated > Plants > Roots > Rhizosphere > Soil ... | reverse complement strand
ACGCCGCCCGATCCCGAGCATCCGTTCCCCGGCTGCTTCACGTGCGGTCCTAACGGTGAAGGGCTGCGCCTGCGCACTGCCGCCGCCGGCGACGGCAGGGTCGTCGCGCCGTGGCGGCCCGAGGCGCCCGATCCGCTGCTCGTGTGGGCAGCGCTCGACTGCCCGGGCGCGTTCGCCGTCAACCCGGAGAACGCGCGCGGCCTGACCGTGCTCGGCCGGCTGACCGCACGGATCGACACGCTGCCGGAGGCGGGCGACGAGTGCGTCGTCGTCGCGTGGCCGCTCGGCGGCGAGGGCCGTCGCCTCTTCGCAGGAACGGCGGTCTTCCGCGGCGAACAGGCACTCGCACGGGCGAAGGCGGTCTGGATCGTCGTCGGAGACGAGTTCCGGGACGCGGTACCCTCCAGGCCATGAACGAGCGCTTCGAAGAGCTGACCCGCCGCCTCGGCGAGATCCACGACGTCGAGAAGTCGGCCGCCGTCCTCTCCTGGGACGAGGAGACGAAGATGCCTCCGAGCGGGGCAGAGGCGCGGGCCGAGCAGCGCGCGACGCTGAACCGCGTCGCGCACGAGCTCCAGGTCTCCGCCGATCTCGGCGCGCTCCTCGAGGAGCTGCGCCCGTTCGAGGAGTCACACGACGAGGGCTCGTTCGAGGCGAGCCTCGTACGCGTCGCCCGCCGCGACTACGAGAAGGCCGTCCGCGTCCCGCCGGAGCTGCGCGCCGAGCTGACCCGCGCCGGCTCGCTCGGCTACCAGGGCTGGCTGCGCGCGCGCGAGCAGGAGGACTACGGGATCATGCTGCCGCACCTCGAGCGGAACCTCGAGCTGCGCCGCGAATACGTCGCCTGCTTCGACTACGACGGCGACCCGTACGACGTCGTGCTCGACGACTACGAGCCCGGCATGAAGACGGTCGAGGTCGAGGCGATCTTCGACCGTCTCAAGGACTTCCTCCTACCGAAGATCCGGGAGGTCGCCGAGGCCGGCCCGGTCGACGACTCGTGCCTCAACGGCCGTTTTCCGCGCGACGCCCAGCGCGCCTTCGCGCTCAGCGTGCTGGAGCGCTGGGGCATGGACCGCGCCGCCTGGCGGCTGGACAAGACCGTGCACCCGTTCGCGACGTCGTTCGCGCCCACCGACATCCGCCTGACGACCAACTTCCACGAGGACTCGCTGCACGGGATCCTCTCGTGCCTGCACGAGTTCGGCCACGGCATCTACGAGCGGCAGGTCGACCCGGCATACACACGGACGCCGCTCGCCCAGGGCGTGTCGTCGGCCTTCCACGAGTCGCAGAGCCGGATGTGGGAGAACCTCGTCGGTCGCAGCATGGCCACCTGGCGGTTCTTCTACCCGCAGCTCCAGGACGCGTTCCCCGAGCAGTTCGGGCATGTCTCGCTCGAGCACTTCCACCGCGCGCTCAACAAGGTGCAGCCGTCGTTCCGGCGCGTCGACGCCGACGAGGTGACGTACTGCCTGCACATCATCCTCCGCTTCGAGCTCGAGCGGGCCATGCTCTCCGGCGAGGTCGCCCTCGAGGATCTGCCCGAGGCGTTCGACGCGAAGATGCGCGAGTATCTCGGCCTCCAGCCGCCCGACGTCGTCGCCGGCGTCCTCCAGGACGTGCACTGGTCCGATATGAGCATGGGCTACTTCCCGACCTATGCGCTCGGGAACGTCGTCTCGGTGCAGCTCTGGGAGCGCGCCGAAGCCGATCTCGGCGAGCTCGACGAGCAGTTCGAGCGGGGCGAGTTCGCGCCGCTCCGCGAGTGGCTCCGCGAGCACGTCCACCGGCACGGGCGCGCCTACACGCCTCAGGAGCTGCTTCTACGTGCGGCCGGCTCGGAGATGGATCCGGCGCCGTACCTCCGCTATCTCGAGCGCAAGCTCGGCGACCTGCTCGGCGCCGCCGCCGCCCCCGCCCCCGCGGGCTAGTCGCGGCAGCCGCAGACGTGCTCGCCGAGCACGCGGCGCTCGTAGCCGAGGCCGCAGCGGCCGCACGTCGGGGGCAGCACACGGGCCTTCACGAGCAACGCCCGCATCAGGGTCGCCCAGAGCAGCAGGTACCAGAGGAGGAACGGGCCGGTGAGGAGTGGGCCGTTGAGGACTGGGCTGGCCGAGCCTACGCTCATGCCGGTACCTATCGGCTGGGGCGTCCGATCGGATTATCCCTCGGGTAGAATCCGGGCGTGAGCTGGCTGTACATCGCCCTGCTCGCACTGGCCGTCGCCGTCATGATCGGCGCAGAGTGGCCGCGGCTCGGTGCGCACCTCGAGCTGCGCATGGGCGCGGACGCGAGGCGTCGCCGCGAGCGCGCGCGGCGGAAGGCGTCGCTACGGGTGATTCAGTCGACCGACGCCGATGACTTCGCCGCGAGCGTCGAGCGCGACCTCGCGAACCTGCCGACGACCGAGGACGAGTACCGGCGTTAAGAGACCGAAGCTCTACGGCACGCGGACGCTCGCCGAGAACGTCCGGGTGTTCGGCAGGATCGGCCCGACGTTCTCCATGTTCTTCGCCTCCTGGTAGTCGGAGGCGGTCAGCCTCACCCGGTGGACGCCCGGCTTCACGTTCCGGATCGCGAGGACGCCGCCGGTGAAGGTGAAGGGCCGGAGCACGCCGTCGACGCGGGGCGCGAGCGTGGCGGGATCGACGCCGGAGCCGCTGTCGATCGCCGAGAGCCGGATCGCGTGCCTCGTCGCACGCAGCAGCCGGATGCCGGGCGGCGCCGTGTCGTTCACCCAGACACGGAACGTGAACTTGCCGGGCTTCCCTCCTGCGGGCGTGTCGAAGACGAAGTCGTACGTGCCGGGCGCGGGCGAGACTGCGCCGACGACCGGGACGACCCGACCGTACGACGAATACGGGTTGAGGTCGACCGGCAGGCCGGTGTAGCCGACGAGGCGGTTCTCGTCGCCGCCGGCCACGAGCCGCGGCGAGACTCGCACACCGGCTGCATGGCTGACGAGCACCGCGCCGAAGTTCGCGACCGGCTTGCGCAGCGTGAACCGGAAGGCCTGCTCGGGCCCGCTGAGCGTCGTTTGCACACCCGTCCTGCAGTTGCACGCCAGGCCGCCCTCCGGGTAGCGATAGCTCGAAACCCGCGACGGCTTGCCGGCGGTGTTGCCGCCGTAGAGGCCCGGCCCGGCGATCGGCGCCTGCTTCTCGCGCACGAGCTGCGGCACCTCGACGTGGAACCAGTACGGGACGCGTCGCACGTCGGCGCCGCGCGTGAAGACGACGAAGCCCGTCGCGTCGCCCTCGGCGGCGTCGGCTGCGACGGAGAGCGTCACGCCGAGAGACGCGCCGGCGACCGCCGTCGGCGTCGACAGCGCGAGCGACGCGCCCTTCGGGGTCGCCTGCGGCGAGACGGAGGCCGCCCACGGTGCCGGGCCGCCGCCGGCGTCGCTCGTCGCGAGCTGGCGCGTCGACGTCGTGCCGCGCTTGACGAGGCCGAAGGAGAGGCCGCTCGGGTCGGTGAAGAGAAGCGGCGCGTCGGCTCGGGCTAGATCGATGCGGCCGCCGCCCTCCCGCAGCGTCGAGACCTCGCCGGTCGCGCCGCCCGGGTGCACCGCGTCGCCGGTCGACTCGAGCGCGGACTTGATCTGCGCCACCGTCCACGCCGGATGGCGCTGCTTCAGGACGGCGGCCGCGCCTGCGACGTGGGGCGACGCCATGCTCGTCCCGCTCCAGTCGTGGTTCGACCAGTCGTTCCCCGGCAGGGAGGAGAGGATGTCGACGCCCGGCGCCGTCACGTCGGGCTTCATCTGCAGCGACGTCGGCGACGGCCCGCTCGAGGAGAAGCCGGCGATCACGTCGGCGGGCCCGTTGTCGCCTTCGGTCGAGGCCGCGACCGTGATCGCGTGCGGGGCGGTGCCCGGCGAGCCGACCGAGCCCTTGCCCGCGTCGGCGAAGTCGTTGCCGGCGGCGATCACGGGCACGACGCCCGCGTCGGCTGCGCGCTCGATCGCCTGCACGACGATGTCTCGCGTGGGCTCGATCTCGGGCTCGCCGAGGGAGAGGTTGATCACGTCCATGCCGTCCTTCACCGCCTCGTCGATGCCCTTGACGATCTCAGGGGAGTTTCCGTCGAGGCCGAAGTCGGTCGTGGGGATCGTGAGGACCTTGTAGTTGCCGATGTACGCGCTCGGCGCGATCCCCGACGCGCGGAAGCGGCCGCTCGGAGTGGTCGCGAGCGTGTCGTGATCGCCGGCGGCGATGCCGGCGACGTTCGTCGCGTGTTCCGAGTTGTCGGGGTCGAAGGGCGTCGACGCGTAGCGCCACGCGGGCTTCGCGGGTGCGAACGCCTTCGCGACGATGACCTTCGGTGTCGTGAACTGCGTGTTCCCCTTCGGGAATCCGGGCGGGTACGCGTACCCGGAGGGCGAGAAGAAGATGTGGCTCTGGTCGACCCCGTCGTCGATGATCCCGATCTTCACGCCCTGGCCCGCGGTCGCGAGCGTCGATCCCCAGACCGCCGTCGCGCCGATCAGCTGCGGCGTCTTGTTCAGCAGCGCGTGGTAGCGGACGCTCGGCCAGACGGTCGCGCCGCGGATCCGGCGGAGTTCAGCGAGCCCGCTTCGCGGCACCGTGACCGCGATGCCGTTCGCGACCACGCCGTAGTGCCAGTGCACGCGTGCGGCGGGAATGCGTGCCGCGATCTGCATCTGGAGTGTCCGCTGCGCCGTCGCCAGCGAGCGGAGATACGAGATGCTCGCCGGCGCCCGGACGTTCAGCCGGTGCCGCGTCGTCGCGCGGGCGGCGAGCGCGCGGTCGCGCGCGACTGCCGCGGCGAGCGGCGGCTGCGGCAGCGTCACGACCACCTCGACGAGGGCGCCGCCGGCAGGGGCGGGCACGGCCGCGCGAGTGCCTGCGCCGGCGGCGGCAAGCAGTGTCAGCGACCCCAGAAAGGCGGGAGCGAGCAGGGCGAAACGACGCAGGCTGGACACGGTACACGCGCCTGCGCGCGACTGTGCCCCGGCTACACTGTCGCTCCGCGCGGATGTGGCGGAATTGGTAGACGCGCACGGTTCAGGTCCGTGTGGGCGAAAGCTCGTGGAGGTTCAAGTCCTCTCATCCGCATCGCTCGAAAGCCCGCTTCATCCCGGCTTGCCCGGACAGTGGTTGCGGGCTCAGAGGCGGCGTTCCCGCTGAGGCTGTGACGCTGCGGGCGAAACCTCGCCGCAACGAAGACAGGCACAGACGTGGATGCCAAGCAGGTGGTACGAGCGGTCGGGCCGGTGTCCGGTCAGTCGACAGATGAGCTTCAAGAGACCTCTTTTCATTCGGGCTACATGTCGTCATGAGAGACATCGTCGGCCGCGCGAGGTTCACCCTTCCCCCGTCAGGTGGTTCGGTAGCTCGCTTGACCGGGAGCGAAGAGGTAGGTCCCTCGCTAACCAGTGCTCCCGGGCTACGTGCGCAACGTGAGCTTCTCGACCTCGAGCGCGACTTCCCGGATCGCCTTCTCGAGGCCCTCGAGCCGGGTCACGAGCTCAGCGATCGCGGTCGTCGGCCCGCTCGTCGAGAGAACCGCACGCTTGTGGGCCTTTATTGCCGCATCGACGCGGTTGCTCAGCGCTTCGTCCACGGTCTCCATCCGCACCTCCGGATCGACGGCTCCTTGGCGACTCTCAAGTCTTACCCCGACTCTCAAGTCTTACCCCGAAGCCCTCGGCGCATTCAAGCTGTTCGCTCTTTTTTCGAGACCGCTTAGACATCTAAACGGCTTGCGATCTATCGAGTGTCGATACTGCGATCACGACGCGCCGGGCGTCCAAGACTGCGAGGCCCTCTGAGGCCCGCTCCCCAGCTTCATCCCCAGGGTCAGGGCGCCTCGCCCGAATTGCTCGCCCGGCGCGCCCTATACCTCCCATCACCGGCGCGGGAGCGGAACGATGTGAGGCCCGACCGTCGCCGGGTCGGGCCTCGAGAAGGGCTGCCGGTCGTCGAGCCGCCTAGGAGCCGACACGGTTCCGCTCGCGACCTTGCGCCCGGTCCAACCCTGCGCCGGTTCGGGGCTGCGGGCTTCCGCCGAAAGGCCAGGTACGACGCTACATTGGCCCCATGGACGCCCGCGAAGAACGGCTCGCCCAGAACGAGGTCCTCTTCCGTGACGTCAACGAGCGGATCGAGCAGGTCGCCGTCCGGCAGGGCTCCGACCCGCACGTGTTCGAGTTCCTCTGCGAGTGCTCGAACCTCGACTGCTCCCTCCGGCTGCCCTTGACGCTCGCCGAGTACGAAACCGTCCGCGCCGACCCCGCGAGCTTCGTCGTGGCTCCCGGGCACGAGCTGCCGGAGATCGAGGACGTCGTGCGGCAGACCGACCGCTTCCAGATCGTCCGCAAGCACGACGACGCGGCGCGGCTCGCGGCCGCGCGCAACCCGCGCGGCTGAGCCACCCCTCGTTCGAGGGGCACGCGACGGATTCGCTCAGGCGGGGGATTGCCCCGGCTGCTTCGCCACCCGAGAATGCGTGCGATAGAAACCCGCACGCCTGCGGCCGTGCTGAGCCAGAGAGGTTGGCATGGCTGGTCGCAAATCGAGGGCGAAGCGGGCGTTTCTCAGCGGACACGAGGAGTCGGGCCAAGCGGTCGTCCTCTCCATCGTCTGGATGGTCGTCCTCCTCGGCATGGCCGGTCTCGTGATCGACGTCGGCTCGTGGTACCGCTCGCAGCGGAACCTCCAGCAGCAGGCGGACGCCGCCGCGCTCGCCGGCGCGCAGGAGCTCCCGAAGGACACCGCGACGGCCGGGGTCGAGGCACAGTCGTACGCGCTGAAGAACGGGTTCACGCTGCCGCTCTCGGGGATCACGATCGACGGCGCCTTCGTGCCGAACGATTCGATCACGGTCAAGGTCGACAAGGCCGCGCCGACGTACTTCACCAAGCTCTTCGGGCTCGACACCGTCTCGATCCGCGCGGAGGCGACGGCCCGGAGCGACCAGGTCGGGTCACCGCGCTGGGTCGCTCCGATCACGGTCAACATCAAGCACCCACTGCTCTCGGGCAACGGGTGCCCGTGCTTCGGCGTCCCGACGAAGCTGCCGCTCGACAAGCGCGGCGCTCCCGGAGCGTTCGGCCTCCTCGACCTCGACAACGGCACCGGCAACGGCTCGAGCACGCTCGGCGACTGGATCGACCACGGCTACGACGGGTACCTGCCGCTCGGGACATACTCCTCGAACACCGGTGCGAAGTTCGACTCTTCGGGCATCGACGATGCCCTCGCGTCTCGCATCGGCACCGTGCTGCTCTTCCCCGTCTACGACACGCTGAACGAGACCGGCACGAACGCCGGCTACCACGTGATCGCCTGGGTGGGCTTCCTGCTCACCGACTTCGACGTGAAGGGCGGCAACAACGGCGATCTCTACGGACACTTCACCGAGATCACGTGGGACGCCGTCCCGGCGAACGCCAACAGTGGCCAGCCGAACCTCGGCGCGCGCGTGATCACCCTCACGCACTAGGGTCGGCTCAGCTGCAGCTCAGCCGGCGAGCGCTGCGAGCACGTCGTCGGCGTGGGTCGCGGGCTTCACGTTGCGCATCGCTTTCTTGACGTTGCCGTCGGCGTCGATCACGAACGTCGAGCGGTTGATGCCCATGTAGCTCTTGCCCATGTACTTCTTCTCGCCCCAGACGCCGTACTGCTCGGCGACAGCATGGTCCGCGTCGGCCAGCAGCGTGAACGGGAGCTCGTACTTGTTCCTGAACTCGACGTGAGACGACTCGTCGTCGGGCGAGACGCCGAGCACGATCGCGCCGGCGCGTTCGAACTCCCCGTAGGCGTCGCGGATCCCGCACGCCTGGGTCGTGCAGCCGGGCGTGTCGTCCTTGGGGTAGAAGTAGAGGACGACGGGCTTGCCGCGAAGCGAGGACAGCGTGACCGCCTCGCCACGATCGCTCGTCAGCGTGAAGTCCGGAGCCGGATCGCCGTCGCGCAGCACGGGTTGAGCGTACCGAGCCGCACCGGCCTTGCGCCGGCTGTGGTGAAAAGCGGTCGGCTCCGGCACGCGAGCGCCCCGGAGCCGACCCGCGACTTACTTCGTGCGCTCGAAGTTGGTCCCGCCCGCGCACGTTCCGCCGCCCGCTTCGCCAGGAGTGCCCTGGGTGTGCGGCGTCTGAACGATGACCGCGATCGGGCCCTGATTCGGGTTCATGTCGTTCAACCCGTTGAAGGCGCAGATCGAGTTCGCGTTCGCGAAGGCTCCGGTCTGCTTACCCGATCCGGAGAACGGAACGTTCGGCGTCCCCGGAGGACCGGTTACCTCGCCCGCGAGGGCGGCACTCGCACCCAGACCTGCGACGACGGCTGCACAGAAAGCAGCGGCGAAAGTCTTCCGCATGACTTCTCTCCCTTCGTCCTTGTCGCCTCAGTTGGCGACTGACCGGAGACGTTACGACGGCACGATCCTCCGGTCAATCTCTTTTGCAAGCAGTGCGGGGGTCGTCGCGCTTGCTCCGGGTAGCGTTCGGCGCCGATGCCGACGGCGCACCACGCAGTCGCGTTCCTCGTGCTCGCCACGACCTGGGGCGCGGCGATCCTGGCCGGCCTCGCCTACCGGCGCCGGCGTGAGCCGCGTGGCCTCGTGACGCACCTGATCGCGCTCGCACAGACGCTCCTGATCGCGCAGGTCGGTCTGGGCCTGCTGCTGCTCAGCGGGCACCGCCGGGCCCCGGACCGCCTGCACTACGTCTACGGCACGCTCTCGCTGCTCGCCGTGCTCTCGCCCTGGCTCTACGCGCCGGCGGACCGCCGCGCGCGGCTCGCCTGGTTCGCCGGCGCTACCCTGGTGGCAGGAGCGCTCGCGGTGCGGGCGTACATGACGGGGTCATGAGTGCGGGAACATGAGCGGCTTCTTCTCGAGGATGAACCCGACCCTGCGCGGGTTCCTGATCATCGCGGCGGTCGCGGTCGCGATCGTCGTGCTCCGGCTGCAGATCACGCTCGTCGCGCTCCTCGTCGTCGCGCGGATCGCGTTCATCCTCGCGATCGCGTTCTTCGTCTATCTGATGTGGCGCGAGCGGCGGGGCGAGATCGCCCAGTGGCCCCGCCGCGCGCAGGTCGTCTTCTACGGAGCCGCGCTGCTAGCGGTTGCCGACCTCGCGGTCAACTGGTGGGGCGGCGCGCACGGCGTCCAGGTGCTCGCCTTCGTCGCCGTGCTCGCGCTCTGCGGGTTCGCGATGTTCCGCACCTGGCGCGACCAGCACACGTATAGCTAGAGCTCGACGCGCGACGAGGCGCCGTCGAGCGCCGCGAGCGCATCGCGGACCGTCACGTGCCGGCCGACGAAGATCGGCGTGTCCCGCAGCGTGTACGCCGACGCCTCACTGTCGCGGAGGCGCAGCATCAGATGCATGAAGTCGGCGGGCTCCTCGCACTCGAACGCGGTCATGAATTCCTGATCGTCGATGCCGAACGAGTACGTCGTGTGGTTCTTGATGCCGGGGAACTCCTCGCGTCCGATCGTGATGTGCTCGTCCATCGCCCGCTGGCGGTCCTCGGCCGGGAGCGCATACCAGGGTCGCACTTTTTCGAACGGGTAGACGACGAGATACGGAGACCCCTGCGGCACGATCTTCCGTGCCCGGCGAGCGCTCGTGTACTGCGACGCCTTCGTCGTCGCGAGATACGAGTACGGCGTCTCGAGCCAGCCCGCGAGCGGCGTCGCGTTCAGCGCGGCTCCGAGGTCGCCGAGCGCGTCGTAGCGGTCGGAGATCTTCCAGAGGAAGAAGTCCGTCTCGGGGCGCACGCCCGTCGTCGTGTATGCGCGCAGGTGCTCGAAGCGGTCTGCGAAGTCGTCGACCACCTCGGCGAACGCGTCCTTGCCCGCCTGCCGCTCCTCGAGCGGGAGGCGCCGCCAGGCCGGGTCGACGCGGTAGAACGTGTACGCGACGTACTGGCCCTCCACGGCTCGAATGCTAGCCGCGTCGTACGGGCACGCGCAGTAGCGCTGCCGGCCCCGGGTTGACGCGCGCCGTCGCCGACAGCCGCACGCGGTACCGGCCCGGGCCGGCCGGCACGCGCAGCGCCAGCTTGACGGCGCGGCCGCCGGTCGCGCGGCCCCGCCTCGTGCTGAGCAGACGCCCGGGCAGCCGGTAGAGCTGAGCGACGTAGGCGCAGTCGAGGTCGCACGTGAGCATGAGTGCGGTTCGCTTCTGCACGATCGTCGGCTTCACACGAAGGCCGAGCCCGTCGCAGTGCGCGATCACACCCCGGCGCGACTCGTCGAGCGCAGCCTTCGTCGGCACGAGGCTCGACTTCGGTGTGCCGTCGGCGTAGTAGAGGCCGGACTGCCACGCGGCGAGATCGGTCTCGTCGACAGCGTGGAAGAGAAAGAGGCCGCGCACGTTCGGCTGGCAGAACGCGATCTGCACGGCCTGGCGGTAGTAGGCGGCCTGCGTCGCCTCGTCCACGGGCTTCGTCGTCGCCGGCTCGGCATCCGTGTACAGGCTCGCCTTCGCGGGCGGGATCTGCGACTCGACGCCGAACTCGTCGTACCAGATCGGCAGCGCGTAGTCGCCGAAGGCCTGGCCGAGCAGCGCGACGAGCTTGTCGTAGTCGGCGAGCGCGATCGTGGTCGAGTTCGGATGCGTACCGTCCGCCGGCGCGACGCTCGAGTTGTCCTCGTACGGATGGAACGCGAAGCCGTCGAGGATCGGCGTCGTGCGGCCGCTGTCGCGGTAGGCCTGGCCGATGTCGGTGATGAAGACGGTCGGCGAGTGGGTCGGCCGGATCCCGCCGGCGACGTCTCCGCCGCGCGGCGAGACTGCGCCGCCGAGCACGGTCACGCTCGGCGCCTGCGCCTTGACGGCGTCGTAGGTTCGTGCGAGGAGCGCCTCGTAGGCGGCGGCCGCGACGTCGGCGCCGTCGTCGCCGAACTGCG
>Ga0207657_10007859_pt1 | contig 10887 bp, 9 predicted proteins | sample KBSC33metaG_FD_184316 | JGI IMG/M metagenome (GOLD analysis project Ga0207657, IMG submission 184316) | Corn rhizosphere microbial communities from Kellogg Biological Station, Michigan, USA - KBS C3-3 metaG (SPAdes) (version 2) | ecosystem: Host-associated > Plants > Roots > Rhizosphere > Soil ... | reverse complement strand
ACGACCTACCCGAACAGGGGCGAGCGCTCGCCGAGTTGCTCGGCCGCGACCACTTCAAGGTCAACCTGATCCCCTACAACCCGACCGGGCTGTACGAAGGCTCGCCGCGCGACCGCATCGCCGCCTTCCGGCACGAGCTGGAGCGCGCGCGCGTTCCCGTCACGGTGCGCCTCACGCGCGGTCGTGACATCGAGGCCGCGTGCGGGCAGCTCGCGGCCGCGCCACGGGTCAGACCCCGGTCGGCGCCTTCGTCGCAGTCGGCGCCGGCTCGGCCTCGGCCTGTGGGTGCTCCTCGAAGCCGTACCTGACGACGGGCTGCTTCGCGGCCCGCACCTCGTCGAGCCGCTGCACGGGACGATGGTGCGGCGCCTCCTTCAGCAGCTCGGGCTCGTCCGCCGCCTCGCGGGCGATCGCGAGCATCGCGTCGCAGAAGGCGTCGAGCGTCTCCTTCGCCTCCGTCTCGGTCGGCTCGACCATCAGCGCCTCGGGGACGATCAGCGGGAAGTAGATCGTCGGCGGGTGGAAGCCGTAGTCCATGAGCCGCTTGGCGACGTCGAGCGCGGTGCAGCCGTGCTGCTTCTTCAGGCTTCGCGCGGAGACCACGAACTCGTGCATGCAGAGCCGGTCGAACGGCAGGTCGTAGGCGTCCTTGAGGCGTGCGAGGACGTAGTTCGCGTTGAGCACAGCCACCTCGGACATCTCGCGCAGCCGCGGCCCCCACATCCGGATGTACGCGTAGGAGCGGACGAAGACGCCGAACGGCCCGGTGAAGCCGCGCACCTTGCCGATCGTCTGCGGCCGGTCGTAGTCGAGGCCGAAGTCGCCGTCCTCCCGACGCACGACCGCCGGCACCGGCAGGAACGGCTCGAGGATCTCGCGCACCGCGATCGGCCCCCCGCCGGGGCCGCCGCCCCCGTGCGGCTGCGAGAACGTCTTGTGCAGGTTGATGTGGACGATGTCGAAGCCCATGTCGCCGGGCCGCGAGATCCCGCACACGGCGTTGAGGTTGGCGCCGTCGTAGTACATGAGCGCGCCCGCGCCGTGGAAGATCCGCTGGATCTCGTCGATGTTCTCGTCGAAGAGGCCGACGGTGGACGGGTTCGTGAGCATGAGCGCGGCGGTGTGCTCGTCGACCTTGCCGCGGAGATCCTCGACGTCGATGTTCCCGCGCGCGTCGGTGCGGACGGGCGTCAGCTCGTAGCCGGCCATCGTGACCGAGGCCGGGTTCGTGCCGTGCGCCGTGTCGGGGATCACGACCTTCCGTCGCTGGTCGCCCTCGCCCCGCGCGGCGAAGTACGCACGCACGAGCAGAAGCCCTGTCAGCTCGCCCTGCGAGCCCGCAGCCGGCTGCAGTGACACCGCGTCGAGCCCCGTCACCTCCGCGAGGATCTCCTGCAGCCGCCACATCAGCTCGAGCGCGCCCTGCGCCCCGTCCTCCTCCTGCAGCGGATGGAGTCGCGCGAACCCTGGGAGCGCCGCGAGCCGCTCGTTGATCCGAGGGTTGTACTTCATCGTGCACGAGCCGAGCGGATAGAAGCCAGTGTCGACACCGAAGTTGCGGGTCGAGAGCTCGGTGAAGTGCCGGACGAGCTCGAACTCCGGCACCTCGGGCAGCCTCGGCGGCTCGGCGCGGCGGAGGTCCTCGGGAAGCTCGGACGGGCCTGGAAGGTGCTCGTAGCGCGGCAGCGCCGACGCGCGGCGCCCGGCCTGCGACTTCTCGAAGATCAGCTTCATCCGCCGACCTCGGCGAGCACGTCCACGAGGCGGTCGATCTCCTCCGGCGTCCGACGCTCGGTGACCGCTACGAGCAGGACGTCGTCCATCCCCTCGTAGTCGCGACCCAGGGCGTACCCGGGATGGACTCCCTGCTCGCGTGCGGCGGCGACGACCTCGCGCGCGTTCCGTCCGACGCGCACGGCAAACTCCTTGAACGTTGTCTGCTCTGCGAACGCCGGCCCGAGTCCCGCCCGCTCCTCGAGGCGCTTCTTCGCATACGCGGCCAGCGACAGGCAGGTCTCCCCCAACTCGCGCAGCCCCTGCGGTCCCAGCCACGTGAGATAGACGAGCCCGCCGAGCGCGAGCAGCGTCTGGTTCGTGGTGATGTTCGAGGTGGCCTTCTCCCGCCGGATGTGCTGCTCGCGGGTCTGCAGGGTGAGCACATAGCCACGCTCGCCCGCGGTGTCTACCGTCTCGCCGACGATGCGGCCCGGCATGCGCCGGATGAACTCCTGGCGCGCCGCGAGGAAGCCGTAATGCGGCCCGCCGAAGGACGGGAAGTTCCCGGCAGCCTGTCCCTCGCCGATCGCGAGGGCGGCGCCGTAACGTCCCGGCGCCTCGAGCACGCCCAGCGACAGGAGGTCGACGTGCGCGACCGGCAGGGCGCCCGCTTCGGCGGCAGCGGCGCAGATGTCCGGTGCAGGCTCGAGACAGCCGAAGAAGTTCGGCTGCTGGAAGATGACCGCAGCGGCGTCTGCGGCGACCTGCTCCAGCTCGTCCGGGTCGGTCACCCCGTTCCGGTGCGGCACCTCGACGACCTCGAGGCCGAATCCCGCCGCGAAGGTCTTCACGACCTGGCGCACCTGTGGGTTCGTCGCCTCCGTCACGACGACCTTGTCACGGCCGGTTGTGTGCTTCGCGACGTAGCAGGCGTCCGCCGCGACGCTCGTGCCGTCGTAGCCGGAGGCGTTCGAGACGTCCATGCCGGTCAGCTCGCAGACGGCGGTCTGGTACTCGAAGATCGCCTGCAGGACGCCCTGGCTCATCTCCGGCTGGTACGGCGTGTAGGCCGTCAGGAGCTCGCCGCGCTGGAGGATCGTGTCCACGACCGCCGGCACGTAGTGGTCGTACATGCCGGCGCCGAGGAAGGAGAGCTCGGTGCTCGCGTCGGCGTTCCGCCCGGCGAGAGCGGCGACGTGCGCGAACACCTCCTGCTCCGACAGCGCCGGCTCGAGCTCGAGCTCGCGGCCGAGACGCACAGCCTCCGGCAAGTCGCGGAAGAGGTCCTCCACCGAGCCGACGCCGATCGTGCCGAGCATCTCCTCCCGGTCGGATTCCGTGAGCGCGAGGAACGGATGCGTCACTGGCTCGCGAGCAGCTCGCGGTAGGCGCCAACATCGAGCAGGGCGTCGGTCTCGCCGGGATCCGCGACGCGGATGCGCAGCAGCCAGCCGTTGCCGTACGGGTCCTCGTTGACCGTCTCGGGCGCGCCGACGACCTGCTCGTTCACCTCGAGCACCTCTCCGGAGAGCGGCGCGATCACATCGGAGACGGCTTTGACGGACTCGATCTCCCCGTAGGACTGGTCCTTGGTCACGGTGGAGCCCACCTCGGGCGGCTCGAAATGGACGAGCTCGCCGAGCGCGTCGGCGGCGAACCACGTGATGCCGAGCACGGCCTCGTCTCCTTCGACCCGGGCCCAGTCGTGCTCCTCGTGGTACTTGAGATCGTCCGGATAGCTCTCGGCGGCTGCCACTCAATCCTCCCTCTTGTAGATCGGCTTCTTGACCACTCGTGCCCGGCGCGGGCGGCCGCGAACGTCGATCGTCAGCTCGGTGTCCGGCTTCGCGGCGGCGGCCGGCACATAGCCGAGACCGATCCCGACCTCGAGCATCGGCGAGTGCGAGCCCGAGGTGACCTCGCCGCCCGCTTCGATCGGCATGCCCGGCCGCGGGATCGCCTTCTCCTCCATCACGAACGCGACGAGCCGGCGCTCGGGTCCGTCCGCCTTGACACGGCGGAGGACCTCGACGCCCGCGAAATCCTTGTCCAGCGCGCACGCCCAACCGAGCCCCGCGGAGATGGCGTCCGTCTCCGGCCCGATGTCGTTGCCGTGCAGCGGATAGCAGACCTCGAGGCGCAGGGTGTCACGCGCACCGAGCCCGCACGGAACGGCGCCGCGCTCGAGCACGGCATCCCAGAGCCGGACGGCGTCCTCGCTCATGCAGAGGAGCTCGCACCCTTCCTCGCCCGTGTAGCCGGTGCGGTTCACCATCACCTCCACGCCGTCGATCGAGGCCTCGGCGAAGGTGAACGGCCGGGCCGGCGGCAGCCCCAGCCGCTCGATCGCCCGCGGGCCCTGGACGGCGAGCAGCGCGCAGTCGTCGGAGACGTCGCGCACGTCCGAGCCCCGAATCTCCCGCTCCTTCAGCCACGCGTACGCGTTTTCGCGATTCGAGGCGTTCACCACCAGGAGATAGGAGCATTCGCCGACCCGGTACGCGATCAGGTCGTCGATGATCCCTCCGTCCTCGTTGGTTAGCAGCGTGTACTGCGCCTGGCCGGGCTCGAGCTTGTCGAGGTCGTTCGAGAGCGCGCCCTGCAGGAGATCGCGGGCGCGCGGCCCCTCCACCTCGAGCTCGCCCATGTGCGAGACGTCGAAGACACCGGCATCCGTCCGCACGGCCCGGTGCTCCGGGATGACACCGTCGTACTGCACCGGCATCTCCCAGCCGGCGAACGGGACCATCCGCGCGCCGAGCTCGACGTGGCGTTCGTGCAGCGGCGTGTGCAGCAGCGTGGCGGACATGGGCAGGGCCGATCCTAGTGCGTTGTACCTCCGCCCCGGCTCAGTCGAAAACCGTCCCCAGAACGGAGTCGCCCCGGCCTATTCCTGAAAACAAGCCGGGGCGACGGACCGGGTCGTGGGGTTGACTCGTAACGGTCAACCCTGTTGAGGGCACGCACGGTGTGCCCCGTTTCTACGCGCCCAAACCTCCGGCCGCGAAATTCGTAAAACCGCCCGTTTTGCCCGGCTATTCGCCGCGCAGGAAGGACGGCACGTCGAGCCCGTTCTCGGCCTGCTCGGAGCCGGCCGACGGCACCGCGACCTGCGGCTCCGCGCTCGCCCGCCGGCGGCGACGCCCGGCGCCGAAGCCGGTGGCGATGACGGTGACACGAATCTCCTCGCCCATCGCGTCGTCGATCACGGCGCCGAAGATGACGTTGGCGTTGACGTCCGCAGCGCTCGTCACGACCTCGGCCGCCTCGTTGACCTCGAACAGGCCGATGTCGGGACCGCCGGTGATGTTGAGCAGGATCCCCGTCGCGCCCTCGATCGACGACTCGAGCAGCGGCGACGAGACGGCCGACCGGGCGGCCTCCGCCGCGCGGTTGTCGCCGCTCGCCGAGCCGATTCCCATCAGGGCCGATCCCGCCTCGCGCATGATCGTGCGCACGTCGGCGAAGTCCAGGTTGACGAGGCCGGGGACGGTGATCAGGTCGGTGATGCCCTGGACTCCCTGCCGCAGGACGTCGTCGGCCATGCGGAACGCGTCGACGACCGAGGTCTGCTTCTCGACCACCTGGAGCAGCCGGTCGTTCTCGATCACGATCAGCGTCTCGAGCTTGTCGCGCAGGCTCTCGATCCCCTGCTCGGCCTGCTGCGAGCGCTTCCGGCCCTCGAAGCCGAACGGCTTCGTGACGACGCCGACGGTCAGCGCGCCGATCTCGCGGCCGAGCTCGGCGACGACGGGCGCCGCACCGGTCCCGGTGCCGCCGCCCTCGCCGGCGGTGACGAAGATCATGTCCGCGCCCTTGAGCGCCTCCTTCAGCTCGTCGCGGCTCTCCTGTGCGGCTGCGAGGCCGACGGCCGGATCCGCGCCGGCTCCGAGGCCGCGCGTGGCGCCCGAGCCGATGTGGATCTTCACGTCCGCGTCGCAGACCATCAACGCCTGGGCGTCCGTGTTGACGGCGATGAACTCGACGCCCGACAGGCCGGCGTCCACCATGCGGTTGACGGCATTCGTGCCGCCGCCGCCGACGCCGACGACCTTGATCACTGCCAGATAGTTCCCGGCCGATTCCTTCGTGCTCATGAGCTTCGAACCTGAACCTTCAGTAGAGGATCGGGGCTGACTTCAGCAACAACGCGCCGGAGCGTACGTGCGCCAAGGCTCGGTGTCAACTCAAGGTGGAGCTTCCCAACCTCAACCTCTACTTGAGCTTCGTGGTGTGAACGTCAGCGGTGATCCGTAGCCCGACACCGGCCGGCCAGGGATGCTCACGTCGAGGTAGGTCGAGCCCGTGGGCACGATCGCGAGCAGGCGCGAGGCCACCGCAACCTTGAGCTTGATGTCGCCCGCGTCGCCGAGCAGGAGCTCGAGACCGGAATGGAGATGGAAGACGAGCGACCCGTTCTCGTACGCCACGGAGGCAACGCGAGCCCCGAAGGCTCCCGCCAGTCCCGCAGCGTGCGCGGCCGTGCCGGCGCCGGTGACGGTGAGCTCGGCGCCCGTCCGCACCGGCGTACGCGTGGAGATCCAGATCCGGGGCAGCTTCGGCGCGGCCGTGGACCGAAGGGGTTCCATCACGCGGCCGCGAGTGGAGGCGAGCCAGCTGTCGGGCCCCCGGCGGAGGACGGCTGCGGGACGCTCCGCCACCACGGTGATCCGCAGCGTGTGCGGGAAGGCACGGTCATAGCTCGCGCTGACCACCGTGGGAAGCGCGTCCACCTTCTGCAGCACGGCCGACCCGTCGAGGCCGACGAGCGGCTTGCCGACGAGCGAGGCGAGCGCCCCGTGGACCTGCCGGGCGACCTGGCGAGAGCCGCCGCGGACCTCGATCCGGTCGATCGCGAAGAGCGACGACTCGCGGGCGATCAGGTAGCCGCCGAGCGCGAGAGCGAGGACGCCGAGGCCGACCGCAACCGAGCGCCGGGTCGGGCCGAAGCGGGCTAGCCACGCCCGGGGGTGCACGTCCTGGAGGCTCGGGCGCCACCGCAGCGGAATTGCCTCCACGCGCACGATGGACCGAGCGAGACGAGCCCTGGCCGGCATCTTCCGGTTTTCGTCGCGGGCCGGGACCTTCCTACAGGTGGGGCAGCTCCAGCTCGCCGAGGAACTCGACCTCGTGCTCCAGGCGAACGCCGAACTGCTCGAGCGCGCGACGGCGCGCCTCGGTCATGAGCGCGAGCGCATCCGCGGTCGTGGCGCCGTCCGCGTTCTCGATGAAGTTCGCGTGCTTCGGCGAGATCTGCGCTCCACCGCTGCGATAGCCCCTGAGGCCGCACGCCTCGAGCATCCGGCCCGCGCTCAGCTCGTGCTCGGGGTTCTTGAAGACGCTGCCGAAGGTGCGCCGGTTCGTCGGCTGGGCTTCCTTCCGGCGCGTGTTCAGCTCGCGCACCTCGGCCTTGATCTCCTCCGGCGGTCTTGGCCGGAGACGGAGCTCCGCGCGAACCACGACCTGCCCGTGTCGGAGCTCCGAGTGCCGATAGCTCAGCCCGAGCTCCGCCGGAGTCAGCCAGCCGCTGCCCTCGGCCGTCGCGACGAGCGCTCGCTCGAGCACCCCGGCGAAGTCGCCGCCGTAGGCGCCTGCGTTCATCCAGACACCCCCGCCGATCGTGCCGGGAATCGCGCAGGCGAACTCGAAGCTGCCGAGCCCGGCCGCGCGGGCGCGATGCAACGCGACGGCGTTCGCCGCGCCGCCGCCCACCCTCAGCACGTCGCCGTCGATCTCGACCGAGGCCAGCTCGCCGCCGAGCTTGAGGACAAGCGCGTCGACACCCTCGTCCGCGGCGAGCAGGTTGGAGCCCAGGCCGACGACCGCGACCCGGAGCGAGCGTTGCTCGGCCCAGCGCAGGAGCTCGTCCAGCTCCTGCTCGGATTCCGGCCGGGCGAAGGCGCGTGCCGGCCCGCCCGTGCCGAGAGTCGTCAACCGGGCGAGCTCGACTCCCTCCTCGATCCTCATCCGAGCGCCTCGAGGATCAGCCCGGCGGCTCGGTCGACGTCGCCGGCGCCCAGCGTGAGGACGGTGTCTCCCGGCCTGACCCACCCGGCCACGACGCCGGCCGCGTCCTCGAGCGACGGTGCCCAGCCGATGCGCATGCCGGGACGGAGCTGCGCGAGCTCGTCCACGATCAGCCGTCCGGTCACGCCGGGCATAGGCTCCTCCCTCGCCGGGTAGATCTCGGTCACGCAGACCGCATCAGCGGCGGCGAGCGCGGCGGCGAACCCGTGAGCGAGATGGAGGGTGCGCGAGTAGAGGTGCGGCTGGAAGAGCGCCAGGAGACGGCCGCCGTCGCGAACCGCGGCGAGGTCGGCCGCCAGCTCGGCCGGGTGATGCGCGTAGCTGTCGAGGACGACCACGCCGCGCGCCTCACCTCGCTGCTCGAGTCGGCGACCTGCCCCGCGGAACTCGACGATGGCCGCTTCCGCGTCGCTGCGCGAGACGCCTGCGAGCTCGAGGGCCGCGACCGCGGCCGCGGCGTTGCGCCGGTTGTGCTCGCCCGGCACACGAAGCTCGAGCTCCGCCGGCTCGAGCTCCTCCGCGCGCACCACCAGCGGCACGTCGCGCAGCCAGTCCTTGAAGAACGTGGCGACCTCGGCCCGGGAGGTGAACGTCGTGTGATGGTCGAGGTCGACGTTGAGGAGCACGGCGATCTCCGGTCGCAGGGCCGCGACCGAGCGATCCGACTCGTCTCCCTCGACCACGAGCCAGCCGGAGCCGGCGCGGGCATTGCCGCCGAGCTGCGGGACGTCTCCGCCGATGAGAAAGGCCGGATCGAGCCCGAGCCGGTCGAGGCAGAAGGCGATCATCGCGCTGGTCGTGGTCTTTCCGTGCGCGCCGGCCACCACGATCGACTGCCGCTGTGCGACGAGCTCGGCGAGAAGGTCGGCGCGCGGCCGCCCCTCGACGCGGCCCGCGAACGCCGTCGAGACGAACACCTCCCAGTCCGCCGGCGGCGCCGGCAGGTCCGGCGAGATCTCAACGCCGATCCCTTCCAGGTGCTGCAGGTACGGCGTCTCGACGCGGTCCCAGCCGGCGACCTGCGCTCCCCACGCGTGCGCGAGCAGCGCGTAGCCGCTCATGCCGGCGCCGCCGATCCCGGCGAGCCAGATCCGCCTACCGGCGAGCGGCTGCGAGGGAGACGAGCTCATCCGCGATCTCTTCCGCTGCATCGGGCTTCGCGACCGCGCGCATCGCCGCGGCCATCGCCGCGAGCCGGTCGCCGTCATCCAGCAACGCCTCGACGATCCCGGGCGCTTCTTTCGCCATCGCCTCGGGAACGACCACCGCACCGCCGGCATCGACGAACCAGCGCGCGTTCTTCTCCTGGTGCTGCCCCGTCGCGAACTCCCCGGGCACGAGCACCGCGGGCAGGCCCGCCGCGGCGAGCTCCCACACGGAGCCGCCGGCCCGCGCGAGGACGACGTCGGCGGCGCCGTACGCGACGCCGATCTCGTCGATGAACGGCCGCAGGATGTAGTCCGGGCGCAAGGCGCGTCCTTGCAGCTCCGGATAGTCGCGGTCGCCGCAGAGATGGATCACGGACGGCCCGCTCTCGGCCCAGGCATCGAGCGCGAGGTCGTTGAGCAGGCGCGCGCCGAGCGAGCCCCCGAAGACGAGCACGACACGGGCGTCCCGCGTGAGCCCGAGCCGGCTACGTGCCTCATCACGGTCGACCGGCCGTGACGCCGCCGGAATCGGCCGCCCGACGGCGCGGTACTTCTCCCCGTCGCGGCCCACGGGCAGGGCGAGGAAGACGCGATCGGCGAGCGGTGCGGCGAGCCGGTTGGCGAGGCCGAGATGCGCGTCGGCCTCGGTGAGCGCGCAGGGAATCCCCTCGAGCCGGGCGGCCAGCACCATCGGGCCCGCGACGAAGCCGCCGGCTCCGAGGACCGCGTCGGGTCTACGCCGGCGCAGGATGGCGCGGCACGCGACCGGAGCGGCAAGCGCCCTGCCCGCCGCGCGTAGGAGCTCCGCGCTCGGCCGGCGCGGCAGCCCGGAGACGGAGAAGGCGTCGAACTCGTAGCCGTGCTCAGGAACGAGCCGCGCCTCGACGCGATCCGGCGACCCGGCGAACGTCACGAGCCCTCCCCGCTGCCGCAACGCCTCCGCGACGGCGAGCGCCGGCGCGACGTGCCCGACCGTCCCCCCGGCCGCGATCAGGAACCGCAGCTGCCGCTCGTCCGCCATCACGCGCGATGTTAAGGAGGACGCCCACCCCGACGAGCATCACCACGAGGCTCGAGCCGCCGTACGACACAAAGGGAAGCGGGATCCCGGTCAGCGGAGCGATGCCGACGCAGGCGGCCATGTTGATCGCCGCCTGTCCGCAGACGAGCGCGGTGATACCCGCCGCGAGCCGCTTCGCGAACGGGTCGCGACAGGCGATCGCGAGCCGGATCCCCGCGTAGCCGAACGCGCAGAAGGCCATGAGCACGAGCGTGACGCCGACGAGACCGAGCTCCTCGCCGACGACGGCGAACATCATGTCGGTGTGCGCCTCGGGCAGGTAGTAGAGCGGCGCCAGCCCCGACCCGAGACCGCGCCCGAAGATCCCACCCGAGCCGAAGCTGATCAGCGCCTGGACGTTCTGGAGGCCGGCACCGGTCGGGTCCTTCCACGGGTCGAGGAAGGTGAGGAGCCGGTCGCGCCTATAGGGGGTCGACCAGGCAGCGATCGCCGCGAGCCCGAAGACGATCCCGTACGCGGAGGCGAGGAGGCGCATGCGCGTACCCGAGACGAGCAGGATCGCGCCGACGACGAGCAGGAGCGTCAGCGCCGTGCCGAGATCCGGCTCGACGAGCACGAGCCCGGCGAAGAGGAGGACGAGGATGCCGAGTGGGCGCGCGAGCTCCTGCAGGGTGCGGGGCGGCTTGCGGCGCGAGAGGTAGGCAGCCGTCCAGACGACGACGGCCAGCTTCGCGAGCTCCGACGGCTGGAAGACGAGCGGCCCGACGGTGATCCAGCGGCGCGCGCCGTTGATCCGCTCGCCGACCGCCAGCACGCCGAGGCAGAGGACGAGCGCCGTCACGACGAGGGTCGGCGCGAGCGCGCGGAGGCGCTCGAGTGGAAGACGCGAGACCACGACGAGTAGCCCGACGCCGATGGCGGCGTAGATCACCTGCTTCTCGACGAAGCCGAGTGGGTTCGCGTTGCCGAGCGCCG
>Ga0207657_10007858_pt1 | contig 10889 bp, 10 predicted proteins | sample KBSC33metaG_FD_184316 | JGI IMG/M metagenome (GOLD analysis project Ga0207657, IMG submission 184316) | Corn rhizosphere microbial communities from Kellogg Biological Station, Michigan, USA - KBS C3-3 metaG (SPAdes) (version 2) | ecosystem: Host-associated > Plants > Roots > Rhizosphere > Soil ... | reverse complement strand
ATGCTGGTCGCCGCCAACATCGACGGCTTCCTCGCCCGCCTCGGCATTGGCTCGACCGAAGGCACGGTCCGCACCGACCCGAGCGCGGTTCCTCCAGGAGCAGCGCCGGCGGCTACGCGGTCCAGCCTCGCCAAGGCTGCGGGCGTTTTGGTCTTCGCTGTAATCATTATCCAAGTGGCGATTGCGGCGCTCAAGGTTCTGGGGATCGAAGCGATCTCCGGGCCCGCCATCGACATGCTCAACCAGATCTATTCGGCGCTTCCGAATATCCTGGCGGCAGCGCTGTGGATTGGCATCGCCTTCTTCATCGCCCGCTTCGTCAAGACGATCATCGAGGCGGTCCTGCCCTCGACCGGATTCGACCAGGCGATCCAGTCGACCGGCGTCATTCCAACGAACATCACGCCGTCGCGGATTGTCGCCAACGTAGCGATGGTGGCCATCGTCCTCGCCGCCTCAATCGAAGCCGCCAAGCAGCTCGGCGGCGGCACCATCGCCATCTTCCTGGCGCAGGTGACCGAGCTTGGCGGCAAGGTGATCTTCGGGACGTTGATCATCGTCGTCGGCATCTTCCTCGCCCGCATCGTTGCCAATCTGGTCGGCAGCGGCACTGGCGAGGGCGGGTTCGCCCAGACGATCGTCCGTTACGCTATCATCGCACTGTTCACCGCAATCGGCCTCACCTTCATGGGCCTCGCGGACCAGATCGTCATGCTTGCCTTCGGCCTGATACTCGGTTCGGCGGCAGTCGCGGCGGCGCTCGCCTTCGGACTCGGCGGGCGCGACGCAGCCGGGCGGGTCGCCGATCATTGGGCAAACCGCATGACCGGTCCTGGGGCTCCGCCCTCGCCGCCCGCGCCGCGCCGCCTGCGCAGCGCGACCAGCGAAAGCGACGACAGCCAGCCGCCCTTGGTCTAATCCCGTGACCTGGGAGGAGGCCGTTGCGTTCGCGCTGACCCTTCCCGGCACGGAGCTATCGACGAGCTATGGTCAGCCCGCGGTCAAAGTGTCGGCCAATGGACGCTCTTTCCTCAACGTCGGGCATGAACCGGATACGTCCTTCGTCATCGCTGCCGATGTCGACCGGATCGAATTCCTCAAAGCTACCGATCCGGAGACCTTCTGGCAGACGGCGCACTACGAGGGCTGGCCGGCGGTTCTGGTCCGCTACGATTCTCCCGACCCCGAGCGCGTGCGCGAGGTTATCGCCGAATCCCGTGACTTTACCGCCGCCCGGCCCAAGGCACGTCCGCGCAAGCGAAAGTGACGGGTTTTAGCCGCTTCGTCGCGATCGACTGGTCCGGCGCCAAGGGCCGCCGGCATAAGGGCATCGCCATTGCGGAAGCCGCGGCGGATGGTCCGCCGCGCCTCGTTCGCCCAAACCACGTCTGGTCACGCGAGGAGGTCCTAGGCTGGCTTATCAACGAAGCGGCGAAGGCACCTACTCTGTTTGGCTTCGACTTCAGCTTCGCGCCGCCGCTGATCGAAAAGGGCGAATATCTCCTCGGTGAGCCCGACGTCCCGAAGACCGCCCGCGAATTCTGGGCCTATGTCGATGACCGCTGCGACGATGAGGATCTCGGCGCCGCGAGCTTCCTCGAGATCGCGCACCGCCGGCATTTCTACTTCGGCATCGCCGACGGCGTAAAGGCCGACTTCGTCCGCTTCCGGCGATGCGACGCCCGGCTGAATGCGCAGGGCGGCCGCAAGACGGCGTCGGCTTACGATGCCATCGGAGCCGCGCAGGTGGCCAAGGCGAGCTTCGCCGGAATGCGAATGCTCCGCCGCCTCGATGGCAAAGTTGCGATCTGGCCGATGGACCCGCTCCCCGACAGCGGCAGCGCCGTCGTCGAGATTTACACCCGCATCTATCTCCGCCGAGCGGGCATGACGGGCGTCAAGCTCCGCACCCGCGACGCGCTCAACCTCGCCCTCGTAGGCCTCGGCAGTCCGCCAACGCGCCTCCGCTTCGAGCCGAACGACCACCAGACGGACGCAATCGTGACCGCCGCCGGCATGCGGCAATTGGCCACGAGCGAGCCCCGAGCCTTCGATCCGGAAGGCCTCACACCCAAGATCGCGCAAAGCGAAGGCTGGACCTTCGGCGTGCTATAATTCAGGAGGCGCGTCGGGCCGGCTTAGCACAGTGGTAGTGCAGCGGTTTTGTAAACCGAAGGTCGGGGGTTCAAATCCCTCAGCCGGCACCATCGAATCCTCATGATTCGGCAAGCAAATCCCTGAAAACCAAGAGAAGTCGCGAATTTCGCGGACCGCGCCAGTTGCGCTGGGCTGGACCCAGTTTGACCGGGTTTGACCCCTCTTGTGCCCGATTTTGTGCCCAGGTTTTCCCCTTCGTAGCGGGCTAATTTGTGCCCGATCTTGTGTACCAATTTGCGGGATTTTGCCGACGTGGAGTCGGAAATGAACAAAAGAACATTGCTGACGCCGGCCTTCATCGATGTGCTCGAATCAGGCTACATCAACGATCCGCAGGTGCCGGGGCTCTCAATCCATGCAAACCGGCATGGCCGCCGGATGTGGAAATACAGGCGGCGGATCGCGTCCAGCCGAGACGTTCTGAAATTGACGCTCGGCCTGTATCCCGCGCTGACCATTGCCGATGCGCGCGCATGTGCGAGCAAGCTCAACGATCAGGTCGAAGCCGGGCTCGACCCCCGAGTTGTGGCCAGGGCCGAAGAGGACCGCTTGAGGCTCACCGTCGCCTTCGCGCATGAGCGTTACATGGCGGCCGTCAGAGAGGGCCGTGGCTCCTCCGCCAAGAAGATCAACAAGCCGCGGACGATCGCTGACAAGCTGGCGATCTATCGCCGCGATATCGAGCCACAGCTCGCCGACACGCTCATCTTCGAGGTCACCGAGAAGGATCTTGCAAACCTGGTGCTGGCTAAGGGCAAAGACTCGAAGGTTCGCGCCAACCGCCTTGCAAGCGAGTTGAAGGTGTTCTTCGGTTGGGCGGCCTCGCTGCGAGGTACGGAGATCAACCTGCCGACAAATCCCGCAGCGCGACTTGCCGACCTCAAATTTCCCGAAACCCCTCGCGACCGAAGGCTGAGCCTCGAGGAGATCGGCTGGTACCTTCGCTCGGTCGCGATCGAGCCATCCCACTATCAGCGCGGCATGCTCCTCTGGCTTCTGACCGCCGCGCGCATCTCGGAGGTCATCTTTGCCCGCCGCGACGAGATCGAAAAGGATGTCTGGGTCGTCCCGCCCGACCGCGTGAAAAACAGGAAGGCGCACCGGATTCCTCTTGGTCCGTGGGGCCGGTCCTTGATGACCAGTCATTCAGAGTGGCTGTTCCCTTCGCCTCGGACAGATGGACCGCTGGCTCCGCGTGGCTGGTACAAGGCTCGAGACCGCGTGCTCCAACGGATGGCCGAGTTTGCCGGTCGACCCATCCCCCGATGGACGCCCCATGACATGCGCCGAACCGCCCGGTCCAATACACGGCGCCTCAACACGGACTTCGAGACTGCCGAAGCCATGCTCAATCATGCCAAGTGCGGGCTCGAACGGATCTACGACGGCTATGCAATGGAAGACGAGAAACGCCGCTGGTTTCAGATTTGGGAAGACGAGATCATCCGGATCGCCAGAGCCGAGATGGTCGCCGACGCGCTCGGCTGCCCGCCTGCAGGCGATCCGCTTCCGCAAGGCTCAATCGCGAGCTCACCACGCTGCACGGGACTCCAGCCATTGCTGGACATCGCTGAGCTTGAAGCGAGGGCAGCGCCGAAATTTACTGGCGCCGCTCGATAACTCATACTCTCTTGGAAAGCCCGGCGGCCGGCCACGGCGCAGCCGGTCGATCTGACGCCGGGACAGGCGCGCGAGCCTAGCGAATTCCTCGACCGTCACGAGTTGAACGTCCACGCCGACACGGTAGGGGCGCCATGTCCAGACCGGGAGGCCGTTCAGGGCGCAGGCAGCGGTCGAGGAACGCAGTTCACACCTTTTCGGCGAAAGCATCCGAGCGCCTCGGGTTCGAACTCGGCGGGACTGAGCCCTCGCGACCGGGTTTCGTCGATCGGTTCGACCCACATCGCCTCGACTTGAGGCGATCGCCGCCATCCTCGCGTTCAAGTCAACGCGCTTCCGAAGCCGCGCAACCATGACCCATGCCTGCGGGACTATTCCATCCGGTTCGGACGAAAGCGGTGGTTAGGGTTAACGACTAAGCTTTAGCGCCTGCGTCACGAAAGGCCCGACATGGCGAGACGCACCATTTCCCGAAGCTTGATGAGAGCGGTGGCACTTCCGACGATCGCAGCCTTGTTGCTGCTGGCGTCGATTGTTGGCGCGGTCCTGCATTTCTCGACCAGCCGGTCGGACCAGTTGGCGCTGGCTCGCCAAGAAAACCTCATCAAACTTGCGGTCGGCGAAGCGCAAACGACGATCGCCAGGGACCAGGAAGCCTCCACCTACTGGGACGACGCCGTCCTGCGAACGCGCCAGCGCCCGCTCGATCTCCAGTGGATCGACAACAATCTCGGGATCTGGTTCTACACCTATTACAAGCATGACGAAGCCTATCTGCTCGATCCTGGCGACAGGCCCGTCTATGCCATGCAGAACGGCGTTCGCACGCAACCAACGTCGTTTTCGCGCATCGCGCCGCAGGCGCTAAGGCTGTCGGCGGCTCTACGAAGGCAGCTCCTCGCCGGCTACATCGCTCCTGACGGCTCGCCGGGCAAGACAGTCGGCGTCTCTTCAATCACATCGATCGGCGGCCGTCCGGCAATCATCAGCATCAAGCCGATCGTTTCGGAGACTGGCAATATCGCCCAGACGCCGGGCACCGAATATCTCCACATCTCGGTTCGCTATCTCGACAGAAGTTTCCTCGCGGAGCTTTCGCGCCGTTACGGGATCGAGCGGGCACGCTTCAGCCAGAGCTCGACCGCCGACGGCTCGATCGCGCTTTTGAGCGGTCGCGGCCGAACGCTTGGATATATCGAATGGGACCCATTCGAGCCCGGCGAGCAGGTCGAGGACCGGATGACACCCATCCTGTTCCTGGCGCTGCTCGTGGTCGGGCTTCTGATCGGCGGGCTTCTGTCCCGCATCTGGCGGAGCCGGACCGAGCTCGAAGCGAGCCGCGCGCAGGCGCAGCACCTCGCCTTCCATGACAATTTGACCGGCCTTCCCAACCGCGCCTTGTTCGAGGACCGGCTTGACCATGCCTTGACCCGCCGCGACGCCGACATCGCGGTGATGCTGCTCGACCTCGACCGTTTCAAGAACGTCAACGACACGCTCGGCCACCAGGCCGGGGACGCGCTGATCAGAGATTTCGGCCTCAGGCTTTCCGCCCTGACTCGGAGCGGCGACACCATCGCTCGGCTCGGTGGCGACGAGTTTGCGATCATCATCGAAAGTGCCAAGCGCGCCGATCTCGAACGTCTCGCGAGGCGCATCATCGAGGACATCCGCCGACCCTTCGAGATCGTTGGCACTCATGCTTATGTCGGCGTCAGCGTCGGCATTGCACTTGCGCCGACCAAGAGCGTCGAACGCCTCGAGCTGGTCCGCCGCGCCGACATTGCGCTCTATGGCGCCAAGGAAGGCGGCCGGGATACGTTCCGGTTGTTCAGCATGGACATGGACGCGAGCGTCAAACTTCGGAGCGCCGTCGAGGACGAGCTTCGCGACGCGCTAGCCACCGGCACGGGGCTGATTGTCCATTACCAGCCCCAGGTCGGCCATAACGGCACCATCATCGGCCTCGAGGCGCTCGTTCGCTGGCAGCACCCGACCCGCGGCCTGGTGTCGCCCGAACAGTTCGTGCCGGTTGCGGAGGACACTGGGCTGATCGTCCCGCTCGGCGAATGGGTCCTTCGCCAGGCCTGCCTTGCGGCAAAGCGCTGGCCGCACCTCTTCATCGCCGTCAATCTGTCCCCGGTTCAGTTCCGCGATTCCCGCTTCTTCGACACTCTGATGCATCTGACTCGGACGACCGGAGCAAAGCCGCAATCGCTGCAGCTCGAGGTCACCGAGCGCGTGCTCGTGGACGACGACGACAAGGTCAAGCAGATGCTGTCCAGGCTCCGGGCAGCAGGTTTCACGATCGTTCTCGACGATTTCGGGACCGGCTATTCGAGCCTCAGCTATTTGCGGAAATTCGAGGTCGACAAGCTGAAAATCGACCGCAGCTTCGTCCAGCATCTCGGCGAAGCTTCGGATTCCGCGGCGATCGTCAACGCCGTGCTTGCGCTTGGCCGCGCGATGGGTCTCCAGGTTGCCGCCGAAGGCGTCGAGACTGCCGAACAACAGCGATTTCTGACCGGAGCCGGCTGCAGGGAGATGCAGGGCTTTCTCTTCTCCGAAGCCCTGCCCGAGGATGAGCTCGCGCTGCTTCTCGAGGCACCTGCCAAACCCGCCGCCGCAGCCTGACGCATGCGCAAGGTGACGATGCTTCTTCTGGCACTGGGCCCTGCCCTGTTGCCGGCCCGCCAAGCGCAGGCAGCCGACGTCTCGGGCAATGTGACGATCGTCAGTGACTATCGCTATCGCGGCCTGTCGCTCTCGGAAGGAAAGCCCGCGGTCCAGGGCGAACTCGATCTCGATGCCGGCAAGGGCTTCTACGGCGGGCTATGGGCATCGACGATCCGGAGCGGCGGCAAGACCAGCAGTGAATTCGATTGGAGCGGCGGCAGGGAGTTCGAGCTCGCGCGCGCCGTCACGCTCGACCTGTCGACGACTTACTACACCTATCCCGGCGCGCCCGGGGACGATTATGTCGAAGGTACTGCGGCGCTGAGCGCGGAGCACGGTCCTATCACGGGCAAGGCGGGCGTCAGCTTCGCGCCCGCACAACGAGCGCTCGAGAATGAAGCTCACAGAAAGGTTGCCAACGCTTACTATTTCGCGGGCGCCGATTATCAGCTGCCGCATCACCTACCCAAACTGAGCGCGAAGTTCGGTTACGAAAGAGGTTCGTTCGATGGCAATCCGAGCGGCGGCAAATGGGATTGGAGCCTCGCGGCGCAAGCGGACCTAAGGCGTGTTTCATTGCTCGTGATGCTGGTCGACAGTGGCGCAAGCCGGGCAACGCTCCTTGCGGGGATGTCGCTCAAGCTCTGAAAACACGATTTCCGCTGTTTGCGGTTTCATTTGCCGCACTCGCGATCTCGGGGGATGTCCGGTCCAAGCTTCGAGACAGGGGATACAGCCGGCCGTTCAAGAACCCCCGTCAAGCGCAGTCGAGACAAATCTCGAATTTGAACGTCGAGGCGGCAGACCGAGCTCAGCGAAGCCGCGCAGTTAGCCCGATCCGGCCCATGACGTAATGATATCCTCCGCCGCCCTGGTTCAGGGAATTATTGGAATATTGGATTTGGGCGAACGCCTGCAAACGGTTCGATTTAGCGGGGCTTTCGATCCGAAGATCCGCAAGCCTTGCGGCCTGCCAATTCGAGCCCGTCGCCTTCTGCGCACCGATCCCAACCGCTGCCAGAACCATCCAGCCATGGCTATTGAAACGCCGCATCTGAACGACCGGGATCGCCGAGACGAAGTCCCTGGGCGAATAATAGTCGAACTCGTTCGGGACGGTGGAATGGAAATAGCGGGTGCGAAGCTGGAGGCTGATTCCCGCTTTCGGTGCGACCACGTGGCTCACCAGCCCGCGGACATGGAAGCGGACGTTCCGGCCCGTAAACTCTTGGACACCGCCCATGAGATTCACCGAATTTCGCTCGCCGGCCGGCAAATCGAAGCTGGCGCCGGCGAACGTGTAATAGATTCCGCGATCGAGGCCCTGGCGCGTTTCCACGACTTCGCGCTCGACGAAATATTCCTGGCGCCAGTCCTCGGTGCGAAGACCGGCTGAGCCCAGGACCGTGTGGCCGTTGCTGCCCACCCGCGCGCGCCAGCGCCACTTGCTCTGCAGGCTGCCGGCAAGATCGAGATAAGCTCGGGTTTGCTTGCGGGTCCGTCCGCCCGATGGCTTGAAGAGCGCGCGTTCGATGGCAATGCCCTGGAAGCTGTCCCGCCCGTCAAATTGCCACAAGGCCCGGGCGAGCAGCTTGACGACATCGGTCTGGTCGGAATCGGTGCTGAACGAGAGCTCGGCGCCGGCCGCGGGCGAGAACGCCGAGGAATCCGAGGCCTCGGAAGCGAGTGCCGGCGCCGGCACGCTGAGGAGTGCGGCGACCGCACCGGTTCCAAGCAAGCGGAGGATCATTTGGTGCCCCATTTCTTGCGCTGACCGGTGAGCTCGGAAATGTAGCCCCACAGACAGACCGGCTGCATGACGATCGCGTAGACAAGGACGTAGAAAAGCAGGCCGCCGAGGTTGCGCCGCACCTTGAGACCCTTGGCGCGGAACATGTCGCTCTGGATCCGGAAGATGACGCCGTTCCACACCAATGCCAGCGGCAGCAGAAGCAAGGTCTGCGGGCCGGCGATCCAATAATAGCGGAACAATGCCGCGATCAGGCCCGGAATGAAGATGAAGGTGAAGGTCCAATCCAGGGGCAGGAACAGGCAGTTCCACCAAACGAACAAGGTCGAGAGGCGCTTCTTGAACAGAAGCTTCCTGTGGCGCTGCATCGCCTCGATGAGGCCGCGCGACCAGCGTTTGCGCTGTTGGTAGAATTGCCGGAAGGTGGTCGGCGCATCGGTAAAGACGATGGCGTCTTCGGCATAGCCCACGCGGTAGCCCTTCTGGAGCATCGCCCAGGTCATGACGATGTCCTCGCCGACGGATTCCGGCCAACCGCCGACCTCCTCGAGCGCGTCCTTGCGGTAGAGCGAGAAGGCGCCCTGAGCGACAAGCGTGCCGTGATACATGCTCTGCATCCGCTTCACCGCGGAAATCCCGTGGAAATAGTCCCACTCCTGAGCAGCGGTGATCAGCGAAGCGCGGGAATTACGGACGAGAACGGCGCCGGCGACGGCGGCGGTACCCGGCGGATCGCTGAGATAGCGTTCGACGATTTCCGTGAGGCTGTCGGAGCGCAGCCGGCTGTCGCCGTCGATGGTGCAGACAAGGTCATGGCTGGCAGCGTCGAGCCCGCTGTTGAGCACGGCCGCCTTGCCGCGGTTGTGGCTGAAATCGAGCAGGCGAACGCATATGTTCGGCGCAAATGCGAGCTGCGCGCAGGCTTGCTCGAACTTTGCGACGGTTGCGTCCGTCGACCCGTCGTTAAGGACCAGGGCTTCGATCGGCCCTCGATAGTTCAGGCTTGCAATGCTCGCGAGCGTCGCTCCGATGCCGGCCTCTTCATTGTAAGCTGCGACCAGGAGGGAGACGCCGGGATAGACGAGGCACGATCGCCGCGCCGGCCGTCGATCGAGAAGCAATGAGGTCGCGAGGAACGCGTTCATGAAACCCGGCACGAAGGCGATGAAGGTCAGCGCCCACAGCGCGAAAAATGCGTTTGTCAGCGCGGTCAGATCGCGCAACCAGGGCTGCGCGAGGAAAACGCTGAAGCCCGTCCATGCAAACGCCACGCAGAGCGCGATGACGAACTTCACCCTCACGCTGAGGTACAGCCGTCGAAGAGGTCGAGCGCTCTGGATTTCTGCCAGGCGCATGGGGGCGGTCATGGTCGCGAACTTTCGGCTGTGCGCTTGAGCGAGGCCCCGATTGTCGCTCACAAATGTTAAAAACCGCTTTAACCATTCCGCCAGTTTGGATCGTTTTGGATTGTATACTATCCGTACCGGGCATTTGGCCGAGACGAACGCCGGGCGCCTAATGTCGCTGCGTGGTCAACGGTGTCCTTCGTAAAGCCTCCCGAAGAGTGCTGGAGGAGCGCAGCCCGTGCGGGACTGAATCCATCCGATTCAGTCGCGGGCAATGGCGATCCATTCGTGGCGCTGGCGACTTGCGCGCAGAACGGACCCGCTGGCTGTAGCCTTTGTTTAGAGTCTCGCGTTTTTCCACTGGAGGTGAAGGGTTGAGCAAGGAGAAGCGGACCCAGGGACGTTCGAACGTCTTCCTCGGCGCAATGCTCGAGGCGGGGTCGCAGGCCTATCCGGTACGCATCCGCAATGTCTCGGCGGGCGGAGCGCTCCTTGAAGCCCAGCTGCTTCCCAAGCTCGGCGCGCATGTGCGCCTAATCCGCGGCGAGCTTCGAGCGACGGGCGTTCTTGCCTGGCAAAGCGGTGACCATGCCGGAGTGACCTTCGATGCGCCGCTCGACGTTGCCGCCTGGGTCAAGCGCGGCGGCGCCGCCGGCCAGCAGCGCGTCGACACCATCGTCGCTGCTCTCCGCAACAAGGCCCCGGTCCCCCACAACATGCTTTCGGGCGATGCCATGTCCCTGCCGGAGATCAGCGCCGCGCTCGATGCCCTGTGCGAACGCCTGGCCAGCGTGGATGAGATCCCGCCGGGCATTGCCGAAGAGCTGGTGAAGCTCGACACACTCGCCCAAGCGCTCCGCAAATCGGTGACCGGCCGCTCATTCTGAAGGTTGGCGCGGGAATGCCGTGAGCGGAAGTTCTTTAACCGCCGGTCATTCGACCTTCCGGCGTCCGGCGCTACGACCCTCTTCCGGAGGCTTTCGCATTCGTGCAAATGTCTTGTCGCTCGAGAGAAAGGTCTCAAGCATCGCCGGGATGAGGTCGGATGCCGTTTCTGCTTTCCCATAAGCCTCTTCGTAGACACGTGCGTAATCGTTCAACGCGAGATTGAGGTCGGGGGAGACGGAAATCGAAATCCTGACCGGCACACGGTCGGGAAGCTTCGCCAGCTTGAGTTCGGCCATCGCTCAATTCTTCCACGGCTGGAGGATCAGGTCTTCTGAGACAAGGACCCGCACCGGCCAGCCCGGACGCACCCTGATCGTCGGTTGGACATTGAGCCCCTTCGACACGATCTGCTCACCGGCTTGGCTGCCATTCTGCTGCAGAGATTCCCGCAG
>Ga0207657_10007857_pt1 | contig 10889 bp, 9 predicted proteins | sample KBSC33metaG_FD_184316 | JGI IMG/M metagenome (GOLD analysis project Ga0207657, IMG submission 184316) | Corn rhizosphere microbial communities from Kellogg Biological Station, Michigan, USA - KBS C3-3 metaG (SPAdes) (version 2) | ecosystem: Host-associated > Plants > Roots > Rhizosphere > Soil ... | reverse complement strand
GGCATCGATCTCGAGCTGCTCGTAGCCGGGCGTGATGCCGCCCTCGTCCGGCACCACCCACATCTGGACGAAGTGCACCGGGTCACGGTGCTCGTCGCCCTGCAGTCGCCACGAGTCGTTCTTCTCGCTGTGCAGGATGCCCTTGCCGGCGCTCATCCGCTGGGCGAGGCCCGGGTAGATGACGCCGTTGTGGCCGGTCGAGTCCTGGTGGACGAGCGACCCGCGCAGGACCCAGGTGACGATCTCCATGTCGCGGTGCGGGTGTGTCTCGAAGCCGGTGCCGGGGTCGACGATGTCGTCGTTGTTGACCAGCAGCAGCCCGTGGTGCGTGTTCTTCGGGTCGTGGTGCCGGCCGAACGAGAACGAGTGCTTGGAGTCGAGCCAGTCGATCTTGGTAGCGAAGCGGTCACTGGCGCGGCGGATGTCAATGCTGCTGGTTGCTGCGGTCACGGCTGCTTCAACACAACAAGGGCGCCCTTCATGCCCGCGCTCGAGTGGTAGGTGCAGACGAAGTCATAGCGACCGGGCTTGTCGAAGGTCATCACCAGTGTCGTCGACATCTGGCCGGGCGATCCGCTGACGGATCCAGAGGTCTTCCCCAGCGAGGGGAAGGAGATGTTGTGCGGATAGCTGCCCTTGTCGACCAGCGTGATGCGCACCTGACCTGGATGCACTTTCACCTCGGCCGGGGCGAAGCGAAAGTCGTCGGTCGCGCCGATCGTCACCGACTGGAGGCCAGTGGCACCAGTGCTCGCCTTCGGTGACGACCCGCTCGAGCAACCTCCGAGCAGGGCGGCGACGGCGAGGACCGCCGGCGCGAACGCGACCCGCTTCCAGCCAACCCGGGGCAGGGGGCAGAGCATGCGGCCGTTGTGAGTCACGTTCGCGCCGGACGGAGTCATCGGTGCCCGCTCAGCTCAGGTGCTTCTGGGCGGCGATCGCCTTGGCGAGGACCGCGGCCGTGCCGGCCATGTGGTCCTCAGCCATCGAGATCTTGGCAGCGGCGGTCGGGCTCTTGGTCAGGATCGCCTGGATCGCGGCCTCGAGCGTCTGGATGTGACCCTGCAGGTCCGCCGACACCGCGTCACCGGGAAGACCGGTTGCGGAGCCGAGGAAGTTGCCGAAGTCACGCTGGTAGTTGGCGAGCTTCGCCTGCGCTGCTGAAACCGCTGCCTTGTCGCCGCTGGCCAGACCCTTCGTGTAGTCGACGAAGAACCCGATGTGGGCACGCCACATCTTCAGGAACGCGGTCTGGGCGTCAGCGCCGTAGAGCGAGCCGATCGCCTTGCCGAGGTCCTGGGTGTTCTGGTCCAGAGCCGCGATCGCGCCGGCAGTCTGCGGCGAGGTGAGGCTGGTCGCGACCACGCTCTGCACGACCTCGCCGGTCTGGGCGACGTGCTGGATGAGCAGGCCGGTCAGACCCGCGCGAAGCGCCGAGGCCTGGCTGTCGCTGGTGCCATCGAGGTTCTTGTCCTTGGCGATGCCACCGGCGAGTGCCGCCGCAGTGCCGTCCATGTGCATCGCAGCCATCTGCAGCTTGGCACCGGCGTCCTTGTTCTTGGTGAGGATCGCCTGGATGGCGGCCTCGAGCGTCTGGATGTGACCCTGCAGCTCCGTGGCGATGGCGGCCGGCGGGATCTTGGTCGCACCGCCCAGGAACGCCGCGAAGTCGCGCTTGTAGCCGGCGAGCTGTGCCTGCGCCTTGGTCACCTTCGCGTTGTCCTTGGTGGCCAGGCCGACGGTGTAGTCGACGAAGAAGCCGATGTGCGCGCGCCACATCTTCAGGAACGCCGTCTTCGCGTCGGCGCCGTAGACCGACCCGATGGCGTCACCGATGGCGACAGTGTTTGCGTCGAGTGCCTTCAGCGCGGCGGCGGTCTGGGGGGACTTGACCCCGGAGATGACCGCGGTCTGCACCACGAAACCGGTCAGGTTGACGTGCTCACGGAAGAGCTGGTCGAGGCCGGAGCGAAGCGCGGCGGCCTGCGTGGCCGTTGCATCGGTCGCGGACGCGGGCGACGACGACTGCATGTCGCTCATCGACGAGGTCGGCTGCGCCTGCGGCGAATTGCCGCCGCTGGACGAGCCACCACAGGCGGCAGCGCCGAGGCCGACCACGAGCAGGGCGGCCGCCGTCTTGGCGGCGAGGGGACGAGACAGCATTGATTTCCTCCAGAACGGATCAGGGTTCACCCCACCGTTCGACCCCGGAGGACGATCTGGATCGGCTTTTCGACGGACTGATCCGATTTGGGCCGAGCGACGAACTACCACCCGTGAGCGCCAGAAGAGCATGGGTGCAGGACAGTGGGCAGGTGGAATCCACGCCGGTCGAGGACGCTGCGCTCATCGCGCGGGTCAACGCCGGTGACGAAGCCGCGATCGAGGCGCTCTACGCCCGCTACGGTGGCCCCTGCTTCGGGCTGGCCCGTCGCATCCTCGACGATGCCCAGCTCGCAGAGGACGTCGTACAACAGGTCTTCCTCGCCCTCTGGAAGGGCACCGGCTTCGACCCGAAGCGCGGAGCGGTCAGCACCTGGCTGATGTCGATGACCCATCACAAGGCCGTCGACTCGCTGCGCCGGGAAAGCACGCGGCGTAAGCGGCTTGCCGGCGAGCAGGCGTTGCTGGAGCTGCGCGCGCTGGGGCCTGGGCCCGAGGACGAGGCGTGGACCCGATTGCGCGCCGAGCGGACCCGCGACGCGCTTAAGCTGCTGCCGTCCGAACAACGTGAAGTGCTGCTGTTGGCTTACTACGGGGGTTACACGCAACGAGAGATCGCGGACCTCACCGGGCTGCCACTGGGCACCGTGAAGAGCCGCACGCTCGGCGCAATGCGGCGGCTGCGCGAACAGCTGTCCGGAGTCGCTGGGCCGGGCGAGGGGGAAGAGCCGTGACGAGCCACGACGAGTGGGACGAGCTGGCCGCCGGATACGCGCTGCACGCGCTGGAGCCGGACGAGGAGCAGCGGTTCACCGACCATCTCGCCAGCTGCGCGGAGTGCGCGTCGACGCTGGGCGAGCATGAGCTTGTCGCAGCGCAGCTGGGCGCGCTGTCCTACGACGACGAAGAGTCCGAGGTTGCGCCGTCATGGAGCGCGATCCGTGCCGGCGTCCTGGGTGCGGGACTCCAGGGGTCATCCGACAACCGGCCGGTGTCGCTGGAGGAACGCCGCCACGCACGCCGCAAGCAGCCCTGGCTGCTCGGTGCCGCCGCGGCAGTGATCGCTGCTGCCGCCGCCGTGGTGATCGTGACGCAGACCACTGGCGGCTCCACACCTCCGGCGACCAGAGCCATCTCCACCTGCCGGCACATGACCGGTTGCAACGTGATCTCGCTACACACGTCCAACGGGGCTGCACCCGGCGTCGTGCTGGTGTCGGCCGGCAAGGCGACGATGGTGCCGCTTGCGATGAAGCCCGCGCCGGTCGGCAGCCAGTACGTCCTGTGGCAGCTGCTGCGCACCGGTGCACCGGTCGCGGTCGACGGCTTCCGCGGCGGCAACGCACTGCAGACCGCGCCGCTGGTGATGTCCTACGCCGACACTGCGGCGTTCGCCGTCAGCCTCGAGCCCGCATCAGTGCCGCCGACCCAACCGACGCATGTCATCGCGATCGGCAACACCCCCGCCTGACCCTCGCGCAACCACCTGGACAATGGCTAGATGAGGCTTGCCGGCAAGGTCGCGATCGTCACCGGCGCAAGCCATGGCATCGGGCGCGCGACAGCGCAGGCGCTGGCTGCGCGGGGTGCGACTGTCGTCGTCGCGGGCCTCGACGATGACGCGCTTGCGGCGTTGGCCGACGAGATCGGCGGGTCGTGGCTCGGCGTCGACGTGCGTGATCCCTCACATGCCGACCAGCTGGTGAAGCATGCGTCGGCCACACACGGGCGGCTCGACGTCGTCGTCGCCAACGCCGGCATCGGGCACGCCGGTGATGTCGCCGACATGACCGCCGAGCGCGTCTGCGACCTCGTCGACATCAACCTGCGAGCGCCTCTCCTGCTCGCCCGCGCGGCGTTGGCGCCGATGCTGGCGCAGCGCTCAGGGGCGCTCGTCTTCATCTCCTCCATTGCGGCCGGCGTGCTGGTGCCGCGCGAGTCGGTCTACTCCGCAACGAAGGCAGCAGTTGAGGCCTTCGCCGAACCGCTGCGCGAGGAGTTGCGCGGCACGGGGGTCACCGTGTCGACGGTGGCTCCCGGCGTGGTGGACACGCGCTTCTTCGATGACCGTGGCGAGCCCTACGAGCGGCGCTTTCCCCGGCCGGTCGCGCCGGAGGTGATCGCCACGGCCGTCGCGCGTTCGATCGAGGACGGCCGCCGCCATACGGTCGTGCCGCGCTGGCTGGGCGTCGCGCCACGAGTGCGCGCGGTCGCCCCGCGGGTCTACCGGACGCTGGCGCGACGGTTCGGCTGAGCGACCGACAAGTGACGTGTCTGCGTGGCGCGCAGGATCGCCGCCGCAATGCCGCTCGCATCCAGACCGCCCGCGCGCAGGATGTCCGCGCGCCGGCCATGCGGCACGAACTCCTTGGCCAGCCCCAGTGACACCACCTGGCTTCGGGCCAAGATGTCACGCAACGCGCGCGCGAGCGCGTCACCCACGCCACCATCGAGGACACCGTCTTCGACCGTGACCACCAAGTCGTACGCCGAGGCCAGCTCGGCGAGCGCCGGCTCAACCGGCAACACCCAGCGGGGATCCACGACGGTGGCGGCGATCCCGTCGGCGGCGAGCAGGTCGGCAGCATCGACTGCGGCCTCGGCGAGCGGTCCGACGCTGACCACCAGCACGCGCGCGTCAACGTGAGCCCGCAGCACATCCGCGGCGCCGATGCGGCCGACCGCCTCCAGCTCACGCCCCGTCTGCGCCTTGGGGAAGCGCACGACCGTCGGGCCGGTCTCATCGCTGACCGCCTCACGCAGCTGCTCCCGCAGCCGGGTCGCGTCGCGTGGTGCCGCGACCCGCATCCCCGGCACCAGCCCAAGCAGCGCAAGGTCCCACATGCCGTGATGCGAGGCCCCGTCGTCACCCGTGACACCCGCGCGGTCGAGCACGATGGTGACCGGTTGCTCATGCAGAGCCACGTCCATCAGCACCTGGTCGAACGCGCGGTTGAGGAACGTCGCATAGACGCACACGACCGGATGCAGCCCGCCGAAGGCGAGTCCGGCAGCTGAGGTCAGGGCGTGCTGCTCGGCGATGCCGACGTCGAAGACGCGCTCCGGATACTCCTCCGCGAAGGGATGCAGGCCGACCGGCCGGAGCATCGCGGCCGTCACGGCGACGACGTCGCGGCGCTCGCGCGCGATGGCGAGGATCTCGTCAGCGAACACCTGCGTCCATGGCAACGCCGCACCGGTCGCGAGCGACTTCCCGGTCGCGGGATCGATCGCACCGACGCCGTGGAAGCAGTCGGCGGCGTCGTTCTCGGCCGGGGCGTAGCCGCGCCCCTTCTGCGTGACGCAGTGGACGACGACCGGCCCTCCGTGGGCGCGGGCGCGCCGCAGAGCTGCCTCCGCTGCCTCCACGTCGTGACCGTCGATCGGGCCGACGTATTTCAGCCCGAGGTCCTCGAACATCACCTGCGGGGCGAGCAGGTCCTTGAGGCCCTGTTTGACGCCGTGAAGCGCGGCGTACGCCGGCTTGCCCACGAGCGGCGTCCGCGGTACCGCCCGCTTTACCGCGGCCAGCGCGGTCTCCCACTCGGGCAACAGTCGCAACGCGGCCAGGTGCTGCGCGAAGCCACCGATCGTCGGCGCATACGAACGCCCGTTGTCGTTGACGACGATCACGACCGGACGGTCCGCCCCGGCGATGTTGTTGAGGGCCTCCCAGCACATGCCACCCGTCAGCGCGCCGTCACCGACCACTGCGACAACTGCGCGATCGCGCTGGTTCGTGAGCGCGAACGCCTTGGCCATCCCGTCGGCATAGGACAGCGCCGTCGAGGCGTGCGAGTTCTCGATGACGTCGTGGGCGCTTTCGGTCCGTGAGGGGTAGCCGGACAAACCGCCCGCCTGCCGCAACGATCCGAACTCACCGGCCCGTCCGGTGAGCATCTTGTGCACGTAGGCCTGATGGCCGGTGTCCCACAGCAGCACGTCGTGTGGTGAGTCGAACACGCGATGCAGGGCGATGGTCAGCTCCACCACGCCCAGGTTGGGGCCAAGATGTCCGCCGGTTCGCGAGACCGATGCGACGAGGTGTTCGCGAATCTCCGTTGCCAACACCGACAGCTGGGCAGCGTCCAGCCCCCGCAGGTCGGCGGGCGACTGGATCCCGGCCAGCAGCGTCACGAGACCGCTGCTCGCAACGACTCCCGCAACGAGCCCATCGTTGCGAGCACGGCGGACGGCTCGTAGCCGCAGTGGGCCATGCAGTTGGCGCAACGCGGGTCCTTGCCGCGCCCGAAAGCATCCCAGTCGGTGCCGTCGAGCAGCTCCTGCCAGGTCTTCGCGTAGCCGTCGGCGAGCAGATAGCAAGGCTGCTGCCAACCGAGCAGCGAGTAGGAGGGGATGCCCCACGGCGTGCACGCGAAGTCGCGGCGGCCTTCCAGGAAGTCGAGGAACAGCGGCGAGTGGTTGAGCCGCCACTTTTTCCGCCGGCCGTCGTCGAAGGCCTTCTTGAACAGCTCCCGAGTCTCGGTGACTCCGAGGAAGTGTTCCTGGTCCGGTGCCTTTTCGTAGGCGTAGCCAGGAGAGATCTGCATGTTGTCGACACCGAGGTCGTCGTTGAGGTAGTCGAGCACGTCGATGACGTCCTGCGCCGTGTCAGTGGTGAAGAAGGTCGTGTTGGACATGACGCGGAACCCCGCCTGCTTGGCCAGCCGGATCGCCTCGACCGCCTGGTCGAACACACCGTCCTTGCACACCGACTCGTCGTGCCGCTCACGCAGCCCGTCGATGTGGACCATCCAGGCGAAGTTGCGGTGCGGCTTGAACCGCTGCAGATGCTTGGGCATCAGCACCGCGTTGGTGCACAGCAGCACGATCTTCTTCCGGTCGAGCAGCTGTTGCACGATCTCGTCGATCTGCGGGTGCATGAGCGGCTCGCCACCCGCGATCGACACGATCGGGGCGCCGCACTCCTCCACCGCGGCGACGGCCTGCTCGACCGGCATCCGCTGCTTGAGCACGGTGTGCGGCTGCTGGATCTTGCCGCAGCCCGCGCACTTGAGATTGCAGGCGAACAATGGCTCGAGCTCCATGACGAGCGGGAACTTCTCCACGCCGCGGAGCTTCTGCTTCGCAAGGTAAGCGCCGAGGCGCAGGTTCTGTCGCAAGGGCATTGCCACTGGTCAGCTCACTTCTCGGGGCAGGGTGAATGTGACGTTCTCGTCCGCGGCAGGTAGCTCATGCACCTCGGTCGGTCCGAGGCCGGACAGGGCATGAACAAGCTCGTCGACGAGGTAGGGAGGCGCCGACGCGCCGGCAGTGATACCCACCCGGTTGACCCCGCGCAGCCACGCCAGCTGCACGTCGGCGGCGTCATCCACCAGGTAGGCCGCGGCGCCCGCGCGCTGGGCCACCTCGACAAGGCGCAACGAGTTCGACGAGTTGGCGGAGCCGACGACCAGCACGAGGTCGCAGTCGCCGGCGATCTCTCGTACGGCGGCCTGCCGGTTGCTCGTCGCGTAGCAGATGTCGTCACTGCGCGGAGCGACGAGCGACGGGAACCGCTCTCGCAACCGGCCGGCGATCCGCTCGGCCTCGTCGACAGCCAAAGTGGTCTGCATGACGTAGGCGACGTTGTCGGGGTCGTCCGCCATCACCCGGTCTGCGGCGTGCTCGTCGTCGACCACGACAACGCGGGCCGGCGCCTCGCCGACCGTGCCGACGACCTCCTCGTGGTCGGCGTGTCCGATCAGGAAGACGGTCGCACCGCGGGCGGCGTAGCGGCGCACCTCGTTGTGCACCTTGGCCACGAGGGGGCACGTCGCGTCGATGACCGCGAGGCCGCGCTCGCCGGCCGTCGTACGCACTGCCGGCGCCACCCCGTGCGCGGCGAGGATGACGCGCGCCCCGTCGGGCACCTCCTCGAGCTCCTCGACGAAGACGGCGCCCCGCCGCTCCAGCGCGGCGACGATGTGTGCGTTGTGCACGATCTGGCGGCGGACGTAGATGGGCGCGCCGTAACGGTCGAGCGCACGCTCGACGATGTCGATGGCGCGCTCCACGCCGGCGCAGAAAGAGCGCGGCGCGGCGAGCCGGATGGTGCGTTGCGCGGCGACGTCGCCCCATTCCTCGACGACCTTCGCCGCTTGCGTCAACGTGCGCAGTGCGCGGTAGCCGTTGCGGACGATGGTGGGCCGCAGCAACGGGTCGGCTGCCGTGTCGGTGACAACGCGTACGGCGACGAACGGCCGGTCCCCGACACCTTCGGCGACAACGGCACTTTCCATGTCGACGGCGAGTGCGCCGCTCATCGCCAGCGCAGCGAAGTCCTTGCCCCGCGCCATCCGCGACTGGGTCACGAGCGGGCCGACGTGCACAGTGAGCCCGGCGCGGCGCAGCGCACCGGCGAGCAACGGCGCGGCCGGGCAGCTGACGGTGAGCCCGTCGCCGCGCACCTCGCTGGCGACCACGACATCTCCGGCCTGCACCTGTGGCGCCACTCCCCCAGCAACGCCGAGCATCGCGATCGGGCCGCTGCCAACCTGTGCGCGCCGGAGGTGGGTGGCGCGCATGCCGACGCGCGTCACCGGCACGGTGGTGCCGCGGCGTACTGCTGCCGCTTCCGTGCGCAACGCCACGCAGATGTTCACGCCGACCCCGCCTTGTCAGGACGCGCACGCGGCAACTGGTGCCCAGGACCCTGACAGGTCGCCAGGTAGCGACCTAGCGCGCTGATCGGGAAGACCAGCCGGTAGAGGTGGTAGTTGATGTAGAAGTCGCCCGGGAAGCCGGTGCCGGTGAACTCCGGCTCGTCCCAGCCGCCGTCGGCTCGCTGCGTCCGCGCAAGCCATGCCACGCCTCGCTCGACGCTGTCGCTCATGTCGCCGGCGGCCAGCAGCGCCATCAACGCCCACGCGGTCTGTGATGCCGTCGATGCACCACGCCCTGCCCACGACAAGTCGTCGTAGGAGCGCATGTCCTCGCCCCACCCGCCGTCGTCGTTCTGGTGCCGATGCAACCAGCGTGCGGCACGCTGGATGCAGGACTGCTCGGGATCGATGCCGGCAGCGACAAGGGCAGGTACGACGGCACCGATGCCGTAGACGTAGTTGCATCCCCAGCGACCGAACCAGGAACCATCCGGCTCCTGTGCGTCGAGCAGCCATGCGACCCCGCGCCGGCAGGCCTCGGTGTCGGCGAGGCCCTCGTGCGCGAGCATCTCGACGACATGCGCAGTCACGTCGGCCGACGGCGGGTCGATGACGGCACCGAAGTCGCAGAACGGCAGTTTGTAGGCCAGCTCACGGGTGTTGTCGGCGTCGAAGGCGCCCCAGCCGCCGTCCTTGCTCTGCAGGCCGACGACCCACTGCACGCCACGGTCGACCGCGGCGCGAGATCCCGCCACGCGGCGAAGCGCAAGCACGACCTCGGCCGTGTCATCGGTGTCGGGATAGCCGTCGTTGGCGAACTCAAAGGCCCATCCACCCGGCTCGACCTCCGGCCGGCGCACCGACCAGTCGCCGCGCACGCGGATCTCCTCGCCGACCAGCCAGCGGGCCGCGCGCTGCACTGCTTCGTGGTCCGGTGCGACGCCGGCGTCGAGCAACGCGGTCAGCGCAAGGCCGGTGTCCCACACCGGTGACTGGCAGGCTTCGAGCCGGCGTACCCAATGCCTGGCACCTGGGCCTTCAGGCGTCTGCTCGCGGATGACGAACCCGTCGAGGCCGCGCAGACCCAGCGCGACAGCGGGTGCGTCGAGCGGCTGCCCCATCAGGTGCAGCGCCAGGATCGAGTAGACCCAAGGGGGTTGGATGCCACCCCACGAACCGTCGGCTTCCTGCCGGTCCTCGATCCACTGCACCCCGCGGCGCATTGCCGCGCGGCGCAACGGGCGCAGCGCATGCCGGCCGTACGCGTGCAACACCTTGTCGAGACGCTGGAACGCTCCGCCCCACGACATCTTCCGCTGCATCGGGGCCGGCGGCCGGCCAGTTCGCAGCTCGTCGATCCCGAACGGCAACGGCCGGCACGGCCGCAAGGTCGCAACGATCGTCAGCGGCACCACCGTCTGCCGGGCCCAGCAGGCCCAGTCATAGACGTTGAACGGGAACCACTTCGGCAGATAGATGAGCTCCGGCGGAAGGTTGGGCAGCTCGTCCCACGACCACAGGCCGAACAATGCAAGCCACAGCCGGGTGAAGACCCGCGCCGACTCGACGCCGCCCTGCTCGAGCACCCACGCGGCCGCCTTCTGCATGTGCGGCGCGTCGACGTCGTCACCCGCGAGTCGCAGCGCGACCCATGCTTCGACTGTGGTCGACAGGTCACCCGGCCCGCCATAGAAGTTGGCCCAGGTCCCGTCATCCCGTTGTTGCGACCGGATCCAGCGCGCTGCTTCCTCGGTCTCCTGCGTCGTGCGGATGCCCAGGAACTGCCGGAGCAGCAGGTCCTCGGCGTCCATGGTCACGTTGGTCTCGAGCTCGCCCTTCCACCAGCCGACTTCGTCCTGCAGCGACAACAGATACGCCACAGCCGCGTCGAGCGTTGCGCGCGTGTCCGGCGTGACCGCCAGATCGTCGCTGCTCAGCTCACTGCTGCGGCCAGGAGCAAGGGTCACGTCAGCTCTCTCTCGTCACGATGAACCGGCCGAGCGCGACCAGCTCGTCACGCGCGGCGTCGTCGAGGTCAGCAGTCGACAGCGCGTCCTCACCCACGGCGAGGCGTCGCCGCGCTTCTTCTGCCGCCCAGGCGCGTCCGCCGATGTGCCTGCG
>Ga0207657_10007855_pt1 | contig 10890 bp, 6 predicted proteins | sample KBSC33metaG_FD_184316 | JGI IMG/M metagenome (GOLD analysis project Ga0207657, IMG submission 184316) | Corn rhizosphere microbial communities from Kellogg Biological Station, Michigan, USA - KBS C3-3 metaG (SPAdes) (version 2) | ecosystem: Host-associated > Plants > Roots > Rhizosphere > Soil ... | reverse complement strand
GAGAATGGAACTCTTTGTATCCTGTCGCCACTTATCATTGTCAAGACGACACCATCCGCCAATAGAGGTATGAACGGCATGCATTTATGCGGCGCTTCTGCAAGAAGGAGTGTTCCGGTCTCTGGCGCAAACACTTACCAACCTAACAGTAGACAAGGACATTCATGAAATCTTTCTCTCCCATCGGCAGCATTCGCCCGCATCCCTCTGGCTCTTCCGCATCCGGCCCATCGCGCTCTCCAATACAGGCACAACAGGGCGAATCGCACAACGTGGAAACACTGTCCGGTGACACCTCCACAGATCGCGGCAAGCGAACACGAACAGAAGGTGGACCGCACACCTTGTCAACGCTCCCCTATGAGATACGACTGGAGATCGTCAAGCGTTCGGATCGAACCGCAAGAGCGAATCTGCGCTTGGTCGACAAAGCCCTTAAGTCGGCAGTAAGCGAGGCTGTCACAGACGTGAAAGTGACGAAGAGAGAAGACCTTTTGGCGGCGATAAATGCTTACCATGAGGGAGGCATTACCACGCTTGATTTGAGTGGTAGCAACATTACTGATGACGATCTGTCGCTGTTAAATGATTTACCAGGACTAAAACAATTAAATTTGAGCGGGTGCAACAACCTCACCGATGCCGGGCTCGCCCATCTGCAGCACCTCACCTCGCTGCAGCAGTTGAATTTGAGCGGGTGCCACAGGCTCACCGATGCCGGGCTCGCCCATCTGCAGCACCTCACCTCGCTGCAGAAGTTGGATTTGAGCGTGTGCTACAGGACCACCGATGCCGGGCTCGCCCATCTGCAGCACCTTACTTCGCTGCAGCAGTTGAATTTGAGAGAGTGCATCAAGCTCACCGATGCCGGGCTCGCCCATCTGCAGCACCTTACTTCACTGCAGAAGTTGGATTTGAACGGGTGCAACAGGCTCACCAATGTCGGGCTCGCCCATCTGCAGCACCTTACTTCACTGCAGCAGTTGGATTTGAGCGGGTGCAACAGGCTCACCAATGTCGGGCTCGCCCATCTGCAGCACCTTACTTCACTGCAGAAGTTGGATTTGAGCAGGTGCAACAACCTCACCAATGCCGGGCTCGCCCATCTGCAGCACCTTACTTCACTGCAGCAGTTGGATTTGAGCTGGTGCCGCAATCTCACTGGTGCCGGGCTCGTCCATCTGCAGCACCTTATTTCGCTGCAGCAGTTGAAGTTGAGCTTCTGCAGCAATCTCACCGGTGTCGAGCTCGCCCATCTGCAGCACCTTACTTCGCTGCAGCAGTTGGATTTGAGCAGGTGCTTCGACCTCACCGATGCCGGACTCGCCCATCTGCAGCACCTTACTTCGCTGCAGCAGTTGGATTTGAGCAGCTGCTTCGACCTCACCGATGCCGGACTCGCCCATCTGCAGCACCTTACTTCACTGCAGGAGTTGAATTTGAGCAAGTGCTTCGACCTCACCGATGCCGGGCTCGCCCATCTGCAGCATCTCTCTGCATTGCAGCGGTTGAACTTGAGTGGATGCGGCAAGATCACCGATACCCAAGTGAACCTCTTGCGCGAGCAACTCAGCAATTGTCTTGTAAGAAGGTGAGTTCGAGAGTTCAGCGCATACTTCGGTTGTTCTGAAGGTGGGCTCAAGAGGGGACGAAATTGGCGCTTACACGACAAAGCAGCTATACGAAGCGTGCCCATGGTCATAAAAAGGGCTCGATGAAAGTGCACGTTGCCTGCGCTTTAGTGAGTCGTGCATCTGCGCCAAAATATGACGTTTTTTCTACGTTTGGCCGTCAGCAAGTCTCTTAATCCGTTGGTCGTAGGTTCGATCCCGACACGGCCTACCAACGACTCCTTGAAAGGGCTGTCAGTGATGACAGCCCTTTTTTCATTTCCGCATCCCACTCTCTTTGCTCATTCCCAAAAGTATGGGCACTTATTGGCTTGATTGGTCACAGGATTACTACTACTCCTGCAAAATCAAGGAAACCCAAGGAAAAGATACACACTGGACATCCCCCCCTTGGCAAAACCATAGCCAAGATAGACCGGCCCCACTGGCGTCTCTCCCCCCAGATAAATCGAGGCCGCCTTCTGCCAGTCATTCAGATTGGTTTCAGTGAAGCGATCCCGCGCCTTTCCGGCTTCCAGCGAGAGGCCCGCGCGCAAATCGCCGGACAAGACCAGCGGCATCTTGCCGATGATTTTTTCGCCGCGGATGCTGGCGAAGCGGATATTGCCGGCGACAATCTGATTGCGCACGAAACCCGAAAGATTCAGAAAGCCGCCCAATGCGCCGGCATCGGCCAGCGGCAGTTTCCCTGGCTTCGCACCCAGGTAATAAAATCTGCCGTTCAGTACGTATTCCCTCCATGAATACGCTGCGCGCAAATCTGCGGAGAGCCTGCCGTAATCAAGGTCATCTTCCCTGAAATAGCCGATATTCGCGCGCCAGCCTTTGGTCGGGAAGAAAGCCCGGTCGAACTGGTCGAAATCAACAAGTACACTCCAGCCCTTAAGCGTTCTTTCTTCAGCAGGCAACGTTGGCGCGCCGGTTTCCACTGAACTGTCCAGATTCCTGTACAGGCGGCCGAGGCGAATCTGGCCAAACACACCGGCATTGGCGCCCAGATAGAGGGCCGCCCGTTTTTCCCTGATCTCGTACTCCGCAATGCGGTTGTCGTTCTGATAGACCTTGAGCGTGTCTCTCGAAAGTCCGATCTGTGGTTCGACGAAGAACCTCTGACGTGGATCGAGCGGCTGGTAAAACTCGGTGAAGATCGTTTTCCGCTCGCCGATCTGGCCGCCGGTCAGCCATTCGGCTCCCAATGAATTGATCCATTTTTTGTGGTAAGCGACCCGCAACCCTATGTCATTCTCTTTCGACGATGCCTCCAGGTTCAAGCCGAAGCGAAGATAGTTGGGTCCCCAGTTTTTCTCCGTGGGAGTGATGCGCAAGATATTGCGGTCCCTGGTGGTGAGCAGGCTGTAGTCAACGCTTTCGTAATCGCCGTCGCCGTAGATGTGTCCGATATCGCGGTCCAACTGCTTTGTATTCAACTGTTCGCCAGGATGAACATGAAGGTGCTTTCTTACCGCTTCCGGATTGACGTTCTTTAGACCAGCGATCTGTATCTCATCAATGCGAGGCAATTCCCGCGTGTCTGGCTTGAGCTTGTTCGCCCAGGCGGTGTACTGCGCCTCCGACACCGAATAGCGCCGCAATTTGTCCGACATGGCCTCTGCTGCTTTGCGGCCGCGCTCCGCACCCTCGCGGAATTTGTTGAAATCCGCCGCCGTGATGCCTTCGAGATCGGGCTTGATATAAACGTCTTCCGGCTTGAGCATCGCGCGCGATGCATTGGCATTCTGTTCGGTCAGGATATTGATCATCTGTCCCGTGACAGCGCCGAGTGAATCGACCTCTTCCGGCTTGAACAACGGCGAGCCGACATCGACGGCGATCACGACATCGGCGTTGCAGCGCTTCTTCACTTCGTCAACCGGGAGATTGTCCACCAGCCCGCCATCGACCAGGTTTCTGCCTTGATACTTCACCGGCGACAGCAGCGCCGGCACCGACATACTGGCGCGCATGGCTGCCGAAAGCTCGCCGGTCCTGAAGGCGACCCGCTCGCCGGTGCCGATGTCTGTTGCGATGATGGAGAGCGGGATGGGCAGGCTCTCGATAGTGCGCTCGCCTCGCTCCGAACCGACCAGTGTGTTGAAGAAGAGCTTGATCTTCTGTCCGCCAACGAGCCCATGAGCTGTCTGCAGGCCGTGGTCGGTCAGGCCAAACTCAAGGCCGGGATAATAGGATTGTTCCAGACGCCGTTCACGGTAGTTCGTTTCAGCGTGCGAGGGGTTGTCGTCGAATAAATCGCGCCAGTCCACTTGCGCGAGCCTGTTCATCATTTCCTGCGGGCCAATGCCGCTGACATAAGCGCCCGCCACCAGGGAACCCATGCTGGTTCCCGCCACGCAATCCACCGGCACATGCAATTTTTCCAGCACTTCGAGCACGCCGACATGCGCCGTGCCACGGGCTCCGCCGCCTCCCAGTACAAGCCCGATGCGTGGGCGCGCCGCAGGCTCGGCGGCCTGTGCCACCGTGGAAACGACCAGCATCAAGATCATCGCTTTTCCGGCAAGCATTCGTGTCATCGATTCGCCCCTGTTGCACTTGACATCGCTACTTTACTGAACGTCACCGATGTCACCGCCGTTGCTTAAAGATCACTTGGCATGAATCAAAATTCACCGGCTGCTATGTGCCTTGAGGCTATGGGACCAAAGGACAATAGCCTCAAGGCACATGCCCGCACTAAAGTGTTGAAATCAAAACTGCAACCAGATGATCAAAAGGACATGAACCATGAAACTTTCTTCAGGCGCAGTTCTCCTCACCTTCGCACTGGCTGCGGGTTGCCAATCGACTGGTCCCCAGAATCCCCCGCCCTCCGGATTTCTCGGTGACTACTCGCAGTTGAAACCGGCGCCAGATCGCGAAGGCGTCTCGATTTATATCGACAGGAGCGCAAACTATCGGCCATACACCAAGGTCATGTTCGATCCACCGGTGCAGGTGCTTGTCACCCCGAATCCGCAGCAGCCACAAGTGCCGCAAGATGTGCTTACGCGTATAGGAGCACAGTTCCAGGAGTCGCTGCGGCATGCGCTCGAACCGACCTATCAGGTGGTCAACACCCCTGGGCCGGATGTGCTGCGTGTCCGTGCTGCAATTACCGGCTTGCAGCCAGCCAAGCCGCCTGCAGGCGCCATTGATTACCTGCCGTTCAAGGCTATCTACAATGTCGGCCGCGAAGCTGCCGGCGGGGGGCCCCGCGTCGCGGAAATGACAGCGGAGATGGAAGTGCTTGACCCGAACGGCAAACGGCTGGTAGCGGCGACTTCGACCCGCAAGGGTGACAAAACCTTGCCGCAGGGCGACCAAATCACCTGGGAATCGCTGCAGTCCATCAACAATTACTGGGCGAAGGGTTTCCGCATGCGGTTAGATGAGTTGCGCGGTATTCCACCAACCGCCGGGAAATGACATCGCGGAGGCATCACATGCAACGGATTAAACGGATCGCAATCAGTCTCGTGCTGCTTTCCTTGCCTTTGGCGTCGATCGCGCAAAAGCCGATCGCCTATCCGGCGAAAGGGCAAAGCCAATCGAAGCAAAGCAAGGATGACGGTGAGTGCCATGTCTGGGCCAAGAATTCGACCGGCATCGATCCAGCCGTTGTCGCTTCTTCCCCGCCTCCGCAGGAGACCGGCCCTGCGGTTGGCGGTGGCGAGCGTGCGCGAGGCGCGATGCGCGGAGCAGTCGGCGGCGCGGCGATTGGCGCAATCGCCGGAGATGCCGGGAAAGGTGCAGGAGTTGGCGCAGTCGCCGGTACGATGGCCGGCGGCCACCGCGCACGACAGAATCAGGCGGCGCGCAACCAGCAGGCGCAGGCAGGCCAGCAACAAACGATCAACGACTACTATCGGGCATATTCGGCATGCATGCAGGGCCGGGGTTATTCCATTAAATAAGGCGTAAAGCCAAGGGTCGCGCTGCAGTTGTTGCAGTTAGTCGCACGCAATCTTCCTGTTTAACCCATCCCCACCCCAGCCCTCCCCTTGAAGGGGAGGGAGCGAGGGTTCTGCATCGCCTAGCCTAAATTTTTCACTTTCATCGTTTTTCACTTTCATCGGCCATGTGAGAAATTGCCAGCCTGGCTGAAAGCGATAGGCGGCGCAGCGTCTCCTTCGAAGCGCCTCCTTATCTCCGCCTGCCCCCGCCACCGCCGAAGCCTCCTCCTCCACGAAAACCAGAGGTTCCGCCTGAGCGCTGGAAGCTGGAGAACCGCTGGCTCTGCGTGGCGCCGCGTTGCCTCGCCTGCCAATCCTGATTCAGATTCTGCGTTTGCGCGGAAGAGGCACGCGCCTGCTGCGCGGAAGAGGTGCGCGATTGCGATTGCGCCTGCGGCCGGGCCTGTGACGTTGACGGCGTGCTCGCGCTGTTCCAACTGCCGTTATCGTACTTCTGCCAATTGCTTCCCGACTTCCGATAGACATTGCCGTCGCGACCCGCATAAAGGTCTCCGCCGGCCGTCACGGCAGCACCGCCGCTGCCTTGGGGGCCTCGCCCTGCAACCGCACGCCCTCCGCTTGATGACTGCCCGGCAGCATACGACGAGCCGGAAGCAGTCGTGACATGCCGGGTGGCTGTTGTCTGGCCACCCTGACGCACGACCGAACTACCCCATTGTCCATACGCATTCGAGCCTTGCCGCGTCGCTGCCGCATTTCCGGTCACGGGATTGCCCGCGCTAGCGGCGCTCCTGTTGCCGTATGCCGTCGATACCGAGGCTCCCTGTGCATAGCTTCCGGTGTAAGGATTGTAGGCACGACCGGCGCTCCTGCTGCCATAAGGGCCGTATGCGGTTCCGCCGCGAGCGTAAGTGCCGGTATAGGGGTTGTAGGTGGCGCTTCGTGTCACGCCGCCTGCCGGACCGTATACGCCGCGTCCGACGCCATATGCTCCGGTATAAGGGTTATAGACAGAGCCGACGCCGTAGGTGGCGGGATACGGACGGTACACCGGGTAGCCGGCTACCGGCCGGTAGTAATACGGCGGATAGTAGTAACCGCTGCCATTGGCGATGATCGCGCCAACCGCCGCGCCCATGATGAAGGTGCCGAAATAACCGGCGGTATAGCTGGAATACACATAACCGTCCGGCGTCGCGTTCTGCGTGACATAAGTGACGTTGTAGACGGGCGAACTGGGAGGAATGGTGTAGATCTCGTTCGGCACGGAGGTCGCGGTGGTCCACGGTCCGTTCGGCGTGCTCGATGTAAACCAGATGCCCTGCTTGCACAAATAGTAGGCATTGTTAAGCCTGATCACCTTGTCGGCCGTATTCGTTGCGTAGTAAAGGGAAGTATCTTGAATCGGTGTGAAAGCCGGTTCGCCGTCATAGTCGACCTTGACCATCGCGGCGGCTTCCTTGGGGTTGATGACGGCCGTGGTCGGCACCTGCGCGAGCAGCACGGCGTCCTTCGCCTCTTCGGTTCCGGGCACGGAGACCAGTACGCGCGAGGCCGGGCTGCTCTCCGGAATACGCGCGAAGTCAGACGGCAGGCTGTCCGTCGCGTAGGTCCACGGTCCATTCAGGCTGGCGGAGCGGAACCAGCGTCCGGCAGCCAGGTAGTAATACGTTTTTGTCGGCGTGTGCATGAACAGGTCGGCGTCGGTGTTCTTCGCGTAAACCAGTCGAGTGCCTGGGATATTTGCATAGACCGGTTTGCCATCGAATACGATGATCTCCGCCGGGACGCTGCTATAGAAAACCGTCAGAGTCGATCTGCCTGTGGTCGGCGGCGGCGGGATTGCTTTCTTCAGGTCGGCCCATTGAGGGTCCTGCGGCACGCTCGATATATCCTTGGGCAGTTGCGTCGTGGACGACCACGGGCCATCGAGCTTGGCCGCCTTCATCCATTGCTTGTCGTCGAACAGGTAGTAGCCGTTTGTGGCAGTGTCGAAGAATACCGGCCAGTTGGCGTTGACGATAAATTGCGCGCCATCGCTCCCGGCTGCCGCCAGCACCGGCTTGCCATCCGTCTGCAACAGCACTGCCGGCTGGTAACTGACGAAGATCGCCGGTGGATCGTTCTTCAACGCCACGACGGTCTTCGCCTTGCTTTTCTTGGTCACCGCGATAAGCCGATCCAGTGAAATAGTGATGTCCTGCTGTGCCGCGATGATTTTCTTGAACAGCTCGTCCATGCGTTGCGCGGTCTTCGCATCGGCCGATGGGAAGCGGGTATCCGTCACCTGCATGTTGCTGATCACTACGGTGCGATTATCGACATCGACATCGGTGCGCGCATGAATGACGCCGATGCCGACTGCGGGCTGTTGCGCATCTGGCGGGGTCAGTTGAATGGCCAAACGGAAGTCAAGGTCGGTAAAGTTTTTCCACTCATCGACCTGCGGTTCGTAGTAAGTCATGCGCGTCCGGTCTTGCGTGATTTCGCGAGGCCATCCGGGCTCCTGCGCGAAAAGCGGACTGCAGAGACGCACAATGAAAATAAACAGGAGGACTGCCTTGACGTTCATGCCGGTCTCCTTGGCTAGTGGTCTATCACGCTTTAATTTTCTGGTTGTGCTTTGCAGGGCTCCTTCCCCCTTGTAGGGGGAAGGATGGGATGGGGGTGTGAAGGTTGAATCAACGTATGCATTTGCTCAATCATCACACCCCCACCCTAACCCTCCCCCTACAAGGGGGAGGAAACCTTACGGCGCGCGCTCCCTATACAACCTGAAAATTGAAGTGTGCCGAACCAACCGCTAGGCCGGTCAACCCGGAATGCTCTAACGCGACGCCGTCGGGGTTGGCGTCGGCGTTGGCTTCTGCTCCTGCTTGTTCGTCATGTTTTCAGCCGTCGCCACCCATCCGCCGCCCATTGCCTTGTACAAATTGACCAGCGAGACATAGACCAAGCCTTGCGTCTGGGCGTAAGACACTTGAGCGTTGAACAGATTGCGTTCGGCATCGAGCACTTCGATGAAGCTGGTGTAGCCGTTGTCATAGCGCATGCGCGCCAGGTTCAGATAATTGCGCAGCGTTGCTACCTGCCGCTCCTGGAACGCCAGTTGTTCGCGCGATTTGCGATGCGCGATCAGCGAGTCCGACACTTCCTGAAACGCCACCTGGATCGATTTCTGATATTGCAGCAGCGCTTCTTGTTGTTGCGCCTCTGCCTGTTGCACCTGACCCGCTATGCCGCCGCCGGTGAAGATGGGAATGGAGCCGGAGACCCCGTAAGACCATGCCTTCGCCGGCCCGGTGAACAGGTCGGAAAATTGCGAGCTGATCGAGCCGAACAGGCCGGTCAGCGAAATCGTCGGAAAGTATTGCGCGCGCGCCGCGCCGATCTGCGCATTGGCGGCAATCAGATTCTGCTCCGCCTGACGCAGGTCAGGACGACGCACCAACAAGTCCGACGGCAAACCGGCCGGCACTCCAGGCAGGCCGAGATCCGAGATCGTCCGGCCGCGCCCTATCGGACCGGGATTGCGGCCCAGCAGGATCGCCAATGCGTCTTCCTGCTGCGCGACCTGGGTTTCAAGCTGGGGAATGGTGACCAGCGAAGCCTCGTATTCCGACTGGCTCTGCGCAAGTTCCAGCTCCGATACCGTGCCGCCCTCGAAACGATCCTTGAATACCTTGAACGAATTCGCTCGGCTATCGGCGGTTTCCTTGGCGATTTCAAGTTGCCGGTCCAGGCCGCGCAAGGTGATGTACGCCGACGCCACCGAAGCCACCAGCGTCAGGATGGTTGCACGCCGCCCTTCTTCGCTTGCGAGCACGTTGGCATACGCCGCCTCCGTCTGACGGCGGCGCTTGCCGAACACGTCGATTTCCCAGTTGACCGAAAGCGCCGCCTCATACTGTTCCAGCACGCTCAAGGGCACCGATGAACCGACCTGCGGCAGACGCCCGCGTTGCCCGTTGAGTATGCCCTCCACCTGCGGGAAAAGCAGCGAACGGGTGCTGGCGTATTGCCCGAGGAACTGATCGATGCGTGCCGCCGCGATCTTCACGTCCTTGTTTTCCGCGAGCGCGATGCCGATCAGCTCGTTGAGCTTGGCATCCTGAAATTGCTCCCACCAGGCAGTATTGGCGATCTCCTTCGCATCTTTTTCCTCGAAGCGGAACGCGTTCGGCGCATCGATGGGAGGCCGCCGGTAGTCGGGGCCGATTGCGCATCCTGCCAGCGCCACGAAGGTAAAAGCCATCGAATACAGGTAGCGCATTCTCACTCCCCTTCCTCACGCCTTGCATGCGGCGTGCTATGAGCCGGCACGCCGGATGGTGGCAGCCTGTGATGATCTTCCTCGGACGGCGCCTTCTTCTTCCTGCCGAACCGTTCGACGAGCGTTTCGATCACGTAATAGAACATCGGGATGAAGAACACCGCGATGACCGTTGCCGCCAGCATCCCGCCGATCACGCCGGTGCCGATCGACTGGCGGCTGTTGGCTGAAGCGCCGGTCGCAATTGCCAGCGGCACGCAACCGAGGATGAACGCCACCGAAGTCATGACGATCGGACGCAGCCGCTCGCGCGCGGCAATCATGGCCGAGTCGTAGAACGAGCGCCCGGTTTCGCGATTGAGCACGGCGAACTCGAAGATCAAGATCGCGTTCTTGGCGGCCAGCGCCACCAGCATTGTCAAACCGATCTGGAAGTACACGTCGTTGTTCAGGCCGCGCAGCATGATTGCCACGAGCGCGCCGAACAATGCAAACGGCACCGCCAGCAAGACGCCCAGCGGCAAGGACCACTTCTCGTATTGCGCGGCGAGAATCAGGAACACCATGATCAGACCAAAGACGAACACGGCGGCGGATGTGCTTCCAGCCTTCTGTTCCTCGAAGGCTTCACCGCTCCATGCCATGCCGAAATCGGCAGGCAAAGTCTGCGCCCCGATTCTCTGCAGCGCGGCAATGGCTTGGCCGGAACTGTAGCCGGGAGCAGGGTTGGCCGTGATCTTCACTGCCGGGAAGTTGTTGAACCGCGTCATCAAGTCAGGGCCGGTGATGTATTTGCTGGTGACCATGGCACTGAGCTGAACCATATCGCCATCCTTGTTGCGCACGAAAAGCCGCTCCAGATCGTCGGGCTTGAGCCGGTATTGCGGCTCCGCCTGCAGAATCACCTGCCACAAGCGGCTGGACTTGATGAATTGCGACACGTACAAGGAACCGAACATCGTCTGCAGCGTGCCATACACATCTTCGACTGGAACGCCGAGCGTCTCGGCCCTGTCGCGGTCCACATTCACGCGCAACTGTTGCGACGACGCATTGAACGTAGACGTCACGCGCG
>Ga0207657_10007854_pt1 | contig 10891 bp, 8 predicted proteins | sample KBSC33metaG_FD_184316 | JGI IMG/M metagenome (GOLD analysis project Ga0207657, IMG submission 184316) | Corn rhizosphere microbial communities from Kellogg Biological Station, Michigan, USA - KBS C3-3 metaG (SPAdes) (version 2) | ecosystem: Host-associated > Plants > Roots > Rhizosphere > Soil ... | reverse complement strand
TCCCGCCCCGGATCTCCCGGCCGGGCCGGCCCCGCCGGAAGAGACGCTGTTCGGTGCCGCGGTCATCCCGCCTCCGTTCGGACTCACCGCTTTCGGCACGCCAGCGGCGACGGCCACCGGCACGGGCGACCCCGGCCGCCCCACGGCCGCCGCGATCCTTCTGCCGAGCGCCACCACTGGTGGCGGCGGCGGTGCGCCCGCCATCCCGTTCGGGTAGGCGACCGCCGACGCCATGACCGCGATGCCGCCGACGAGGGGCAGGTAGGGGCCGAAGTCGATCACGCTGTCGAGCAGCGCGGACATCAGTCCGCCGGTCGCGAGGAAGATGCCGGCCAGAACCGCGCCGCGCACCTGGCCGATGCCGCCGATGAACGCGATCGCCAGGAAGCTGACCGAGACGAACGGCGCGAACGTCGACTCGGACAGCACACCCTGCTGGTAGCCGAACAGCGCGCCGCCGACGCCGGCGATGAAGCTCGCGACCATGAACGCGTAGAGTTTCGTGCCGGCGACGTTGATCCCGATGGCGGCGGCCGCCCGCTCGTTGGCCCGGACGGCGAGCATCCGCAGGCCGGTGGGCGTTCTGGTCAGGTTGCCCACCGACAGGCCGACCAGGGCGAGCAGCACGAGCACCACCACGCCGAACCAGGGCCTGGGGAACTCGTGGACGTTGCTGGTCCTGATGTCCAGGTTGAGGCCGAACAGGCTCAGCTTCGGCACCTTGCTGCCCACGAACCCGCCGTTGATCGCGGTGTTGCTGAAGAACAGCGAGTCGATCGTGACCGCGGCGGACACGGTCACGACGGCCAGGCTGACGCCGCGGGCCCGCTGCGCGGGCAGGCCGATGAGCGTGCCGAGCACGGTGCCCGCCAGGCCCGCGATGATGATGTCGATCGGGAACGGCACCCCGGCGCTCGCGGCCAGGTGGCTCATGGTGAACCCGCCGACGCCCCCGGTGGCGAGCTGGCAGAGCGAGATCTGCCCGTTGAACCCGGTGAGCACGACGAACGACAGGCAGATGAACGCCCAGACGAGGCTGACCTCGAGGCCGTACCTGAAGTTGCCCGACAGGGCGAACAGGCCGATCAGGCCGACGACGACGCAGCCCGCGGTGATGATCCCGATGTGCTTCGGCCGCGGCACTCTGGGCAATCGGAGCTCGAGGAGCTGGCCGCGGATCGGCAGCACCCGGCCCCTGATGGCGATCGCCAGCAGGATGAAGATGAACGGCAGCACGTCCTGCGCGCCCTGCGGCACCCACGACCACATCTGCTGGAAGTTAGTGACCTCGGACTCGAGCATGCCGAGCACGAACCCCGCCGCCACGACCGCGCCGAAGCTCTCGAAACGGGCGACGAGCGAGACCGCGAGCGCCGGCACGATCAGGAACGTGTAGACGGTCGGCGACAGCGCGGTGATCTGCACGAGCAGGATGCCGCTCGCGCCGGCCAGCACCGTGGCGATCATCCAGTTGCCGCAGGCGATCGCGCCGGGGCGGAGGCCGACGAGGGTGGCGCCCTTCTCGCTCTCCGCGCTTGCCCTGGTGGCGAGGCCGAACCGGGTGAACTTGAATACCGCCCACAGCACCAGGCCGGTGACGATCACGATGCCGCTCATGTCCACGGCGTCCTGCGGGACGATGAGCTGCGAGCCGAAGGTGATCGCGGTGGTCGGCAGGATCGCCGGCGGGGTCTGCGCGTTGGTGCCGAACTGCAGCTGGACGAGCGACTCCAGGGTCAGCATCAGGCCGATGCTCGTGACGACCTTGCCGAGGCTGCTCGCGGTTCTGAGGAACCGGAAGATGACCTGGTAGCAGACGTAGCCGAGGATGACCGCGTAGGCCAGGGAGATGACCGCGGCGGGCAGCGTGTCCATGGGGCCGCCGAGGATCAGCTGGTTGGGCACGAACGGCGGCAGCGGGAAGAACAGGGCGCCGTTCCTGCGCAGGTCGGTGAAGACGTACGCGATGAACATGGCCATCGCGCCGTGCGCGAAGTTGACGATCCCCGAGCCCCGGTACTCGAGCACCAGGCCGAGGCCGAGCAGCCCGTACACGGCCCCGGCCGCGAGGCCAAGGAGCAGGAACTCGACGTACGTCACTGTGTTTGCCTCGTTTGGGCTCGCTCCGGCCCGGACGGCTCCGGCGTGGTGTCTTTCATCTCCCTACGGACCTTCGGCATGACTTCCTTGGCGAAGGCCTCGATGTTCTCCCGGGCCTGGTTCTCCGCGATCGAGCCGACCGTGAGGTTGACACCGAGCGTGCCGAAGCCGAGGTCCTGCCCGAGGGTGGCGATCCGCTCCGCCACCGTTTCCGCGCTGCCGACGAGGATGTAGCCGCCCTTGATCAGCTCCTCGATCGGCATGTTGTCGGTGGGGATGCGCCGCACGCCGCGGTTGAGCGCCTGCCGCATGGACTCGAGCGGCACGTAGCCGGGCGGGTTGCCCGCGCCCGGCGGCTGCTTCAGCGACTTGTGGAAGTACCACTCGATCGGGCCGCGCGCCTCCTCGATGGCCTTCTTGTCGGTCTCGCCGACGTAGGTCGGGGTCACCCAGCCGAACCGGTCCGGGCCCGGCTCCCAGCCGAACTCCTCGCGGGCCGCCTTGCGGTAGCCGTTGAACCAGCCCTTGATCGACTGGGTGGGCGCGATCACCGACATGTAGACGTGCCGGTGCTTGGCTGCCCACCGCATGGTGTCCGGCGTGCCGCTGCCTGCCATGTAGATCGGCGGGTACGGCTTCTGCAGCGGGCGCGGCCAGATGTTGACGTAGCGGTACTCGTAGTTCCTGGTGACCCACTCGAACGGCTCGGTCGCCGTCCAGGCCTTGAGGATCAGGTCGTGCGCCTCGAAGAACCGCTCCGCGGACCGGGTGGGGTTGATCGACTGGGCGAAGTACTCCCAGCCGATGCCCCGGACGAACCCGGAGGCGAGCCGGCCGCTCGAAAGGTGGTCGAGCATCGCGATCTCCTCCGCGACCCTGATCGGGTTGTCGCGGATCGGTATCGCGTTGCCGAGCACCATGATCTGCGCCCGGCTCGTCCGGCGCGCGAGCGTAGCCGCCATGATGTTCGGCGACGGCATGATGCCGTAGGACGTCTGATGGTGCTCGTTGACCGCGATCCCGTCGAACCCGAGCTCCTCGGCCCACTCGAGCTGGTCGAGGTAGCGGTGGTAGAGCTCGTGGCCCTGCTCCGGGTCGAAGTGGCTGTTGGGGTAGGTCAGCGACATCGAGGAGTACTTCTCGTCGAAGTCGTCGGGGAGGTACGGGTAGGGCATCAGGTGGAAGAAGACGAACTTCATCGGGCGGAGGCTCCCTGTCCTGAGCTGAGGAATTCGGTGACGGCGCCGGTGAACGCCGCGGGCACCTCGGCGTCCAGCGCGTGCCCGGTGCCAGCCAGCACCTTCAGCCCGGCGCCGGCGATCGCCGCGGCGTACCGGTCGGTGACGGCCCGCGGCACGACCGCGTCGTGCTCGGCGGCGAGCACCAGCGTCCTGGCGGTCACCCGGTAGAGGCGGCGCTCCAGCTTCGGGTCGGACAGGAACGGCACCCAGCCGAAGCGGGCGAGGCCGGTCAGGTCCTTGTACGTCTGGAACGCCGCGACCGCGTCGGCGGGGTCAACCTCGGGGATCTTGGCCGGGTCGTGGAACAGCGCCTGGTCCCGCTGCTTGGCGGTCATCAGGAAGATGTCCGTCGCCAGGTGGCCGGGGATCCTGATGCCGACCGGCGCGGCGAGCACCAGCGAGGCGAACCGGTCCGGGGAGTGGGCGGCGAGTTCGGCGGCCAGCCAGCCGCCGAACGAGACGCCCACCAGGTGCACGTTCTGCCGGAGATCCAGCCGGTCGAGCAGGTCGAGGTAGTGGTAGACGAGGTCGTCGATATCGTCGAGGTCGTCCATCACGTCCGAGAAGCCGAAGCCCGGGTGATCCGGCGCGATCAGGTCGAACTGCCTGCTCAGCCCGTCGTGAACCGCGTTCCAGGGGCCGGGCGGCGCGCCGATGCCGTGCAGGTACAGCACGGGCTCGCCGGCGCCGCCGCGCAGCAGGTGCACCGCGCCTTCGTGCGTGTCGAGCTGCTTGTCTTCGTGGGTCGCGGTCGCATCGCGGAAGCTTGTCATGAGATCCCCGGGACGGTCTTGATGTAGGGACCCGGGTCCAGCCACCCCGATACGAGGACGTTTGACCCGTTCTCCACCTTGTACATTTCGCCGGCGATCGTGCACAGGGCCGGCACCGCCTTGATCGGCGGGTTCTTGCAGTTGTAGTTGGGGCCGATCCAGTTCGTTCCGTTCGTCGTGTTCTTGAAGGCGCTGACGATCGCGTCTGTGGTGATCGGGCCCTTGATCGCCAGCAGCGTCTGCCTGATGTCCATGACGGTCTGGAATGCGTCGGTCGCGAAGCCGGTGGACGGCGTCTTCGGCGAGTACAGCTGCAGGGCCTTGAGGAAGGTCTGGATCTGCGGGTTGTTCGCCCACTGCGGGCTGTTCGGCGCGGCGCCGCTCTCGGACAGCACACCCTCGTAGGCGCTGCCGCCGTCCTTGATCTGCTCGGTCGACATGCAGCCGCCCGGCAGGATCAGCGGGGCCTGGATGCCAAGCTCCTGGTGCGCCTGGGCGAGCGACAGGCACTGGGTGCCCGTGGTGATGCCGATGATCGCGTCGGGGTGGCTGCGGTTCGCCGACTCCATCGCCGGGGTGCTGTCCGGCGCGGTCGCGGACTGGCCGATCAGCGGCACGTCCGCGGCCTTGAGCCCCATGTTGACCGCGACCTCCTTGGCGAGCTCGGCCGCTGTGATCGCCACCCCGTTCTCCGGGTAGATGATCGCGATGCTCTTGGCCTTCAGCGTCTGCACCGAGTACTGCGCCATCACGCCCCAGGCGCCGGTGTCGCCGCCGTTGAACTGGAACGACAGCGACGAGGTGTTCTCGGGGCCGGCGAACGCGACGCCGCCGATGTACGGCTTGCCCGCCTGGACGAACAGCGGGACCGACGCGCTCGTCGCGAGGTCGGCGCCGCCGATGATCGCCACCGGGTTGTGCTGCAGCACCTGGGTCGCGCAGCTGCTCGCCTGGGCCGGCGTGCCGTCCGTGGAGCAGTATTCGACCTGGATCGGGTGGCCGTTGATGCCGTTCATGTAGTTGTTGATGTAGGCGACCGTCGCCTTCGTGCCGCCGGTCTCGTCGGGGAACGCGGCGGCCGCGCCGGAATCGTCGTTCACGTAGCCGAACTCGATCGGCGTGCCGGTGGCGACCTGCTTGGCGGTGCCGGGAGCGGCGGTGCCCGCGCCGCTGGGCAGGGTGCCCGTCTGCTCGGGCGCCGCGCTCGACTGCGCGGCCGCTGGGGCTGCGCCTCCGCCGCCGCCGCCGCCGCTTGAGCAGGCGGCCGCCGCGAGGGCCGAGGCCGCCGCGAGCGCTAGGAGCACGTGTCTTGGGAAACGTTGTCTATCCAGTCGCATCGTCGGTCACCCTCTGCCTAGCTGGAACTGTGACTGAGATTCGCCTGCTGGCCGGCCGTCAGGCGGGCACCAGGCGCAGCGGCAGGGACTCGTGCCCGTGCACCGCCATGTTGGCTGTCATTTCCGGCTCGCCCGCGAGCTCGATGGAGGCGACGTGCCTGGCGATCGCCGACAGCAGCGACACGCCCTCAAGCCTGGTGACCCGGGCGCCGGCGCACGCGTGCACGCCGACGCCGAGGCCGAGGTGCCTGCCGACGACGTCGCGGGTGATGTCGTAGCGCTCCGGGTTCTCCCAGCGGCGCGGGTCGCGTCCGCCGGGCATGTGCATCAGCAGGATCTTGGCGTTTTCCGGCAGCGCCACGCCGTCCACGTCCACGTCGGTCGTCGCCCGCCGCCGGGTGAACCGGGCCGGGTTGTCGTAGCGGATGCCTTCCTCGAAGGCGGGGGTGGCGTACTCCCCCGGGTTGAAGCGGAGCCGCTGGTACTGGTCGGGGAAGTCCGCGAGTGCGCGCAGCGTGTTCCCGATGGCGAAGATCGTGGTGTCGGACCCGGCGGAGTACAGGGTGCGGACGAGCATCTCCGCTTCTTCGTGGGTGATCGCGCCCGCGTCGGCCGCCTCGTACATCATCATCGAGATCCCGCCCGGCGCAACGGCGTCCCGGCGGCAGTTCACCGCCACCCACTCGAACACCTCGGCCGCGGCCGCCATGGACTCGTGGTAGATCTCGTTCCGTGGCCCGAAGGCGTTGAACTGGGCGTGCCCGAACCGGACGAGCATCTCCCGGTTCTGGTCGCCGAGGCCGAGCGCGTCGGGGAAGACCTTGAGCACGTAGGCCTTGGCCAGGTCGGCGTGCCCGTCGATGACCTCCGGTCCGTCGAGCAACTGGCGCACCAGCCGGTCGGCCTCCTGCTCGAAGGAGTCGCGCATCCGGCGGAGCACCGAGTTCGACAGGCCCTTGCTGATCACCGAGCGGGCCCGCTGCTGCTCGGGCGGGTCCTCGTTCAGCAGGATGTTCCGCTGGCCCGGTTCGCCGAACGCGGGCTCGGTGGAGCTGAATGTCCTCCAGTCTCGCATCATCTGCTCGATCTGGGCGTGCCTGCCGGTCGCCCAGATGTCGTACTTCGGGAAGTACACGACCGGGGCGGCCTCGCGGATCAGCCCGTCGTAGTGCTGCGGGTCCCTGATGACGTCCGGGGTGAACGGGTCGAAGTCCGCCCCGAGGGCAGCGGCCCCGTAGGAGCCGGCGCCGGTTGGTGAGGGGATGGGAGCCATTGATGTGCTCCTAAATAGCCTGCAAAACGGACGTTTCCGCGATCGTATTATCGTCTGATTGTCTGGTCAACAGACTGGATGTCAGACATTTGACGTAGTTTCAAGTAGGGATGGTGGGCATACGCGAGGGGCCCCGCCGGGTAACCCGGCGGGGCCCCTCGCGTAGCGGTTACGCCCGCGCCCGTGGCCCGTTGGGCCGGCTATCGCCGGCCCAACGGGCCACGGGGAGCAGCGGGATGCGGGCGGCGTTAGCCGCGCATGTGCGTGACGGTGCCGAAGGCGCGCTGGCGGTACAGCAGCGGCTCGAACGAGTGCGTGTCCGCGTGCACAACAAGGCCGATGATGATCACGTGGTCGCCGGCGGTGACGAGCTGGTCGGTGCGGCACACCAGCCACTGGCCCTTGCCAGCCAGCCGGGGGGCACCGTGATCCATGTACCAGGCGACGCCGGCGAACTTGTCGGCGCCCTTCCGCGCGAACGTCGTCGCCAGGGACTGCTGGCCGGACGCGAGGACGTTCACCCCGAACCGGCCGGACTCCTGGATGATCTTGAGCAGGTCGGAGTTCTGGTCGAGGGAGACCAGGATCATCGGCGGTTCCAGGGACAGCGAGGAGAACGCGCTGACCGTCGTGCCGTGCGGCCTGCGGTCGATGTGCGAGGTGACCACTGTCACCGGGGTCGGTACCCGGGCCAGCGTGTCACGGAAAACGGTCGCGTCGACCCGGTCGTACCCGGGACCGACCAGGGGACCGTCCTCTTCACCGGCACTGCTGGCGTCCCGCATCACGTCTCCCTTTCCGATCTTCGCCGCCTCTGGGCGGTCCTGATACAACTGGCGGATTTGCCATCGGGACCGCACCGGGGGTACGGGGGGTCGTCCCCCCGGGAGACAACTGCCTATCATTCGACCTTATCCGGTGGGCCTGGGACGGGCTAGGGCTGGCAAGACTAGATTGTCCTGTGGTCTGACACTATGGACAGGCCTGCGGAAACAGAGAGACGATCCGGGTCATGATCAACGGCCAGGGTCAGAGGCTTTCAAGATGCTGAGCGGTCTCGCCGGCAAGGTCGCCGTCGTGACCGGCGCCGCGGGCGGCCTCGGCGCCGCTTCCGCGCTGCGGCTGTCGCGGGAAGGGTGCCGGGTCGTCGTCGTGGACCTCGACGGGGCCGGGGCGCGCAAGGTGGCCGACTCGCTGCCGGGGATGAGCATCGCGGTCACGGCGGACGTCTCGGTTGAGGAAGACGTGGAGCGCTACCTGGACGAAGCCACGAACTCGTTCGGGAGAATCGATCTTCATCACCTGAACGCGGGGATTCCCGGGTCCGTAGGCGGGTTCCCCGACCTCACGGCGCAGGAGTTCGACCGGGTCATGGCGGTGAACGTGCGCAGCGTCTTCCTCGGGCTGCGCGGCGCGTTCCGCCGATACCAGGCCGCGGGGACCACCGGGAACGTGGCACTCACCGCGTCGATCGCGTCGCTGCGCGGCAGCGCCGACCTGATCGCCTACCAGACGTCCAAGCACGCGGTGCTCGGACTGCTGCGCGGGGCCGCCATGTACGGCGGGCCGCTCGGGATCCGGGTGAACGCGGTCGCACCGGGGATCGTGCCGACCGCGCTGTTCAGCCCGTCCGGGCGGGAGGACATGATCCGGCGGGCCGCGAGCGCGCCGCTGCGCCGGGCCGGGACGCCGGACGAGATCGCGTCGGTCGTCGCGTTCCTGTTGTCCGACGAGGCGGCGTACATGACCGGGGAGGTCGTGTCCGTCGACGGCGGGTCGGCCATCGTGTCCACGGTGCGGCCGTCCGGCGGGGCGGGCGCCTGGAACTTCGAATCGCTTGACGAGCGGACGTACCGGCAGGTGGATTAGGCGGCGGGAGGAGCAGCGGTGAGCGAGAACGCGGCCGGGCGGGCCATCGGGTTTGTCGGGCTCGGGAACATGGGCGGCCGGATGACGGCGCGCCTGGTCGCGGCCGGGATCCGGGTCGTCGGCTACGACACGCGGCCCGGCCAGGCGGCCGGGGTCGGCGCGGCCGAGGTCGAGACGCTCGGCGAGGTGTGCACGGGCAGCGAAGTCGTGCTGCTGTCGCTGCCGGACAGCAGGGCCGTGGAGTCCGTCGTGCTCGGCACGCGGCCGGAGTCCGACGGGCTGCTGTCGTTCGCGCGGCCCGGGCAGGTGATCATCGACCTGTCCACCTCCGCGCCGTCCTCGACGCAGCGGATTCACGCCGCACTCGCCGAGCGCGGCGTCGAATACCTGGACGCGGGAATCTCCGGCGGCGCGGCGGCCGCCGAGAAGGGAACGCTGACGATCATGGTCGGCGGGTCCGCCGCGGCGCTTGAGTCGGTGCGCTGGGCGTTCGGTCCGATCGCGTCGAAGGTCGTGCTGATGGGCGACAGCGGCGCCGGGCACTCCACCAAGCTGCTTAACAACTTCCTGAACGCGGTGACGCTGGCCGCGACCGCCGAGGTGATGGTCGCGGCGCGCAAGGCCGGACTCGACCTGGCGGCGGTGCTCGACGTGATCAACTCCTCCAGCGGCGTGAGTTTCGCGTCCACCAACCGCTTCCCGCACATCATCAAGGGCAACTACCTCGAAGGCGGGCTGACCAGCAATCTGATGACCAAGGACGTGGTCGCCTACGTCGATCACGTGCGGGAACTCGGGGTGCCCTGCCTCAACGCGGCCGGGCCGCTCGCGGCGTTCGGCGCGGCGGCGAACCTCGGCTACGGCGAACTGATCAGCAACCGGGTCGTCGACGCGATCGGCGACCTGGCCGGCGGGGTCCGGCTGCACGACCCGGAAACCCCGCACGACACGGAAAAGGAGGCATGATGGCGGCCGACACGGTCGGGTTCATCGGGCTCGGGAACATGGGCATCCCGATGACGCGGCGGCTCGTCGAGGCGGGGTACCACGTGCGCGGCTTCGACACCTCGGCCGGCGCGCTCGCGAGCTTCGAGGCCATCGGGACGTCTGACGCGGGCGGCGGGGTCACCGCTGTCACCGACATCGGCTCGGTCGGTGACGGGGCGGACGCGGTCATCTTGATGCTGCCCGACTCGGACATCGTCGAGCGCGTCTTGCTCGGCCGGCTCGCCAGCGAGCCCGCCGACGACGGCGCCGGCGGCGGGCTGCTGGCCAGCCTGGCGCCGGGCACCGTGGTCATCGACATGTCGTCCTCCGACCCGGCGCGGACGCGGGTGCTGGCGGAACTGGTCGCCGCCGCCGGGATGACGCTGATCGACGCGCCCGTGTCCGGCGGCGTCTCCGGGGCACGGGCCGGCACGCTGATGATCATGGTCGGCAGCCCGGATGCGGCGTTCGCGCGGTTCAAGCCGATGCTCTCGGCCATCGGCAAACGGGTCGTGCACGCCGGCGACATCGGCGCCGGCCACGCGGTCAAGGCGCTGAACAACCTGATGTCCGCCGCGCACCTGCTCGCGTCGTCCGAGGCGCTGATCGCGGGCCGCCGCTTCGGGCTCGACCCGGCGGTCATGCTCGAGATCATCAACGGCGCGAGCGGACGCTCGGGATCCACCGAGAACAAGTGGCCCAACTACGTGCTCACCGAGAAGTACGACGCGGGCTTCTCGGTCCGGCTCATGGTCAAGGACATCAAGCTCGCCCTCGGCATCGAGCACGCCACCGGCGTGCCCGCCGCGGCGTCCGAGGCGGTCGTGGCCACCTGGGAGGCCGCGCTCGCCGACCTGCCGCCGGACGCCGACCACACGGCGATCGCCCGTTGGCTGGAGACCAAACGCGACGCATGATGATCGTTGCCGCCCACAGAATGGCGCTGTGCAGGTTGACGCGGACAGTGGCAGGAACAGATTCTGGCCCCACACAACCCCGGTTGGAGGCAACGCGGTGACAGACGTGGTTCCTGCGGAGGAGTTCCTTGAGCTTGACGGGGGGAGGGTGCATCTGCTGCGCGGCGGGACCGGGGAACCGGTGCTGTTCCTGCACGCGGCCGGCGGAGCCGGGACGTGGCTTCCCTTTCACGGGCTGCTCGCGTCTTCCGGCTTCGAAGTCATCGCGCCCGACCACCCCGGGTTCGGCAAGTCCGACGAATTCCCCGAGGCCGAGGCGATCGACGACCTCGTCTTCCACTACCTCGACGTCCTCGACGCGCTCGGGCTTGACCGGCCGCACGTCGTCGGCGGG
>Ga0207657_10007851_pt1 | contig 10892 bp, 1 predicted proteins | sample KBSC33metaG_FD_184316 | JGI IMG/M metagenome (GOLD analysis project Ga0207657, IMG submission 184316) | Corn rhizosphere microbial communities from Kellogg Biological Station, Michigan, USA - KBS C3-3 metaG (SPAdes) (version 2) | ecosystem: Host-associated > Plants > Roots > Rhizosphere > Soil ... | reverse complement strand
CACCTTCGCGGTCACCGGGGGCGGCGGCTCGGCAACCGGCACGAGCACCACGACGAACGCAAGCGGCATCGCCACGGTCGCCTCGTGGAAGCTCGGGACGACGGCCGGAGCGAACACGCTCACGGCCACGTCGGGCGGGCTCGCGGGCAGCCCGATCACCTTCACCGCGACCGGCGTCGCAGGCACCGCGGGCTCGATGACCATCAACGCCGGCCAGGGCCAGTCCGCCACCGTGAACACGAATGTCGCGACCGCGCCGTCGGTGCTCGTCACCGACACGCACGGCAATCCGGTAGTGGGAGCCGCAGTCACCTTCGCGATCGGCTCCGGGGGAGGCTCGGTCAGCGGTGGTAGCGCGACGACAAACGCCAGTGGGGTCGCCACCGTCGGCAGCTGGACGCTCGGCACCGGCGCCGGCGCGAACCAGCTCACAGCGAGCTCGGCCGGAATCGCGTCGGTGACGTTCAACGCGACGGGCACGGCGGCGGCCGCGGCAAACATCGCAGTCGACGCGGGCGACAACCAGAGCGTCACGGTGAACACGGACGTGACCGCGCCCTCGGTCCGAGTCACGGACACGTACGGCAATCCGATCTCCGGTGTCTCGGTCACGTTCGCCGTCGCCGCCGGCGGGGGCTCTGCAACCGGTCTCTCGCAGATCACGAACAGCAGCGGCATGGCAACCGTCGGCAGCTGGACGCTCGGCACCACGGCGGGGGCGAATGCGCTCACCGCCGCCTCCGGCAGCCTAAGCGGCAGCCCCGTCACCTTCAATGCGACCGGCACCGCGGACGTCCTCGACCACCTCGTGCTCTCCCCCGCGTCCGCCTCGATCAGCGCCGATGTCGGCAGCCAGACCTATACCGCCGAGGGACGAGACCAGTACGGGAACAGCCTCGGCGATGCGACCGGCGCCACCGTCTTCACAGTGACCGGTGGCAGTTGCACCGGCGCTGCCTGCACCGCCACCACGGCCGGGTCGCACACGGTCACGGGCACGTTGCTCGGCTCAACCGGCAACGCGACGCTGGTCATCACCGCCGGCGCCGCGGCGACCATCGCCCTCCAGACCGGCAACGCTCAGAGCACGACGGTCAACACGAGCGTCGCGACGGCACCGTCGGTCCTCGTCACCGACGCTCACAGCAACCCAGTGTCCGGCACTGCGGTCACCTTCGCGGTCGCCTCCGGTGGAGGCTCGGTGACGGGCGGCGGCGCGACCACGAACGCGAGCGGAATCGCAACGGTCGGCTCGTGGACACTCGGCACCACCGCAGGAGCAAACAGCGTGACCGCAACCGCCGCAGGACTGGCGGGATCGCCCGTGACGTTCACCGCAACAGGAACCGCGGGCGCGGCCGGCTCGATCGCGGTCAACGCGGGCAACGGCCAGAGCGCGACCGTGAACACGAGCGTCTCCACCGCGCCATCGGTGAAGGTCACCGACAGCTTCGGCAACGCCGTCTCGGGGACTTCCGTCACCTTCGCAGTCGGCTCCGGCGGAGGTTCGCTGACAGGCGGCAGCGCGACGACGAACGCGAGCGGCGTCGCAACCGTCGGCAGCTGGACGCTCGGAACCAGCGCGGGCGCGAACACGCTCACTGCCACCTCCGGCAGCCTGACCGGCAGCCCCGTCACGTTCACTGCAACCGGTGTCCACGACAGCGCGACGACGATTGTGGTCAACGGCGGGGACAGCCAGAGCGCGACCGTCAACACGAGCGTCGCGACGGCACCGTCGGTGAAGGTCACCGACAGCTTCGGCAACGCGGTCCCCGGCGTCTCGGTGAGCTTCGCGCTCGGCTCCGGCGGAGGCTCCCTCACCGGTGGCAACGCGACGACGAACGCGAGCGGCGTCGCAACCGTCGGCAGCTGGACGCTCGGGACGACCGCAGGCGCCAAATCGCTCACCGCCACGTCCGCGGGCCTCGGTGGCAGCCCGCTCACGTTCGGCGCGACCGCCACCGCCGGTGCGGCAGCGACGATCGGCGCGACCGGCGGCAACGGGCAGAACGCGACGGTCGACACGAACGTCTCCACCGCCCCGTCGGTGGTCGTCAACGACAGCTACGGCAACCCGGTAGCCGGAGTCTCGGTCACCTTCGCGATCGGCTCGGGCAGCGGCTCCCTCACCGGCGGGAACGCGACCACCGATGCAAGCGGCATGGCCGCGGTCGGCAGCTGGAAGCTCGGCACCACCGCCGGCGCCAACACGCTCACTGCTACTTCCGGCAGCCTGACCGGCAGCCCTGTCACGTTCACGGCAACCGGCGTCGCCGGCGCGGCGGGTTCGATGACGATCAACGGCGGTGAAGGCCAGTCCGCCACTGTGAACACGAACGTCGCGACGCCGCCATCTGTGCTCGTCACGGACGCACATGCCAACCCGGTCGCGGGTGTCGCCGTCATCTTCTCGATCGGTTCGGGTGGCGGGTCGCTGACCGGGGCCAGCGCGACGACCGATGTAAGCGGCATCGCGACCGTCGGCTCGTGGCAGCTCGGGACGAGCGCCGGGGCCAACACTCTCTCGGTCAGCTCGACCGGCCTGTCGTCGATCACGTTCAACGCAACCGGCGTCGCCGGCGCCGCTGCCGCGATCGCGCTCGACGGAGGCGACAACCAGACCGCAACTGTCGACACGAACGTCTCCACCGCCCCGTCCGTCTCGGTCGCCGACCAGTACGGCAACCCGGTTGCGGGAGTCTCGGTCACCTTCGCGATCGGCTCGGGTGGCGGCTCCCTCACGGGCGCGAACGCGACCAGCGCGGCCGACGGCATCGCGACGGTCGGCTCCTGGAAGCTCGGCGCGGCGGCCGGCGCCAAGACGCTGACCGCCAGCTCGACCGGCCTTGCAGGGAGCCCGATCACGTTCAACGCGACGGCCGTGCCGGACGCCGCAGGCTCGATGACGATCAACACCGGTGACGCGCAGACCGCGATCGTGAACACGAATGTCGCGACAGCTCCGTCGGTGCTCGTCACCGACGTGCACGGCAACCCGGTCTCGGGCGTCGCTGTCAATTTCGCGATCGGTTCAGGCGGCGGCTCGCTGACCGGTGGCAGCACGACCACGAACGCGAGCGGGATCGCGACTGTCGGCAGCTGGAAGCTCGGGACGACGGCGGCCGCGAACACGCTCTCGGTCAGCTCGACCGGTTTGTCCTCGGTGACGTTCAACGCGACGGGCACCGCCGCAGCGGCGGCGACGATCGCCGTCAACGCCGGCAACAGCCAGAACGCGACGGTGCACACGAACGTGCCCGTTGCTCCGTCGGTGAAGGTGACGGACACCTACGGCAACTCGGTGTCGGGCGTTCCCGTCGCGTTCGCGGTCGCCTCGGGCGGCGGCTCTGCCACTGGGGTGAACGCGACGACGAACGCAAGCGGCGTCGCGGCCGTCGGTTCCTGGGAGCTCGGCACGACCGCAGGCGCCAACACGCTGACCGCTACCTCGACGGGACTCGCCGGTAGCCCGCTCACGTTCAGCGCCACCGGGACGCCGGACTCGGTGACCACCCTCGCCGTGAACGGCGGCGACAATCAGAGCGCGACCGTCGACACGAATGTCGCGACCGCGCCGTCGGTCAAGGCAACCGACCAGTTCGGCAACGGCATCCCCGGCGTCAGCGTGACGTTCGCGATCGGCTCGGGCGGTGGTGCGGCGACCGGCACGAGCGCAACCACGAACGCGGCCGGCGTTGCGGCCGTCGGGTCCTGGAAGGTCGGCGCCACGGCTGGCCCGAACACCCTGACGGCGAGCTCCAACGGGCTGACGGGCAGCCCCGTCACACTCAACGCGACGGGCACGGCCGGCGCGGCCGTGGCGCTCGCCGCGAACTCGGGCGACAACCAGTCGGCCACCGTCAACACGAACCTCGCGACCGCGCCGTCGGTCAAGGTCACCGACAGCTTTGGCAACCCGGTCTCCGGCGTCTCCGTCACCTTCGCTGTCGCCTCGGGCGGCGGCTCGGCCATCGGCACGAGCGCAACCACCAACGCGAGTGGCGTCGCGACCGTCGGTTCCTGGAAGCTCGGTACCGCCGTCGGCGCCAACACGCTCACCGCAACGTCGGGCGGCCTGACCGGCAGCCCCGTCACCTTCACCGCGACCGGCACGGCGGACAGCGCAGCCTCTCTTGCGATCGATGCCGGCGACGGCCAGTCGGCGACCGTGAACACCAACGTCGCCACGGCACCGTCCGTCAAGGTCACCGACCAGTACGGCAACGCCGTCTCCGGCGTCTCCGTCACCTTCGCCGTCGCCTCCGGCAGCGGCTCCGCCAGCGGCCTCTCGCAGACCACCAACGCAAGCGGCGTCGCGACCGTTGGCAACTGGAAACTCGGCACCGGCGCCGGCGCGAACACCCTGAACGCAAGCGCGAACGGGCTCACCGGGTCACCTGTCGTCTTCAACGCGACGGGAACAGCCGGCAACGTCGACCACCTGGACCTGAGCCCGGCCACAGCCACGATCACCGCCGACCAGTCGCAGACCTACACGGTCGTCGGCCGCGACCAGTTCGACAACTCACTCGGCGACGTCACGGGCGCGACCACGCTCTCGGTGACCGGCGGCACGTGCCTCGGCGCCGTCTGCTCGGCTCCCGCCACCGGCGCGCACACCGTGACGGGCTCGTTCCTCGGTGCGGTCGGCAACGCGACGCTGAACGTCAGCTCGGGCGCTCCGACGCACCTGGTGTTCACCGCGGGCGGCACCGGCAACCTCGCACTCGGAGCGACACGTGGTTTCACGGTCGCCGTCGAGGACGCGCAGAACAACATCGTCACGTCCGACAACTCGACCTCCGTCACCTTCGCGCGCACCACAGGGCCTGGCGACCTGACCGGCCTCGGCGCCGTCACTGTCTCCTCCGGGTCTGCCAGCAAGACGGTCACCGCCAGCCTCGAGGGCCAGGTGACGCTGACAGCGAGCGCGACCGGCCTGACGAGCGCCGCGCAGACGTTCACCGTCGACCCGGCCCCGGTCGCGACGATCGACAACGGGCCCGCCGATCCGTCGACCTCGGCGAGCGCAACCTTCGACTACAGCGGAAATGACGGCGCCGCGACCTTCGAATGCCGCCTCGACGGCGCGGCGTACGCCGTCTGCCCGGGCACCGGCAGCGGCTCGAAGAGCTACAGCGCTCTCACGAGTGGCAGCCACACCTTCGATGTCCGGGCCGAGAGCGCCTCGGCCACCGGCCCGGCCGCACACGCCGTGTGGATGGTCGACACGACGGCTCCGACCGTCTCGCTGTCCACGCCTGCCGACGGCTCGTACGTCAACACCGCGACCAAGGCGCTCGCCGCCACCGCCACCGACACCGGCACCGGCGTCGGCGCAGTCGACTTCGAGTTCAGCAGCACGCCGGGAGCGGACTGCTCGACCGGCAGCTGGACCCTGATCAACACCGACACGACGAGCCCCTATGACGCAACGTGGACGACACCCGCAGACGGCGCCTACGCGCTGCGCGCGGTCGCCCACGACGGCGCGACTCACGCCTCGTGCTCGCTGGTGCACGTCACGGTCGACCAGACGGCCCCCGCGGCAACGCTCGTCTCGCCGGCGGCCAACGTCCGCGGGTCGATCACGCTCCATGCGACCGGTGTCGCCGACGCAACGAGCGGCCTGAACTCCGTCAGCTTCGAGCGCGCCCCGAGCGGCACATCGACGTGGGCCTTCGTCGGGAACGGCGTCGCGCAGGGCGGCGGCGCGTTCGACGCAGCGTTCGACACGACGAGCGTCACGGACGCCACGTACGACTTCCGCATCAGCGTCACCGACGTCGCGGGCAACCTCACCCAGCAGGTCGTCGGCCCGATTCGCGTCGACAACACGCCGCCGACCTCGACGATCGGCGCAGTTGCCGCGAACGTCCGGCAGACGATCACGCTCGGCTCCACCGAGTCCGACGCCGGCTCGGGCGTTGCGAGCACCGGCTTCCAGATCTCGCCGCATAACGCGGCCACCTGGACGACCGTCCCGGCCCCCTTCGACACGACGACCAAGACCGACGGCGACTACGACCTACGCGCGGTCGCGACCGACAACGTCGGCAACGTCGGCTATTCGACACCGGTGACGACGAAGATCGACAACACGCCGCCGGTTGCCACCCTCGACGCAATCGCACGCTACGTCCGCGGCCCGCTGACCCTTGGCTCGAGCACGAGTGATGCCGGCTCCGGTCTTGCGACGACGCGCTACGAGCTCTCGGCGCACGGCGCGAACAGCTGGTCGACGATCACGTCGCCGTTCGATACGTCGACGAAAGCCGATGGTGACTACGACTTCCGCATCGTTGCGATCGACAACGCCGGGAACCGCACCGACTCCGCAGCGCAGCTCGTGACGATCGACAACACCGCTCCGAGCGCGCAACTCGATAACCCGGCGGCGAGCTCGATCAAGCGCGGGACGATCACGCTTGCCTCGACCGTCAGTGACGCGACCTCGGGCATCGCCACGCTCGGGTACCGCGTCGCGCCCGCCGGAACTCCCGAGGCGACCCCGTGCGATACGTGGGGCACCGCCGCTGCCGCGAGCTTCGACACGACGACTCTGGCAGACGGCCTCTACGACTTCCGCGTCAACGCGATCGACCGGTCGGGCAACGGCTTCTGCTCCCCCATCAGCACGAGCGTGCGGATCGACAACACGGCACCGGTCACGACCGACAACGCACCGGCCGGCCCGCAGAACAGCGACGTGACGGTGACCCTCTTCGCCACGGACGGCGGCTCCGGCGTGACCTCGACCGTGTACACCGTTGACGGCGGGCCGCAGCAGGCCGGCACGAGCGTCGTCATTCCGGCGGCCGGAAACGACGGCACCCACACGATCGCGTACTCCTCGACAGACGCGGCGGGCAACCAGGAGCCGACACACACCGCCCAGGTGCACATCGACACGACCGCGCCCTCCGGCGGCGCGGGCAACGGCGGCAACGCCGTTCGCGGCAACTTCGTCCTCACCGACTCGCCGACCGACACGATCGCCTCGGTCGAGTTCCAGTACCGCACCGGCGCGGGCGGGCCGTGGACGTCGATCGGCACGGACACCGACGGCAGCAACGGCTGGCACGTCACGTGGGACACGACCGGCGTCGCCGACGGCACGTACCACCTGCAGATGATCGAGACCGATGATGCGCACAACCCGACGACGACGCCGCTTGCGGACACCGTGGTCGACAACACCGCGCCCGCGACCGCGTCCGTCACCGTCAGTGGCTGCGGCGCTGAGTGCTCCGGCACGAGCGTGACGCTCACGGGCTCGGCCGACGCCTCGGTCTCGGGGATCGGCGCAATGGCCTTCCAGGTGAAGGGCAGCGGCGCGGCCGGCTTCACCACCGTCGCGACGCAGACGAGCGGCTTCAGCCTGAACTGGAACTCGACGACGGTGCCGGACGGCCCGACCGACATCCGCATCGCCGTCACCGACAACGCCGGCAACGGCCCGACTTACTCGCCCGTGACCACGGTCACCGTCGACAACAACGCCCCGACCGTCACCCTCACCGCTCCAGCGGCCCTCTCCGGCACCGTCTCGCTCGGCGCCACCGGCTCCGCCGACATCGCATCTGTCACCTACGCGATCAGCCCGAGCGGCGCAGGCACGTGGACGACCCTCGGGACTGCCGCTGCACCTTCGCCGTTCACGTTCGCGTGGGGATCCGGTGCACGCGCCGACGGCGCGTACGACCTGCGCGTGACCGCTACCGACGGCGGCGGCAACCAGGGCAGCGATGTCAAGACGATCACGATCGACAACACCGGCCCGACGGGCGCGCTCACGCAGCCCGCGGCGGGGGCAACCGTCGGCGGTCCGTCCGTCGCGCTCGCCTCGACTGCCTCCGACGCGGGCACCGGCATCGCGAGCGTCACCTACCAGTACCGCACTGCAGGTGCCGGCCCGTACACCGACATCGCCGGCAGCACCTGGGATGCGACGTCGGTCGCGTCCGGCGGCTACGACCTGCGCGCCAGGCTGACCGACAACGCCGGCAACGTCGCGTTCACCGCCGTTCGCACGGTCACCGTCGACTCGACTCCGCCGACTCTCTCGCTCGCGAGCCTCGGCACGCTGCTCACCGGCAACCTGACGATCGACGCCGGGGTCAGTGGCGCGACGCAGGCGACCCTGCAGGTGCGCGCCGCTGGCGGCAGTTGGGTCACCGTCGGCAGCGCCTCCGCCGCCCCGTTCCAGATCGCCTTCGACAGCTCATCGATCGCGGACGGCGTCTACGACGTGCGAGTGGTCGCCGTCGACGCGTTCGGCAACCAGGCGTCCGACACGCGCACCGGCGTCACCTTCGACAACACCGCGCCGCAGCTCACCGCTTCCACACCGGAGGACGGCGCCTTGCTGCCGAACGGCACGACCATCTCGGCGCTCTCGCTGACTGCGAGCGAGCCGCTGCAGTCGGTCACGAACGTCAAGGTCGATGGACAGCCTGTGCTGGCCGCTCCGGTCGTCACCGGCGCCACCGTCGACGTTCCGCTCGATGCTCCGGTCGCCGACGGCCTCCACACCTTTACCGGCCGCCTGACCGACGCGGCGGGGAAGAGCTCTGCCTTCCGCATCAACGCGACGATCCTCGCGCCCCCGGGCTCATTGACGCAGCCGCCGGTCGTCGCGAAGAACGCACGCCCCAACGCTCAAACCCTTCTTACCTCCGCGGACGGCAGCACGACGGTGTTCGTCCCCGCAAACGCCTACGACGTGCCGTTCGGTCACGACGACGACTTCCTCGTGCTCAGCATGGGCCCGCAGGTCGCCTCGATCGCACCGATGCCCGGCGTGACGATGGCAGGCTCGATGGTCGACATCACGATGGACTGGAACTCCAGCGGCGACCCCGTGCATCTGTTCCGGCTCCCGCTCACGATCACCATGACCGATCCGACCGGTGGCCTCGCAATCCCTGCGACCTTCCAGAACGGCGCATGGCGGATGATCCCGCTGCTCGCAGCCCCGGTGCTGCCGGCCGGTCAGCAAGACGGCTTCTATCGCGACGCGCAGGGCGGCGTGCATGTGCTGACGACCCACTTGACGCTGTTCACGCTCGTGCGCGATCTCCAGCCGCCGGCGACCCCGCGCGGCTTCTCCGGCGTCGTGGCAGCGGACGGTCTCACGCTGCGCTGGGCCCCGGGGCTCGACAGCAACCGCATCGAGAAGTTCCTCCTCTACGTGGACGGACAGCCGTACCGCTACCTCGGCCCGACCGAGTTCGAGACGAAGCTCGGTGCGTTCAGCGCCGACGACACACGGTCGTTCTCGATCACCGCGATCAACACGTCGGGCATCTCGAGCATCCCGACCACGCCGCTGCAGGCGGTGCCGACCGTCACCGGACGGAATGTCGACGATGCGACGGCCACACTCGCCGCGCGCGGCTTCACCGCGGGCCGGCTCATCCCGGTCGCCTCGAACGAGCCTGCCGGCACGGTCGTCGGCCCGACCGGTGTGCAACTTCTGCCGGCCGGCTCGATCGTCGATCTCCAGGTTGCGAGCAGCTCAGCGGCACGCCCCTCGCAGTTCGTCCTCAGCATCGCCGTGCAGAAGCGGGTGCGCATGACGACCCGCGGGGTCACGGTCCGCATCCTCGCGACCGCGCCCGCCAAGATCTCGGTGACACTCGACGGCGTCAATTACCGCCGCATCCAGCGCTGGAGCTTCCCGGTGACCGCCGGCGCGTCGGTGCGCACACTGCGGCTGAGCCACAAGCTCAAGCCGGGCACGTACACCCTCTACTGGCTCGGCCGCTCGAGCGACGGCGGGACCTACCGTACCTCGCACAAGATCCGTGTGATCACGGCCGACGCTAAGGCGCACACCGCCGTTCCGGCGCAGATCATCCTGGCCATCAGCGACAGCACGAAGGTTCCGCAGCGCGCACTGCAGTCGGCCGGCGAGACGATCGACGCGACGCCCGAACAGGCCTTTGCCGTCGCCTCCACCCGCGATGCCTCGATCGTGATCGTGGACGCGGACACCTACGGCGTGAAGCTCGTTCGCGATCTCCGCCTCGTATTTCCGACAACCGCGATCGTCGCACTCTCGAACAGCAAGGTGACGCTCGAGATTCTCACCCGTCAGGGTGCGATCGCGGTGCCATCGTCAACGCCGGCGGCGAAGTTCGCCGCGCTCGTCGACAAGCTCGCGAAGCGCTAGCGGCTCGTTACCGATCGCCGCCGGGCTTCCACAGCGGCTCGTCGCCGCCCGAGACCACGCGCGCGAGGATGAAGAGGAGATCGCTGAGCCGGTTCAGGTAGACAACGGCGAGGGGATTCACGGGCCGCGCCTGAGCCGCCTCGAGCACGTCGCGCTCGGCACGGCGGCAAACCGCCCGTGCGATGTGCAGGCGAGCCGCCTGCTCGGAGCCGCCCGGCAAGATGAAGCTCTTCAACTCGCGAAGCGGAGCGTTGGCCTCGTCGCAGTCGGCCTCGAGGTGATCGATCGCCCCCTGGTCGATGCGCAACTTGCCGTCGCCCTCCTCGTACGGGACGGAGAGATCGGCACCGACGTCGAAGAGCTCGTTTTGGATGCGCACGAGAGTCGGAGATGGAACCTCGACGAGCACCCAGCCGAGCACGGAGTTCAGCTCATCGACGGCTCCGTACGCGCGCACGCGCGGGTCGAGCTTCGAGACACGAGACATGTCGCCGAGCGACGTCTCCCCCGCGTCCCCACCACGGGTGTAGATCTTGGTGAGCCGTACGGGCTCGTCCCTTTCGCGCCTGTTCATCGTGTAAAGCGGACTTGACGGTGCCTGGCACCGACCGGAAGCGGTGCAAACAACGGCCGGGCCTGGGTTTGTGGACTGTTGGTCACGATCCCATCACACTTCCTTGCGCGTTTCGAGCGCGTGTTTGACACCGGACGG
>Ga0207657_10007849_pt1 | contig 10892 bp, 9 predicted proteins | sample KBSC33metaG_FD_184316 | JGI IMG/M metagenome (GOLD analysis project Ga0207657, IMG submission 184316) | Corn rhizosphere microbial communities from Kellogg Biological Station, Michigan, USA - KBS C3-3 metaG (SPAdes) (version 2) | ecosystem: Host-associated > Plants > Roots > Rhizosphere > Soil ... | reverse complement strand
TCGTGGTCGACGAGTACGGCGGCACCGACGGCATCGTGACGATGGAGGACCTTGTCGAGGAGCTGGTCGGCGACATCCGCGACGAGTACGACCTCGAGCCGGCGGAGACGACTCGGCATGCCGGTGACGACATCGAGGTCGACGGGTTGCTCAACCTCGACGACTTCGCCGACGAAACCGGCCGCGAGCTGCCCGAAGGGCCCTATGAGACTGTCGCCGGTTGCCTGATGTCGCAGCTCGGCCGGCTGCCGCGGCAGGGCGACGCGGTCGAGGTCGCGTCGATGCGGCTCAAGGTCACGAAGATGGACGGCCGGCGGGTCGCGCGGGTGCGGGTCACGCTGCTGGACGAGCCCGACTCGGTCGACGAGAACGGTGCGGGAGAATGACCGCCGTGCCCATCGAACGACCACGTGTGTTGTCCGGCATCCAGCCGACCGCCGACTCGTTCCACCTCGGCAACTACATCGGCGCGGTCCGGCAGTGGGTCGAGCTCCAGGAGACGCACGACGCGTTCTACTGCGTCGTCGACCTGCACGCGCTCACCAACGGCGAGTGGAACCCGGACGAGCTGCGGCAACGCAGCCGGGTCGCGGCGGCGCAGCTGCTCGCGGCGGGCCTCGACCCCGACCGCTGCACGTTGTTCGTACAGAGCCACGTGCCCGAGCACACGCAGCTGTCCTGGGTGCTCACCTGCCTGACTGGCATGGGCGAGGCCAGCCGGATGACGCAATACAAGGACCGCGTCGCCCGCTACGGCGCCGAGCGGATCGGCGTCGGCATGTTCACCTACCCGATCCTGCAGGCCGCCGACATCCTGATCTACCGCGCGAACCAGGTGCCGGTCGGCGAGGATCAGCGCCAGCACATCGAGTTGACCCGCGACCTCGCGCAACGGTTCAACCACCGGTTCGGCGAGCTGCTCGTCGTACCCGAGCCGTACATCCTCAAGGCGACCAGCAAGATCCTCGACCTGCAGGACCCGACCGCGAAGATGAGCAAGTCGAGCGAGTCGCAGGCCGGTGTCGTCGACCTGCTCGACGAGCCGGGCGCGATCGCCAAGAAGGTGAAGCGCGCGGTCACCGACACCGACACGTCGATCCGGTTCGACCCCGACGCGAAGCCCGGCGTCTCCAACCTGCTCACGATCTTCTCGGCCCTCACCGAACGCCCGGTCGTCGAGCTCGAAGCGGCGTACGACGGCAAGGGTTACGGCGCCTTGAAGACCGACCTCGCCGACGCCGTCGTCGAGTTCACGTCGCCGTTGCGCGAACGCACCCTCGGCTGGCTCGACGACACCGGCCGGCTCGACGAGGTGCTCGCCGCCGGCGCCGCGCACGCGCGCAAGGTGGCGGCCGAAACGCTGAGCCAGGTGTACGACGCCGTCGGATTCCTCCAGCCGCGCGAATGACCGCGGCCGCCCGCGCCATCGGCGTGGCCATCGGGATCCCGGAGCCCTATGGCCGCGAGTTGCAGGGCTGGCGCGAGCGGCTCGGCGACCCGAACGCGAAGCGGATCGTTCCGCACGTCACGTTGCTGCCGCCGACCGAGGTCGAGACCGAGGCGCTCGAGAGCATCGAGGAGCACCTGCGCCGGATCGCCGCCGAGGAGTCGGCGTTCGACATCCGGCTGCGCGGGTCCGCGACGTTCCTGCCGGTCTCGCCGGTCGTCTTCGTGCCGCTGGTGCAGGGCATCAGCGAGTGCGAACGGCTGGAGGCGCGGGTGCGTTCCGGGCCGCTCGCCCGCGAGGTGCGGTTCCCGTACCACCCGCACGTGACCGTCGCGCACGACCTGCCGCCGGACGCGCTCGACCGGGCGTTCGAGGCGGTGCGCGGCTACGAGGCGACGTTCCGGGTGTGGGGGTACACGCTGTTCGAGCAGGACATCGACGGCACCTGGCGGCCGCAGCGCGATTTCGTGTTCGGCACCGGCGGCGGTCCCGGGCCCGGTTCGCGCGACGGCGACGAAGGCTGGTGAGCGCGGCGCGTGGTTGATCGCGGTCGGGTCGCGGGTACGTGAGCACGGTGAGCGGATTGCTGCGCCGGCTGGACCGGTTCCAACGTCGGCGGACCTGGGCAGCGTTCAGCCTCGCGGTCGTGAAGAAGTTCGGCGAGGACCAGGCGGGCAACCTGGCCGCGCTGATCGCCTACTCCGCCCTGGTCGCGATCTTCCCGCTGCTGCTCCTCCTGATAACCGTGCTGGACATCGTGCTCAAGAACAATCCGGAGCTGAAGCAGAAGGTGCTGAAGGCCGCGGCGGACCAGTACCCGGTCATCGGCCCGCAGCTCCAGGGGAGCATCGGCCACCTGAGCCAGAAGGGGATCGCGCTCGCCGTCGCCGCGATAGGAATATTTATCGGAGCGCTGGGGGTGTCGAACTCGCTGCAGAACGCGCTCAACTCGGCGTGGGAGATCCCCTTCGCCCGCCGCCCCGGGTTCCCGTGGTCCTGGTTGCGCAGCGCCGCCCTGATCATCGTGATCGGGGTGGGCTTCATCGGCACCACGATCATTTCCGGGCTCGCGGCCGGCGCCGGCCGCGTGCTGCCGGGTGCCGGCTCATCCGTGCTGTTCTACGCGGTATCGATGGTGCTGAACTTCGGGCTGTTCTGGCTGGGCTTCAGGGTCGGCACGGCGAGCGAGATCACCTGGCGGCAGCTGTGGCTCGGCGCTGTCATCAGCGCCGTCGTCTGGCAGGTCCTGCAGGCCTTCGGCAGTTACTTCATCTCACATCAGCTGGCCCACGCCTCGCCGCTGTACGGCACGTTCGCCCTGGTGCTCGGGCTGATCGCCTGGCTCTACCTGCAGGCCCAGCTCACCTTGTACGCCGTCGAGATCAACGTGGTCCGGACCTACCGGCTGTGGCCGCGAAGCCTGGCCCCGCCGCCTTATACGGAACAAGACCGCCATGCGTTCCGGCTATACGTAGAGAAGCGCGAGGACCAATACGACATCGTGGCGGGGGGCGGAGGTGAGGACGATCGCAAGAAAACGTCAGGCTGACCCGGACGCTCCGCACGTGGTCATCTGCGGTGCGGGATTCGGCGGCCTGTCCGCCATCTCCAGGCTGACCCGTGCGGGCATGCGGGTGACCCTGGTCGACGGCCACCTGTACAGCACCTTCCAGCCGCTGCTCTACCAGGTCGCGACCGCCGGGCTGAACCCCGGCGACGTCGCCTACCCGGCCGGCGGCTTTGCCCGGCGGTACGACGCGATCTTCCGGCGCGGGGAGCTGGCCGCGATCGACACGGCGTCCCGCCGGATCAAGCTCAGCAGTGGCCTTGATATGGGCTACGACTACCTCATCCTGGCGACCGGGGTGACGACCGCGTTCTACGGGATCAAGGGCGCAGCGGAGCACACGTTCGGCCTCTATACCAGGACCGACGCCATCGTGCTCCGTGACCACCTGATGGCCGGCTTCGAGCGGCTCAGCGTGGACAGCGGCGACCTGAACATCACCGTGGTCGGCGGCGGGGCCACCGGCGTGGAGCTGGCCGGCACGCTGGCCGAGCTGCGCCGCACCGTGCTCGGCGCCACCTTCCCCGACGTCGACCCGGCCCGGGTGCGCGTCCGGCTGGTCGAGATGGCGCCGCACCTGCTCGGCCCGTTCCACCCGAAGCTGCAGGAGTACGCCAAGGCCCAGCTCCTGGCCCGCGGCGTCGACGTGCGCCTGGACACCCGCATCGGCGAGGTCACCGCGGACCAGGTGCGGCTCGTTCACGGCGAGGACCTGCCCAGCGACCTCACCGTGTGGGCGGCCGGCGTGGCGGCCGGTCCGGGGGTGGCCGGCTGGGGCCTGCCCCAGGGCAAGAACGGCCGCATCGTGGTCGGGCCGGACCTGCGGGTGCAGGGCCAGGACCGGATCTTCGCCGCGGGCGACATCGCGGTGAACCCGGACGACCCGACGCCGCAGCTCGCCCAGCCCGCCATCCAGATGGGAAAGCACGCGGCCGCGCAGATCGTCAGGCTGGAGGGCGGGCAGGCCACCGAGCCGTTCAAGTACCACGACAAGGGCACCATGGCTACGATCGGGCGCCGGTCGGCCGTGGTCCAGCTGGCCGGCGGCCTGACCGGCGGCCTGCGGCTGCGCGGCACGCTCGCCTGGTTCGCCTGGTTCGCCCTGCACCTGGTCTACCTGCTCGGCGGGCGCAACCGGGTGACCACGCTGATCAACCTGACCTACCGCTACCTGTTCTGGGGGCACGGCGGGGCGGTGATCGTGGGTGACGAGCCGGTCAACGTGGCGGAACTCCCGGTAACCAGCCAGAAGTTATTCCTACAGACTGTAGTAGTTCGCGGGGCCAAACCGAATTGCCCGCAGTAGGCTGGTTCTCGCCATGAACAGGTTCCGTGCGCGCACCGCGCTGTCAGCGGTGGCCCTGATCGGCGTCCTCGGCGGGCTGCCGGGCCTGGCCGCCTGTAGTTCCAGCACCCCGTCGGGCTCGCAGGCCGGGAGCTCATCGTCCCAGGGGCCGAACACGGCCGCGATGGACAACCCGAACCTGGACCTCGGATCCTCGCTCGGCAACAAGCCGGCGCCGGACTTCCGGCTGCGCAACCAGTTCGGCCAGCCGATGTCGCTGAGCCAGTTCCGCGGCAAGGTCGTCATGCTGGCGTTCGAGGACTCCGAGTGCACCACGATCTGCCCGCTGACCACGCAGAGCATGCTTCAGGCCAAGCAGCTGCTCGGCCCGGCCGGCAGCCAGGTGCAGCTGCTCGGCATCGACGCCAACCCCGACGCCATCAGCACCGCCGACGTGCTCTCCTACTCGCGCACGCACGGCCTGGTCAACCAGTGGAACTTCCTGACCGGGTCGCTGGCCGAGCTGAAGGCCACCTGGACCAAGTACGACATCGCCGTCCAGATCGAGAACGACCAGATCGATCACACCCCCGCCCTGTTCGTGATCGACCAGCAGGGCCGGGAGCGCAAGCTCTACCTGACCCAGATGGCCTACTCCAGCGTCGGCCAGTCCGCCCAGGTGCTCGCGCAGGAGATCTCCGGCCTGCTGCCCGGTCACCCCAAGGTGGCCAGCCAGCAGTCGCTCGCGTCCGTCTCCGTGCAGGGCCCCGCCGACCACCTCACGCTGCCGTCCGCCAGCTCGCAGGGCGGCACGGTCACGCTCGGGCCCGGCCAGCCGCGCCTGGTCATGTTCTTCGCCACCTGGCTGTCCGAGGTCGGGAACCTGAAGTCCGAACTGACCGGCATGAACGCCTACGTGGCGGCGGCGCGCCGTGCTGGCCTGCCGCCGCTGGTGGCGGTGGACGAGACGGTGGTGGAGCCCTCGGTCCAGACCGTCCGCTCGTACCTGGCCGGCCTGGGGACCAAGCTCCACTTCGAGGTCGGGCTGGACACCAACGGCCGGGTGGCCGACGGCTACCAGGTCCAGGACCAGCCCTGGTTCGCCCTGGTCTCCGCGTCCGGCAAGATCACCTGGTCGCACGACGGCTGGCTCCCGCTGCCCGCCCTGGAAGCCGCCGTCAGGCAGCACGCGGGGTAATTCCCAGCCCGGCATCCCAGCCCGGAACGCTAGCCCGGGACGTCGCGGCGCATGCACACCCGCGGCCACCGGTCCAGGCCGATCTCGGCCTCCCGCCGCCTGATCGCGCGCAGCCCGGGAGTGACCTCGGCGTCGTCCAGGATCCGGAACCCGAGCCTGGCGTAGTACGGCGCGTTCCACGGCACGTGCTCGAACGTGGTCAGCGTCAGCGCCGGCCGCCCGTCGGCCGCCGCCCGCCGCGCGGCGTGCTCCAGCAGCGTCCGGCCGAGCCCGCGGCGGGCGCTGCCCATGTCGACCGACAGCTGCTCGACGTGCAGGCAGCCGTCGACCTGGCTGCCCATCAGGAACGCGACCGGCTCGCCGGCGTCGCCGGGTATCACCCAGAGCAGCCCGGCCGCCCGGGAGTGCTCGAGGTCCGGCAGCGGCCACGGATCGTACTCCGCCACCTCCGGCATGCCGATGTCACGGAACATCTGTCCGGTCGCCACGTCGATCCCCTGCAGCACCGGCAGCTCCGCCGCGCCCGCGTCCCTGATGACCACGCCCCATTGTCCCGCCACGTGACCTCCGTCGTGGGTGCGGGCTGGTAACGGGCCAACGACGCAGATGCCGCGTCACGCTCCTGCGAGCGTGACGCGGCATCCCTATCGATACGGCCCCGGACCAAGCCCCCCCGGACCAAGCCCCCGTCGGCGCCGATAACCCCGAACCCCCCGCCGAGTCCGCGGGTCCCCCCGGCCCCCGCGGACTCGACTGTCAATACGGAGGGCCCTGCGTCCGGTTTGATACGTATTCCCCGAAAAAAATCCGCCGCCAGAAGCCGAAGAGGCCGGAGAAGCCGTAGAAGCCGAACGAGCCTCAGATCGTGATCCACCCGGTCAGCACGTTGGTGCCGTCGGCCGTGTGGCAGCGCAGCCGGAACGGGCTCTCCGGGATCGGGTCGAGCGAGAAGCAGCCGATCTCGTCCACTTCGGTCGTGCTGATCTCGCCTGCCCTGGTATGGATCTCCAGCTCGCCCTCCCGCGCCGGGAGAAGCTGGCCGAGCAGCGAGTTCCCGGTGACCTCGAGCTCCACGCTCAGGTGGGCCGAGGTGAAGGTGAGCGCCCGGATCGAGGCCGTCTCGGACCGCATCACCGTGGCCTGAAGCCGGTCCTCGTTGGAGTCGTAGGTGAGCTGCGCCAGCTCGGCATCGATGTTATGCCAGGCGAAAGCGTTCCTGCCCGTCTCGATGAACCACGAGGGAACGGCCTCACGAGCCCTCAGCGCCTGGCGCAAGGCCCCTAGCAGTCGATCATCGTCCCAGTCGTTACGCACCTGGCTCGCCTCCCCGTATGTCTATCTTGTCCTCGCCCTCTCCGAGGGCGGCGAGAGCGCTCGACCGGCGCATCCGCTCCAGGCAGCGAGCCCGCTGCGGCCCGATGCTGCCGACCGGGATGCCGAGCTCGCGGTGGATATCGGCGTAGGAATGCGGTGGGTCGGACAGCAGCATCGCCAGCAGTTGCTGGCAGCGCGGCGGCAGCTCGGCGAAGGCCGCGCGCAGCGCCGCGTTCCGCTCAGCCACCAGGAGCTCCTCATCGATCACCGCGTCGTCCACGAAAAGCACCGAGTCGTCCAGGCCTGTCCCCAGCCGCTCGGCTTTGCTCGCCGCGGTCACGACGCGCAGGCATTCGCGCGCGGTGGTCGTCGCCAGCCAGCCCGGCAATGCGGCGGGCTCGCGGAGCTTGCCGAGCTGCTCCACCAGCAAGAGCCAGACATTCTGTCCCACGTCCTCGATGTCATGATTGCTCAGCCGGTATCGGGTGCAGATTGTATACACCAGCGGAGCGTAGCGGTCGACAAGCTCGTGCCACGCGCCCTGGTCTCCCCCTGACGCGCGGGTCACGAGCGCGACGACATGCGGGTCGTCACGCATGGCCGGTTCCGGCCAGCTTGCTCTCTCCCATGATCAGCACCTCGGTTCGGTGATAATCATCTGTTTCTAACTCAGAGTGCGGCTCAGCGCATCTGATACACCTGTCAACCGATTTTTCTTTCCGCCAGTCGGCCTGACTGGAGAAAATTATCCGGTGATAGCCCTATCCGGCAGGATTTCGTGCATGGTGGACCCTCGCTGGCCCTGGTCCTGCCGGCGCAGGATTATCCGCCCCGTCCGTAGCATGAGTCGCGTGACCGAGATGGACTGGCACGCCTGGCACGACGGCTACGACGAGCCCGGCACCCGGCTCGCCCGGCGGCTGACGGCGGTCCAGGATCAGATCCGGGTGGCGCTGGACGCGGCGCCGCCGGGCCCGCTGCACGCGGTCAGCCTGTGCGCGGGCCAGGGTCGCGACCTGATCGGCGCCCTGGCCCGCCATCCTCGCGGCGCCGACGTGACGGCCCGCCTGGTCGAGCTCGACCCGCGCAACGCGGCCGCCGCGCGGGACGCCGCCGCGGCCGCGGGCCTGCCGGGGGTCGAGGCGGTGACCGCCGACGCGGCGCTGACCGACCAGTACGCCGGCCTGGGCCCGGCTTACCTGGTGCTGGTGTGCGGGATGTTCGGCAACATGACCGCCGACGACATCCGGCGCACGATCGGCTTCTGCACCCAGCTGTGCGCGCACGGCGGCACGGTGATCTGGACCCGCAACCGGCAGGAGCCGGATCAGGTGCCGCGGATCTGCGACTGGTTCGCCGAGGACGGCTTCGCCCTGGTGTGGGTGTCCGACCCGGCCGAGGGCTGGGGAGTGGGCGCGCACCGTTTCACGGCCAACCCGGTCCCGCTCGAGCGCGGCGCGCGCATGTTCAGGTTCATCCGCCGGCCCCCGGCATTAATTTTTATCCCGAACGGGCCGGGCGCGTGCCGCCCCGTACTACCGAGGTTCGCCTGGGTCGCCCGCCCGGCCGGGTCCCTGCGCCCGGTCCGCCACCCACGCGGCGATCTGGCTGCGTGAGTTGAAGCCGAGCTTGTTCATGATGTTGGCGACATGCCTGGCCGCGGTGGTGTGGCTGATGGACAGCTCGGCCGCGATGGCCTTGTTGGACAGGCCGCCGGCCACCAGCTCGGCGATCTCGTACTCGCGCTGGGTCAGCGAGCTCGGCGGCGCCGCGGCCACCCGGTAGCGGCCCACCACGGTCAGCGCCGGGTTCTCGCCCGCCGGGCCCTTCCCGCTGAGCAGAGCCGCTGACGGTGCCGGCGTGACCGGCGCGTCCAGCGCCAGCGCGACCGCGGCCTCGCTGGTCAGCGCCTGCCCGCTGGCCCACAGCCGGGCCACCGTGGCGTCACCGAGGCGGCGGGCCTGGGCCAGGTACGCCTCGACTCGTGCGCCGGACAGCGGGGGCAGGCCGGCCGCCTCGCGCAGCGCGGCCGCCGCCGCGGCCAGCTGCACGGCCAGCTCGGACCGGCCCTCGTGCCCGGTCAGCGCGGCGAACGCCTCCAGGCCGCGGGCCACGCCGATGCGCGAGCCGGTGGCGTGGCTGAGCCGCAGGCTCCTGGTCAGGTGCCGCCGCGCCTGCTCGATCGCGCCGAGGTCCATGGCCACCCGGCCCAGGCCGGCCAGGCAGCGGGCGATCTCCGGCCGGGCGCCGATCTCCCGCAAGATGGCCAGCGCCTCCACGTACCAGCCGTGCGCCTCGCCCGGGTGGTTGCGGAACCTGGCCAGGTCACCCAGGCCCAGCAGGGCGCGGGCGGCGCCCCACTGCTGGTCGATCCGGCGCATCACCGCGACCGAGGCGGTGGCCTGCTGCTCGGCCTCGCGGAGCATGCCGCGGCGGGCCGCGATGGCAGCCCGGGTGCCGAGGGCGTAGCCCTCGTTCCAGCCGTCGCCGGCCGCCTGCGCGATGGCCAGGGCTTCGTCCGCGCTGACCGCCGCCTCGTCGATCCGCCCGGTGTGCAGGGCGATCTCGGCGAGCAGGTTCAGCCCGACCGCGACCCAGTACCGGTCGTCGGCCTCGCGGCACAGCTTCAGTCCCTCGGTGCCCAGGGCCCAGGCGGCGGCCGGGTCGCTGGACAGGGTGAGCTGCCCGCGCACCACGGTGGCCGCGCCCTGGACCCGGGCCGGGACCCCGGTCATGTCCAGCGCCAGGAACGAGCGCAGCCACTCGCCGCCCTCGCCGAACGTCCCCCAGACGATCCAGCACGGGCTGACCGCGGCGCAGATCCGCAGCCCCGCCTCGGCGTCGCCCTGCTCCAGGCACCAGTTCAGGATCTGGATCACGTTGCCCGCATCGACGTCGTAGCGGCGGAAGACGTCCACCCGGTCCGGCCACGAGGCCTCGATGCGAGCCATCCCGAGCGCCAGGTTGTGCTCGGAGGTCCGGATCGCGTAGTCGCGGAACCCGCTCCGGAACGTCGCCGCCTCATCGGCCTGAGCCAGCCGCAGCGCCGCGTACTCCCTGATCGTGTCCAGCATCCGGTACCGGGCCTGGCCGAGCAGTTCGGGATCGAGTACGACCAGCGACTTGTCCACCAGCGCGGCGGTCAGGCCGAGCACCTCCGCGGCCGGGATCTCCTCGTCCGCGCACACCTGCTCGGCCATTTCCAGCGACCAGCCACTGAAGATCGACAGCCGCCGGAACAGCGCCCGCTCCGGATCGGTGAGCAGCTCGTAGCTCCACTCGATGGCGGCGCGCAGGGTCCGCTGCCGGGGCGCGGCCGACCGGTCGCCCGCGGTCAGCAGCCCGAACCTGTCGTCCAGCCGGGCCACGATCTGCTCCACCGACAGCGCCCGGACCCGGGCCGCGGCCAGCTCGATCGCCAGGGGCATGCCGTCCAGAGCCCGGCAGATCGCGGTGATGGCCGCGACGTTGTCCGGGCCGACGGTGAACCCGGGCTTGGATGCCCCGGCCCGGTCGGCGAACAGCCGGACCGCCTCGTAGCGCTCCGCGCCCGGGGCGGCCGCCGCCGGGTCCGCGCCTGCCGGGGCCACCGACAGCGGCGGTACCCGCCAGATCGTCTCGGCCGCGACCGACAGCGGCTCCCGGCTGGTGTTCAGCAGCCGCAGCCCCGGCGCGCTGGCCAGCACGTGCCGGCAGACCTGCGCGCACGCGTCCAGCAGGTGCTCGCAGTTGTCCAGGGCTAGTAGCATCCGGCGCGGCCGCAGCGCGTCGCCCAGCGTCTCGAGCAGCGGGCGGCCCGCCTCCTCGGTGATCCCGATGACCGCCGCGATGCGCGAGACCACTAGGTCGGGTTGCCGCAGGTCGGCCAGCTCGACGAACCAGACCCCGTCCGGGAACTCCGCCGCCGCCGAGGCCAGCAGCCGCAGCGCGAGCCGGGTCTTGCCGATGCCCCCGGGGCCGCTCAGCGTCAGCGCGCGCGTCCGGTGCAGCAACTGGCGCAGCTCGACGAGTTCCCGCTCCCGGCCGATGAAAGTATTCGGTTCCTCGGGCAGATGGGCCCGGATCTCGTCCACGTCAGTTT
>Ga0207657_10007847_pt1 | contig 10894 bp, 7 predicted proteins | sample KBSC33metaG_FD_184316 | JGI IMG/M metagenome (GOLD analysis project Ga0207657, IMG submission 184316) | Corn rhizosphere microbial communities from Kellogg Biological Station, Michigan, USA - KBS C3-3 metaG (SPAdes) (version 2) | ecosystem: Host-associated > Plants > Roots > Rhizosphere > Soil ... | reverse complement strand
CCGGCCGGCGACCGGCTGCTCTGCGTCGGCGCGGTCGCCGCGCACAAGGGCCAGGACCGGCTCGCCGATGCGCTCGCCGCCGTACCCGAGCCGTTCACCTGCACGTACGTCGGCTCGCTGACCCGGGAGCCGGACTTCGTGGCCGCCCTGCGGACCCGCCTGGACGACCGGATCGGGCTGGCCGGCGCGCTCACCGGACCCGAGCTGGCCGCCGCGTACGCCGGCGCCGACCTGCTCGTCTCGGCGTCCCGCGGCGAGACGTACGGGATGGTCGCGACCGAGGCGCTGGCCCGCGGGATCCCGGTGCTGGCGGTCCGGGTCGGTGGCCTGCCGGTCGCGCTGGGCCACGCCCCGGACGGCAGCGTGCCCGGCCTGCTGGTCGAGCCGGACGAGCTCACCGGTGCGGTCCGCCGGTGGCTGACCGACGCGTCGCTGCGGGACCGGCTGCGGCGGTCGGCCCGGGACCGGCGGGAGACGCTGACCGGCTGGGACGTCACCGCCCGGATCGTGTCCGGCGTGCTGGCGGCGGCATGACGAGGTTCGCCGACTGGCTGGCACTGCGGGAGCCGGCGGACGCCGCCGCGCGCTCGGCCGAGCTTGTCGACCGGCTCGCGCTGCGACCGCCGCTGCTGATCCACGACCTTGGCAGCGGCACCGGCTCGATGGCCCGCTGGCTGGCGCCCCGGCTGCCGGCGCCGCAGCAGTGGGTGCTGCACGACCGGGACGCCGAGCTGCTGGCGCTCGCCGCCCGGCGACTGCCGCCCGGCGTCCGCGTCGAGACCAGGATCGGCGATCTCACCAGGCTCACCGCCGCCGACCTGGCCGGCGCCTCGCTGCTCACCTGCTCCGCGCTGCTCGACATGCTCACCGCGACCGAGATCGAGGCGCTGGTCGCCGCCTGCGCCGGCCGGCCCACGCTGCTCACGCTGACCGTGGTCGGCGCGGTCAGGCTCGATCCGCCGCACCCCCTGGACGCCGCGGTGGCGGCCGCGTTCGATGCCCACCAGCGCCGGACGGTCGGCGGGCGGACGCTGGCCGGCCCGGACGCCGCCGACATCGCGGTGACTGCGTTCCGTGATCGCGGGATCGCGGTGGAGGTCCGCGAGACACCCTGGCGGCTGGGTCCGGAGCCGCTCGCGCTGGCCTGGTTCGACGGCTGGCTCGGCGCCGCGCTCGAGCAGGAGCCGGACCTGTCCGGGCAGCTCAACGGGTACGTCCCCAGCCGGATGCGGCAGTTGCGGGCGGGCCGGTTGACGGTGTGCGTCGGGCATCGGGACCTGTATGCGCCCGGGACCGCTGAACCCCGCCTCCGGTCGCACCGTGCTCTCCCCCGTAAGTGCCGTCCGAGGGGAGACCGATGACATCCGCGCCGGTGCTGCCGCCTCAGGCGCCGCCTCCGCCGCCGTCGCGGGAGCACGATCGACCCCGCGGTGCGCGGGCGGTCTGGGCCTGGGTGCGACCGCTCGGCGGCGTCGCCATCCTCGCCTTCCTGGTGTGGCGGGTCGGCACCGGTCCGTTCCGCGACGCGCTGCACCAGATCGATGCCCGCGCTCTCGTTCTCGCCGTCGTGATCGGCATGGTGACGACGAGCGCGTCGGCCTGGCGGTGGAGCGTGATCGCAGGCGGTCTGCGGCTGCGGCTCCCGCTGGGTACGGCGATCGCCGACTGCTACCGGTCGATCTTCCTCAACGCGACGCTTCCCGGCGGCGTGCTCGGTGACGTGCACCGGGCGGTCAATCACGGCCGTGAGGTGGGCGACGTCGGCCGCGGCGTGCGGGCGGTGTTCTGGGAACGCACCGCCGGGCAGATCGTCCAGTCGGTGCTGGCCCTCGTCGTGCTGCTCACCTTCGCCTCGCCGGTGCGGTCGGCGATGCCGGTCGTCGCCGGGGTCCTGCTCGGGCTGCTGGCCGTGCTGTCGCTGCTGACCGTGGTCCTGCCGCGCGGCGGGGAGTCACGGTGGTCCCGCACCGTGCGGACCGCCCGGTCCGACGTCTCCGCCGGCCTGCTCGCCCGCGGCGTCTGCCCGCGGGTCGTGGTCGCCTCCGTGGTGGCGGTGGCCGGGCACGTGCTCACGTTCTTCATCGCCGCGCACGCCGCCGGGGTGCATGCCGGGCCGTCCGTGCTGGTTCCGCTCGCGCTGCTGGCGCTGGTCGTGATGACCGTGCCGCTCAACGTGGGTGGGTTCGGACCGCGGGAGGGCGTGGCCGCGTGGGCGTTCGGGGCGGCCGGGCTCACCGCGGGTCTCGGCGTCACGACGGCGTTGCTGTACGGAGCGCTGGTGCTGGTGGCGAGCCTGCCCGGGGCGGCGGTGCTGCTGATCCGCCGGCTGCGCCCGCCGGCGGTCGATTCCGTGCCGCGCCTGCCGGCGCTGGCAACTCTCTCCCGCCCGCCGGTCCGCTAGGAAGGTCACCCCGTTGTCCCTCATCACCCGCCTCCGCCGGTCCGCCGCGGAGACCAGCCCCGCGGACCCGGCGGACCACCCCACCCCCGACCCCACCGACCCCGGCGGGTCAGCCCCCGCCGTAGACCCCACCCCACCCCGCGCCGACGCCGACCAGCCCGCCGGACCCCGACCGCCCGCCGACAACCGGACCGACGAGCGCCGCTCGACCGCCCCAGACGCAGCCGCCCCAGACGCAGCCGCCCCAGACGCAGCCGCCCCAGACGCAGCCGCGGCCCACCGAAGCAAGGCTGGCGCGGCGGCCGACCGCACCGTCGACCACACCTCCGGCGAGACCGGCGAGACCGGCGAGACCGGCGATGCCGGGGCGGCTGGCGGGAGCGGGCCGGATAGGGATGCCGATGAGGGTGGCGGCGGGGCGGCGGGAGGGTCGGGAAGGACGACGAGGCGGGTGCGCCTGGTGGTCGGCGCGGTGTTCACCGTGCTGGCCGTCGCGCTCGTACTGTTCGGGCTCGTCGTGCCGGACGACTACGGCGCCCTGCACGCCGCCTCGTTCGTACGGATCCCGCTGGAAGCCCTTATCGGCGTCGCGGTGCTCGCCGTGCTCCCACGGCGCGCGCGCTTCATCCTCGCCGCCGTGCTCGGCGTCGTCCTCGGGCTGCTGACGATCCTCAAGATCGTCGACCTCGGCTTCACCGCGATCCTGGCCCGGCACTTCAACCTCGTCCTCGACTGGATCCTGCTCGGCGACGCCACCGGCGTCGTGCAGGACTCGATCGGCACGCTCGGCGCCGTCCTCGTCGTGATCGGTGCCTGCCTGCTGGTGATCGCGATCCTCGTGCTGATGACGCTGGCCGTGCTGCGGGTGACCCGCTTGGTCGCCGCTCGGCAGACCGCGACGCTGCGCGCGGTCTCCGTGCTCGCCGTCGTCTGGGTCGCCCTCGCCACGTTCGGCGTCCAGGTGGCCGACAGCGGCGCGGTCGCCTCCCGGGCCGACGCCTCGCTGGTCGCCAACCGCTTCGGCTCGATCCGCAACAGCCTGCACGACCAGGCGGACTTCGAGGCCCAGGCCAGGGTCGACCCGTTCAAGACCACCCCGGGCAACCAGCTACTCAACGGCTTGCGCGGAAAGGACGTCCTGCTCACGTTTATCGAGAGCTATGGGCGCTACGCGGTCGAGGACCCGAGGTTCGCCCCGCCGGTGGACGCCCAGCTCGACGCGGCGACCAAGCGGCTGGACGCGCTCGGCTACGGCTCGCGCAGCGCGTTCCTCAGCTCGTCGACGGTCGGCGGCGCCAGCTGGCTGGCGCACTCGACGCTGCTGTCCGGGCTCTACATCGACAGCCAGCAGCGCTACCGCTCGCTGGTCGCGAGCAACCGGCTCACCCTGACCGGCGCGTTCAAGAAGGCGGGCTGGAAGACGGTCAGCGTCGAGCCGGCGATCACCGGGGCCTGGCCAGAAGGCACGTTCTTCGGGTACGAGCAGGACTACGACGCGCGCAACCTGGGCTACCAGGGCTCCCGGTTCTCGTACGCGACGATGCCGGACCAATACCTCTACTCGGTGCTCCACCGGAAGGAGCTGGCGCCCGGGCATGCGCCGGTGTTCGCGGAGATCACCACCGTCTCCAGCCACAGCCCGTGGACGCCGATCCCGAAGATGGTCGGCTGGGACCAGGTCGGCGACGGGTCGATCTTCGACAACCCGGCCAACCAGGAGGGCGGGCCGCCCGGCTCGATCCTCGGCAACGCGGACAAGCTGCGGGCCTCGTACATCCGCTCGATCCAGTACTCGCTGGACGCGCTGGTGTCGTACGTCGAGAACTACGGCGACCCGAACCTGGTGCTGGTCTTCCTCGGCGACCACCAGCCGGCACCGATCGTGACCGGGCAGGGCGCGAGCCGGGACGTGCCGATCACGATCGTGGCCAGGGACCCGAAGGTGCTCGACCGGATCTCGTCCTGGAACTGGACGCCGGGCCTGCGCCCGGCCCCGAGCGCGCCGGTCGCCCGGATGGACACCTTCCGCAACCGGTTCATGACCACGTTCGGCCCGGCGGACCCGGCCCACTAGCCGTAGTCACGGAAGGTCAGCACGAACCCGGTGAGCGCCGCCATCAGCGAGACGAGGTAGACCGCGACCTTGACCCCGGTCGGAACGCCCACCGCGGTCACCACGGTCGACACGACCATGGCCCCGACCATGAGCGCACCGCCGTAGACCGGCGTCCGCTCCGGATGCTCCCCACGTGCCACAGTTCACCCCTGCCCGCCTAGGAACGAGCGGCACCGCGGGAACGTGCGCCGGCCCCGCTGGTCATCGGCTGGTCACCGGGTGGCGTGCGACGAGCTGGCGGGCGATCACTCCGCGCTGGATCTCGTTCGTCCCCTCGCCGACGATCATCAGCGGCGCGTCCCGGAAGTACCGCTCGACGTCGAACTCCGTGCTGTACCCGTACCCACCGTGCACCCGCACCGCGTCCAGCGCGATCTTCATCGCGGTCTCCGACGCGAACAGCTTCGCCATGCCGGCTTCCAGGTCGGCCCGCGATCCCGAGTCGTACACCCGGGCGGCATGCAGGACGAGCTGCCGGGCTGCCGCCAGACCGGTCGCCATGTCCGCGAGCAGGTTGCCGACCGACTGGTGCTCCCAGATCGGCCGGCCGAAGCTCTCCCGTTCCTGCGCGTACCGCAGCGAGTCCTCCAGCGCGGCCTGCCCCACCCCGACCGCCCGGGCCGCGACCTGGATCCGGCCGATCTCCAGCCCGCGCATCATCTGGCCGAACCCCTTGCCCTCGACGCCGCCGAGCAGCGCGGACGCCGGCACGCGGAAGTCGTCGAAGGCGAGCTCGCAGCTCTCCACGCCCTTGTAGCCGAGCTTCGGCAGGTCGCGGGAGACGGTGAAGCCAGGGCCGTGCTCGGCGAGCAGGATGCTGATCCCGCGGTGTGGCGGATCGGCGGCCGGGTCGGTCTTGCACAGCAGCGCGACGAGCTGCGACCGGCGTGCGTTGGTGATCCATGTCTTCGAGCCGGTCACCACGTACCCGTCGCCGTCGCGCCGCGCGGTGGTGTGCATGGCCTGGAGGTCGGAGCCGCCGCCGGGCTCGGTCAGCGCCATCGTCGCCCGCACCTCGCCGGTCGCCATCCGTGGCAGCCAGCGGTCCTTCTGCTCGTCGGTCCCGTACGCGAGCAGCAGCTTCGCGACCACGGTGTGCCCGCCCATCGCGCCCGCCAGCGACATCCAGCCGCGCGCGAGCTCCTCGGTCACCCCGGCGTAGCAAGGCGTGGAGACGGCCGCATCACCCCACGGTGAAGGGATAGCGAGCCCGAAGACGCCGAGCTGTTTCATCCGTTCGATGAGCTCCTCGGGGTACGTGTCCGCGTGCTCCAGCTCCCGCACCGCCGGCTTCACGTCCCGGTCGACGAACTCCCGCACCAGCGCGACGATCGCCGCCTCGTCCTCGCTCAGCTCCCGCATGCAGACAGTCTCCCCGCGCGGCAACGTCACGATCAGTTGTCGGTTCGGTATCGATCGGCCGACCGTATCCGGATGGAGTGCTTCGCTAGCGTGCGTGGAGTTCCTCCTCCTCGGCCCGGTCGAGGTCCGCTGCGGCGGCCGGCGTGTGGCGGTCGGCGGTCCGCAGGCCGAGAAGGCGCTGGCCGCGCTGCTGCTGGCCGGCGGCCGGGTCGTCGGCCTCGACGCGCTGGTCGACGCGCTCTGGGACGCCGAGCCGCCGCCGACCGCGGTGCACCAGGTGCACAAGCTCATCGGCGGGCTGCGCCGGCGCATCCCCGGCGCGATCCACACCGACGGCCGCGGCTACCGGATCCGGCCCGGAGCCGGCGCGCTCGACGTGGACCGGTTCGAGGAGCTGGCCGGCCGCGCCGAGATCCCGGCCCTGACGGCGGCGCTCGCGCTCTGGCGCGGCCGCGCGCTGGCCGGCGTGGACAGCCGGGCGCTGCGTACCGCCGCGGCCGCGCTGGACGACCGCCGGCTCGCGGTGCTGGAGCGGCTGACCGACCTGCGGCTGGCCGCCGGGCAGGCGGACGCGGTCTCCACCGAGCTGCCGCCGCTGGTCGCCGAGCACCCGCTGCGGGAGACCCTGCGCCGCCAGCTGATGACCGCGCTCTACCGCTGCGGCCGGCAGGCCGAGGCGCTCGGCGTGTACGCCGAGACCCGCGCGCTGCTGGCTGAGGAGCTCGGTCTCGACCCCGGTCCGGAACTGGTCCGGCTGCACCAGCAGATCCTGCGAGCCGACCCGGCGCTGGAGCCGGACCGGCCGCGGCCGCCGTGCACCCTGCCGTACGACCTGCCCGACTTCGCCGGCCGCGGGGACGACCTCGACCGGCTGCTGCACGCCGGGCCGGCCGTGGTGATCACCGCGATCGACGGGATGGCCGGGATCGGCAAGACCGCGCTGGCCGTGCACGCCGCATACCGGCTGACCGACCGGTATCCCGACGGCCAGCTGTTCTGCGACCTGCACTCGCACACCCCCGGCGCGCGGCCGGTGGAACCGGCCGAGGCGCTGGAGCGGCTGCTGCGGATGATCGGAGTGCCGCCGGAGACGATCCCGCCCGAGCTGGACGAACGGGAGGCCCGGTGGCGGGCCGAGCTCGCCGGCCGCCGGGTGCTGGTGGTGCTCGACAACGCCGTCTCCGCGGCGCAGGTCCGGCCGTTGCTGCCCGGCTCGCCGCACGCGCTGGTGCTGGTCACCAGCCGGCGCCGGCTGGGCGTGCTCGACGGCGCGACCGTGCTGTCGCTGGACGTGCTGCCCCGGGCCGAGGCGCTGGAGCTGTTCGGCGCGGTGGCCGGACCGGCGCGGGTGGCGGCCGAGCCGGCGGCCGCGGCCGAGGTGGTCCGGCTGTGCGGCCGGCTGCCGCTGGCGCTGCGGATCGCCGGCAGCCGGCTGGCCCACCGCCCCGGCTGGACGGTCGCCGCGCTGGCCGACCGGCTGCGCGAGCGGACCGACCGGCTGGACGAGCTGACCCTGGCCGACCGCGGCGTCGGGCCCGCCTTCGCGCTCTCGTACGCGCAGCTGGCGCCCGCCGAGCAGCGGATGTTCCGGCTGCTCGGCGTGCACCCGGGCGCCGACTTCGACTCCTGGTCGGCGGCGGCGCTGGCCGGCTGCACCCCGCGGGCGGCCGAGGACGTGCTGGAGGCGCTGGTCGACGCGCACCTGCTGCGCTCCGCGGCGCCGGGCCGGTATACGTTCCACGACCTGATCCGGGAGTACGCCCGCGGCCTTGCCCCCGCGACCAGCGCGCCGCGGCAGCGGCTGCACGACTACTACCTGGCCGCGGCGGTCCGGGCCACCGACGTGATCAGCCGGGAGGTGCGCCGGTTCGAGCCCCGGCTGGTCCGCCCGCCGGCGTGCCTGCCCGAGCTGGTCGGGCTGGACGGGGCGCTGGCCTGGCTGGAGACCGAGCACCGGACGCTGGTCGAGGTGACCGAGACGACCGACGACTGGCAGCTGGCCTGCGTGCTGCGGACCTACTTCGAGCTGCAGGGGCACTTCGCCGACTGGCGGACCACCCACGAGCGGTTGCTGCCCACCACCGACCCGTACGGGCAGGCGCTGGTCCGGTTCAACCTGGGTGGGTTGTGCATGTGGACCGGCCGGCTCGCGGACGGGATGGCGCACCTGCGGCACGTGCTGGGCACCGGCGACCCGCAGCTGGAGGCGACGACGCTGACCAGCCTCGGCATGCTCGCGCACCTGCTGCACCGGGACGCGGAGGCATCCGGCTACCTGCGCCGGGCGCTGGCGATCGACCACCCGAACGACCGGACGAAGGCGTTCGGCTGGAACAACCTCGCGCTGACCGAGGGCCGGCAGGGGCGGGCGGAGGCGGCGCTGCAACACCACCGGCGCGCGCTGGCGATCGCCCGGCGGCTACCAAGCCCGTCCGCGGTCCGTACCGTGCTGCTGGGCCTGGGCGAGACGTCGCTGCGGATCGGCCGCCCGGCCGAGGACGACTTCCGGCAGGCACTGCGGCTGGCCCGGGAGGCCCGCTACCCGATGCACGAGGCGCTCGCGCTGGACGGGCTGGCCCACGCCACCGGCGAGCTCGGATACTGGCGGGAGGCGCTGGCGATCTTCACCGACCTCGGCGTCGCCCAGGCCGACCTGGTCAGCCGGCACCTGGCCGACCCGGCCGGCCGGTGGTGCGACCTGTGCCCGGCGACCGCCCCTGTCGCAGTTGCGGTCGCCGGACCGGTCGGGGTGCGTTAGGGCACGTCACGCCCTAGACCGAAGCCAGGTGCACGTTGTCGGCCGCGACCGTCCACTTCCCGTGCTCGCGGACGAGGTACATGGTGAAGACGAAGTGCGCGTCGGTGTTCGTCGACGGCCGGACGAACCGGGCCGAGGCGACCGCGATGCCCGACTGGCACCCGTGCACGGTCTCCGACTCGATCTGGTAGATCCACGACCAGTTGGGGGTCGCGAAGGCGGCTCGGGCGTTGGCCATGATCGCGTCGCGGCCGTACGTGGTGACGCCGTCCTGCCAGAAGATCATCCGCGGGTTGAGGATCGCCTCGTAGCGGTCGGCGTCCTTGGCGTTGTAGGCCTCGTTGTCCTCGACCACCGCGGCGTGGAAGGCGGCGGCGCAGTGCTGGTTGGAGTCGCGTCCGTCGCCGGACGCGGCCGCCGGGGCGGCGGCGACGACGGTTCCGGTCAGGGCGAGCGCGGCCAGGACGGCACTGCCGCGGCCCAGGTACCTGCGGCGCATGGTTCCTCCTCGGTCGGGTTGGGGTATCGACCCTGCCGACCGGCGGTCCCCGGCCGGTCCCCGTCCGCTCCCCGGCCACCCGGGATGGCATAGTGATAACCGGAGGTGCCTCCGGGTGCCGCACTGCCGACATCGGTGGGAGGAACTTGTGAGCATCCTCGGGACCCGCGTGCTCAGGACCGAAGATCCGAAGTTCCTCACCACGGGCGGCGAGTACACCGAGGACCTGGTGGACGACCGGCTCGCCGGCGCGGCGCACGTCTTCTTCGTCCGCTCCCCGGTGGCGCACGCCCGGATCACCGGCATCGACCTCGACGCGGCCCGGGCCGCCCCCGGCGTGGTCACCGTGTTCACCGCGGCCGACCTGACCGACGTCGACCCGATCTCGCCGCTGCCCGGTTACACCGCCGGCATGACCGCGACCCTGCTCGCCTCGGACACGGTCCGGTACGTCGGCGAGCCGGTCGCGATGGTCGTCGTCGAGGACCCGTACCAGGGCGAGGACGTGCTGGAGCTGGTCGGCGTCGACTACGACCCGCTGCCGGCGGTGGTCGACCCACGGGAGGCGGCCCGGGACGAGACGCTGATCTTCCCCGCGGCCGGCACCAACACCGTGATCAGCTACGGCGAGGAGCTCGACGAGCACCTCTTCGACGACTGCGAGGTCGTGGTCACCCGCACTATCCGCAACCAGCGGGTGGCGCCGGCGCCGATGGAGGGCCGGGCGGCCGCGGCGGTGTGGGGCGAGGACGGTCGGCTGACCGCCTGGATCCCCAACCAGGGCGCCCAGGGCAGCAGGGCCACGCTGGCGAAGATGCTCGGCCTCGAGCGGGACCGGGTGCGGGTGATCACCCCGGACGTCGGCGGCGCCTTCGGGGCGAAGTTCGGCGCCGACCCCGAGCACGCGCTCGTCGCCTGGGTCGCCCGGGCCATCGGCCGGCCGGCGCGCTGGAGCGAGACCCGGTACGAGAACCTGCTCGGGATGACCCACGGCCGGGCCCAGGTGCAGACCGTGACGATCGGCGGCCGCCGGGACGGCCGGGTCCTCGCGTACCGGCTCGAGGTTCTGCAGGACGCCGGCGCCTACCCGCGGATGGGCGCGTTCCTGCCCTCGCTGACCCGGCTGATGACCCCGGGCACGTACGACGTCGCCAAGGTCGAGTCGGTCGCCCGCTCGGTGGTGACGAACACGACGCCGATCGGCGCGTACCGCGGCGCGGGCCGGCCGGAGGCGACCGCCGCGGTGGAACGGGCGATGGACCTGTTCGCGGCCGAGATCGGGATGGACCCGGCCGAGGTGCGCCGGCGCAACCTGCTCGCCCCGTTCGCCGAGCCGCACCGCAACGGCTTCGGCGCCCTGTACGACACCGGCGACTTCCCGTCCGCGCTGGAGAAAGCGCTGGAAGCGGCCGGCTACGACGAGCTGCGCAAGGAGCAGGCCGAGCGCCGGGCCCGCGGCGACGTGGTCCAGCTCGGCATCGGGATCGCCAGCTACGTCGAGATCACCGGCGGCGGGGGCGAGTCCGGACCGCCGAACGAGAACGCCACGATCGAGGTGCATCCGGACGGCTCGGCCACGATCCTCACCGGCGCCTCCCCCCATGGGCAGGGCCACCAGACCGCGTTCGCGATGCTGGCCAGCGAGGAGCTCGGCATCCCGGTCGAGAAGATCACGCTGAAGTGGGGCGACACCGACCTGGTCCCGCGCGGCGGCGGCACCGGCGGCTCGCGCAGCCTGCAGCAGGGCGGGGCCGCGGT
>Ga0207657_10007845_pt1 | contig 10895 bp, 7 predicted proteins | sample KBSC33metaG_FD_184316 | JGI IMG/M metagenome (GOLD analysis project Ga0207657, IMG submission 184316) | Corn rhizosphere microbial communities from Kellogg Biological Station, Michigan, USA - KBS C3-3 metaG (SPAdes) (version 2) | ecosystem: Host-associated > Plants > Roots > Rhizosphere > Soil ... | reverse complement strand
TCTGAGGATGGAATGAAAATCCAATCATTCTTCAAACCGCCCAATCCCGCCCAGCAGGGACGTTGGCAACAAATGAAGGCTAAGGGGAAGAAGAGTTTCATTTTGCGGGCGGGAATCTTCCGCTTCGGCGGCTTTATGTTCGTACTGATGGCTGGCATCGACTTGCTGCGCAAGCCACCCTTTCCGCGTGAAGTTATGGACTACGCTTTTGACATCACGATAAATCTACTGATATGGCCCTTAGCCGGATACGTCTTCGGTTTCTGCATGTGGCACTTTTACGAGAAGCAGTTTTCCGAAACCGGTAGTCAGCAGGATACTGCTCACACATGATTGGTGAAAAATCGCCATTTCACCAACTACTGGCAGCCAAGGTGCCCGTCCCGAGTAGTTGGCGTAATCGCCTTATTTCGTCAATTGGGTAGAGACAGGTCTGATCGCGGTACAATCCATGCTCGCTGTGAGAAATACAGTCAAAGCATTAGCTTGCCCATGACACACGTTCGGACCGTGCCACCCACCCATATCTGGGATCCATTCGCTTCTACGTAAACACGACCCATACGCTTCAAGACTGTACCCTGGCTAACGATATATTCCGAGGGAGCGATCCGGCTTCCAACAAGCCATTGTGCAAGGCCGGCATTTAGACTTCCCGTAACAGGGTCTTCATGTCCAACGTCCTCCACACTAAAAGCGCGTACCTCAAATTGAGCGGAGTTTCCATCTTTCGAGGGATTGAATGCTGCAAAGGCTCCGACCTTCAGCCCTGTCAAGGTCGAGTAGTTGGGACGAAGTGCCAGAACTGCCTCGCGGGAACGCAGCATGATCGCCAACCAGCCCGAGCCATTGTCCACCCAATTGGACGCCATGATTGCGTCTGGCGCTAGGTCCAAGCCCCTGACTACCCGTGCTAGGATTTCAGGCTCGACCGGACCGCTGCGGACTAGTTTAGGCGCCATAAACGAAAGGCGCTCAGGCCCACGGCGGATGTGGATGAGACCCAGCCCGCATTCCTGCACAATTTCCTTGCCTTTTGCGACACCACCCACGGCTAACCAAACATGACAGCTTCCCAGGGTCGGATGACCGGCAAAAGGCACCTCCCGCTGTCGAGTAAAGATACGAACCCGATAGTCAGCATGAGGCGCCTTCGGTTCTAGGAGAAAGGTTGTTTCGCTAAGATTCGTCCAGCTTGCAAAAGCCGCCATTTGATCATCGCTTAGTGCGTCGGCGCCAACGACTACAGCGAGAGGGTTGCCAAGCAACGGCGTGGACGAGAATACGTCAACCTGCTGAAAAGCAAATACAGTTGAGTTGTTTTGAGGCCTTTGTTTTTTGTTTTTCTCGCTCCCGAACGGATGAATAGCTGTCGCGACTGTACTTGCTGTGGCGACATTAAGGAACTCGCGTCGATCTACCAACATTGCAGGCCTCCATTCGGGCATCTCGTACACTTTACGCGTGGACGCGACTGAAGTAATCCAAGCCGGCAGTTGGTGAAAATCGCCATTACACCAACTGGAAAAGCCTCAATCAATACAATGGCGACGCCCGTTGACCTCCAGGACAACTCGGATTCGGGAGGCCGTCTTTCGGCATCTGTTTGAGAACAACGCATCAGGTCAACAGAAGAAACTGGCATCCGCACAGTAGTTGCTGTAATCGCCTGTTAACAACAACGACAGCTTTTTGCGATTCGGCATGAATCCAGCGGAGCAGCTGCGGAAGTTAGACGATTCACGCTCTCCTCATGGTCTTAAGAATCTTGGCCATGTGGGAGCCTACCTCGTGTGCAGTATGGGCGTCGAAGGTTCCCGTCCAGTAAATGGACAACGCGTATTTTTGATTCCATGATAGGTTTTCGCAGCCAGCACAATGTCTAGCGATTCCAACAACAGTCGGCAAGTCGAAGTCCGGGATCGGATAGCGAACTTCATGCAGGCGGACGGGCATGCCCGTTCCGAAGGGGTGGCGCAAGCAGATGTCCAGACGCTGAGAGCCGCCGCCGCCCGTCTCGATCAAATGTTGAAGGACATCGAAGAAGCCCGGCGCAAAGAGGCTAGAGAGAAAGATGTCCAAATGCTTCAAGCGGCGACCTGTAATCTCGAGCGCTTGCTAGCCGGCATGAGCGGGAAAGAAGCAATGCCAGAATTGAAGCTGCGCCCCAAGAAAGACACTACAAAAATGAGATAAGCCAGCTCAGTCGTTCCTCACCTCTTCCGCGCGGAACGCCGCTTTTCCCACGGCTCACGGTCAATGAGTGAAATAGGTTGTCGTCAGTTACGGTCTTGGCAGTTGGCGTAACATCGCCATTTCACTCGTCGATCGGATTTTGGCGAACAAACGCGTGTCTTAGCTCGCTAATTCCGAGCGGCCCTTTTGCCCGATGGGTACGTGAGCAAGGACAGTGGTTCCACGACCTGGTACCGATTGGATGGACAACTCTCCATTTACCAAACGGAGCCGCTCGCGCATGCTGATCAGACCTAGCCCCTGACGATTCATCGCGTCCTGCCATTCGAACCCAACTCCTGAGTCACTCACAATCAAACTGATTCCTTCTTTTGTACCGCGTACGCTCACTGTGAAGTTCTGATCAGCGCTATGCTTAACAGCATTCTGCATTGCTTCCTGAAGTACGCGAAACAAACAAAGCGAGATTTCCTTTGAAATTTCAGCCGGCATATCCGAATGCTGGAATTCAATTCGAACCTTTTGTTGATCCGACAATTCAGAGCAGAAGCTCTTGGCTGCAGGGACGAGGCCGAGATATTCGAGTTTCGAGGAATGTAGTCGATGCGAGAGCGCCTGAATGTCTTGCCCAAGGTCAGAGATGCGCTGCTGCGCATGCCGAACGTACTCATGTGTATCGACGACCGAATCAGGACCATGATGATCGAAGCGTCCTAATTCGATGGCCAGTAATGCAATCCGTTGTGCGATATCATCATGCAGTTCTCTAGCAATCCATGTACGTTCTTCTTCATGGGCCTCAATCAACCTGCGCCCAACACTGGCCACTGCTTCTTCGGCCAGCTTTCGATCGGTGACGTCCAGGCAAGATCCAATGTAACCAGCAAAACTGCCGTCAGGGCTGAATCTCGGCACACCGCTATCCAGAATCCAACGGTACGCTCCGTCACTACGACGAAGGCGGTACTCCATTTCAAACGATTGACGCTTATCAAACGCCTGGGAATAGGTTTCCAAGCAGCGCTTCAGGTCTTCACTGTGTACTCCTTCGACCCAACCATTCCCCAACTCAGCTTCAGGCGGACGTCCAGTGAACTGCAACCAGGCTTGATTGACGTAGGTGCAAAGCCTGTTTGTTCCAGCCAACCAGATCATTACTGGGGCTGAGTTGGAAATTAGTCGAAAGCGCTCTTCGCTTTCACGGATCACATGCGCGGATTGTTCATGCTCTTCGACGAGGGCGGCCAGAACCATGAAGGGTACCGCAGCGAAAACCAGGAACAGTTGAAGCGACAGCGGGTTGGTGTACGGCACCAGACGTGAAAATGGACCCGTGCCATGGAGAGCCGCCCAGCTTGATACACAGGAGACTATTATCAACGAGGTGCTGATGCCCAACCATCCGAAGCGCAACGCAGACCACAGCAGAAATGGCACCAACGAAAAAAGCAGTGCGGGCGAGCTCAGGTTCTGAGGGCTGGTGAAGGTTACATAGCTGAGCAGAACCAACCCTGTGATCAGGATCAATCCCTCCACGTGACAGGCCCTCGGCATCCGCATCAATGCACGGCCGCCGTTGATCCAGCTTAATAAGACCGGGGTCACCGTGGCGAATGCAAGCACCTCGGACAAGAAAGCAATCCTCCAACTGGACCAATAATCGGGGCCGATGCCGCGCGCGCTCAGAAATGATCCAGCCAACGGCGCCAGGATGACCGCAAAGAGCGAATACTTGGCCAGTGCCCTCACGGTGTTGAGCCGAGGCACACCGTGGAAGCAATATCTGAGACCAAGTGCCGCGGTAAGGACTTCGACCGTATTGCCAGGAACGAACCAGGCAATCGCACTAGCTGAGACGCCTGCCTGCAAATCAGAAAGACCAAATGCGGCAAAGCACACAGCGATGAGCGCTGGCCAGACACTCATTCGGACCAATAACAATCCTGCCACCAAAATCGCGCAGCCTGGCCAAATCGGCCAGACCGTTTGGGGATTTGGTGTCGCGAACCTGGCAAGCTTTGGGACAAGGTAAGACAAGGCGGCGGTTACACACACCACAAGCCATGTCCAGCGGGAATCAAATACGGTCTGCTGTGCGAAAAAGAGTAACGAGCGACGGTCATGGTACGCCTCTGGCATCTCTGTTCGCACCTTGCGCGGCAGACGTCTTAGGTAGAGCAAGTATTCGCCTTTTCGCGTAACAACATTCTCTACCTCATAGAACACAGCGCCATATCGAAGTCACCGTGCCAAAATGAGAGGCAGCCTGCTTCCGAAACATCGATTAACGCGACCACCGGGATTTTACATCTTCAAGTCGATTGGCGATAAATCACCATTTCACCAAACTAGCTTGGCCCGGACGCCGTTTTCCGGGTAGTTGGTGTAAGCGCCAGTTAACACCCTTTGGGACCGGATGAACACGCCCGATCCACAAGAATCGTTATCCTTGGGTAAAATTGGGCCGGATCGGAGAGTCAGATGGAACCTGCTATTAGCCCTTTACTTTTTGCGGCACTGCTCTTCGTCGGTATGCTTGGCCTGCTGGAAATCGGCCGTCGTGTTGGCATCAGGCGCAAGCCGAAAGAGTCGGAAGGCGAGCGGGCCAGTCTGGGTACCATCGAGGGCGCGATGTTTGCCCTGTTTGGATTGGTGGTGGCGTTTACGTTCTCGGGTGCGGCATCGCGTTTCAATGAGAAACGGACGCTAATCGCCGAGGAAGCTAACACCATCGAAACCGCATATCTCCGGTTGCAGTTATTGTCGCAAGAAGCGCGGCCCGAACTGCAAGAGTTGTTTCGAGGATATGTTGACTCTCGATTGCAAACCTATCGCAAGCTGCCAAACATGGAGGCCGCTAAGATCGAGATGGCTCGATCCAAAAAGTTCCAGGAAGAGATTTGGACAAAAGCAATTGCCGCTACACGGCTTCCGAACTCCCATCCTGACGTAGGTAAGCTCCTGCTGCCCGCGCTAAACGACATGATCGACATTACTACGATTCGTGCGATGGCGCTGCAAACCCACCCGCCAAACATCATCTATGCACTGTTGTTCAGCCTCGGTCTTATTTGCTCCCTGCTGGCTGGGTATCGAATGGCAATTGGCCAGCACCGGAGTTGGCTCCATATCCTGAGTTTCGCGGTGATCACGGTCATCATCGTATATGTGATCATTGATGTTGAATACCCACGGGCCGGTTTGATCCGCCTCCAAGCGTTTGATCAACTGTTGGTCAATGTTCGCGAAGGCATGAAGTGAAGAGAACGGGATGCGAGCTAAACCATGGCTCGTAGAAAGTTAGCGTCGATTGGTGAAACATCGCCATTTCACCAACTACTGACCCTCGCCGCAAAGTAGTTAGTGTAATCGCCTGCTACAACAATTGAACGCCAAAAGTCCCGTTCGGGTGGGAGCATAGTATTCATACCGTTGTAGTGATGCTTCGCCGAGCCGCACTAAAGCGCCCTTCTGGCAAAGTAAGTGCCAAAAACCAGCAGCCACACAACAAAGCCAAACTTCATTGAGCTGGATGATTGCAGTGGATATTCGGCGAGAATGCTCCAGAAGACCGGACGAAGAAAATCAGCGCTGGCAAGCCCATGGGTTAGCAACTGAAGAGATGCGGGGATCTATTTCATGTTTATCCGGAAAGATAGGCCCAACGATTTCGAGACCGTTACTTTGCCTTTCCGGCAACTCAATCAGGGATTACTTACTACACTGTCGCTGGAGCCACAAGGGACCTCGTAGAGATAGATCGTCTCTCCCGCACGTGCCAACGGTTTACAGGCCGACAGCCATTGAAAAGCGTCACGATGAGAGCCACCTAGGAACGCGTCTCCAGTCTCAACTATTCGCACGCTTGCTGCGACCCATCCTTTGGGTCGCTGATAGGGATCCAGGCTCTCGAATGGTGGAAGGCCAGACCGTTTGAAATCATTATTTCCGAAGACGCCGAGTGTTACATGCTGAATCTTGCGCTCGCCGAGCAGTCGCGCCAGTCGCGCCACATCCTGACCGCAATCGTAGTCACAACCCCACATCAATATTTTTTGTGGTTGCCTCCCGGCCAATTCGTTGAAGTAAGTCACGTAGTCCGGATGTACATGGGAAGTTACCAGCAGGTGCCACGCTAGCAGTCCGGCCAGCGCTACGCGGCCTTGCAAGCCCCATCTCTCGCGCTGCTCGTAGATTTTCGCCGCACCGTATGCTGCCATCACGGACAGAAAGGGATAGATGCCGAGTATGTGTCTGACCCCGTAGTTCACTCTCACGGGAAAGGTCGCAACAAGAATCGCGACTATGCACGCACCCGGCGCGGCTAGTTGCCAATTGCGTTCTTTTAAACCGCGCATCAGGCTTAGGAATAAGCCAAGAACTCCCAACAGAAGGAATGCCAGCGGCGTCTTAACACCGATCGCTACGATGAAGAAGTACCACCATCCCGTCTGACGAATCTCGCCTAGGAGGTACGATGGGCGCCCTACCACGGCACCGCTGCGTATACTCGCAGTTACTCCCTTAAAAAACGCTGGGGCTGGTATGGGCTTATCAACCGCAAAGTAAAGGAGGCGCTTGACGGGCTGGGGCACGTGGAGGGCGTGGATGTCCTGCCCGGGGTTTAGGAAAACAGTCTTCAGAGGAGCGACGGAAAACCTGTACCCGCCCCAAAAGATCACGAAGAATGTAAGGACTATCCAGACCGCCTGCCGGAAATAGAGACGCCATTCGCGACGCTGATTAGTACCTATCCAACAAAAGACAATCGCGACCCAACAAGCGGGCAAAAACAGCAGTGCGGTGAATTTCGATAACAAAGCGAGTGCAGTGAGAACCCCGAAAAGTATCGAGTTCTGCATTGACGGAAGATCCAGCCAACGCACGAACATGAACGCGCTCCCCGCAATGAGAACGCCAACCGGCATATCGGTATATGCAAAGCCTGCAAAGGCCAAAATAGCCGGCAAGCTGGTAAAGAAGAAGACACCGAGCAAACCTGCAACGTTGCCGTCGATCCTGCGACCCCAAAAGAAAACAATGGCGACGCCGAATGCAAAGAATGGAAGCATGCTGAGGCGAGCCAACGCAAGGGTTCGCCAGTACGTGCCCCCCTCATAGAAAATCTCATTGCCTACCTTGAAGATCGAAAACTCCGGCCCTCTTTCGATCACCTGTCCTTGGGGCAGCCGGCGTCCCTCCAGAAACGGCCCAAGCGCGGCAGTCACTCTCGCAAGCGGCGGATGCAAAGGATCCAGATTGTAAGTGCCCTTGTCGAGCCACTCCATGCCTGCGGCGATCGTGGCAGGTTCGTCAGCCGCTTGTGAAAGGACATGGTAGGTTGCAACGATGCGCACTGCCGCGACCGCTAGCAGGACAAGAACAAGCACCTCAGGCAACCGGCGGGAAGAGCGCCACTCCCGACGCCAAATCGTGTTGGAAGTGCTAGGCACTTTGCCCCCACCCCCTATTTCAATTCGCCCGAGAATAAGACCTGGCGCTTATCATAATCTTTAAGTCGGACGGAATCGACCTTGCGATCGTGTATATCCACACTGAATCAGTTGTTTTCTGGTTGATTATCGCAGCCGTTTTCCGCTCTCGGATTTCTACGGGAGTTTAGAAGGGTCTCCACTTACTCGTCACCTCTACGAATGAATGCCTTAGGAAGCCCGGAAGATGGGTTCTGAGTGTAAAAGCCTGTTTACAACAGTTAGACTTGCCGGCAGCGATATCGCGCTGATCGGACAGGATTCGGGCACGCCCATTTCGTTGGCGAGAAGCAGTACTTAGAAGCTTGTTCGCGAATCGGTGTACGCCAGAATAGTTGAATTTATTGGAAGTTCTCCACAAGAAGGATGTCGCTATTTGACGCATCCAATTGTGTGTAGAGAATGGTCCTCTCATCCGGCGAGACGGCCAATCCCGTGTCTTCCCTGGCTGGGCGACCCTCCAAATTGAACATTTGCGTAATCCGATGGGTAGTAGTGTCAAAGAGCGCGATCCCAGGTTTCGTGGTCGTGTCGAGGTAATAGATGCCGTTCTCGACCACTGCCCAATAGCCCCAATAACCTGCTTCCAGGGAGCTTATGAGCTCGATCTCTTCGCCACCGTTTACCGGAGTGCGCCACAATCCGGAAACATTCTGGCCTTTTGCATAATATAAAAATCTTCCGTTGGGCGATTCGAACGCTGCAAATCCGCCCTGGCGCGTCACTCGTACAGCAGACCCACCTGTCGAAGGCATTTTCCAAACTTCCCAACCACCAGTCCGATCCGATGCAAAATAGATCCAACGTCCATCCCGCGACCAGCTTGGTAGGACTTCACTCGAAGCCTCACTCGTAAGCTTTCGCGGAGGGCCGCCCTGAGAGTCGATGACAAAAATGTCTGGATTGCCGGCAGGACGAGAATCGAAAGCAATCTGCTGCCCGTCGGGCGACCAACGTGGAGCTCCGGTCACCGAAGGGCCGAAGTGAGTGAGCTGCCTGAGATTGGTTCCGTCGCTCCCGCAAAGCCAGACTTCATATGCGCCGCTGCGGGTAGATTCGAAGGCAATCTCACGTCCATCTGGCGAGAACTGAGGACCACTCTCCATTCTGGTGGACGATATGAGCCTCTGGGCAGCGCTAGTCGGGATCAATGAGTTAAGGTCCCTCTTCCAGATGTTCTTGTTGGATCTGTGCCGCACATAGACTAGTCGGTTTCCTCCAATCGAAGGGTCAACTCCGTCTTGGCCGAACTGCAGTCGTTCCGGCTCGCCTCCTCGAAGCGATACCTTCCATAGCCAGCCAACGTCTGAGAAAACCACTTCTCGACCGTCCGTAGTCCACGTAAGACCCCACTTTTGTTTGGTATCCGATGTAAGGCGCTCCTCCTTTCCTCCAGAAACTGGGGTGACATAGATTGACTCGACTCCTTGAGTGTCTCTGGCGAAGGCCAGAGTAAGACCATCCGGTGAGAATTCAGGACTGAAGTCCCCTCTGGATTGTGGCGCCGAAGTGAGTCTACGAACGTCAAATGAATCGAGCGAAAGTAGAAAAATAGAAGCAGCTTCGCTACGGGATGGACGGTCAGAATATGCGAGGAATTTTCCATCAGGCGACCAGGAGAGACGGTGCGCGAACCTGAAGGCTTCCTGGAACTCCTGATCATCCCAAAGAGTGTTGCGCACCCTGCGCTCGGCGCCACCCAACGACGGAATTATGTAGATGCCTGTGGCACCTTTAAGAATGCGACAAAATGCAATATAGCGACCATCGGGGGACCAAACCGGACTAAAGTCGAGCGACGCCTGCTTGGTCAGTTGTAGTGATTCCTCAGTACCGATTACTTTCACATACAAGTTGAAGTAAGGACCAACGCCGCCATCCCACACGAAAGCCAAACGCTGGCCATCTCTCGAAAGCGCAGGAGCGTATTTTTCGCCAAGGTTGGTGACTGCGGGAGTTACGGTCATCTCAACCGCTTTTGGTCTGACCAAATGGCGGTAGAGTAAAAAGGAAAGCACAAGAGCGCACACGATTAGTCCCGCTACACCAACATGCCTGGTAGTGCGCAGCCTCTGCCAGGGTGTGGGCCGGGCTGATGTTCTGCCTGCCGTGTTCTCAACATTTCCAATGAAGCGATATCCTCGTCGAGCGACTGTCTCAACGAGCATGGGCGTCTCCGCCGATTCGCCCAATGCATCGCGCAACCTCCTGATCGCGGCATTGAGACCATGATCGAAGTCGACGAAGGTGTCCGCTGGCCAAAGTTTGCCCCGCAACTCCTCGCGGGTAACCACCTCCCCCGGGTGCTCCAGAAGGGCAGTCAGAACCTGCAATGGCTGCTCCTGTAGCTTCACCTTCAAGCCACGACGGCGCAGTTCGCCTGCCCTTAGATCAACCTCAAATATGCCAAACCTAACAATCCGAGATGAGTTGTCATCCGACACCAGTGCGCCTCGCGGCGGAAGTCTAGCATTAAATGAACGGCGAGGAACGAGTCGTCTCGGATGCCATGGCGCAGGAATGAAGGCGCCTTACTTCAACAACTTCCGAAGATCCGGAACCGCGCGGAATACCGGAACCTGCTGATAGTTGGCATAACATCGCCATTTCACCAACTACTTTGCCAGGGCGGCCTTTTTACCAGTAGTTGGTGTAATCGCCTGTTAACGTCATTCATTACACTGCTGGACTGACGACCGTTTGTCGCGGTAGCGTTGCACCATGAGTCGAGTCACGAATGTAATCCTGACGGCACATGTTGGCCTGCAAGACGGTTCCGACCCTGAGATTGAGTACGTCAACAAGTTCCTACGCGAGACAGATGCGGCTATCGGAAGTTCGTAGAGGTAACCGAGCACGCAGGTGGGACTAAGTACATGGAATGTCGTGTATACCTGTCGGCGTTCAATCATGCCGATACCAATGCCATCTTGAGAGCGATTGATCAGGCACCGTGGCGAGACAAGGAGATGGTGCAGGTTTTCGTTAAGAACAGGAGGAAGAAGTCTTTCGGCTTCGGTACACCGGTGGTCGAAGCATCGGATGATGAGTGTAATCGCCTGTTAACAACAGTAATCTTTCCTGATTCTGTATCCGCTGATAATTGTGGTATATGCAATTCCCACGCAAATTCTCTGTGATCCTGTTTGTGACTTGCCTTTTCACTGTCTCTGGAAAGGGACAAGATTCAAAGCCACTGGAGAAGCA
>Ga0207657_10007844_pt1 | contig 10895 bp, 8 predicted proteins | sample KBSC33metaG_FD_184316 | JGI IMG/M metagenome (GOLD analysis project Ga0207657, IMG submission 184316) | Corn rhizosphere microbial communities from Kellogg Biological Station, Michigan, USA - KBS C3-3 metaG (SPAdes) (version 2) | ecosystem: Host-associated > Plants > Roots > Rhizosphere > Soil ... | reverse complement strand
CTTGGATTTCGTCGCATAGCCGACGGCGCGCAGGTAGCGCTCGTCCAGGTGCTCCAGGCCCGCGAGGCGCAGGCTGGCGAATTCCGGCTTGCCGCTCTTCGGCAGGCTGTCGAGGTAATCCTTGATCTCGACGATCGACGGGATCGCATCGCGCGCCTGGCCGAAGAATTCCAGCGCGACGGTGCGCGTGAACTTCGGCATCTTGTGCAGGATCCAGCGCGACGACGTGATCAAGCCGTCGGTGCCCTCTTTCTGGATGCCAGGCAGGCCCGCGAGGAATTTGTCAGTGACGTCCTTGCCGAGGCCCTCCTTGCGGAAGCGGCGGCCTTCGATGGCCAAGGTCTCGGTGCGGAACGGCGCCCCTTTCGGCGCGCCCTTCTCGGACGGATGCGTCCATTCGAGCTTGAACGTGGCGACGGGCGCATCGTGGATCTTGCCCAGGTTGTGGTCGATGCGCGTGACGTCGAGCCAGTCGCCGTTCGGGTCGACCATGCGCCACGATGCAAGATTGTCGAGCGCCGTGCCCCACAGGACGGCCTTCTTGCCGCCCGCGTTCATCGCGATGTTCCCGCCGATGCAGGACGCGTGTGCGGACGTCGGGTCGACGGCGAACACGAAGCCGGCCTTTTCGGCGGCCTGCGACACGCGCTGCGTGACGACGCCGGCGCCCGTGTAGATGGTCGCGTAGTCGCGGTCGACACCGGGCAGGCGCGTCATCTCGACCTCGCCCATCTGCAGCAGCTTTTCCGTGTTGATCACGGCCGACATCGGCGACAGCGGAATCGCACCGCCCGTGTAGCCGGTGCCGCCGCCGCGCGGGATGATGGTCAGCCCGAGTTCGATGCAGCCTTTCACGAGGCCGGCCATCTCGTCTTCCGAATCCGGCACGAGAACGAGGAACGGGTATTCGACGCGCCAGTCGGTGGCATCCGTCACGTGCGACGTGCGGTGCATGCCGTCGAAGCGGATGTTGCGTTTATCCGTGTAGCGACCCAGCACGGCCTTCGCGCGCTTGCGCAGGTCGTACGTGTCCGCGAACTCGCGGCCGAAATCGTCGACGGCCTTGCGCGCGGCGACGAGCAGCTGTTCGACGGCGGCGCTGCGGCGTGCCGCCGTGGCGGGATCGGATTCGCCCGCGTCCACCGTGAGGCGGCGCTTGTCGACTTCCGCGAGGCGGTGGTGCAGTGCCTCGATCAGCTTCGCGCGGCGCTTCGGGTTGTCCAGCAGGTCGTCCTGCAGGTATGGATTGCGGCGCACGACCCAGATGTCGCCCAGGACTTCGTACAGCATGCGGGCCGAGCGCCCCGTCTGGCGGGCACCGCGCAATTCGTCCAGCAACTGCCACGATGACTCGCCCAGCAGTCGGATCACGATCTCGCGATCGGAGAACGACGTGTAGTTATAAGGGATCTCGCGCAGGCGGATCGGCGCGTTTTCTTCGAGCAGGGCGTGGATATTGGCAGGAGCGTTCATGGAGAGATCGACTGTCGTACTGACGCGTAGGACTGTCTATTCTAGCTTATTGCGATGCACCACGCTGGGGAAGGAACGATTTTTGCAACGTTCAGATGGCAGAATCGGCGGAAAAAAGTCGATCCGAATGAATTTCTTTCTGAAAAACCGGGTTTTCACCAGCGAAACGCCGACACTCCTGGTTAAGGAGCGTCTTATCCACGCTGACCGATCATCGTGGACGCGATGCCACGACGGCGGTCAATGCGCGTCTTTGATACTGTTCAGCAAGGCCGGTTGCCCCAGTTCGACCAGCGCCGCCTGAGATTTCTGGAAATAGCTGGTCCAAAAACCCGCCAACGCGCGCATCGTTTTCGGATCGCGGTACTTGTTGCCGTTTTTCGTATCCTCGGCAAGGAGGCCCGCTCCCACGACGTACACTTTGGCGCCGCCAAAATCGCCGAACATGTCGTTGTCACCGGCGAGCTTGAGTTCTTTCGCCATGTCGATCTGGCGCACCGCGGCGCCCTTGGCGGTATAAAAACTGGTGATCGACGAATTCTCGAGCATGTCGGATGCGATCAGCACCACCTTTTCCCTGGCGGTCGATTTCTTGACGCGGGAAGAGATCGATTTGAGCGATGCCATCACGTCCGACTTCGCGAGATCGGCGTTGCTTGCACCGAAAGCGGTGCGCAGGGCCATGCCGATCGCCTGCATTGCCAATTGAGGTTGACGCTTTTCGCACGCGTCGAACTTGGCCAGCAGCGGCTTCGAGATATCGTCGCGGACGTCCGCCGCGATACCCGGCTCGATCGTGCCTGCACTGAGCACCTGGGCATACCGCCCCTGCGAAAACGCCGAGAACGTCAGCACGGAAAACGCATTCCCAGGCTTCATGAAGGCCCGGATGTTATCGGCGACTTGTTGCTGCAGCGTGGTGTCGAACACCGTGGTCTGATCGACCAGCACGAACAGTTCGGTACTGGCAGGTGCCGGCGTGACACCGAGACGATGGTCATAGCAGCTGGGTACGACGTCTTCGGTCCCCGCCCAAGCTTGGCCGCACAACAACGCGACGCACGCGATTGCCAATATATTCGTCTTCACAACAAATCCTCGATCTCGGCAGAGCGCTGTTTTCGTGCGGCGTCTTTTGCTTGTTTTCGTTCCTGCAATACCAGCTTGACGTCATTGAACACATCGTCGGGCAGCGTATCCAGGAACGCGCGCTTGGCCGCTGCATCTTCCGCCATCAGGTCGAGCTGCGCCACCGCTGCCTGCACCGCGCTCGCCGGCGCCACGGCGGCCGGCGGCAAGCTGTCCTGCACGCGCGCCGGAGCGACCTCATCCTGTGCCGCTGCCGTAGCCGTTCGCTCTACCTTGTTCTTTGGCGGATTCAGAGCCTGGGCATGCTCGTGATCTTCGTGGGCGCGCAATTGCTCCTGATGATGAGCGACGCGCTTCCGGTTCCGATATTCGGCTTCCTGCTGATCGGTCGCGTCGAGGAACTCGAGGAAGCTCCTGCCCGGGTGAACGGCCGTGCCTGTTCCCTTTTCGGCGTGGTGCTGGATCATCCGCTGCTGCAGGTTTTCCAGTTGGTTCTGAGCCTTGTCGATGAACTTTTGCGACGCGGTTCGCACGTCCCCATACGTCAGATACTTGCCTTTGCCAAGCGCCTTGAAAGCATCCTTGCTGTTCTCCCCAGCGAAACCCCAACGGTAGCCGAACAGTACGCCCAGGCCCTGCAGGAACACGAACAGAACGGCCAGGATCGCAAACGTTACCCAGTAGCCGTGGAGGTCGTACCGCGCCGCTTCTTCCACCGCCTTGCCATCCGCATCCAGACTGGATTTGGCATCCGCATCGGGGATCACGTTCTGCTGATGCAAATCCAACCCGGCTCCGCCCGCATGCTGCTCGACGAGTTCACTCTTTTGCGTGCGGACAGCCTCTTCCATTAATTTGTTCGCGCTCTGGACACGCACATACGTGGCACCCGCTGCGATGATCAGGACAAGTGCCAACGTTGCCCAACTGACGACGAAACCCGAATCGGTACTGACGCGGTTGCAGACCTGGGTGTATTCGGGCTGGTCGTCATCCAGATGCTGGGCCACCGACAACGGCATCGAGCGCGAGCGCAGCTTGTGCTTGCGTCCGTCTTCGACCCAATCCCTGCGCGCGCGCCGGACCTTGAGCGTACGATACAGTTCATGGCCGGCGGCATGCGTGAACAGGACACAAATTGCCGAGACGATGAAGGCGATGCCAAGCGCTGCATACTTTTGCGTGGTCTCGCTTGCACCCGGCACCGTGTACCCGGCAAGCACATAGCTGAAGCCCTGCGCTTCGACGAACACGAAGCCGATGATCAGCGCCCAGATCGCCAGGGGCGTCAGCGTACGACCGTTGTCGCCCGCCTTTCGCAAGTACGTCATGCGCTGGTTGAAGTCATATTCGGACTGCACCTGGATGAACGCCTTGTAGTCCTGGCACAACGTGCGCTCGGACTTGAACCAGCCGCTGCCATCGGGAGTCTGGTGCAGGTCTTTCGATAACCGTGCCGTCTTGCCGATGACCGGAAAGTTGTACCAGGTGTTGAGCCACCACCATTTCAGCTTGTCCCACATGAGAGACAGGACGATCGCGGCCGCGGCCGTATAAAGAATTGTCCAAACGAGGACGGGATAGGTATGCAGGAAATCGGAAAGCATGATGGGTCAGTTGGCGATGACGGGTTTGAAAGCGGTGACGTAGAGCCGGTTGTCGTGCGCGTAGACGATATCGCCGCCCTTCGCCGACGAGCCGCCGTTGCGGGCATAGATGATGTCGATGCACTGCATTCCGGCCGCGCCATTCGTGAACATCCGATACAAGATGCCGCGCTCGCCGAGATAGGTGTTCACCTCGGGACGCATCGCCACCTCGGGCTTGGGATTGCGGTTGGTGGCCGGGTCGTAGTGCGCGTAGACCTTCAACTCCGGGATCTGCGCCAGCGACGCTTCGCTGGCCAGCACCGCGACCTTGTTGATAACGACCTGATGACCGTTGACCCGCTCGGTCCAGGTTTTACCGTACAGGCCAGGCACATGCTCGGCAACTTTATAGGTCGCGCCATCCTTGAGCGCACGGACGGCGCCGGATACGCGCGGGTGATCCTGCGAGCAATCCGACAGTACGGGCGCCTCGACGGCGTACGCCTCGCTGATCAGCGAGAACAGCGAGTGTTTTTGCTCGAGCCTGCCGACGCTTGCCGCGATACTGTTGTTGTCCGTCAGCGGCACGCCGCCGAAGTCCAGCGGCGCGCCCACCGTCCTGATCGCCGGGGCGTTCGCGGCCTCGGGCCGCGTGGTCGTGGCCACGGGTTTTGCCGCCGCTGGTACGGCTGCGGCTGCGGCTGCGGCCACTCCGTTCGCAGCATTCGGCCTGGCCTGCGCCGCAGCGGGCGCTCCGCTCTTGCGCGCGGCCGATTTACGTGCTGCCGGTACTGCCGGCGCCGATGGTGGCGGCACCGAAGCTTCGGCAACCATGCCGGGCGCGTCCGGCCGGGAGCCGGCACGGTAGAACCGGTAATTTGGCTGGCGCGCCTGCAGATACTTGTCGAAATTGCCGGCGTTGTTCAGCTCGACGATTTCGACCCGCCGGTTCTGCGCACGTCCGGCTTCCGTATTGTTGTCGGCGATGGGATAGGTTTCCCCCGCACCTTGATAATAAATCTGGTCGCGAGGAATGCCGCGACGCTCGAGATACTCGGCGACCGCACGCGCACGCCGTTCGGACAGCTCCGCATTCAAGCGCGACGAACCGGTATCGTCCGTATGGCCAACCAATAATAGTTTGCGGTCCGCGCCGGACTGCGAGCCCTGCTGGTGCGCCTTCGGGTCACCCATACTGCGCGCAAACTTTTCCTGATTATAAATATCGGCAATCGCCGAGAAATAGCGCTCCGCACGGGGCGTCAGGACATCGGAATTGCTTTCGAAATGGCCGCCGTCGCGGCCATCATCCTGCAGGGACACGATATTTCCAATGGCATCCTTTTTGACTTGCTCGGCATTGGCCGCACCCGCCAGATCGGCATCGGAAACGACGACGCCGTCGCTGCGCACCGCCGCAAACGACATGCGCAGTTGATATTCGCGTGCGACTTTCGCAAGCTCGCAACGCCGTTTATCAATGTTCGATCCGATCAGGCCACCAACCGCCGTGCCGGCCACTGCACCAGCCAGAATTGCGCCTTTGTCCTTGTGACCCGCTTTTGCACCGAGCAGCGCCCCGGCCAAGGCGCCAACCACCATTCCCGTATTCCGTGCATTGTTCGCGCAGGGATCGGCGCTGTTGAATGTGTCGTTGAATGCCTGTGAAACGCCATTCGGCTGCCCCGGCCCGGTGGCGCAGCCGGCAACACAGCATGCAATGCCGGCGACGGCGACTTTCTTGATTTTTGCGTGATTCATGGGCGCGCATTTCATGAAGAAGAGTGATAGACAATGTCGTCCCGCGCCATCTCCGATCAGGCCGAGCTTGCATTGTCTTTATCGGTATGTATTTTGATACATATTTCTTCATTGTAATTGCCCTGATTTGACGCAGCAAGGACGCAGTTAATGCAACCTTGGGCCATCAACCCGGCACTTGACGCCACTTGCCATTCATGGAAAAGGCGGATTCTTACTCAATAGCGATTTCGCTCGCGATAAAAATCACAAATTCTCTCATTAGATTTAAATATCCGGAAAAAATAGCCGCTAATGTCGAAACATCGGCAAGGAGAAATGCGCGAATTCTCACATAAGCCATCAATAGAGATTGAATACTGCACAGTCGGGCCTGTCTACGCCAAACAACATTGCATTCGCATGCCTGAAATACGGTTGTTCCATCACTTCCGATGGAAACGGCTCGGCAAGGATGCCACGGCGGTCGCAGCGATCCACGGACAGCGCGACGGCAGGGAAAGGTCGGCGCGCCGGATGCCGGATCAGCCGAACACCCGGTTCGTCATCTCCCCGATCCACTTCCACCAGCCGTTCGGGATGTACAGCAAGGTCACGGTCATGAAGACGTAACGCCCGAATTTGCCGATGGCCATATAGATCACGCTGGGCCAGAACGGCAGGTGCAGCCAGCCGGCCAAGGTGCACAGCGGGTCGCCGATGCCGGGCACCCACGACAGCAGCATCGTCTTCGCGCCGTAGCGCTTCAGCCAGTGGAACCAGCGCGACGTGCGTTCCTTCGCGAAGGCGACCTTGGCGCGGTAGCCGATCCAGTAGTCGACGATGCCGCCCAGCGTGTTGCCCAGCGTGGCGACGAGGATGACGGGCCAGAACATGGCGGGATTCGCCTTCACGACGGCGAAGACGGCCGGCTCCGAGCCGAGGGGCAGCAAGGTGGCGGAGACGAAGGCGATGAGGAAGACCGACGTGAGCCCGACGGTGGGCACGGCAAGGAATTTCAGCAGCCACAGGACGGCGGATTCGATCATCGGAAAGAAGGGATGGACGGCGAGAGGATAAGTTGAGTACATTATAATGAGGAGAAACATCTCGCAACGACACGGTACGCCAGGCTCTACCAAGCCTTCGTGCCGCACTGCTCGCCTCGGTTACCCACCAAGCAGGACAGTCAGCGTCGCCCCGGAACCCGAACAGCCCGCATCGATCATGACTACCGACTACCTCAAGAAAATCCTCACCGCGCGCGTCTACGACGTGGCCGTCGAAACCCCGCTGGAATACGCTCCCAGCCTGTCGAAGCGCACCGACAACAAGATTTACCTGAAGCGCGAGGACATGCAGAGCGTGTTCAGCTTCAAGCTGCGCGGCGCCTACAACAAGATGGCGAACCTGTCGGAGTCGCAACTGAACCGCGGCGTCATTTGCGCCTCGGCGGGCAACCACGCGCAAGGCGTCGCCATGTCGGCGGCCCGCCTGAAGTGCCGCGCCGTGATCGTCATGCCGACCACGACGCCCAGCGTGAAGGTCGACGCAGTGCGCGCGTTCGGCGGCAGCAACGTGGAAGTCGTGCTGCACGGCGAGTCGTACACGGATGCGTTCAACCATGCGCAGATGCTGGAGAAAGAACAGAAGCTCGCGTTCGTGCACCCGTTCGACGACCCGGACGTCATCGCCGGCCAGGGCACGATCGGCGTCGAGATCCTGCGCCAGCATTCGGCGCCGATCCACGCGATCTTCCTCGCGATCGGCGGCGGTGGCCTGATCAGCGGCGTGGCCGCATACGTGAAGCAGATCCGTCCCGACATCAAGATCATCGGCGTGCAGACGAACGATTCGGACGCGATGGCGCGCAGCCTGAAGGCGGGCGAGCGCGTGACCCTGTCCGACGTCGGCCTGTTCGCGGACGGCACCGCCGTGCGCCTCGTCGGCGCCGAGACGTTCCGCCTGTGCCAGCAACTGGTCGACGAGATCATCATCGTCGACAACGACGCGCTGTGCGCCGCCATCAAGGACGTGTTCACGGACACGCGCAGCATCGTCGAGCCGTCCGGTGCGCTGGCCATCGCGGGCGCGAAGGCGTACGTGGAGCGTTCGCAGATGACGAAGAATCCGGTGCGCGGCGAGACGCTCGTCGCCGTCGCGTGCGGCGCCAACATGAACTTCGACCGCCTGCGCTTCGTCGCGGAACGCGCCGAACTGGGCGAGGCGCGCGAAGCCGTGTTCGCCGTGACGATCCCTGAGCAGCGCGGCAGCTTCAAGCGTTTCTGTTCGCTGATCGGCCCGCGCAACGTCACCGAGTTCAACTACCGCATCAGCGACGAGGCCGAAGCCCACGTCTTCGTCGGCGTGCAGATCGGCAGCCGCAGCGAGTCGGGCACCGTCGCGCGCACGTTCGAGGAACACGGCTTCAAGACGCTCGACCTCACGCACGACGAACTGGCGAAGCAGCACGTGCGCCACCTCGTCGGCGGCAAGAGCGGACTCGCGCACGACGAACTGCTGTACCGCTTCGAATTCCCGGAACGCCCGGGCGCGCTGATGCGCTTCCTGGACAGCATGGCGCCGAACTGGAACATCTCGCTGTTCCACTACCGGAACCAGGGCGGCGACGTGGGCCGCATCCTCGTCGGGCTGCAGGTGCCGTCCGGCGAGATGGACGAATTCCGCCAGTTCCTCGCGACGCTCGGTTATCGCTATTGGGACGAGAGCGCGAATCCGGTCTACAAGCTGTTCCTGTGATGCTTGGTGGGCTCGAGGAGCCCACCATCATGTCCCATTACCCGTTAAGCATGCGCTAACGGGACACACATCCAATCCCGGAAAGGTGTACGATACGCCGCCTTGCCGCCGCCGGACCGGCATCGACTTACCCTCACGGGATGCGCGCGGCCACCCCGCGTCGCATGGCCGGCATCGAGAAAACACCATGACCAATACCCCTGAACAATCGCCTCTCGGTAAAAACTCGGCCTACCAGACCGAGTACGCACCGGAGCTGCTGTTTCCCATCCCGCGCGTGCAAAAGCGCGACGAACTCGGCCTGACGGGCACCCTGCCCTTCTTCGGGGTCGACATCTGGAACGCCTACGAACTGTCGTGGCTGAACCTGCGCGGCAAGCCGCAAGTCGCCATCGCCACGTTCACCGTGCCCGCCGATTCGCCCAATATCGTCGAATCGAAGTCCTTCAAGCTGTACCTGAACTCGTTCAACCAGACGCGCCTCGCCAACACGGACGCGCTGCTCGCGCTGCTGCGCGACGACTTGTCGACCGCGTTCGGCGCGCCCGTGCATGCGGCGCTCACCTTGCCCGAGGACTTCGGCACACTCAAGATGGGCGAGCTGGACGGCCTCTTGATCGACCGCCTCGACGTCGAGATCGACAACTACAGTCCCTCGCCGGAACTGCTCAAGGCCAACCACGACGAAGCGGCGGTCGAGGAAACCCTCGTGTCGCATCTGCTCAAGTCGAACTGCCTCGTCACGGGCCAGCCGGACTGGGGCAGCGTGCAGATCCGCTACGCCGGTCCGCAGATCGACCAGGAAAGCCTGCTGCGCTACCTGATCGGGTTCCGCGAGCACAACGAATTCCACGAGCAATGCGTCGAGCGCATCTTCACGGACATCTTGCGGCAGTGCAAGCCGATCAAGCTCGCCGTGTACGCCCGCTACACCCGTCGCGGCGGCCTGGACATCAACCCCTGGCGCGCCAATTTCAGCACAGGCAAACCGCCGAATTTGCGTGCTGCACGTCAATGAATGGTGCGGATGGGTGATTTTTTACCGTTCGTCCCCATCTACACTGTACGTTTCCGGCGACATCCGCGGCAGTGCCGTTGGATATCCAAAGCGATAACTTAGCGCTAGAAAAATCGGCAAAAGAGGCCCCGGGCGGATGTTTCATGCGTGAAACCCGGGATTTCGTAGCGGAAATTGCGCATGCCTGATAGCCGGCTGCACGGTCCAGTCGCACCGCATTGGCGGGCGAAATCTGACGAGCGCCGCCGGCATGCGAAATCGAATTACACGGCCATAAAACCGGCCTATAATTCCCGCTCGCAAGCACCCCCGGGTGCCCCGCAATAGAAGCGTGTTATGACTAATCTAAGCAAAATCCTCTCGCTCGAGAACGTGCAGCTCGACCTCGAAGTGTCGAGCAAGAAGCGCGCATTCGAGCAGGCCGGCCTGATCTTCGAGAACAACTGCGGCATTGCCCGCTCCACCGTGTCGGACAACCTGTTCGCGCGCGAGCGGCTCGGGTCGACCGGACTTGGCCACGGCGTCGCCGTGCCGCACGGCCGCATCAAGGGCAGCAAGAGCCTGAAGGCACCGCTGGCCGCCTTCGTGCGCCTGGCCGAGCCGATTCCGTTCGAATCGCCGGACGGGCAGCCGGTCAAGCTGCTGTTCTTCCTCCTGATCCCGGACCACGTCACGCAACAGCACCTCGAGATCCTGTCGGAGATCGCGGAACTGTTCTCGGACGAAGCGATCCGCACGGCGCTGGCGACGGACACCGATCCGAAGTCGGTCTACGAACGCATCATCAACTGGCAGCCCAGCCTGCAAGCCCTCGGCTGACCTGCGAAAGCGACCATGCTGCAAACCCCGCTGACCATCCAACGGCTCTACGACGACAACCGCGACAGCCTGCAACTGGGCTGGTTTGCCGGATTCCCGGGCGGCGAACGCCAGATCTCGGGTGACGCCGTCTCCGCCGCGGACCAGGTCGGCCACCTGAACCTGATCCACCCTGGCCGCATGCAGGTGTTCGGTCATCAGGAACTGAATTATTACCAGCGTCTGAAATCGGGCTCGCGCAGCCATGTGATTTCCGAGCTGATCGCGGGCGGCCCGCCGGCGCTGTTCATCGCGCAAGGCCTCGACACGCCGCCCGACATCCTCGCCATCTGCGACGAGCAGAACATCCCGCTGTTCTCGACGCCGCTGCCGGCCGCGCAGGTGATCGACTACCTGCGCGTGTACCT
>Ga0207657_10007840_pt1 | contig 10897 bp, 7 predicted proteins | sample KBSC33metaG_FD_184316 | JGI IMG/M metagenome (GOLD analysis project Ga0207657, IMG submission 184316) | Corn rhizosphere microbial communities from Kellogg Biological Station, Michigan, USA - KBS C3-3 metaG (SPAdes) (version 2) | ecosystem: Host-associated > Plants > Roots > Rhizosphere > Soil ... | reverse complement strand
TGTGCGATGCCGGCCACTGCACGAAGAATTTGGGATCGAAGGCAATACCGCCTTTGGGATTGGCATCGAGCTTGACCATCCATCCCTCGATGCCGTTGGGATAGAACTGGGAATCGATAGCGCCATACAGCGAGTTGGTGAAATAGACGCGCCGACCGTCGCGGCTGATCTCCACCATCTGCGGGCCGCCGCTGAGTGCGCCGTTCTTTGCGGCGGGATGCGTGGCTTTCGAGACGATGCCGCCGATGCGCACCTTGCCCGTCAGCTTCGGTTTGAACGGGTCGGAGACATCGTATTGCTGCAGATCTCCGGTGCCCCAGCACGCGACGTAGAGAAACTTATCATCCATCGATAGATCGATGTCGGTCACCAGCGGTGGGCAAGCCTTGAATCCCTTCAGCATCGGAGGAAGCTGGTCTTCGCTTGCGGGCTCGGCCGGAATTTCGATCACCTTCTTCACAGCCCACTTGTCGCCGTCGCGGTACCAGGTCCAGATCGACGATGACAGGTTCTCCAAACTGATCACGCAATTGACGAAGCCGTAGGCCTTGGTCGGATCGTGGGCCGGTCTGAGTTCGAACACGAGTTGATACTTGTCGCCGAAATCGATCGTCTGCAGGTGTTTCCGCTTTTGCAGATCCCAGAAGTGAAGCCGCCTGCCGTACTTGGCACCGAGCAGCACTTCGGGAATGAGTCCGTTCTCGAAGGTGTCGGGGGTGCCCCACTCGCTGGTTACCAGCGTGTCATGGCCGAGATGCCACCACGCATCGTAGGCGAGATATTGAGGCCCGCGGTCCATCTCCCATTGGCCGCGCACGTCGAATGTTTCGTGATCCATCAGGAAGATGCCAGCCGGCCCTTTGCCTTCGCGATTGCCAAGGGCAGCGACGTAGATGCCTTCGGGTCCGCAATGCACGGTATGCGGACGTGAATAGCCAGCCTTGTCCGCGACCTCCTCCGGCTCGATCACCTTGACGATCTTCGGTGCTCTTGGATTGGGTTTGGTGTCGAGGATATGGATACGCGATGATCTCAAGCCCGGCACTACCAGATAACGGCGCTCGACATGCGGGTGTGGCGCATTGGGGCAGAGGCACGAGGAGCAGGCATTCCAGCCGAAGTGATGCAATTCGTCGCCGGTGTTGGGCATCGGCGTCGTACCGACAATCGTCGAGTAGGATTTCGATGTGGGATCGACGTCGACGACGGCGATCGCATCTGGTGTTTTTCGTTCCGGATCGAATGCCGCGACATAAGCCACGGTTTCCGGGGCGGCTTTCGCAGCCATGCGCGGGGAGGGATAAAAGCTGGGATCGGGTGTCCACGTTGCCATATGCGGTGCTCCTGGTTTGCGACAATTCAACAACCAAGACCGCAGCTCCCCCTTCAGCCGCGGGGCATTACGAAGCGCACTTCCAAAGATGATCTTAGCTCAATGGACAGCATCAGCGTGGAAAAATCATGATGCGGCGATGCGCTTGGAGTGGGTGCGAAGGCTTGTCTCAAATCAGTTATATATTTCAATGGCATAAAAGTTGGCGAGGATATCTAAGATAGTTCGCGTTCAGCGGGATGGAGCGCACACGCGCGCGTCGGCACAGCGCGTAACGGTATTGCGTTCATGCGCGAGCACCGGGGAAGCGTCGTTTGCGATGGACCGGCGTGGCACGGCGATTGTTCGCTTGACAGGTTTCGGCGGAGTGGCACCTTGGCTAGGCGCGATCTACCTCGCGAGCACCTTTGACAAGCCGAAAAGGGGAGTGCGATGGCCGACAACAGCAAATCGACTGAAAAAAACAATGCCGGCGAGATGCCGTCTTTTGATTTCACAAAACTCCTGAATCAATTTCGTCTTCCAGGGGTCGACTTCGCGGCGCTCGTTGACCGCGAGCGTAAGAATATCGAAGCCCTCGTGGCGGCGAACAAGATCGCTTTCGAGGGATGGCAGGCGCTGGTCCGCCGGCAGTCTGAAATCCTTCAGGAAACCATGAAGCAGGCAGTTGCGGATGCGCGTCAGGAGGACGCCGTCAAGAAGCGCACCGATCTCGCCAAGCAAGGGTTTGAAAAAGCCCTCAGCAACATGCGCGAACTGGCGGAAATGGCGACCAAATCCCAGAAAGATGCGTTCGACGTCGTTCGTAAGCGCTACGAAGAGAACATGGAAGGTATCCGCAATTTTGGCAAAAAGGATTGAGCCGCGGCCGTTTCGATTGATGGCCGCTTTATTCGTCGGTGCGCTTCCGGATTCACCTGCGGGCGATTGAATCCAGACCTAAACCTCAAGCCATTCCTTGCGAACGGCATCGTTTGCGTTGAGGTCGGCCGGCGTTCCCTCGAACACGATCCGGCCATGGCCCATGACGTAGACCTTGTGCGATATCCGCATGGCGATCGAGAGCTTTTGCTCGACCAACAGGATCGCAACCCCGCGCCTCGCAATCTCGGCGATCAGGTCGCCGACCTGCTGGACGATAATCGGCGCCAGTCCTTCGGTCGGTTCATCGATCATGATGAGCTCGGGATCGCCCATCAGCGTGCGGCACATCGTCAGCATCTGCTTCTCGCCGCCGGACATCACGCCGGCTGCAGTGTCCGCCCGTGCGGCAAGGTTCGGAAACATCCCCAGCATATCGTCGAGTTTCCACTTGCCTGGATTGCGCGGGTCCTTGACTCCCAGCAGCAGGTTTTGTCGCACTGTCAGGGTCGGGAAGATGTCGCGATGTTCGGGAACGTAGCCTAATCCAAGATGCGCAATATGGTGGCTCGCGAGGCCCGCGATGTTGTTTCCCTTGAAGATGATCTCGCCCTGAGGAGGTACTTCTCCCATGATCGCCTTGACCGTGGTCGAGCGGCCGACGCCATTGCGCCCGAGCAGACTGACCACCTCGCCGGCGCCGATTTGCAGATCGACGCCTTGCAGGATGTGGCTCTTGCCATAATAGGCATGCAGATCCCTGACTTCGAGCATCAAGCTGCCTCCTCGCCGAGATAGGCTTCCTTGACCTTGGGGTTCGACCGGATCTGGTCGGGAGTTCCGGAGGCAATGATGTGTCCGTAGACCAGCACCGAGATGCGGTCCGCCAGGCCGAATACGACGCTCATGTCGTGTTCGACGATCAGCAGCGTTCGCCCTTCGGTCAGCCGCCGGATCAAGGTGACAGCGCGCTCGGTTTCGGCGTGGCTCATGCCGGCGGTCGGCTCATCGAGCAGGATGACCTCCGCACCGCCTGCGATGGTGATGCCAATCTCCAGTGCGCGCTGCTCCGCATAGGTCAGTAGGCCCGCGAGGATATCGCGCCGCGCCGTCAGGTTGATATCCTCAAGAATCTGTGCGGTCCGATCGCGCACTTCCGGAAGATTATCGATGTTTTTCCAGAACGCGTAGCGATGGCCGGTCGCCCATAAAACGGCGCAGCGAATGTTCTCCCATACGCTCATATTTGCGAAGACGTTGGTGACCTGAAAGCTGCGCGACAGGCCTCGGCGATTGATCTGGTAAGGAGGCAAGCCGGAAATGGTCTCGCCCTTCAGAAGAATGTTGCCCGAACTGGGCGCGATGTAGCCGCTGATGAGATTGAAAGTCGTCGATTTGCCCGCACCGTTCGGTCCGATAATCGCGTGCCGCTCACCCTCTGCGACCGTCAGATTGAGATCGCGGATAATCGAGACGTTGCCAAATTTCTTCTGAACATTCTGGATATCGATGGCGGCGGTCATGCCATATACCCCTTGTCGCGTGCGATCGAAGCCGCCCGGTCCCAGGCGTGGGCCATTCGCATCCATGTCCACCGCGACACCAGGTAGCCTCCAAACAGGAGAACTGCCGCGATGATCCACGTCAAAGCTTTGCTTGTGTCGAACGGCACGCGAAACAGATTAACAATCGGACTTTCGTTAGCCATCACGGTGTGACGAACGATAATCTCGATCGCGAGAACAAACCCTGCCACCATCGCCAGCGTCGGAATGAGGGCGACGAGATAAGACGGGATTACGCTACCGAGTGTTCCTGCACGGAGTAGCGGCCGGTGTTTCATCAGCAGTCCCGCGATGCCACCGGGAGCGAACATCACCATGCCGATGAAAATCAGTCCGAAATACAACTGCCAGACCGAGGTCAAATCGCTGAGCTCAAGCTGAAGATAAGTGACCACGATAGCTCCGAGGATCGGGCCGATGAAGAAGCCAGCGCCGCCGATGAAAGTTGCAAAAAGCACGACGCCAGATTGCGCTGCGCCAAGATAGGCCGAGTTGGCGATCTCGAAGTTGATCGCGGCAAGCGCGCCGGCGATGCCGGCAAAGAAGCCGGAGAAGCAGAATGCCAGATAGCGGATCACATGCGGGTCGTACCCGACGAATTGGACGCGTTCGGGGTTGTCGCGCACGGCATTGCACATCCGCCCAAATGGCGTGCGCGTCAGTCCGTACATCAGCGCCGCCGCGATGAACAGCCAGGCCGCAATCAGATAATAGATCTGGATTTGCGGCCCAAAGCTGAGATCAAAAAACTTAAACAGTTTGGTGCGGTTGGCGTCCACGCCGGCCTCGCCGCCGAAGAAACTGCGCAGGATCAAAGCCGACGAGGCGATCAGTTCGCCGACGCCGAGCGAGATCATGGCAAAGACGGTGCCGGCGCGTCGGGTCGATACCCAGCCAAGGACGATGGCAAGCATCAATCCCGCGAAGCCGCCGATCAATGGCACCACAGGCAATGGAATTGGCAGCTTTGATCCAGCGATCACATTCATGCTGTGAACGGCGAGAAAGGCACCCATGCCGTAGTAGACGGCATGGCCGAACGACAGCAAACCGGTTTGACCAAACAGAATGTTGTAGGACAGCGCGAAAATGATCGAGATGCCCACCAGGCTGAAGGCCGTAAGCGAGCCGCTCGAGCTAAAGAGGCGTGGCAACAGCAACAGGATGAGCGCCGCGACCGCCCACATTCCGTAAAAGCGCAGTCTGTCCGCGCCGATGGATCGTGGTGGGGCGATGGTCGTGGTGGCGTTGCTCATGATTCGCGAGTCCCCAGCAAGCCCATCGGGCGGAAGATAAGGATGAGCACGAGCAACAGATACGGCATGATGGGTGCGATCTGCGCGATGGTGACATTCCAGACGTCAGTCAGCAGCGATTGCGCATGGTCAGGGCCGAGCGGACCGAAAATGCTGGCAAGCGATCCGTTCATCGACACCGCGAAGGTCTGCACAAGGCCTATCAGCAACGACGCCACGAACGCGCCGGGCAGGGAGCCAAGCCCGCCGACCACGACGACGACAAACAGGATTGGGCCGAGCAGTCCGGCCATGTCGGATTGCGTCACCAGTGCGGGGCCGGCGATGACGCCTGCGACAGCGGCAAGCGCTGTGCCGACGCCGAACACCAGCATGAAGATGCGGCCTACATTATGCCCAAGGTGCCCAACCATGTGCGGATGGGTCAGCGCAGCCTGAACGATCAGGCCGACGCGCGAGCGCTTGAGCACGATCAGGAGTGCAAGGAAGATCACTGCCGATATCAGCAGCATGAACATCTTGTAGGCCGGGTAGTTGGTCGAGAAGATCGTGAAGGCCGGGAAGTCGAGCGCCGCCGGCACGCGAAAATCCATCGGACTTTTACCCCAGATGATTTGCACGATTTCTGCAATCACGAACGCGAGCCCGAATGTAAACAGCAGTTCGGCGACGTGGCCATGCCGATGCACTTGCCGCAGGCCATAACGCTCGACGGCCATGCCGATCGCGCCGGCAAGCAATGGTGCAACCACCAGTGCGGGCCAGAAGCCGACCCAGCGCGTGATCTGGTAGCCGAAGAACGCGCCGAGCATATAGAAGCTCGCATGCGCGAAATTCAACACACCCAGCATGCTGAAGATGACGGTGAGGCCGCTGGCCATCAGGAACAACAGCATGCCGTACAGCACACCGTTCAGCGTCGATATGACGATCAATTCGAGCACGACAACACCACCTCTTTGAGCCAAATCTGGTTGAAGACTTGTCTTTGTTCGCCTGGAGAGATTGGGTTCCCGGCGAACGGCGTTGGTACGGTCAATTTGGTCGCTTTATGTAGCGCTATCTCCGTCGGGCGCTCCGAACATCATGCCTGGGGAGCCTGCATGAATTTGATCGGGGTGCGTAGGTTGGCGCTTCTGCGCTAACGAGCGGCCGCTCTTCGTTCCTCTTCCTCGTAGAGTTCCTTTTTTGATAGTTTGCCTACCGCGGTCTTCGGCAGTTCCGGCCGTATCTCCATGGCCGCAATCATTTCGTGTTTGCCGAGCTTGTCCTTCAGGAAGGTCTTCAAGTCATCTAGAGCGAATGCTGCGGCACCGTTCTTGAGCTTGACGAAGGCTTTTGGCGATTGGCCGCGATACTCGTCGCGAATGCCGATGACGCTGACTTCCTCGACGTCCGGATGGGTGTAGATCGCTTCCTCGATGGTGCGGGGATAGACATTGAATCCGCCGCAAAGCAGCATGTCTTTGGTACGGTCGACGATGTAGACGTACCCGTCCGCGTCCATGTAAGCGACATCGCCGGTACGCATGTAGCCATCTGCGGTCATGATGGCCGACGTTGCGTCAGGATTTTTCCAATACCCCTTCATGACGTTGGCGCCGCCGATGCACAATTCTCCGCGCTCACCGAGCGGGACATATGTCGCGGCATCGTCAACGCTGAGTAATTTGATGGTGATGCCGGGGCTTGGTACGCCGCACGAACCGGCCCTCTGCCGATCCGTCACGGGCGTGAACGTGCCGGTGGGCGAGGTCTCTGTCATGCCCCAGCCCTCGGCCAATCTGCAGCCGGTCAGTTTCTCGAAGCGCTGTTGCACCTCCAGCGGTAACGGTGCGCCGCCGGAGTTGCACCACTTGAGCGAACTGAGATCGGCGTTCGCTGCGCTGGGATGATTGATGATCGCGACAAACATCGTTGGCACGCCGGGAAATGCCGTAATCTTCTTTGTCGCGATATCTTTGATAATAGCCTCGGCATCGAACCGCGTATGCAGAACGAGTTCTGCGCCGATACGGATTCCGAGCAGCATGTTGACGGTGAGCGCGTAGATGTGAAACGGCGGCAGGACCGCGAGCAGACGCTCGTTGCCCGGAGCGAGGACCGGAGGATCGCCGCGCGTGGTTTCGATGCACTGACTGGTCGCCGCCGAAAGATTGGCGTGGGTCAGCATGGCGCCTTTGGGCAGCCCGGTGGTGCCGCCAGTATACTGGAGCACCGCGATGGCTTCGGTCAGATCGGTAATGGGATAGGCGCGGTAAGTGTCGCCGTGGTCGAGCAGGTTCTGAAATGTCAGATGCTTGTCGTCGGTGGGCACGCTGGCGAGTTGCTTTGTCGCCGCCATTTGCGCATTGACGGCGTCCGGGTGGGCCGACATTTCGCCGAGGTTGCCGACGACCAGCGTCTTCAGCCGGGTATGTCCCAGCAGCCGTCCCATTTGCGGATACAGCGCGGCAAGATCCAGCGTAACCAGGATGTCGGTCTCGCTATCCTCGACCTTGTGTTCAAGCACCCTCTCGGCATCGAGCGGCGAGTAATTGACGATAGTCCCGCCGGCTTTCAGGATTCCGAACAGGCTGATCAGGTAGTGCGGGGTGTTGGGCAGATAAAGGCCGACGTGAACACCGGGCTTGACGCCGAGCTTCTGAAAGCCACTGGCAGCGCGGTTCGCGAGGTCATTGAGCTCACGGTAGGAAATTTTCCGGCCCATGAAATCGACAGCCGGATTGTCGGGCCATTGCGATGCGGAATTCTCAAGGATTTGTTGAACGGGCATGAGGGGGATGTCGGCATCCCATCTAACGCCGGGCGGATAGGATTTGATCCACGGATGTTCGGTCACGGTTTCCTCTCCCTCGCAAGACCGCTTTTTGTCTTTGTTCGTTGTTTGCTTGCGCGGCGCCTCCCGTGTTGCTCGCCGTGTCATAGAAGACGAACCAAAGTCGGAGCGCAATAAATATTTGCTGCAGCGGACTCGATGTCGCTCGGTCGACTGTTGGCTGATTGCCGACACGCCAAGTGCGATAGGTCAAGTTGGCTGTCATACGGTCGACGTCGTGACGACCGGTACTTGCGACCCCATTGCAATCATGTCGGTGTCGCGCTTAGCTTCGCTTAACGATGCTGTGAAGCCTTGAATCCCTTGAAGCCTTGCCGGATGTGAGCGCTGACACTCACATCGAACTTGAAAATCGGCGAAAGAGGCGTGGTGCCTGCAGACTTCGGGAGGACCCCGATACTTCCCGATACTTGGAGACGCGACCTCGCGTCTCACATCCGAGCATATCTCGTATCAAAGAAGTCAGACCGTGGAGGAGACAGTCCGATGGACCACCTGAGCAGCATGGATGCGTCGTTCCTTCATTTCGAAACTCCCGAAACGCCGATGCACGTCGGTAGCCTGATGCTGTTTGAATTGCCTGACGGCTATGACGGCGACTATTACGAGGACGTCAAAGCGCTGGTCGGCAAGCGTATGCATCTTTGCAGCCTGTTTCATCGCAAGCTCGCGCCGATGCCGTTCGAGTTGGCCGACCCGGTATGGATCGAGGATGACGATGTCGATCTCGACTACCACGTTCGCTCGGTCACCCTGCGTCGGCCCGGAACCATGGCGCAACTCGAACTGCTGATCTCGCGCCTTCACTCCAGTTTGCTCGACCGTAGCCGCCCCCTGTGGGAGATCTACGTGATTGACGGGCTGGAGAATGGTCAGATCGGCTACTACACCAAGGCTCATCACAGCGGCATCGATGGCAAGGCGGGCGTCGAGCTTGCCAAAGTTCTCTACGATATTTCACCGGAGGTGCGCGAAGTTCGCCCGGCACGGCCGGCGCGTTCGGGTAACCAATATCAGCTCGGTGTGGCGGAGTTGCTCCAGGCCGCCGTATCCAACACTGCGGCGCAATATATGAAGCTCGGGAAGATGCTGCCGCAGGCAGTCAAGGCGCTGGAAGCGGTGGGGACGATTATCGCTACTCCCCGGCAGCGACCTGGTGAACGTAACCTCGCGCTGGGGCTGGCGCCGAAGACGATTTTCAACACGTCGATCACCAATCAGCGTTCATACAGCACCCTGTCGCTCCCGCTGGCTGAGCTGAAGGCAATGGGAAAGCGGGCTGGCGGTACGGTGAATACCGTGGTGATGGCCATGTGCAGCGGTGCGCTGCGTAAGTTTCTCCTCGAGCGCAATCTGCTGCCGCAAGAGTCGCTGATCGCCGCAGTCCCGGTCAGCTTGCGGGGAGCGGACGACAGTTCGATGAACAACCAAGTCTCGATGATCCGGGTCGATCTGGCCACCGATCTCGCCGACACGGCGGAGCGCTTCAAGGCAATTCATGCATCCTCGGAAGCAGCCAAGGCCGTCGTGAGCGAACTCAAGTCGGTGCTCGGCGCGGACGTGCCGATCACCGGCTCGCCGTGGCTGATGACGGGCCTCGCCTCGTTGTTCGGCCGATCCAACCTGGCCGGCCAGTTGCCTCCGGCGGCCAACGTCACGATCTCCAATGTGCCGGGACCGTCGATGACGCTCTACATGGCGGGCGCGCGGATGGTGCATTATTACCCGGTGTCGATTCCCTACCATAGTACAGCAATGAATATCACGGTGCAGAGTTACGCCGGCCAAATGGAGCTCGGGATAACCGCCTGTCGGCGTGTGCTGTCGCAAGCTGAATCGCACGAGCTGATCGGGTACCTGCTGTCAGCGTTGCGGGAGATAGAAGCTTTGGCGCCGGTCGCAGAGGTTGCGGCGGTTGCCGCGACGGCAGCGTCGGCACCCGGAGCCGCTCATTCGGCGGGCCATGGACCGCACTGAGCAATGGCGATGCCTCCAGAATGCTTGCTTCGGAAAGATGATTCCCGCCGTTGTTCGTTACAGCGCCAAGTATCGAAATTGCGCAGGGGTTGAACTATGCCTCCAGCGGATGGACACTTGTCACCGCTGCGACGCCGTACACGCTTGTTTGACTATTCGTCACGGAGGAAGCCATGACCGACGCGCGATTGCCCACCAATGCCGCAGAGTATCTCGAAAGCTTGATGTATGCGGGGCAGAGCGTGTTGAAGAAGTTAGACGATACTCTGGTGTCGGCGGTAGGAGTAAGCGGCAAGGACGAGGATCCGTCGCCGCAGATCTTTCCCTTCGGGTTGATCGCCGATCTGCAGCGTGAACATCTGCGGCAGCTCAAGGAATTCTGGCGATCCTGGAATGCGGCGTTTCTTCAGGCTTTTGCCGGCGGAATTTACTCGACCACGGAATTGGCCCAAGGTGACAAGCGCTTCAAGGATAATGCCTGGCAGGTCGAGCCTTATTACGACCTTCTCAAGCAGGCCTATCTGCTGAATTCCAAGCAACTGCACGATTTTGTCGATAATGCGCAGGTTGATCAAAAGACCAGGCTGCAACTCAAATTCTATGCGCGTCAGTATATCGATGCGATGAGCCCATCGAACTTTCCCGCGACCAATCCCGAAGTGATCCGCAAGGCGATTGAAACCCGGTCTGCCAGCCTGGCCGACGGAATGCGAAATCTCATCGAAGATGTCCGAAAAGGGCGCATCACCCGCGTCGATGAATCCGCATTTGAAGTCGGCGGCAATCTTGCGATCACGCCCGGCACGGTGGTCTATGAAAATGAACTCATTCAATTGATCCAGTACACACCTCAGACTGGCGAGGTCGAGAAGACACCGCTGCTGATCGTGCCACCTTGTATCAATAAATATTATCTTTTGGACCTCGGCGCAGGCAATTCGTTAGTCGAGTACGCAGTTGCCCAGGGCCATCAGGTGTTTCTGATTTCGTGGCGCAGTGCAGTACCTGAAACCGGTCATTTGACGTGGGACGATTACCTTGAGAAGGGTCCGTTGCAGGCGGTCGA
>Ga0207657_10007836_pt1 | contig 10899 bp, 8 predicted proteins | sample KBSC33metaG_FD_184316 | JGI IMG/M metagenome (GOLD analysis project Ga0207657, IMG submission 184316) | Corn rhizosphere microbial communities from Kellogg Biological Station, Michigan, USA - KBS C3-3 metaG (SPAdes) (version 2) | ecosystem: Host-associated > Plants > Roots > Rhizosphere > Soil ... | reverse complement strand
CTCCCATCAGGCCTGCCAGACGCCCGGCCGCGGCGGTTCCGGTTCGGTCACCTCCGCTTGCACCCAACGTCTTGATCCATCACGCACGCTGTTGGGTGCCGAGCAGGAAGCGTGGCTGTCCGACGGACTGGCAGCATCCCCGACGAAATGGAACGTCCTCGCTCAACAGACGCTGATGGCTCAGGCATCCCAGGTAGCGGTCGAAAAGCCGGGCGGTGGCCGCTTCTGGACCGATGGCTGGGACGGCTATCCTATCGCGCGACAGCGCCTGTTCGATAGCATCATGAAGCACAAGCCAAGCAATCCTGTCGTGATTTCAGGCGATGTGCATACCTTCTATGCCTGCGATTTGAAGCGGGATTTCGACCGCCCGACGTCAACAGCCAATCCCGTCATCGCAACAGAGTTCTGCGGCACGTCGGTCACCTCGAATTCCCGGCCGCAGTCGCGCACTGACCGTTATGTCGCGCAAAATCCGCACATCAAGTTCGGGCGCAGCGACGTACGTGGATTTGTCATGGTGGAAATCACCCCGACATGCATGGCAGTGCGGTTTCAGGCGCTGAACGATGTGCAGCGAGCAGACTCGGGATTAACGACGGTAGCCCGATTCGTCGTTGAAGACGGCAAGCCCGGCGTGAAGATGGTGTAAAAAAAACCGCCTGACATGCAGGCGGTTCGGATGCGCAGGGAAGCTAGGCCACTTTTTTTTCATCGCGCAGTTCGCGCCGCAGTATCTTGCCGACATTCGATTTCGGCAACTCATTGCGAAACTCGATGTACTTCGGTTTCTTGTAGCCGGTCAATTGCTCCTTGCAGTAGCCCATCAGTTGCTCAACCGTGAGCGCGGCATCCTTGCGCACGACGAACAGTTTCACCGCTTCTCCGGAATTTGCGTCGGGCACACCGATGCAGGCGCACTCCAACACACCGGGATGAGCCGCCACCACCGCTTCGATTTCATTCGGATACACGTTGAATCCCGATACCAGAATCATGTCCTTCTTGCGGTCGACGATTTTCACGAAGCCGCGTTCGTCCATCACGCCGATATCGCCAGTCTTGAAGAAACCGTCCGGCGTCATGACCTTGGCTGTTTCATCTGGACGGTTCCAGTAGCCTGTCATCACTTGCGGGCCACGAATGGCAATCTCGCCCGGATCGCCTTGAGCAACCGGCTTGCCATCATCGTCGAGAATCGCAACTTCAGTGGATGAAATAGGCAAGCCGATGGAGCCCGAAACCCCGGGTGTAGTGGCGGGATTGATGGTTGCCGCCGGCGAGGTTTCCGACAAGCCGTAAGCTTCGAGAATGGGGCAGCCTGTCACCTTGTGCCACTTGTCTGCAACCGCTTTTTGCACCGCCATGCCGCCGCCAAGACAAATCTTCAGTTCGGAAAAGTCGAGCTTGGCGAAATCGGGATTGTTGAGCAAGCCGTTGTACAAGGTATTCACTGCCGGCAGCAAGTGGAACTTGTATCTGGAGAGTTCCTTGACGAAGCCGGGGATGTCGCGCGGATTCGGGATCAACAGATTCATTGCTCCCCAGCGGTTGCCCACCAGGAAGCATGCAGACAAAGCGAATATGTGATACAGCGGCAAGGCGCAAACGATGGTTAGCAGATCAGCCTTCGGCTCTTGCTGCAAAGCCGGCCGCATCCATGCATCTGCTTGCAGAACATTGGCAACGATATTCCTATGCGTCAGTGTCGCGCCCTTTGATACACCCGTCGTGCCCCCTGTGTATTGGAGGAAGGCGATGTCCTCATGCTTGAGGTCGATCTGCTTAAACACACCACGCCCGCCTTCCGCGATGGCCTGATTGAAGTGCGTCGCGTTCGGCAGCGAGAAATCAGGCACCATTTTCTTCACCTTGCGCACGACAAAGTTGACGATCATGCCCTTCACGCCGCCCAATAAATCGCCCATGCTGGCAACAACCACATGCTTGACCTTGGTCTTCCCGATCACCTGTTCCAGTGTGGTGGCAAAGTTCTCAAGGATGACAATGGCTTCGGCGCCGGAATCGTTCAGTTGATGTTCAAGCTCGCGCGGCGTATAGAGCGGATTGACGTTGACCACTGTACAACCGGCCCGCAATATGCCGGCGACCGCAACCGGATACTGCAGTACGTTGGGCATCATGACGGCAACACGCGCGCCTTTCTGGAGCCCCTTCCCTTGCAGCCAGGCCGCCAGCTTCCTAGAAAGCGCATCCATTTCGCGATACGTCAAGGACTTGCCCATGCAGGCGAAGGCATTGCGCGTCGCGTACTTCTGAAACGACTCCTCCAGCAGTTGAACCAATGAGCGATACTGTGTGCTGTCGATTTCTGCAGGAACGCCTTCGGGATACGACTTGAGCCAAAATTTTTCCATTATCTACCTCGATGTTTTCGTGGGCTGTTTTATAAACAGTCTATCCTTTTCGATAACGCAGATCGTATCGGGCATCGAATCCACATGCAAGATTTGCAACGAGCATCGAGGAAGTCCTCTAATCCAGGTAGAGGATTTTTGAAAACGACCCAAGCCCCTCCACAGCAAGCTTACTTGCCATCAGCCGCAGTATGGACTGCGTCAACGGTCATGGAAGGCGCATTTGCCAGCAGTGCCAAACGGCGATGACGCTCCTCCCTGTCCAGCACGGACAAGGCGCGCACCGCCTCGTAGAACCCGCTCATGCTTTTTTGCTGCGTTAGCAACGCACGGAAGCCCGGTACGAAATCATGATAGGTCGCGATGGCTGTCAAATGGGCATTGGACAAAGGCTCGGCGAACCAGCGGTCGTAGCCCGCATAACCGCCCCAAGCCGCCTTCAAGATTTGATACTCATCCTTGATCGACTGGAAAATCTCAGCCTTGACCCGGCGCTTGTCCTCGTTGCTCGCGTCTCGTTTGTAATTCGCATCGAGCAGTTTGCGATGCTTGAGCAGCAACGCCAGAAAATCCTGCTTGCGCCGCTCGTAGTCCGCATACGCCTTGCGCATCTTGTCGTCACCATAGCGATTCATCCAGCGCTCGACCCCGGCCTCTTCCACCGCCACGGCGAAGGATTCATTGAACTGCGAATCGCCGGGAATGTAGACCACCTGATGCGCCAACTCATGAAATACCATGCGTGCAACTTCACCTTCAGGGTACTTGATGAAGGTTGACAGTACCGGGTCGCGGAACCAGCCGAGCGTCGAATAAGCCGGCACGCCCGATACCTCGACGTCGAAATGCTCCGCACGCAGTTCCGAAGCGAAGGCTTGGGCATCTTCCTTGCTGTAATAGCCGCGGTAATTCACACAGCCTGCGACTGGAAAGCACCATTGCAAGGGCTTGAGTGACAATTCCGGTGTGGCTACTACGTTCCACATCACGAAGGGGCGCTTGATGTCGGCATAGGTCGTGAACGTATCATTGTCAGGCAACCCCAATTCCCTCGCCGCAAAAGCGCGGATCTCCTTTACCTTGAGGAGCTTGTCGCGCAGCTTGTCATTGATCCCCGGGCTGGTGAGCCAGTCGTCGATCGGCCTTGCCTCCGACAACAGCTCATACTGCCCTTGTGCGGCCTGCACAAAATACCCCAATTGAGAGCAACCTCCCATCAATACTGCCATGCCACACAATACCGCTGCTTGCAACTTCGTCTTCATGTCCTGCCTATGCTCTTTTCACCTGCACCACTGCATCAATACGTCGCAATCCAGATGAGGCTCGCCTCCCGTATCACGCAAACTCTGCACATTGACGAAGGTGCCGATTAGAAAGTTCCGTGCACATGGGGAAATCATCGAAAGTGGATAAGCTTTTGCCAATTCGTCGAATCGCGCGAGGCAAGAAATTAAATCAAGGCATTGCATCGGCATATGCATCGCGGATGCAATAAGATTAGCCAAAGCTAAAATATGCAGCGAGAGTCTAAGCTTAATATACCCATATTGGCAGCGGCATGTATGCTGCCGGAAAATACGTCGTGCGAAGGCGCACGGAGACAACAATGAAATTGATCGACTCGATTATCGAATTCCACGCGGAGCTGAAACAAATCCGGCGCGACATACACGCGCACCCTGAACTATGCTTCGAGGAACAGCGCACTGCCGAGGTGGTGGCACGCAAGCTGACCGAATGGTCGATTCCAATCGACCGCGGCATGGGAGTCACCGGCGTGGTCGGCATTATTCGCAATGGCAGCAGCAAGCGCGCCATCGGCCTGCGCGCTGACATGGACGCGCTGCCCATGCAGGAAATCAACACCTTCCCTCACGCATCCAGGAACGACGGCAAAATGCACGCCTGCGGACACGATGGCCATGTAGCGATGCTGCTGGGCGCTGCCCACTATCTATCGCGGCATCGCAATTTCGATGGCACGGTGTACCTGATCTTCCAGCCGGCGGAGGAAGGCGGCGGCGGCGCCAAGCGCATGATGGACGATGGCCTGTTTACCAAGTATCCGATGGACGCGGTATTCGGCATGCACAACTGGCCAGGCCTTGCGGTCGGCACTTTCGGCGTCACGCCAGGGCCGATGATGGCGTCATCTAATGAATTCGAGGTGATCGTCAAAGGCAAAGGGGCGCACGCTGCGCAGCCGCACAAAGGCATCGACCCGATCATGATCGCCATCCAGATCGCGCAAAGCTGGCAGACCATTGTTTCGCGCAACAAGAATCCACTTGATGCAGGCGTACTGTCAATCACGCAAATCCACGCCGGCAGTGCTACCAACGTCATTCCCGACGAAGCCACACTGATCGGCACCGTGCGCACCTTCACTACCGAAGCGCTCGACTTGATTGAAAACCGCATGCGCAGCATCGCTCTGCATACTGCCGCCGCCTTCGATGCCCAAGTTGAATTCCGCTTCAAGCGCAATTATCCGCCGCTTATCAATCACGCCAAAGAAACCGCGTTCGCCGTCGAAGTCATGCAGTCCATCGTCGGTAAAGAGCGGGTGAACGCGCAGGTGGAACCGACCATGGGCGCCGAAGATTTCGCTTTCATGCTGCAGGAGAAACCGGGCTGCTATATTTTCATCGGCAATGGCGAAGGCGACCACCGCGATTCCGGTCATGGACTAGGCCCCTGTAACCTGCACAATCCGAGCTACGACTTCAATGACGAGCTGATTCCCCTGGGCGCGAGCTATTGGGTGCGCTTGGCAGAAAGTTATCTGCAGGCCGCTTAATGGCGGTCAAGTGCAAGTGCTCGCTGATGCGTGTTCGCGAGCCTTGCCGCTTCCGAACGGTCGTGAAAGAACCGGATGTCTCCATACCAAGCCTCCACCGTTTCACCAGTATTGTCGGTATCGGTCAGAATGCCGATGCCAATGAGCCGGCCAGGCTTTTCATCGAATGCCTTCTCGAAATCCTCAACGATATTGCGAAGGAGCTTATGCCATTCACCGACGCCATCATTACCGCTAGCTGCCACCATCATCTTGATGCGATTGCTGTACGGACTACGGATCACAGTGCCGACCGGCGCCTTGTTTTCCCAGATATACATTAAAGTGGCATACGGAAAATCATGGCCAGTGACGATCTTCGCGGTTTCGAATAACACTTGGTCCGTAAACGGCAATGATTCCTTGTCTCCGTCAAAGCCGAGGATGATGCGCACCGGCGAGTCCTCAGTCGCGCGTTGAGTGTTATCGGCGTTTTTCAGCAATCCGGAAATCTTCCACTCCCAAGCCAGCCACGGCTGCCTCATCGGATCGGCGCTCATCTCGTACATCAATGCCGACGAAGCGCTTTCCGCTCGTGCATGCAGCACAGTCCGTGCATCGTCGCTCACCAGCCGGTACTCTGTCGGTTTCTTGTTACGCAGCAGGATGAGCGGCTCCCAACCTGCAGGCAGGCCATCTGCGATAGAACTGCTAGAGAACAATGAAAGCTGCCTGCTCTTATTAGTCGGGTTCTGGTGCGCAATTTGACGACTAGCACAAGCGGACAACAACAGCAACGGCACAAGCAAAGCAATCAGGCGATTCATAGAAAGGGCACCGCAGCGCATTTAAGATTGACGCGGTGCCGCCGGGCAAACCGCTACACAGCAGAGGCATCCTTCACAGATCCTAAGCCGACGATTCTGGATGACAGAATTGTAAAGCGAGAGCGCTCGCTTTCCGTAGAACCTTTCATTTTGCCAGCATCTTTATGAACAAACTGCCAACGTTCCTGATGAAATTGTGCAACCGCATCGCGATGTGCGACGCTGACAATGGCAGCCTCTGGCAATTCGCGCAGCAAGAGACCATACAGATGCTCCTCGGTTGACGGATCGAGTGCACTGGTTGCCTCATCGAGGAACAACAACTGCGGCCGCGTCAACAGCACACGCACGAAAGCCAACCGTTGCTGCTCGCCCGGCGACAGCCGTTGGCTCCAGTTGTCTACTTCATCGAGCTTGTCGCATAAATGGCCAAGTTTGCATTGTTCGAGGTGATGCCTGATCGCGAGATCCTTGAAAGCGTTTTCCGCTGCCGGATAAGCGATGGCTGCCCTTAACGAACCTATCGGCAAATAGCTGCGCTGCGGCACAAAGAGCAATTGCGCATGCTGTGGTACTTCTACACTGCCGGCCCCGTACGGCCAAATGCCAGCAATAGCTCGAAACAGTGTCGACTTGCCGCATCCGGATGGTCCGACAACAACGATACGTTGCCCGAAGCGAATCTCGCCAGACCATGGACAAGTAAGCGATTGACGATCAGGCGTATGCAATTCCACATCATCGAGCAACACTGCACCAACATTATTGCGCGCCACTGCAATGCCGGCTTCCTGCCTCTGTGCCGTCTGTACCGCTTGGTGAAAACCAGCCAAACGATTGACGCTCGCCTTCCAATCCGCAAGGGAACTGAATGCTTCAACAAACCACGACAGCGCATCTTGCACATGGCCGAATGCTGAACTGATCTGCATCAGATCGCCCAGTTCGATCTTGCCGGCAAAATAACGTGGCGCCCCGACCAGAAAGGGGAAGATCAGTGCGAACTGGCCGTAGAAATTCGACACGAGATTCAATCGCTTGGTAGTGCGCATAATGTCCCACCAATTCTTGCGCACCCATGCGAAACGATCCAACAACCGCGCCTCCTCCTGCGCTTCGCCGTGATACAACGCCACGGCTTCCGCATGCTCTCTGATACGGACCAGGCCGAAACGAAAATCCGCTTCATAGCGCTGTTGATCGAAGCTTTGCGCCACCAACGGCCGACCGATCCACCACGTAAGCAAAGAACCGAATACAGCATATCCCACTGCAAACCACACCATATAACCCGGGATTGTGATATCGGTGCGGCCGAGCATCAAAGACAACGGCCCGCTGATAGACCAGAGAATGCCAACAAAAGAAACCAGTGACACGATGCTTGACAGCAATCCAAGCGACAGAGACAAAGAACCATTCGTCAGCAGACGCAAATCTTCAGCGATTCGCTGGTCGGGATTGTCTGCTGTGCGGGTCTGCTCGATTCGATAATAAGACTGATGCGTCAGCCAAGCACCGAGATAGCTTTTCGTCATCCACGTACGCCAACGCATCTCCAGCGACTGCGTGAGATAGACCCGATAGATCGCAACAGCAATATAAGTAAAAGCGATATAGCACCAGTTCAGCAGCAGGCCTTTGTACGCTCCGGCATTCCGTTTTTCCAGCACATTGTAGAAATCCCGATTCCAGCTATTGAACAGCACGTCGAGGTAAACCATGCCGAGCGCAAGGCAAATGATCGCCGCCAGCAAACCGCGCGCTTTCCATTTTTCATCGGACACCCAATAAGGTTTCAAAAGTTCCCAGACAGCGCGCCAATTAGTGCGCCCATGAAGCGTTTGATTCATTGCAAAAAGGTAAAGGTGACAAGCAGTAAATTATTAGTCATTCTTGCGGCAACTTGTCAGGAACGTTGCCAACCTGCGTCCAAGGATTCATGCGCTCAAGCATAAGCCCGGTTTACCCATCAATCCGATGCTCCCAAAAGTAACGTTTGGATGCGAAATGGAAAGTCACAATGCAGTCCTTCTTCACATTGGATTCAATGCATAATGGTGCCTGATCATCTCAGAAAAAAACTACCATGTCGACGCAAGAAATCCGTGCACTGATCGATATCCCCATGCAACTTGGCGAATGCCCGATATGGCATCCCGAAGAATCATCGCTCTACTGGATCGACATTGCCGGCAAGGCAGTACACTGCTTCAATCTTGTCAACTCCCGGCACCGCATGTGGTCCTTGCCTACCGAACCTGGTTGCATCGCACGCAGCAGTGACAGCAAGATACTCGTTGCAATGCGCAGCGGCATTACCTTTCTCGACACAAACGATGGTTCATTGACTCCGGTCGCTGATTCTCCTTACGATCCGTCGTTAATGCGCTTTAATGATGGTCGCTGCGATACCGCAGGTCGCTTATGGGTCGGCACGTTATACGAACCACGCGACAGACCCGGCGGCTCTCTTTTTTGTGTCGACCGCGGAACGATGCGAGATGCCGAAAAGCCAGTCACTGTATCGAATGGCGTCGCATTCAGTCTTGACGGCCGCACGCTCTATCACTCTGATACAACAGCACACCGCATTACCGCTTATGACTTCGATATGAGTAGCGGCCAGATTGGCACCGGACGGATTTTCAAGCAATTTTCGGCTGACAAATCAAATAACTATGGCGGTCGCCCAGACGGTGCTGCAATCGACAGTGAAGGCGCCTACTGGTGCGCAATGTATGAAGGCGGCCGTATTTTGCGGCTATCCCCCGAGGGCGAAGTGCTGCGAGAGATAACGCTTCCCGTTCGCTGTCCGACGATGGTTGCCTTTGGCGGTACTAACCTCAAGACGCTCTTCATTACCACGGCACGACACAATCGCACGGAGGTAGAATTGCGAAGCTTGCCACTCTCAGGCTACGTACTGACGATGCAAGTTGAGATTGCCGGCTGCATTGAACCACCCTATCGTCCTTAAGCATTCCCCTTCCAGTTGATCTTCCATGTGAAATCCCATGAGAATGAATACGTACACGCTGAAAACACTTATTCTTGGTTTGGTATTTTGCGCAATGCATATAACAAGCCATGCAGTAGATTCCGCCTCCATCGAATTCGGGACAGGCAACCACACGCAGGTTATTCGAGGCGGCCTTCAATGGAACTGGGAAAAGAAATGGTGGCAATCGAACGGAAGCCACATTAGCGGCTATTGGGACGCGAGTCTGATGCATTGGCGAGGCGACCGATTCCAGAATATCCCAGACCACACTCAAAACATTACGGCTATCGGCATTACTCCGGTATTCCGCTTTCAGAAAGATACATTGAAAGGAATGTACGCGGAAGCGGCCGTCGGCGCCCATCTCCTGTCAGAGCTCTATGACAACAACGGCCGAAAGCTCTCCACCAGTTTTCAATTTGGTGATCATCTTGCCGTTGGCTATGTGTTTCAGAACAGTCTCGACCTGGGCCTGAAAATCCAACACTTCTCTAATGGGGGAATCAAACAGCCTAATAGTGGTGTGAATTTTGCAATTATCCGGGCGAGCTATCCATTTTAGCGATCTCGAAGTCTTGCTGCGGCAGAACGCGGCGCTCGCTGCCGACGATTCGATCACGACCGAACTCGAGCGGTTTCATAAGTAACTCAAGTTGCGACCTACAGCGGGTCGATAAAAACAAAAGCCATCCCTGGAGAGTCCTTGTGGTATCCCCATACGACAAGGAGATGCGCCATGGATGGCCAAATCACTGCCATTTACTGCCTGTGTGACGACTTGCTCAAAGCGCTTCACACTCTCGAAGACCGCCAGCGTCGCATGAGCGATGCCGAAGTGATGACCACTGCTATCGTTGCGGCACTGCATTTCCACGGCAACTTCGAGCGCGCCCGGGCCTGGCTTTTTAGCATGCACTTTATTCCTTGCATGTTGAGCAAGAGCCGCTTCAACCGCCGCCTGCATGCTGTTCAGGATTTGCTCAGCGCCTTGTTCGTTGCCTTGGGCGCGACTTTCAAGCAACTCAACGAGCAAGCCTTGTATTGCATAGACAGTTTTCCGATCGCCGCGTGCGACAACATTCGCCTTCGCGACGCCCATCTCTATGACACCGAAGCCCATCGTGGTTACTGCGCTTCCAAGCGCCGCTATTTTTACGGCGTCAAACTATTCCTGCTCACCACCGCCCGCGGCCAACCGGTCGAAGCCTTCCTCGCGCCCGGCTCGACCGCCGACGTTCATGCCTTGGGCGTGTTCCAGTTCGACTTGCCGGCGCACAGTCTCATCTATGCCGACAGCGCCTTCACGCTCTATGCTCAGGAAGACCTCATGCGCGAAGCCGCCGAGCTGGAACTGCAACCCTTTCGCAAATCCAATTCGACCCGCCCCGTGCCGCCATGGACCGCCTATCTCCAGGCACGCGGACGGAAAATCATCGAAACCGCCGGCAGCCAGATCAACCAACTGTTGCCCAAATCGATCCATGCCGTCACCGCCGCCGGCTTCGAACTCAAGGTCATGCTCTTCGTCTTGGCTTATGCCATTGAGTTCGTCGCCTGAGAGGGGCGCAACTTGGGTTAGTGTCGTCACGAGATATGAAGCCAAAGGGCGAAGCATCGGATCTGTACTGCAGCGAGAAATGAGGGCAGGTTTTTGGCGTAACGTGTAGCAATGCCGCGCCATTGCTTGATTTGCAAGAATGCGTTTTCCACCAGATGCCGCTGCCGATACAGATGCTTGTCATAGTCTCGCTGTTCCTTTCGATTTTTGCGGGGTGGAATTTGAGCCTGCATTCCTTGACTCTTTGCTTGCTCCACAATGGCATCCCTGTCGTAGCCTTTATCGGCAATCAGGTGCTCGGCGCTGATTCCTTCAATGAAACTGGCAGCTTCTGCGCAATCTGCCCAGGT
>Ga0207657_10007835_pt1 | contig 10899 bp, 10 predicted proteins | sample KBSC33metaG_FD_184316 | JGI IMG/M metagenome (GOLD analysis project Ga0207657, IMG submission 184316) | Corn rhizosphere microbial communities from Kellogg Biological Station, Michigan, USA - KBS C3-3 metaG (SPAdes) (version 2) | ecosystem: Host-associated > Plants > Roots > Rhizosphere > Soil ... | reverse complement strand
GCAGCCGAACGAGGGTGTGTCGCTCGCGATCGGCGCGAAGGTGCCGGGGCAGGGGATGACGATCCGCACCGTGCACATGGACTTCCTCTACGGCGGCACCTTCCGTGAGGGTCTGCCGGATGCGTACGAGCGCCTGATCCTCGACGCGATGCTCGGCGACCAGACGCTGTTCACGCGGTCGGACGAGATCGAGGAGCAGTGGGCGCTCGTCGACGCGATCATCGGCTTGTGGCAGCGCGACCGGCAGTCGTTCCCGAACTACGCGGCGGGGACGTGGGGGCCGGCTGCGTCTGACGAGCTGGTGCATCGGGATGGCCGGTCGTGGCGACGCAACTGACCGACGACTGGACGGGCGAGAACACCACGATCGGCGAGATCGAGCGCGAGCTCGCGCGGCTGCGCGACGAGTCGTCGTCAGGGATGTCGCAGCCGAACCTGCGCACGTCGGTGATGACGCATATCGCGTGGGCCCCGCCGGAGTGGCAGCACGCCGCCGAGGAGACGCTCGCCGGCATGGCGGAGCGGCATCCGTCGCGGACCCTGCTGCTCGTCCCGCATCCGGAACTCGAGGACGGGCTCGACGCGCTCGTCTCGGTGCGGTGCTTCCCCTTCGGCGACCGCGCGATCTGCGGCGAGGTGATCGAGCTGTCGCTGCGTGGTTCGCGTGCGGCGGCGCCGGCGTCGATCGTGTTGCCGCTTCTGATCTCGGATCTCCCCGTGTTCTGCCGTTGGCGTGGGCGGCCGGAGTGGGACTCGCCGGCGTTCCAGCAGCTGGTCGACGTGACCGACAGGCTCGTCGTCGACTCGACGGAGTGGCCGGACGTGCCGGCCGACTATGCGGACCTCGCTCGGCTGTTCGATCGGGTCGCGGTGTCCGACATCGCGTGGGACCGCACGGAGCGGTGGCGCGGCCTGCTGGCGTCGCTCTGGCCGGGAATCGCGGGCGTGAAGTCGATCACGGTGCGCGGCACGCGAGCGCAAGCGCATCTGCTGCGAGGCTGGCTGGTCTCGCGCCTGGGCCACGACGTCGAGCTGGAGCTGGACGAGCGCCGGCGCCTGGAGGGCATCGACCTGGACGGCAATCCAGCCTCGTTCCCCCCTGGCAATCCGCCGAACGCAAGCGACGTCCTCTCAGCCCAACTCGACCGCTTCACGCGGAACGAGGTGTACGAAGCGGCTGCGCGCACCGCCGCAGGCGTCTGAGCCGCGTCCGACGCCGCTCAGAGCCGGCTCAGAGGAAGCTCAGAGGACCGTTCGCGGAACCGGAACAAAAGTGCGCCAATTTCGCGACGGACACTGGCGACCCGTCTCCGGCTCCCGCACCCTGAACGCGTGTCCAACTCCTTCCGCATCGAAGAGCTCGGCGCCTACTACCACGTGAACGCGAACGCGCTGAACGACATGCCGCTCTTCCGTGACGACGTCGATCGGATGCGGTTCTTCGCACTCCTGGAGGAGGAGGTCGAGAACAGTGATTGGACGGTGCTCGAGTACACGCTGATGACCACGCACTATCACCTGCTCCTCCGCCTCAACAACTACACGCTGAGCAGCGGCTTTCAACGTCTGCAGAGTCGCTACGCCCGCAGCTACAACCGCCGGCACAACCGCCGTGGGCCGCTTTGGCTCCGCAGGTTTCACGACGTCATGAGCGTGTCGGAACGTCAGCTGTTCGAAGTGATCCGCTACGTCGCCTTGAACGCCCCGCGTGCAGGCATGGTGAAGAGGGCGGAGGACTGGCCGTGGTGTTCGTACGGTGCCGCAATCGGATTCCATCCGCCGGATCCGATCGTCGACGAGGAGGCCCTGCTCGGCCTGTTCTCGCCAAGGCCGGCGGTCGGACGTAAGCACCTGCGGCGATTTGTGGAGGAAGTGAATCCGCGGGAACGGTGGCGTCAGACGCAGCTCAGACGCGGCTCTGAGACGGCTCAGACGCCGAGAAGCGCGACCACGCCCTCGTGAAGCAGGCCGTTCGTCGCGACGAAGCTGCTCCCGGCCGACGGACCGGCGCCTTCGAACGTGGTGCAGCGGCCGCCGGCTTCTTCCACGATCAGCTGCACCGGGGCGTAGTCCCACACGTTCATCGCTCGGTCGCAGGCGACGTCCAGCGCGCCCTCCGCGACCAGGCAGTGCTGCCAGAAGTCGCCGAGGCCGCGGTTCGCCCACGCACGCATGACGATCGCAGTCCACCCGGCCGGCATGCGGCGCGCCGACGTCGTCGACACCGTCGCATCCTCCACCCGCGACACAGCGGAAACCCGGCAGCGCGAGCCGTCGGCGAACGCTCCCTCGCCGCGCCCTGCCCACCATCGGCGCCCCAGCGCGGGCGCCGACACGAGCGACGCGCACACGACGCCGTCACGCTCCAGCGCGAGTAGCGTCGCCCACACCGGAATGCCGCGCACGTAGTTCGTCGTCCCGTCGATCGGGTCGACGATCCACTTCGCGTCGCCCCCGTCATCGCCGAACTCCTCGCCCAGTACGCCCTCGCCGCGGCCCGACGCGGCGACGAGCGAGCGGATCGCCTCCTCCGCCGCGCGGTCCGCCTCCGACACCGGCGACAGGTCCGGCTTCGTTTCCACGCGCAGGTCGGACGCGCGGAATCGCGCGGACGTGATCGCGTCCGCCGCGTCCGCGAGCCTGAATGCGAAAGCCAGGTCCGCGTTCACTCGAACAACCGCCCCACGCCGAGCACGAGCGCGTCGTCCCCGGGACGGCCGACCACCTGCACGTTGCCCACGGCGAGCGCCGGCCAGCCCAACGCATTGAACGGGAACGTGTAGCGCGTCATCGCGGCGCGTACCTCGATCTCCTCGCAGTCGGCCGGTGGCACCGGGCACGAAAGCACCGGCGTCACCAGCACGTCGAACCCGGCCAACGCCTCCTCCGCACGCTCGCGCAACTCGTCGCGCGCCCGCACAGCGGCCGAGTACTCGGCATCCGTCACCGCGATGCACCGCTCGACCTTGTCGCGAATGTTCTCGCCGTACAGCTCTCCGTTCTCGGCGTACAGATCACGGTGCACGTCACCGACCTCGCGCATGAACGCCGGCACGACGGCCTCCGCCGTCGGGAACTCGATCGGCTCGCCGTGCACTCCGCCCCACGCAGACGCGACGCGCACGCCGTCCACCGCCGGAACATCCAGGCCGAGCACGGAAGCGCAACCGTCGACGGACACCGCCATCGGCCCCGCGTGGTCGAACGTCGGCGCGAGCGGAAACACCCCGTCCATCGACACGGAACCGTACGTCGGCTTCAAGCCGACGACACCGCAACACGCCGCCGGGATGCGGATCGACCCGCCCGTGTCCGTCCCCGTCGCCGCATCCGCGAGGCCGAGGACCAGCGCCGCCGCCGACCCGCCCGACGAGCCACCGGCCGTCGACGAAGGAACCCGCGGATTCGGCACCACGCCGTAGTGCAGGTTCTGCGAGGTGACGCCGTACGCGAACTCGTGCAGGTTCGCCTTGCCGACGTTCACCCAGCCGCGCGCCTCGAGCTCGACGATCCAGGCGGCGGACGTCGAAGGCACGTGATCGGCGAACACCGCCGACCCGTACGTCGAGCGAATGCCCGCAGTGTCGAAGAGATCCTTCACGGCGAGACGCCGGCCCGGCGGGCCGTCCGCAAGCCGCGTGATCCAGACCGCGTCGCTCAGTCGAGCCAGAGGTAGACGAACGCCACGCCGACGGTTCCCGCGAACAGCACCAAGAAGAGACCGAAGAGCGCCCATCCCCAGCGCAGGTTCTTGCGCTCGAGCTCGAGCTCCGCCTGAGTCTTTGCCATCTAGATCACCACCGTGTCGATCGCCATCGCAATGAAGAGAAGCGCCAGATACAGCAGCGAGAAGTGGAACAGCCGCACCGCCGCGGGGCGCGCCATCGTTCGCCGGAGCTCGACGGCGAGCCGGAGGAACGCCGCGCCGAGCAATGCAGCCGCGATCCCATACAGGACACCGAACGTCCCGACCGCGACCGGCGCGAGCGTCACCGCGACGAGCACGGCCGTGTACCAGAGGATCTGCCGTGCCGTCTCACGGTCGCCGCGCGTGACCGGCAGCATCGGCACGCCCGCCTTCGCGTAGTGCTCCTTGAGCATCAGCGCGAGCGCCCAGAAATGCGGCGGCGTCCACACGAAGACGATCGCGAACATGAAGACCGCCGCCCAGCCGAAGTGGCCCGACGCCCCCGCGAAGCCCACCAGGGGCGGCACCGCACCGGCCGCTCCGCCGATGACGATGTTCTGCGCCGTCGACCGCTTCAGCCACCGCGTGTACACGACGACGTAGAACAGGTTCCCGCCGAGAGCCAGCAGAGCCGTCGGCAGGTTGACCAGCGCGTCGAGCAGGACGAACGAGAACGCCGACAGCGCCAGGCCGAACTCGAGCGCCGCAGGCGCCGGAACCCGGCCCGACGCGACCGGCCGTTGCTCGGTGCGCGAGCCCATCAGCTTGTCGATGTCGCGATCCAGGTAGTGGTTCAGCGCCGAGGCGCCGCCACACGCGAGCGCGAGTCCGAGCATCGTCAGCCCGAAGGCACCGAGCGACGAGAAGTGCCCCGCGCCGACGAAGAACCCGGCGGCGCCGGTCAGCAGCAACAGCGACATGATCCGCGGCTTCGTCAGCGTGACGTAGTCACGCCACGGCCCGGGCGCGGCGGCGGACCGGAACGCGAACGCGGCGGTCCACGCGCATGCGGCGAACGCGAGCGAGGCGAGCGCAAGGTGCACGACCCGTCCCGTCAACAGCGCCGCGAGCCCGAACAGCACGAGCGCGAGGCCCGACGGCACGAGCAGGCGCCGCGCGGAGATCCACGCCGCAGCGACGAGCGCCGCGATCGGCGGGAGCGCGATCGCTGCGAGCACGCGGTGCGCGGTGTCCCAGCCGGCCGCGCCGGAGACGACGGCGAGCCCCGTCCCGCCGACGGCGAGCACCGCAGTCAGGCGCATCCACACTCCCATCAGAACCCGCGGGTCTCCGCGAGACGGCGCCGCAGGTCCCGCAGCGGCCGCGCGCTCGTCACGTACGGGACCTCGTCGAAGTTCCAGGCCGGGGGCGGGGACGTCGTGTACCACTCGAGCGTGTCGGCCACCCACGGGTCGTTGCCGACGCGCGCGCCGACGCGTGACGTCTGCACGACGTTGTAGACGAAGACGAGCATCCCGACGGCCATCACGTACGAGCCGATCGACGAGATCAGGTTGTACGCGAGCCAGAGGCCGTGCTCGCTGTAGGTGTAGGTGCGCCGCGGCATCCCGAGCATCCCGAGCATGTGCTGCGGGAAGAACGTCAAGTTGAACCCGATGAACGTCAGCCAGAAGTGCGCCTTGCCGAGCCGCTCGTCGAGCTGCCGCCCGAACATCTTCGGCCACCAGTAGTAGAGACCGCCGAAGATCCCGAAGATCGACCCGCCGAACAGCACGTAGTGCAGGTGCGCGACGACGAAGTAAGTGTCGGTCACCGCCCAGTCGATCGGGAACGCTGCGAGGAAGATCCCCGAGATGCCGCCGAGCGTGAAGACGCCGATGAAGCCGAGCGCCCACAGCATCGGCGTGTCGAACGAGATGTTCCCGCGCCAGATCGTCGCGAGCCAGTTGAAGATCTTCACGCCGGTCGGGATCGCGATGACCATCGAGCTGAGCATGAAGAAGATGTCGAGCCCGATCGGCATGCCGACCGCGAACATGTGGTGCGCCCATACGAGCATCGAGTAGAACGCGATGCCGGCCGTCGAGATCGCGACTGCCTTGTAGCCGAAGATCGGCTTGCGCGCGAAGACGGGGATGATCTCGGAGACGATCCCCATCGCCGGCAGGACCATGATGTACACCTCGGGGTGCCCGAAGAACCAGAAGACGTGCTGGTAGAGCAACGGGCTCCCGCCGTGAGCGGCGTCGAAGAAGTGCGTGCCGGCCTGGCGGTCGAGCAGCATGAGCGTGAGCCCTGCGGACAGCGTCGGCAGCACGATCACGAGCATCCACGCGTAGGTGACCATCGACCAGCAGAAGAGCGGGATGCGCGTCCACGACATGCCCGGCGCGCGCATGTTGTGGATCGTCACGATCAAATTGATGGCGCCGACCAGCGACGAGATCGACAGGATGTGCAGGCCGAGGATCCAGAGATCCTGGCCGTGCCCGGGTGAATGCATCGTCGCGAGCGGCGCGTACGACGTCCAGCCGTTGCCGGCTGCGCCGCCGCTGGCGAAGAAGCTGAGGTAGAGCACCGCTCCGCCGAGCACGAACAGCCAGTACGACAGCGCGTTCAATCGTGGGAACGCCATGTCGCGCGCACCGATCATCAGTGGCACGAGGTAGTTCCCGAAGCCGGCGAGGATCGGGACGATGACGAGGAAGATCATCGTCGTTCCGTGCATCGTCACGACGGCGTTGTACGAGTGCTTCGTGACCAGGTGCTCGTTGGGCGTCGCGAGCTGCGAGCGGATGAGCAGCGCGAGGATGCCGCCGGCCGCGAAGAAGATCAGCGACGTGACGATGTAGAGGATGCCGATCCGCTTGTGGTCGACCGTCGTCAGCCACGACGCGACGCGGCCGGTGCGCCAGTCGGCGCGGTAGGGGCGGGTCGACTCGACGTTGACAGCCATCAGCCGCCGGCCTTCGCGTACCGCTTCGTGTACGCGACGAGCGCATCGATCTGGGCGTCGCTCCAGTTCTTGCCGACCGACGGCATCTGTCCCTGTCCGTTCCGCAGCAGCGTCGTCAGGCCCTTCTTGTCTCCGAGCAGCGGGTTGCCGGCGAGCGCCGGGCCGATGTACTTGTGGTCGAGGCGGTGGCAGCTCTGGCAGACGCCGGTCCACTCCTCACGGCCGAGGTCGAGCTTGCCGGCCGGCGACGCCCGCTTCGCGATGAACGCGTTGTACTGCGGGCGCGGCACGACGTCCACGGTCGCCTTCATCGCCGCGTGCTGGATCCCACAGAGCTCGTAGCAGCGCGCGACGTACGTGCCCGCCGGCGCCTTGAACCACGTCTTGTTCACCTTGCCGGGGATCGCGTCGTACTTGCCGCCGAAGTCCGGCACCCACCATGAGTGGATGACGTCCCAGTCCGGCGCGGTGATCCGCTCGTTCACGACCTGGTCGGCCGGCGCGACCATGCGCCCGACCGAGACCGCGCCGTTCGGATACGTGAACTGCCAGTAGAACTGCGCGCCCTGCACGCCGATGTTCGTCTCGTCGGCCGCGGCCGCTTTCGGCGCGTCGGCGATGCCGGGCAGCTTGTAGAAGACGAACGCTCCGATCGCGGCGAGGAACACCACGGGGACGACCGTCCAGATGATCTCGAGCCGCGTCGCGCCGTGGATCTGGGGGCCTTCGGCGGTGCGCGCGCGCTTGCCGCGGCGGTACTTGATGATGAACGCGATCAGGGCGCCCTCGACCCCGATGAAGATCACGCCGGTGAAGATCGAGACGAAGATGAACGCGTCGTGGACGCGGTGTGCGTTCGGGGAGTGCGGCTCGCCGGGCAGGAACCCGCCGTTGCCGGCGAGCGCCACCGGCACGACCACGAGCGCCGTCAGGCTCGTGACGAGTATGGCAAGGCGAGCACGACGCACGGCGAATGGCATCGTATAGAGCGTGGAATCGGCAAGTCAGATCGATCTGCCCGAGGGCGTCACCGCTCCGTTCCACGTGTTCGTGAACGGCGTCGAGCAGCACCCCGGCGCCGACTTCGACCAGATCGGCACGACCCTCGTCTTCCGTCGCGAGCTCGCACCCGAGGGCAGGCTCGGCTTCTGGCGGTGGCTCTCCCTGTTTCTCGGCGTCGCCGGCACCTACCGCAAGAACGACACGGTCGACGTCGTCTACTCGGACGGCGGCAACCGGCGCGTCGTGACGCTCGCGCCGCACGCGCCCCGCACGCCGTAACGCTTTAAGCTGCTCGGTCGTGGCGATCGTCGACGAGGCCCGAGCCCGCTTCGACGCGATCGTCGGCTCGCGGTGGCTCGTCCCCGTCGGGCTGCCGCTGCTCGTCCTCCTCTCGCTGTTCGTCCGCTCCCGCCAGCTGCACGCCGGGTTCTGGATCGACGAGGGGATCTCGGTCGGCATCTCCCATGAGCACTGGACGTCGATCCCGCACCTGCTTCGCCAGGACGGCTCGCCGCCGCTCTACTACATGCTGCTCGCGATCTGGGTGCGCCTGTTCGGCGACAGCGAAGCGGCGACGCACACCCTTTCCCTGGTCTTCGGATTGACCTGCGTGCCGCTCGCGTACTTCGCGACGCGCGCCGTGTTCGGGCGAACCGCCGCGCTCGCCGCCACGGTGCTCGCCGCGCTCGATCCCTTCCTCACCTACTACGCGCAGGAGACGCGCATGTACGAGCTCGAAGCGCTGCTGTCGCTCGTCGTCGCGTGGTCATACGTCGAGGGGATCCTCCGCGGGAGGCGCGGCTGGACGCCGGTCTTCGTCCTCTCGACCGTGTCGCTCGCGTACAGCCACAACTGGGGCCTGTTCCTCTGCGTCGGGCTCGCCGTCGCGACGTTCGCCTTCGCGCGCGAGCGGTTGCGCCTGTTCGGCGTCGCCGCGGTCGGTGTCGCGGTGCTCTACCTCCCCTGGCTCCCGACGCTCCTCTCACAGGCGCGGCACACCGGCGCGCCGTGGTCGACGCGACCGAGCGTTCACGACCTCTTCCTGTCCGCGGGCACCGTCATCGGCGGAGACGCGCCGTTCGTCGCGCTCGTCCTGGTGGGAGGCGCCGCGCTCGGCGCCTTCCTCTTGCACGAGCGCACGCAGGAGCGCCGCGAGCTCGCCGCGCTCCTCACAGTCGTTGCGGTCACGGTCGTCGTCGCGTTCGTCGCCTCTCAGATCTCGCCGGCATGGACCGCGCGGTACTTCGCGGTGCTCTTCGGACCGGTGATCCTCGTCGCCGGCCGGGCGCTCGCGCGCGCGCGCGGCCTCGGGCTCGCGACGCTCGTCGTCCTCGTCTTCGTCTTCGCCGGCTACTCGGTCAGGAACGACAAGGAGAACGCGAAAGGCATCACCGCGGGCACGCGCCCGTACCTGAAGACAGGCGACCTGATCATCTCCACGCATCCAGAGCAAGTGCCCGTGCTGCGCTACTACCTCGGGCCCGGCTACCGCTGGGCGACGACGCTCGGCCCGATGCCCGATCCGCTCATCTTCGACTGGCGCGACGCCGTCTCGCGGCTGAAGGCGGCGAAGGAGCAGCCGACGATCGACGAGCTGCTCGCGACGGTGCCGCCGGGCGGCACATTCGTCGTGTTCGAGCCGGTCTTCCGGGACTATCGCGCGTGGCGCGCGCAGTGGACGAAGCTCGTCTGGCGCAAGGCTTCGGACTGGTCGTGGCTCCTCGAGCACGACCCGCGTCTGCAGCTCGTCGCCCATATCCGCAGCGACGAGATCGCGCTCAAGAAGAACTACTTCAAGCCGCTTCAGGCGTTTGTCTACCGTCGAAAGCGGTAGCAAGGGTACGATCGCACGGCGCTTGCCGGCTCCTCTCCCATGGTGAAAGAGATCACGCAGACGACGCTCGTCCTCGGCGGCGGCCCAGCCGGGCTGACCGCGGGCTACCTGCTGGGGAAGCGCGACCACGACGTGCTCGTGCTCGAGGCCGAGGACCAGGTCGGCGGGCTTGCGAAGACCGTCGAGCGGGACGGCTACCGCTTCGATCTCGGCGGCCACCGCTTCTTCACGAAGGCACTCGAGGTCGACGACCTCTGGCACGAGGTGCTCGGTGACGAGTTCCTCCGCCGGCCGCGCATGTCGCGCATCTACTGGAACAAGAAGTACCTCGACTATCCGCTGCGCGGTCCCGACGTGATCAAGAAGCTCGGCCCCATCGAGCTCGCGCGCTGCATGGGCTCGTACCTGGCGGCCGCCGCGCGTCCGAAGGGCCAGGAGGACTCGCTCGAGCAGTGGGTGACGAACCGCTTCGGCCGTCGCCTCTTCGAGCTGTTCTTCCAGAGCTACAACGAGAAGGTCTGGGGCGTTCCCGCCTCGGAGATCCGCGCGGAGTGGGCGGCGCAGCGCATCAAAGGGCTGTCGTTCTTCTCGGCGGCGAGGGCGGCGTTCTTCGGCAACCGGGGCAACAAGATCAAGAGCCTCATCTCCGAGTTCAACTACCCGCGCTACGGCCCGGGCCAGATGTGGGACGCGATGACAGATGCGATTCGCGCCCAGGGCGGAGAGGTTCTCCTCTCGGCGCCCGTCACGCGCCTCGAGCTTGCAGGCAGCCGCATCGTCGAGGTCGAGGCGGGCGAGGCGTCGTACACGCTCCCGGAAGCGGTCATCTCGTCGCTGCCGCTGCGCGACGTGGTGCGAATGGCGAGCCCCGCTGCACCGCAGCACGTCATCGACGCGGCGAACGGCTTGCGCTACCGCGACTTCCTCACGGTCGCCCTCGTCGTCGACGGCGACGACTTGTTCCCCGACAACTGGATCTACATCCACGAGCCCGGCGTGCGGGTCGGGCGCATCCAGAACTTCCGCTCGTGGTCGCCGTGGATGGTTCCCGATCCGTCGAAGGCGTGCGTCGGCATGGAGTACTTCTGTTTCGCGGGCGACGACCTCTGGTCGATGGACGACGACAGCCTCGTCGCTCTCGCCGCCGACGAGCTCGAGCGGCTCAGGCTTGCGCCGAAGTCGAAGGTCGAGCGCGGGTACGCCATCCGCGTGCCGAAGGCCTACCCGATCTACGACGCCGACTACGCCGAGCGCGTGCAGGTGATCCGAGGCTGGCTCGACGGGATCGACAACCTGCAGCAGGTCGGGCGCAACGGGCTTCACCGCTACAACAACTCCGACCACTCGATGTTGACGGCGATGCGCGCGGTCGACAACCTCTTGAGCGGTGCCGACCACGACATCTGGGCCGTCAACGCCGAAAGCGTCTACCACGAGACGCACGTCGAGGACGAGCAT
>Ga0207657_10007833_pt1 | contig 10901 bp, 10 predicted proteins | sample KBSC33metaG_FD_184316 | JGI IMG/M metagenome (GOLD analysis project Ga0207657, IMG submission 184316) | Corn rhizosphere microbial communities from Kellogg Biological Station, Michigan, USA - KBS C3-3 metaG (SPAdes) (version 2) | ecosystem: Host-associated > Plants > Roots > Rhizosphere > Soil ... | reverse complement strand
CACCATCGCGCGGATCTCCTTGCCCGTCGGATCCTCGCCCTTGTCGCGCAGGTAGCTGCCGATGGCGCCGGCCACGCTGGCCAACAGCACGTCGTTGATCGAGCCGCCCAGCGCGTGGCCGATCGCCTTGACTTCGGGCAAGGGCAGCGGCTCGCCCCAGGCGACGCGCTTGCCCGGCGTGGCCTTGCCCTTCAGGCTGGTGGGCGAGTCGTCGGGCATCAGTGCCATGGCGGCGACGTCCGAGACGACCTGCGCGCCGATGCGCGCCATCTCCATGCTGCCGGACAGCGGCGCCGTCGGATCGGCCATCATCTCGACGCCCTTGCCCAGCCCGGCGCCGTAGACGCCGATCGCCTTGACCGCCAGGTCGGCGGCCGGCTTGAGCAGGTAGTCGGCGATCCAGTCGTGCTCGCCGCCCTCTTCCGCCTCGCGCCGCTTGCGCGCCGGCGGCGACTTGCCGCCGTCGGTGATCGACAGCATCACCGAGATCAGCGCGATGCCGTCGGCGATGCAGTGGTGGATGCGGGCGACCAGCGCGGAGCGGCCGGTCTCGAAGTCCTCGAACAGGTGGAACTGCCACAGGGGCCGGCTCGGGTTCAGCGGCTGCGTGGTGAGGTCGCCGACGTAGCGCTTGAGCGCCTCGAGCGGCGCCTGGCCGCGCGCCACTTCGAGCTTTTCGGGCACCACGTGCGCGGCGATGTCGAAGTGGTCGTCGTCCACCCACTGCGCGCCCAGCGTGTCCTCGACCACCTTCTGGCGGAAGCGGTGGTACTGCAGCAGCGAGGTCTCGACCCGCTCGCGCAGGTCGGCCATGGACAACTGGGGCTCCACCAGCCAGACCCCGACGATCATCATCAGGTTGGCCTCGGTATCCATGCGCAGCCAGGCCGTGTCGACCCGCGACATGCGTTCCACGTTTTCGCTCAAGAATTCTCCCCTTGTTATTCGAAACTAGAGTGTCGTCTCGGCACTCTCTTTACCCGGCCTGCGAGATTGGTGTTTAACATCCGCCCCGTCAAGCCTGACTTTCACCCAAAGCGGAACAACAGCCATGAGCACCTTGAACGAGCAATTCGAACAGGCCGTCGCCGACAGCAAGAACCTGCCGGAGCGGCCGGACAACATGACCATGCTGAAGATCTACGCGCTGTACAAGCAGGCCAGCGTGGGCGACGTCGAGGGCAAGCGCCCGGGCTTCACCGACATGGTCGGCCGCGCGAAGTGGGATGCCTGGAACGAGCTCAAGGGCCAGCCGCAGGACGAGGCCAAGCAGGCCTACGTCGACCTGATCGAAGACCTGAAGTAAGCATCGTCCTGCGCACGGTCGCAGGATCACTTCTTCCTGGCCGCCTTGGCCGCCGGCTTTGCCGCGGCCTTGGCAGGTTTGGCCGCCCTGGCCGATTCCTTGGCCAGGGCCTCGTCCAGCTGCTTGCATACCTCGGCCTCGATCTGGCCGAGAAACGGCCTGAGCAGGAAGCCGAGCTTGGCCTCGACCTGGAAGTGGGTGGCCGCCACGGTCATCCGGCCGTCGACGCCCGAGCGCTTGAACTCCAGCACGTCCTCGTCGTCACCCTCGATGATCGTGCATTCCATGTCGAGCTTTTCCTCGACATGCTCGGCCCACTTGAGCGCCACCTTGCGCGCGCGGGCCAGGCCCAGGGTGTGATCTCGGTGCAGTTGCAGGTCAGCCATCGGCGTCGTGTCCTCCAGGAGTCGTGAATGAATCCGGCGCGGGGGTGCCGGGGTTCGTTGGCGACTTCTTCGGATTCTCAGCCAGAAACGACCGCGCCCGATGCCGGTGTTGCCGGCGCGACGACAGGCGCCTGCTGCGCCGGGGCGCGATAGGGCGCCATCGCCGCGTCGCGCTCGGGCTTGGCCAGGGCCGCCATGCGCCGCACTTCCGCATAGAAGCGATCGAAGTCGCCGCCCTTGGCCACGAACAGGCGCTCGAACGCGCCCACCTCGTCGTCGTAGGCGCCCTGCGTGCCCATCGTCGCGTTGTTGACCTTGGCGAACCAGTGGTCGTAACCCGCGTAGCCGTTCCACTTGCCGCGCTTGAGGGCCTCGTAGTCGGCCCGCATGCCCGCGTAAAGCTCCGCCTTGCGCACGCGCTTTTCGGCATCGGGCAGGTTGCTGCGGTACATCGCGTCGAGCTTGGCGCGCCAGGCGCGCACCAGCACGTGGAAGTCGTCGCTGCGCGATTCGGTCAGCGCCTGCTTGGCGCGCACCTCGGGCGTGGCGTTCTTTTCCAGCCAGCGCTGGACGCCGATGTGTTCGACGGCGGTGGCGAACGATTCGTTGAAGGTGGTGTCGCCCGCGGCGTACGCCACCTGGTGCGCCAGCTCGTGGAACATCAGGCGCGACAGGTCGCCTTCCGGCCATTGCACGAAGGTGGACAGCAGCGGGTCGCCGCCGATCCAGTTCATCCAGCCCAGCGTGGAATAGGCCGGCACCTCGTAGACGTCCACCTCGAGCCCTTCGGTCTTCAAGGGCGCGGCGGCGGCGTTGGCGCTGGCCAGGTCGTAGTAGCCGCGATAACCCACGCAGCCGACGACCGGAAAGCACCAGGTCACCAGGTGCAGGGACAGCTCGGGCGCCGCCACCACGTTCCACACCGCGGCGGAGCGCTTGAGATCGGCGTAGGAGCGGTAGCTGTCGTTGTCCGGCTCGTGCAGCTCGGTCACCGCGAACTCGCGCATGCGCTGCGTCAGCTCCAGGCGCTTGCGCAGCGCCTCGGGCGTGGCCGGATCGGCGATGGCGTCCTTGACCGGTCGCGCCGCGGCCAGCAGCCGGATGTGGCCCGAGGCCGACTGGCCGAGGTAGTCGATCGACGAGCAGCCCGAGGTCAGGCACAGCGTGCCGAGCGCGGCCGCCGCCACGCCGGCGACGCTCAACACGCTGGCCAGACCCCAGCGCGCCGCTCGCCGTTTCGGCCACCAGGCCATGTCAGTCCGCCGCGGCGCGCTCGACCTCGACCAGGCAGTCGTAGAACGAGGGCGCCCGGCCCATGTCGGTCAGCCGCTGGTGGGTCAGCTCGTTGACGTTGGTGCCGTCCAGGCCGTACTTGCGCCACCACACGCCCAGGCCGTGCACCACGCCGGGCCGCGCGCGCTCGCTCACGCGCGCGGCGCAGCGGTATTCCCCGCGATCGTTGAACACGCGCACCACGTCGCCGCTGGCGATGCCGCGGGCGGCGGCGTCGGACGCCTCGATCTCCAGCACCGGCTCCTGCTCGATCGCGCGCAGGCTCTTGACGTTGACGAAGGTCGAGTTGAGGAAGTTGCGCGCCGGCGGCGAGATCATCGCCAGCGGAAAGCGGCGCGCCAGCTCGGGTGCGCTGCGCACGCTCTCGTACGGCGGCACGAAGTCGGGCAGGCCGATGCCGGGCACGTCGCACTTGGCGCGCCCGTCCGCGGTCGGGAAGCCGCCCTCGGCGAACGGGGCCTCGGGCAGCGGCAGCTTGACCCAGCCGACCTGGCGCAGTTGCTCGAAGGGCACCGGGCCGACGATGGCCTGGCGCGCCAGCGTCTCGTCGCCGTCCTCGAAGCAGGCGTCCGTCAAGCCCATGCGCTGGGCCAGCGCCCGAAAGATCGCCGCGTTGGAGCGCGCCTGGCCGCGCGGGGTCAGCGCGGGCTCGTTGATCACCAGGTACGTGTGGCCGTAGCTGGCGTGCACGTCCCAGTGCTCCAGCTGCGTGGTGGCCGGCAGCACGTAATCCGCATGGTCGGCAGTGTCGGTGAGGAAGTGCTCGAGCACGACGGTGAACAGATCCTCGCGCCGGAAGCCCGCTGTCACCTGCTTCGATTGCGGCGCGACCGCCACCGGGTTGCTGTTGTAGACGATCAGGGCCTCGATCTTCGGGCCGAAGGCGCGTCCGTCGGGCAGCGTCTCGCCGCTCTCGCGCAGCAGGTCGTCGCCGATGGTGACCATGTTGACGATGCGCGGCGTGGGGCCGGCCAGCAGGTCCGGGCGGCCGAGGGCCGGGTTTTTGAAGGGCGCGAACCAGCCGCCCGACGACAGCAGCATGCCGCCGGCGCGATGGCGCCAGGCGCCGGTCAGGCACGGCAGCAGCGCGATGAGCCGGGTCGCGTTGCCGCCGCCGCGCACGCGCTGCATGCCGTAGTTGAGCCGGATGGCCGCCGGGCTGGTCAGGCCGTACAGCTGCGCGAACTCGCGGATCTGCGCCGCGGTCAGTCCGCACTCGACCGCCGCGCGTTCGGGCGGCCACTGGAGGGCGCGCTCCCGCAGGCCGGCCCAGCCGTCGACGTGGCGCTCGATGTAGTCGTGATCCAGCCAGTCGTTGGCGATCAGCTCGTGCATCACCGCCAGCGCCAGCGCGCCGTCGCTGCCGGGCGTCAGCGCCAGGTGGTGATGGCACTTCTCGGCTGTCTCGGTGCGCCGCGGGTCGATGCACACGAGCGTGGCGCCGGCGCGCTTGGCCGCCAGCGCGATCGGCCAGAAGTGCAGGTTGGACGTGATGGAGTTGCTGCCCCAGATGACGATCAACTTGCTCTCGGCGAAGTGCTCCAGGTGCATGCCCACCTTGGCGCCGTAGGTGGCGGCCAGGGCGTCGCCGCCGGCGTTCGAGCAGATCGTGCGGTCGAGCCGCGACGCGCCGAGCTTGTTGAAGAAACGCGCGGCCATGCCCTCGCCCTGCACCATGCCCATCGTGCCGGCGTAGCTGTACGGCACGATCGCCTCGGGCGCGCGCGACGCGATCTCGGTCAGGCGCGCCGCGATGTCGTCCAGTGCCTCGTCCCATGACACCTCGACGAAGCGGCCTTCGCCCTTGGGCCCGACGCGCTTGAGCGGCCGCAGCACCCGCTCGGGGTGCTCGGTGCGCTCGGCGTAGCGCGAGACCTTGGTGCACAGCGCGCCGTTGGTGGGCGGATGGTCGGGGTCGCCCTGCAGGCGGATCACCTTGTCGCCCTGCACCGTCACGCGCATCGCGCAGGTGTCAGGACAGTCGTGCGGGCAGGCGGCCTGGACGGTGCGCGGCGCGTCCAGGGAGGCAGTGTCGTCGAGCATGGCGGTCATCCTCAAATCATGTCACAACCCGTCTGCCGAGCAGGCGTGATGGGCACTCGCGAGGGGACTGTTTCGCGACATCCGGCAGGCTTAAGATGGCTCGACAGCCTCTTTGTGCCGAACGCCCATGAACGTCATCGAATCCCTGCTGGCCGACGCGGCCGCGATCACCGCCCTGCGACGGGAAATCCACTCTTACCCCGAGCTGTGCTACCAGGAACAGCGCACCAGCGACCTGGTGGCCGCCAAGCTCACCGAGTGGGGCATCCCGATCCGGCGCGGGCTGGGCAAGACCGGCGTGGTCGGCATCATCGAAGGCCGGCGCGGCAAGGCGGGCGGCGCGATCGGGCTGCGCGCCGACATGGACGCGCTGCCGATGGCCGAGTCCAACACCTTCGCCCACGCCAGCCGCAACGCGGGCCGCATGCACGCCTGCGGGCACGACGGCCACTGCGCAATGCTGCTGGCCGCGGCGCAGCACCTGGCCCGGCATCGCGACTTCGACGGCATCGTCTACCTGCTGTTCCAGCCGGCCGAGGAAGGCGGCGGCGGGGCGCGCGAGATGATCAAGGATGGGCTGTTCACGGAGTTCCCGATGGACGCCGTGTTCGGCATGCACAACTGGCCCGGCATCGCGGTCGGCCAGCTGGCGGTCTGCCCCGGGCCGTGCATGGCGTCGAGCAACGAGTTCTTCATCACGATCCGCGGCCGCGGATCGCACGCCGCGCTGCCGCACCTGGCCATCGACCCGGTGCCCATCGCCTGCCAGATGGTGCAGGCCTTCCAGACCATCATCACGCGCAACAAGAAGCCCACCGACACCGGCGTGATCTCGGTCACGACCATCCACACCGGGGAGGCCACCAACGTCGTGCCCGACTCGTGCGTGATCGAGGGCACGGTGCGCACCTTCACGCTGCCCGTCCTGGACATGATCGAGCAGCGCATGAAGGAGATCGCCAAACACACCGCCGCTGCCTTCGGGGCCACGGTCGATTTCCGCTTCCATCGCAACTACCCGCCCACCGTCAACCACGAGGCCGAGGCCGAGTTCGTCGCCGGCGTCATGCGCGACACCGTCGGCGCCGAGAACACGCTGGCCTTCGAGCCCTCGATGACGGCCGAGGACTTCAGCTACTTCCTGCTCGAGAAGCCGGGCGCGTATTTCGTCATCGGCAACGGCGACGGCCGGCATCGCCTGGCGTATAGCGATGCCGACGGCGGCGGCTCGGCCGAAACCCACAACCTCGGGCCGTGCACCCTGCACAACCCGCACTACGATTTCAACGACGACCTGATCCCGCTGGGCGGCACCCTGTGGATCCGGCTCGTCGACAAATGGTTTCATCGAGCCCCCACGCTCCTCCCGTCGCTGCCCCCCGAGGGGGAGCTCGGATAGGCTCGGCTGCGAGCCTCGCTTCCCGAGACCTTGGACGGGCCTGCGGCCGGCGAATTCACGGTCATTTGAAGGAGAGCACCATGAGCCAGCCAGAAGCCTTTGCCCACACGTACGCCGAGGCGCGCGCGAAGTTTCTTGCGGCTGCGGCCGGCACGCGCCTGGAGTCGCACCCCGAGCCGTTGCGCGGCTACGAGCTGGAAGCGCTGGCCATGGACGTGGCGCGCATCGGCGCCGACGATGCCGACGCGCTGCTGATCATCTCCAGCGGCTGCCACGGCATCGAAGGCTATTGCGGCTCCGGCGCCCAGGTCGCGCTGCTGCAGGACGAAGCGTTCCGCGACCACGCGCGCCACGCGGGTGTCGCGCTGCTGTTCGTCCACGCGCTCAACCCGTCGGGCTTCTCGTACGGACGCCGCGTCACGCACGAGGGCGTCGACCTCAATCGCAACTTCGTCGACTTCGCCCACCAGTTGCCCAGCAACCCGGGCTACGACTACCTTGCGCCCTTCCTGCTGCCCACGGAGTGGCCGCCGAGCGCCGACAACGAGCGCCAGCTGATGGGCTACGGCGCGGCGCACGGCCCGGCCGCGCTGCAGGCCGCGATCACGGGCGGCCAGTACCGCCATCCCGAAGGCCTGTTCTACGGCGGGCACGCGCCCACGTGGAGCCAATACACGCTGCGCATGGTGCTGCGCCAACACGCCGCGCGCTGCCGCCTGCTCGGCTGGATCGACCTGCACAGCGGGCTGGGCGAGAGCGGCGTGGGCGAACGCATCTTCTCGGCGCGCGAGGAAGACGGCGCCAAGCACCGCGCCAAGGCCTGGTGGGGCAACCGCATCACGTTCACCGAGGACGGCTCGTCGACCTCGTCCGACGTGCACGGCAGCCTGTGGCACGCGGTCTACGACGAGTGCCGGCAGGCCGACTACGCCGGCATCACGCTCGAGTTCGGCACCCTGCCGACGCAGGCGGTGCTGCAGGCGCTGCGCTACGACCACTGGGTGGCGCGCAGGCGCGATCCGCACGACGAGCACCTGGCGCCCGCGCGTGCCGCGATGCGCCAGGCCTTCTTCACCGACACGCCCGAGTGGAAGCAGGCGGTGCTCACGCAGACCCGGGCCGCCGCGCTCGAGGCCGTGGACGGGATGGCCGCCTGGCGCTGATGTCCTGAAATGTCCGCAAGCGGTCGCGCGGCGGTGCTGCGAGAATGGTGTCCTGGCGTCAAGATCCGGGCATCACTTCACAGGAGAACACCATGCACACCGCCCTGCTCATGATCGACGTCCAGGAATCCTTTCCGCAACGCCCGTACTGGTCTGAAAATGGCCGCGACGTGTTCCTCAAGCACGCCAACGCCCTGATCGACGGCGCCCAGGCGCGGGGCATCCCGATCGTGCGCGTGTTCCACACCGAGGGGCCGCAGACGCCGGACAATCCGTTTGCGCACGGCAGCCAGTTCGTCCGGCCGCTGGCCGGGCTGGCCCCGTTCGACGCCGCGCTGACCATCGAGAAGCACCGTCACAGCGCCCTGGTCGGCACGCCGCTGGCGACCTGGCTGATCGAGAACGGCATCCGCCGCCTGATCATCGCCGGCATCCGCACCGAGCAGTGCTGCGAGACCACCACGCGCCACGCAAGCGACGAGGGCTGGGAGGTCGACTTCGTCGGCGACGCCACGCTGACCTTCGACATGACCACGCCGTCGGGCAAGACCCTCAGCGCCGCCGAGATCCGCGAGCGCACCGAGACCGTGCTGGTCAACCGCTTCGCCACGCTGGCGACGGTGGACGAGGCGCTCGCGCGCGCCCGCTGAACGCCGAGCCGGCCGTGATCGAGATCCTGTTCCTGGTCCTGCCCGAGACGCTGCTGCTGGACCTCGCCGGCCCGGCCGAAGCGTTCCGGCTCGCCAACCAGCAGCTCGAGGCACGCGGCAAGCCCCCGGCGTTCAAGCTGCGCTACGTCAGCGCGCAGCCCGAGGTGTCGACGTCGATCGGCCTGCAACTGAGCCAGCTCGAGCCGCTGCCGGACGCGCTGTCGCCCGGTGCGTGGATCGTGCTGCTCGGCCGGCCGGGACTCAAGGACAGCCTGCCGACCCTGCAGCGCAACGGCTGGATGGGCGCGCGCCATTGGCTGGCCCAGGTGGTCGCACCGGCGCTTGCCCAGGCCACGCCCGCCGGCGTGCGCCCGCATCGGCTGCTGACCGTGTGCGTCGGCACGCTGCTGGCGGCCGATGCCGGCCTGCTCGGAAGACGCCAGGTCACGACGCATCACGAACACCTGGACACGCTCGCCGCGCTGGCGCCGCAAGCCCAGGTCTGCGCCAACCGCGTGTTCGTGGTCGACGGGCCGGTGTGGTCCAGCGCCGGCATCACGGCGGGCATCGATCTCGCGCTGCACTGCATCGGCGACGTCTGCGGCGATGCCGTGGCCGCAGCCGTCGCCGAGATCATGGTCGTGTTCCAGCGCCGCGGCGCCGACGACCCGCAGCGCTCGCCGCTGCTCGATGGCCGCAACCACCTGCATCCGGCGGTGCATCGGGTGCAGAACGCCGTCTGCGAGCACCCCGGCCGCGACTGGGACGTGCCGGCACTGGCCGCGGTGGCCCACGTGACGCCGCGCCATCTCGCGCGGCTGTTCAAGGATCACGCCGGCATCTCGCCGCGCGATTACGTCGAGCACGTGCGCAGCGGCCTGGCCGAGCAGGCGATCGCGCGCGGCCTGCCGACGTCCCAGGCGGTGGAGATCGCCGGTTTCGGCACGGACCGGCAGTTCCGGCGCGCTCGCGCGCGCTTGCGCGCCGAGGCGCGTGGCGCCTAGTGCGGCTTGCCCATGCGCCGCGACAAGTCGTCGACGAGGGTGATCAGCACGTTGAAGTCGGCCGGCTTGGTGACGTAGAAGTCGAAGCCGGCGTCGTCGGCACGGCGCCTGGCGTCCGGGCCCGCCACGGCGGTCAGCGCGACCAGCACCGGCGGCGTGTCGGACAGCGCGCGGCGCAGCGAGCGCGCCGCGCCATACCCGTCGAGGATGGGCATGTTGATGTCGAGGAACACGATGTCGGGCTCGAACGATTGCGCCGTCTCCACGGCCTGTTCACCGTCGTAGGACGTCCTCGTCTGGTGCCCGAGCGCGTCGAAAAGCAGCGCCAGGCTGTCGGCACTGTCGCGGAGATCGTCCACGACCAGGATCTTAGGCATGGGTGTCGTCCCTGGAGCGGCAGCCCTCCGTTCGTCCGGGCTCCCATCGGTGCAGGGGCCACCGCCTCCGGACGCGAGCGTTGCCGCGAACCCCTAGATTACTTGGTCCTGCACAAATGTGCAGCCTCGATGTGGACTCTGCCCGACAGTTCTTGCGCTCACCAGCCGAGCGACTGCGCCTCGGCCTGCGCCTGCGCGGCATCGACGAAGTGGATGGCCTGCCAGCCCGCCTCGCGCGCCGCCACGATGTTGGGCAGGTGGTCGTCGACGAACAGGAGGTCGGCGGGCGCGCGGCCGAAGACCGCGGCGGCGTGCGCATAGATCGCGGGATCGGGCTTGAGCAGCTGCACGCGCGACGAGAACACGCCCGATTCGAACAGCGCCATGACGTCGTGCGTGCGCTCGAAGTGGGCCGCGAACGGCTCGGGCATGTTCGACAGGAAGTGCAGCGGGCGGCCCTGCGCATGCAGGCGGCGCAGCCAGTCCACGGTGTCGGGCAGCGGCTCGAGCTCGCCCGGTGCCGCCTCGACGATCGCAGCGACCTCCGCTTCGCCGAGCCCGGTGCGCGCGGCGATGCGGCGCGCGAGCTCCGGCGGCTCGACGACGCCGCGGTCGAAGTCGCCCCACTCGCCGCCGTAGGCCTGGAAGATCTGCTGCACCCAGTGGCGCACGGAAGCGTCGTCGCCGGCGCGGTGCGGCAGCACCTGCGACACCAGCACCTCCGGGCGCCAGCGGAAGACGACGCGGCCGAAGTCGAAGACGAAGGCGCGGCCGGACCGTTGCGGCGTCGTCATTTCTGCAGCAGCCTCGTCAGCAGGCCGGCGGTCGAGCCGTCCAGCCCATCGGTCGCGCCGCTCTCGAAGCGCGGCAGCAACTCGTTGCACAAGGCCTTGCCCAGCTCGACGCCCCATTGGTCGAAGCTGTTGATGCCCCACAGCGCGCCGCTGCAGAACACGCGGTGCTCGTAGAGTGCGATCAGCGCGCCGAGCGTGCGCGGCGTCAGGGCCTCCAGAACCAGCGTCGTGCTCGGGCGATTGCCCGGAAACCCCCGATGCTCGGCCAGCACTTCGCGCGCGATCGTGCGCGAGGCCGTCGGCGGCGACTCCTGCGCCGCCTCCGACGCGGGCTTGCCCAGCATCAACGCCTGCGACTGCGCCAGGCAGTTGGCCAGCAGCTTGACGTGCAGGTCGGCATAGCGCCCGACATGCCCGCGCGCCGGCGTCTTGACCGCGATGAATTCCACCGGCACGACGTCGGTGCCCTGGTGCAGCATCTGGAAG
>Ga0207657_10007831_pt1 | contig 10903 bp, 13 predicted proteins | sample KBSC33metaG_FD_184316 | JGI IMG/M metagenome (GOLD analysis project Ga0207657, IMG submission 184316) | Corn rhizosphere microbial communities from Kellogg Biological Station, Michigan, USA - KBS C3-3 metaG (SPAdes) (version 2) | ecosystem: Host-associated > Plants > Roots > Rhizosphere > Soil ... | reverse complement strand
AGACCAGAGGCCAAAACGTTCTGGCCTTTCTTAATATGCGAAACATCTGCGGCAGAATCAAACACCAACACCGCGTCGTATCCTTGGTCAGTGCGTATCTGTAGAGCGGCCTTATACCGTCCGAGTCCGAACCTATTCAGAACAGTGCCTTGTATTCTGACATTCTTCCCAAGAGAGCCCTTCACGAGTTGATCCGCATCGAGCGATGCGTGATCCCTGTAGAGCTCGGTGAGCGCTTTTAGGTCAATGTCAGCGTACGTGGGCTGCTCTACTTCGGGGCACACGACTACCGGCGCTGGCGCGTCCGGTCGCTTGAGCGCCCAAATAATTGCCGTCGCAATCAGCGCCATTCTGACAACCGGCGAAGTGAGCGCGTCTACGATGAACACGCCGACAATGCCCTTCGATCTAAGCTTCGCCGCTGTAGACTCCAGCAGCCCCCAGTACGAAATGGCCTCAGCGAGGAACAGCCCGACCAAGGCGATAATACGGAATCTAGCTCTACCCATGGAGGCGCAACCGTACGTCCACCGCCGATGTACGTCAACGGGTTACGGCATCCACTTGGGCATGGCATCTTGCCTAAGTCAAACTTGACCACTACCCCCTTTGGCTAACCCTTTACAACTGAACCACTTCGGTTGTACACTCTCCCCTTTGCACAGGTGAGCATCATGTACGCCATCATTCAAGCGAGCGGCCGCCAAGTCCGCGTCACCAAAGGCGGCTTCGCCACCATCGACGGCACAGCCGGCGAACCCGGGGCCGAGCTCACACTCGAACAGGTGCTCCTCGTCGAAAAAGACGGCGGCGAAATCCTGGCCGGCGCCCCCTTCGTCGCCAACGCGCGCGTCATGGCGACCGTCGAAGGCGAGACCCGCGGCCCGAAAATTCGCGTCTTCAAGAAGAAGCGCCGCAAAGGCATGCGCCGGACCACCGGGCACCGCGCGTTCTACACGCGCGTCAAAATCACCGACATCTTGGTATAGGGCAGACCGGATTCGGGACTCGGGCTTTGGGATTCGGATTGGCTCATCCCAAAGCCCAAATCAGGAATCCCTTCAGGAACGCACCATGGCTCATAAAAAAGGACAAGGCAGCTCACGCAACGGCCGCGACTCGAACTCGCAGCGGCTCGGCGTCAAGGCGCACGACGGCAACGTCGTCTCCGGCGGCACGATCATCGTCCGGCAGCGCGGCCGACGCTTCCGCCCCGGCCTCAACGCAGGGCTCGGGAAAGACGACACGATCTTCGCCAAGATCGCCGGACGTGTGCGCTTCGAGAACCACGGCGCGCACGGGCGCGTCATCAGCGTCCAGCCGCTGGAATCGTGAACGGGTGAGTTGGTGAGCCAACCACCAACATATGTTTGTTGACGAAGTCGACATTCATGTCGAAGCGGGCGCCGGCGGACGCGGGTGCCTCGCATTCAGGCGCGAAAAGTTCGTTCCCCGCGGCGGACCCAGCGGCGGCGACGGCGGCCACGGCGGCTCGATCTACATCGTCGCGAGCCCGCACACCAACACCCTGATCAATTACCGGTTCCATCCCGAGTTCAGCGCCGAACGCGGCGAGCACGGCATGGGATCGAACTGCACCGGACACGCGGGCGGGGATCTCGATCTCGCCGTGCCGATCGGCACGCTCGTGTACGAGAAAACCGTCGACCCGGAACATCCATGGCGGCTGCTGGCCGACCTCACCAGCGAAGGGCAGCGCGTGCTGGTCGCCAAGGGCGGACGCGGCGGCATGGGGAACGCGCAGTTCGCCACCTCCACCAACCGCGCCCCCCGGCGCGTGCAGCCTGGCCTCCCGGGCGAGATCAAGGATCTGCGCCTCGAGATGAAACTGCTCGCCGACGTGGGGCTCGTCGGATTTCCCAACGCCGGCAAATCGACGCTGATCGCGCGCATCTCGGCGGCGCGGCCGAAAATCGCCGCGTATCCCTTCACCACCCTCACGCCGAATCTCGGCGTCGTCGGTCTGAGCGGCGATCGCAGCTTCGTCGTGGCGGACGTCCCCGGTCTGATTGAAGGCGCGCACCGCGGCCAGGGACTCGGCCATCAGTTCCTCCGGCATCTGGAGCGGACAAAGGTGCTGGTGCATCTCGTCGATGTCTCGAGCGAAACCGGACGCGATCCGTCTCACGATCTGGACGTCCTCCGCCGCGAGCTGCAGCTGTTTCAGCCGACGCTCGCCGCCAAGCCGCAAGTGGTGGTCGCGAACAAAATCGACGCGGTCGACGATCCGGCTCGCGTCGCCGCTCTCGAGCGGCGCGCCGCGGAGCTCGGCCTCCCCTTTTTCCGCGCCTCCGGCGCCAGCGGCGCCGGCATCCCCGAGCTGCTCGAGGCCATGTGGACGCAGCTGCGCGCGCAGCGCGAGGCGGATCGGATCGAGGCCGAGCGCGCGGCGCACGACCATACCGAGGACCTGCAGGCGCACGCCGTCAAGAAATGAACACGCCGCGCATCGGCATTCTCGGCGGCACGTTCGATCCCATTCATCGCGGCCACACGGACCTTGCGCACGCCGCTTCGCAGGCACTCGCGCTCACGCGCGTGATCGTGATTCCCGCGAACATTCCGCCGCACCGCCCGCAGCCGTTCGCCTCCAGCTATCACCGCTTCGCGATGGCCGCGCTGGCCGTCGCCGGACGTCCAGGCTGGCGTCTGTCCGATCTCGAGCTGCGCACCGAAGCTCCCTCGTACACGACGACGACGCTGCGGCAATTTCACGAGCGGGGATACGCGCCGTCGGAGCTCTTCTTCCTGATCGGCGCCGACGCATTCGCCGAGATCACGACGTGGAAAGATTCTCCGCAAATCCTCGGCGCGGCACATTTCGTCGTCGTCTCCCGGCCGGGCTGCAGCGTGGGCGAGCTGCCGCGGCGGCTGCCGCAACTGGCGCCCCGCATGATCCATCCGCCGCTCGACGTGCGTGCTGTCGTCGAGCCGTCGATCATTTTGCTCGACGCGCAAACGCCCGATGTGTCATCAACTGCGATCCGGCATCGACTCGCCGAGGGCCAGGCCATCACCGGGATGGTGGACGCAAGCGTGCAGCAACACATTGAGCAACACGGACTTTACGCGCCCGCGACTCCCGGGCGCCGCCGCAGCGACGAATTGTTCACCTCATCGGCAGGCAGGTTGCATGGCCAAAACTGAGAAGCGGCAGAAGCCGCAGCGTCTTCCGAAACAGATCGACGCGGCCGTTCACGCGGCCGACGACAAGCAGGCCAAGGAGCTCGTCGTCCTCGACTTGCGCAAAGCGGCGGGATTCACCGACTACTTCGTCATCTGCTCGGGGATCAACACGCGTCAGGTGCGCGCGATCGCGGACGCGGTGCTCGAATCGCTTTCGAGCGTGGGCGTCAAGCCGGCGCACATTGAAGGCTACGATCGCTCCGAGTGGATTCTGCTCGACTACTTCGATTTCATCGTGCACGTCTTCGCCCCGGAGACGCGGCTGTTCTACGGGCTCGAGCGGCTCTGGGGCACCGCCGAACGCATCGAGCTTTCCGCCAGCTGACGCGCCGATCGCGGGCACGCGTCTGGCGAGTCCAGAGGCGTGATGACCGACCCGCCCGCGCGATCGCGCACGCTCGCCGCCGCGCTCGGCACGCTGCAGTCGGCGCTGGACGGCGTCCTCAGCGTCGTGCTCGCGCCTGGCTGTGCCGCGTGCGGCGCGCTGCTCGAGCAGCCGACGCGCGGTCCGATCTGCGCCGATTGCTGGCGTTCCATCCTGCCTCTCACGCCTCCGCTCTGCCGGCGATGCGGCGATCCGCTGCCGGCGTGGCGGGCGAGCGACGCCCTCGCACAGGAGTGTCCGCGCTGCCGGCGCAAGCGGCCCGCCATCGATCGGGCGCGGGCGATCGGCGAGTACGACGGTGCGCTGCGCGCGATCATCCACGCGCTGAAATACGAGGGCCGGCGATCGCTCGCTCGGCCGCTCGGACGGCTGATGCAGCAGCGCTGCGCCGACATCCTCGCCGGCGCCGCGTGCGCGATTCCCGTCCCGCTGCACGCCTCGCGCCGGCGGCATCGCGGATTCAATCAGGCGGCGGATCTCGCGCGGCACGTCGGCTTGCCGGTCTGCGCGGCGCTCGTGAGGCGGCGGGCGACGGCCACGCAAACGGGCCTCGCGGCCGCGCAGCGGCACCGCAACGTGCGCGACGCGTTCGGGCCGACACGCGCCGGACGCGCGCTCCGCTCCGCGATCGTCGTGCTGATCGACGATGTGAGCACGACCGGCGCGACGCTCGACGCGTGCGCGCGGGTGTTGAAGGAGGCGGGCGTCGCGGAGGTGCGCGCGCTTACGGCAGCGAAAGCCGTGACGAGACCGCGCTGAACACGTCGGCGGCAATCACGTCCTTTGCGCGCTCGCCGTCGAGCACGATCCATCCGGCATCGGCGGCTTGGCGTCGATAGCTCTCGCGCACCCGTTCCTGCATCGCCAGATCGCGCTCGTAGCGATCGCGGTCGATCGCTTTGCGCTGAACGGCGGTGGTCGGTGCGATGTCGAGCATGATCGTCAGCGAGGCCGGCGGCAGAAACTTCTGCATCTCCGTGAGCCACACGGGATCGAGGCCCTGCGCATCTCCATATGCGATGCTGGACGCCATATAACGATCGCAGACGAGAATCAGTCCGCCGTCGAGCCAGCGCTGCAGATCCGGCTTCCGCTCGTATCGATTGGCGATGTACAGCAGCTGCATGACGTCGGCGCCGTACTCCCGCTCGCCTTGCAGCGCGCGCGCGAGCTCTTCGCCAATGGACGTCCCGTAGTCGGGAAACGAGACGAGCCTCGCCTTTCGGCCGTCCTGCTTCAACCGATCGCGCAGGAGCTCGGCTTGCGTCTGCTTGCCGCTTTGGTCGAGTCCCTCGAAAGCGATGATGTGTCCGGACATGTCGTCGATCATCTGCGATGTTCGGCGGGCACGAAGGCCCGCCCCTACACGTCGTCTCGTTCCAGCATCAACATGTCGTCGAGCGTCTGACGTCGCCGCGTCACGCGCCACGCGCCTTCGTCCACCAGCACTTCCGGCGGCAGCGGACGACGATTGTAGTTCGACGCCATCGCCGCGCCGTACGCCCCCGCATCGCGAATGGCGACGAGATCTCCAACCTCCAGCGGCGGCAGCGTCCGATCGCGGCCGACGATGTCGCTGCTCTCGCAGACGGGACCGACGACCTCGTACTCGCGCGCGGCGCCGCCGCGCGGTGTCACCGGCTCGATGCGATGGTACGCGCCGTACAACGCCGGCCGCATCAGCTCCGTCATCCCCGCATCGATCACCACGAATTCGCTGAGCGCGTTGCGCGGCTTGATGTCGATGACGCGCGCGACGAGTGCGCCGGCGGGGCCGGTGATGGCGCGCCCTGGCTCGATGACGATTGGCAGACCGGTCGAGCGCACTTCCGCGACCAGCCCGCCCGCGTACGCATCGGCCGAGGCGACATCGCGCTCGTCGTAGGCGATGCCGAGCCCGCCGCCAAGGTCCAGGTACTCGATCGCCACGCCGGCCGCGGCAAGATCGCGGCTCAGCGCCGCGGCGACGCCGGCCGCTCGCCGCAGCGGGTCCACCGACGTAATCTGCGAGCCGACGTGCACGTGGAGCGCCACGAGCTTGAGCGCGGAACGATTCGCGATTCCCGCGAGCAGCGCACGCGCCTCGTCGAGCGGCACGCCGAACTTGTTGACCTTGAGCCCCGTCGAGATGTGCGGATGACTCTTGGCGTCGATGTCGGGGTTGATGCGAATCGCGACGCGCGCCACGCGGTTCGCGCGCGCGGCGATCGCCTCGATGCGTGCCAGTTCCCCCGCCGACTCGACGTTGATCGCCTTGAGTCCGAGCGGCACCGCGGCCTCGAGCTCCGCCATCGTCTTGCCGACGCCGGTGAAGACGATCTCGCCTGGCGCAAAGCCCACCTTCTGCGCCAGGTCGATTTCCCAGATCGAATTGGCGTCGACGGCGCTGCCCTGCGCCCGCAGGAGGCACGCGATCGCCAGGGAGGAATTCGCTTTCAGCGCGTAGTGAAGCCGGTGCGGATATGCGCCGAACGCGGCGTCGATGGCGCGATAGCGCGCCCGTATGGTTGCCGCGCTATAAACATAAACGGGCGTGCCCACCGTCTCGACGACGGTTCGCAGCGGCACGCCGTCGCAGGTCAGCTCGTGGTTGCTGGTATAGAAGCCGTTCGAGAGGGACAATGTGGTACGGTATTCTACTCAATCCTTCATGCCCTCGGATGTGCCGAACGCGCCATCGTCCTCCGGCGACTCCATCGAAGCGCTGATTCAGCGCTGTCTGCGCGGCGATCAGCACGCCTGGGAGCTCATCGTCCGGCAGTACTGGCGCAAGGTGTTCAACGTCGCATACAAGTTCGTCGGGAAGCACGATGAGGCGGAAGATCTCACGCAGGACATCTTCCTGAAGATCTTCAAATCGCTCGACACGTTCGACCGGCGCGCCAATTTTCAGACGTGGTTGATCAGCATCAGCCGCAACCTGTGCATCGATCATTACCGCAGCGTGCGCAAGGAGCGCGAGACGATCGATCGCGACGTGGACGCCAACGAGCTGACGCCGGCGTCGCACGAGATCAGCCCCGTGCAGGCGCTCGAGCAGCGCGATCGGGTCGTGCTGCTGCGGCAGGCGTTGACCGCGCTGCCCGAGACACTGCGCACGGCGGTGCTGATGCGCGACATCCAGGAGCTGTCGTATCAGGAGATCGCCGACCGGCTGCGGCTGCCGGAGGGCACGGTGAAATCGCGCATCAACCGGGGGCGCACCGAGCTGGCGCGGCAGATCAAGAAGCTGCGCGGCGACGATTACAGTCCGACCGGCTCGGGGTCCAAGGGGTCCGATCCGGATCACGGCACACGCACGGGAGCTTATCGATGAACGTTAAAACGGAACAGTCCGGCGACATCTCGATCGTCCGCGTCGGCGAGGGACGCTTGATGTATCCCATCCTGTCGGACTTCGCGTCCGCCGTCACGGGGCTGATCGCATCGGGCAAGCACGAGATCATCATCGATCTGTCGCCGGTCACCTACGTGGACAGCGCGACGATCGGCTGTCTGATGGATTTGTACCGGCAGGTGCACAACGCCGGCGGCCATCTGAAGCTCTCCGGCGTGCAGAAGCGCGTAGAGACGATGCTCACGATGACCGGGGCGCAGAACTTCATCGAGATACACGCCGACGAGCCGAGCGCCGTCAAAAGCTTCGGGGCATAACCGATGCGCACCATCAAGACCACGACCGGCACCGAGATCGCGCTCGATGGCGATCTCCTCTCCGTCATGGAAGCGCTCTATCGCGAGGTCACGGCGAAACGCGAGCTGGAACGCTCCTTCGAGGACATGGTCAAGGAGATCCAGCACCTGATCGCGCAGATGAACGAGAGCGAGCGTCGCACGTACCTCGCCGAGAGTCTGTTCCTCAACACGGTCAAATACGAGAACGACAAGCTCGAGGCCTACATGAAGAAGCTCACCAGCAAATAGAAGGTGCGCCTCCATCCATGTCCCTCAATTTCCTCTCGACCCGCTTTCAGTGCACGTGGCCCTGGAGCACGCTCGTCATGCTCTGCGACGGGCGGATCGTCTGCGGCTGCGCGGATCCGTACGGGCGGCGCGTGCTCGGCGATGCGCGGACGGCATCGGTGCGCGAGGTCTGGTCCGGCGGGACGATCACCGCGCTGCGCGGCGATCTGAATCGCGGCGGCTCGCGCTTCTGCGGCGATTGTCCGCTGAAGCTGCCGCTGAAGAGCGGCGATCACCCTGCGGAACGATCGGTCGACGCGGGCGCGCTGCCGTCGCGCATGTACATCGAGTGCACGGCGGCGTGCAACATCTCCTGCACCGAGGCGTGCTGCGCGCCAGAAACCGGTATCACGCGCACGCGGCAGAGCGGGATGCTCGATTTCGATCTCTTCACGCGCGTGATGGACGAGGCGGGGCCGTCGCTCGTGCGCGTCGACTTCTTCAATTACGGCGAAGCGTTCCTGCACAAGCGCGCCGTGGAGATGTGCGAATACATCAAGGCGAAGTTCCCGCACATCTATCTCTACACGAGCACCAACGGTCTCGCGCTGAACGAGGCGCAGGCGCGGCGGCTCGTGCACTCGGGCATCGACGAGGTCACGTTCTCGATCGACGGAGCGACGCCCGAGTCGTACGTGAAGTACCGGCAGCGCGGGCGCTTCGACGTCGCGCTCGCGAACCTCCGCGCGATGGCGGACGAAAAACGCCGGAGCGGACGCGATCTCCCGTTCCTCAACTGGCGCTACATCCTGTTCGTCTGGAACGACAGCGACGCGGAGATGACCACGGCGCGCCGGCTGGCGGCTGAGATCGGCGTCGATCGCCTCTGCTGGGAGATCACCGATCATCCCGAGCAGGCGTACTCGCGCCGCTTCGCGCCGGGATCGGACGCGCTCGCCGCGATCCGCCACGAAATCTGGGACGACAACAATCTCGGCAACGCGATTCCCGGCGCGACGCCGAACGCGCACATCGATGTCCGGATGCCGCTGCTGCGCGTCCCCGGCTCACCGCTGGTCGCCCGCGCCGGCCAGCCGATCCAGGTGCGCACGCGCGTCAGAAATCTCTCCACCCGTCCGTTTCCAGCGCAAGCCACGTACGGCCGCCGTCTCGTTCGACTGGGTGCGCAGTTGTGCGACGAGAAGGGCGCGCTGATCGACCGCGACTTCGCGCGCGCCTGGCTGCCGCAGACACTCGGCCCCGGCGGCCGCGCGGATGTGGCCATCGAGATCCCCGCCCCACCCGAGGCAGGTCGCTATTCGCTGAAGTTCGATCTGGTGAGCGAAGGCATCGACTGGTTCGAGCGGTGCGGATCGCGCACCACCAGTACGCCGTTCATCGTCCGCTGACGACGATTCGACGCCGCGGCGACGGCGGATCGACCGACGATTGAGTCTGAAGAGCGGCGACTGACGACTGGCGTCAGCTGGCGAGCCGCGGCGCGGCCTTCGGCACGCCCACGCCGTCCGCTGGCAGCGCGACGCCGTCGAGCGGCGCTTCGACCAACCGCCACGCCTGCGTCTCTTCGATGATTTTCGCCGCGAACTCGGTGTGGAGCGCGTGGCCCGCGCGGTGCGCGACGAGGTGGCCGATCACCGGATAGCCGACGAGCGCGAGGTCGCCCACCGCGTCGAGGATTTTGTGCCGGACGAATTCGTCCTCGAACCGCAGCGCGTTGTTCAGCACGCCGGTTTCGCCGAGCACGATGGCGTTCTCGAGCGATCCGCCGAGGGCGAGGCCGTTCTGGCGGAGCATCTCGACGTCCTTCAGGAACGTGAACGTGCGCGCCGGCGCGACTTCTTCGACGAACGATTCTTCGGTGATCCGCAGCGTGCGCGACTGGTGGCGCAGCAGCGGATGATCGTAGCTGATGCTGTAGGTGACTTTGAAATGATCCGACGGATAGAGCGCAATGCGCTTGTCGCCGCGCGAGATCGCAATCGGACGGACGATCTTCAGATACTTGCGCCGGGCCTGCAGTCGTTTGAGGCCCGCCTCGTTGATGAGATAGATGAACGGCGCCGCGCTGCCGTCCATGATCGGCACTTCAGGCGAGTTCAGCTCGACGATCACGTTGTCGACGCCCATGCTCACCAGCGCCGCCAGCAGGTGCTCGACCGTCTCGACCGAGACCTCGTTGCGCGCCAGCCCCGTGGCGAGCTGAATGCCCGCCAGATTCTGGACGGTCGCCGGCACTTCGTGGTCGCCCAAATCGGTCCGCCTGAAGCGGATGCCGAAATCGGCGGACGCCGGCTTCAGCGTGAGGTTCACCTTGTTGCCGGAGTGGAGCCCGATTCCGACGCAGGAAATTTGGCGGCGTAGCGTGCGCTGTGCGTCCATTAGCCTCTCAAACGAGCAGGGACGTGCGCAGATAAGCTCAGCAAAGAAGATGCCCGTCTGACGCCCACCCGTCGAGCTGGGCTAACGTTTTGATTTGGTAGTGACTTAGACGCGATAGTCACATTGACAATGCGTACAGGGAAGCGCGTCTCTGTGGCGGACGTACCACAGCCAGTCGCGCTAAGTTGTGGCCATACTACCACAAGTGGCTCACATCGCGGCTGAGCGCATCGGACGGCCCCGATCCTGACCGAGCAAATCCGCCAGGAAGCGCCCAGTTGCAGATTGGTCATTCTGTGCAACATCTTCGGGCGTTCCGGCCGCGACGATCCGCCCGCCGCCCACGCCGCCTTCCGGACCGAGATCAATAACGTAATCGGCTGACTTGATTACGTCCAAATTGTGCTCGATGACGACAATCGTATTCCCCTGATCGACCAGCTTGTTGAGCACGTCGAGCAGCTTCCGCGTGTCTTCAAAGTGCAGGCCCGTCGTCGGCTCGTCGAGGATGTAGAGGGTGCGGCCGGTGCCGCGTTTGGACAGCTCCTTCGCCAGCTTCACGCGCTGCGCCTCGCCGCCGGACAACGTGGTCGCCGACTGGCCGAGATGAATGTAGCCGAGGCCGACGTCTTCGAGCGTCCGCAGCTTGTTGGCGATCTGCGGGAAATTCTCGAGCAGCGGCAGCGCCTGATCGACCGTGAGCTCGAGGATGTCGGCGATCGACTTGCCGCGATATTTGATCTCGAGCGTCTCGCGGTTGTAGCGACGCCCCTTGCACTGTTCGCACGTGACATACACGTCGGGTAAAAAGTGCATCTCGATCGCGATCACGCCGTCGCCCTGGCACGCCTCGCAGCGCCCGCCCTTGACGTTGAACGAAAACCGACCGGCCCTGAATCCGCGCGCCTTCGCGTCTGGCATCATCGCGAACAGGTCGCGGATGAAGGTGAAGAGGCCCGTGTAGGTGGCGGGGTTCGATCGCGGCGTGCGTCCGATCGGCGACTGATC
>Ga0207657_10007830_pt1 | contig 10903 bp, 11 predicted proteins | sample KBSC33metaG_FD_184316 | JGI IMG/M metagenome (GOLD analysis project Ga0207657, IMG submission 184316) | Corn rhizosphere microbial communities from Kellogg Biological Station, Michigan, USA - KBS C3-3 metaG (SPAdes) (version 2) | ecosystem: Host-associated > Plants > Roots > Rhizosphere > Soil ... | reverse complement strand
GATCCGAAATCCTACGAAGCTTATGACAACCTGGCAAGCGCCAAATTAGCATCGAACGATGTTGAAGGTGCAATGAAAGACATTGCCAAAGCGATCGACCTGAAAGAAGATGATGCCGATGCTTATTTCATTCGCGCCAAAGCCAGGATGATGTCCAAAAACTACGTGGGTGCTGTTGACGATTACAACTCTGTGTTGTACATCAGTCTTGAAAATACCAAAGTATACGCGCACCGCGCTTATGCCGAAAGCTTTATTCCCGATGAAAAGGACCGCATGAATGCCGACTTTGCCTACGCCCTAAAAGTGGAACCGAAGAACCCCGAAACATATTACCTGCGCGGCTCGGCCAAACTCCACCTGAACGATAAGGTCGGTGCCTGCACCGATCTCAACAAAGCCGCTGAATTAGGCTCAAAAGCGTCGCAGGAGGATTTGAAGAAGTATTGCCATTGACCCCACCCCCAAATAATATGAGTTTTTTAGGCCGAATTTGGAGAGTGTTTCAACCTGCCCGAGAAAGTGATGATAAGGTTATAGCAACTCCCAAAAGCGCGTCAATTATAAAAACCACTTCGAATTATTGGATATATAGTGAATCAAAATCAACGGTTGGAGGTTGGATCGCGTCGCCGCCTTTCATAAAAATGGCGATAGACGTAGCGCCGGAAAAATTGATCAATAATTTATTTATTGCCTTGGAAAAAAGCGGGGGAGTTGTTCCGCACCCTAAAGATTGGAAAGCTTTTCAAAAAGAGCTTCATAAAAATTTGGAAATAAAGACTGCGAAAGCATTTTATATGGGTGCAAAGAGCTGCTGGGTTTCGGAGAAGGATAATATGCTTATTTTGACACCAATGGAACGGATTGGCAATGTCGGGAGTTTTATCGAGTCGCCCGAGTTAGACGTTAACGTATCGCGGTCCGAAAGCGCAGAAAAAATATTTGAGGCTATACAAGACGCGTTTGAAAGAAGTAAATAAACATTTAATGGCTTACTCCCCAAACATCCCCCCAATAACCGTTTCCCTATAGTCAAACACCGCTTTCAACTTTTTCTTAACGATCAAACTATTCGCTATCCGGCCGATGAAGCCGTAACCGATAGCATAGTTAACGATATCCGTCATCATTACGCCGCCTACCACTTCTTTAAAATGGTGCTGGTGGTGCCATAAGGCATAGGGGCCGAAACGCTGCTCGTCGACAAAATATTCTTTCTCTTTTACCTGGGTTATCTCGGTCATCCAGTTCATTTTGATTCCCAAAAGCGGTGATACTTTGTAGGTAATGATCATGCCGGGATAAACCTTCGTGCCTTCATTAAAATCAGAGGTTACGATAAAGTTCATCTCTTTCGGCGTGATCTTCGACAAATTGAGTGGCGAGGTAAAAAAGTCCCATGCTTTATCCAAAGTGGTTGCCAGGAAAGTCTCGCGGCGGAGGGTATATGTTTTCACGTTAGCATTTACGGGATTAATCGCGTTACGGTTTTATTACGACTTTTTTAAAGGCAATTCCATACGCATTTCCAAAAGCAAGGGCATAAAACCCACCTTTTCATAGGCCCGTATAGCGCTGGGGTTATTATGGTACACTTCCAGCCTGAATTCGGTAACATTTTTTGACAGCACCCATCGCTGCAGTGTATCCATGATCATCTGGTTAACGCCTTTGCCGCGATGGCCGGGCTTTACATACATAAAACCCATATGGGCATGCTTTTGATGTTTTAAATAAGATTTTGAATCTATAATATGCGCATAACCGCTGCCGATCAGTTCGCCGTCCTGTTCGGCAACGACAACTTCTGCATCCGGCGATTCGACCAGCGCCGCCAGGTCGTAATAGTGAGCATCGCCATCTTTTATCGTCACATCTATCGTGCGCTCAAATTCCATGATGCCTTTTTCAAATTCAAGCAGGGTATCGAGGTCGTTCAAACTTGCTGTTCGGATAGTAACCGGGTTCATCAGAATAAATTTGCAGCTAAGATAGCCAACGCCTATGAAAGCAGGTTGGTTGGGCGGGGCAGGTATTGCAACAGGAGTGTAAGTTTTCAATTGCAGCATTTATCTGCAACGGTAAAAAGTCTTTGGTCATAAGTCTGAAGTCACTGTCCCGGTGACTCAGGACTCAGAACTTACGACTTTCGACTTTAACTACTGCACTATTTTATTAGCGCAATACGAGCTGGCAAAGGCCTCAGGCTTCGCTTTGAAAACAAACCCCATACTCAAAATGTAGCCCATAGCCTCGTGCAAAGCCTGGTTCGATTTGAACATAGGATTGGTGTTGATGTCGGCGTGTACTTCCAGGTCGACATCATACAGGTCGAGCAGGTCGCACAGTTTGTAGGCGATATCGATAGATTTTTGCACTTCGGACAGCATACGTTCCTTGATACTCATCTTTTGCCCGGTACGTTCCTGGTGGATGTACATGAAGCCGCCGCGTTTCTCGCGAAGGAAGACAATAACCGTAGCAAAATCAGTCACATTGCCCTTTACCTGCGAGTCGGTGCCGATACAAACTTTCAGTTTGTTACCCAGTAATGTTTCCCTTTCGATGGCTTTTTCGACTTCGTCGATGATGGGCGATTGGATGATCTCGCCGCTAAATTTTCTCCAGGCCATATAAATTAATTTATTTAATTTTTCTGACCTGTTTTTCAGGTCTATAAAAATAAGCGATAAGCTTGCATATAAACGTTAAGCTGTAATGATTTATTTGTTAACACTTTCGCTATTATTAACAGCGTATTATTCAAATATACAATATATTAGCGTTGGAATAATCGCATTCCGTGAACCGATCTCAAAAATTAACGAAAATCAAGATATCATGAAATTTACCAAATGGGCTTTGCTTGCCGTGTGTGTAACGGCAGTAACAGCCTGCAAACAAAAAACAGGCGAGGAAACGAAACGCACCTCGTTCCTGGACAAAGCAGGTATGGATACCGCTGCGAAACCCGGCGACAACTTTTTTGAATACGCCAATGGCGGTTGGATCAAAAAGAACCCGATCCCCAATGAACAATCATCCTGGGGTATTGGTAATCTTGTTTTTGAAGAAAATCTAAGGCGTACAAGAGAAATAAGTGAAGAGGCGGCAAAGTCGGGAGCAGCAAAAGGAAGTAATGAACAAAAGGTGGGTGATTTCTGGGCGAGTGCAATGGATTCTGCCGGAATAGAACAAAAAGGATTTTCACCACTGCAGGGCGACATGCAACGCATTGCTGCAATTGCGTCTTTAAACGATGTGCTGCATGAAGTAACAACAGAATATAACATGGGTGTTGGGGCAATGTTTTCTTTTTATGCAAACCAGGATGATAAGAACAGTGAACAGATCGTTGCACATTTTGACCAGGGTGGTTTAGGTCTTCCAAACAAAGATTATTACACGAAAAAAGACTCAGCAACAGTTAACATTCGTAATGCTTATGTGAAATACATAGCAAAAATATTTACACTTGCAGGAGATGATTCTTTGAATGCTCAAAAGGAAGCCACGTCTGTGATGAAGATAGAAAATGCAATGGCAGATGCATCAAAAACGCCTGTTGAGCTGAGAGATCCTGAGGCGAATTATCATAAGCTGACAGTTGCGGAGATCTCATCAAAAGCACCGGATCTTAACTGGACGGTATTGCTCGATTCATTGGGTGTAAAGCAGGATACAGTGTTTGTTGGGCAGCCCGCGTTTTATGCTGCACTGAGTGGTTTATTAAAATCAGTTCCTGTTGGCGATTGGAAAAATTATTTGCGTTTTCATTTTATAGACAGTTATGCACCTTATCTCAGCAGTGCTTTTGTAAATGCACATTTTGAGATGAACAAATTGCTCTCCGGTCAGCGTGAATTACAACCAAGATGGAAACGCATGACAGCGCTCACCGATGCGCAGCTTGGTGATGCTTTGGGGCAATTGTATGTGAAGAGATATTTTCCTCCCGAAGCAAAGCAAAGAATATTGGACCTTGTAAATAACCTCCAGGAAACATATAAAGAACGCATAGAGAGTTTAACATGGATGAGTGACTCAACAAAACAAAAAGCAATTACCAAGCTGAATACAATTGCAAAGAAGATTGGTTATCCTGACAAATGGAAAGATTATTCTTCTGTTGATATTACGAAAGATAATTTGATACAGAATCTGAAGAATACCGGTCATTTTATTTATCAGTACAACATACATAAAATTGGCAAGCCTGTTGATCGTTCTGAATGGTTCATGACGCCGTCAACGATCGATGCGTATTATAATCCTTACACAAATGATATCAATTTTCCTGCAGGCATTTTACAGCCGCCTTTCTTTTATGCAAATGGCGATGATGCTTTGAATTATGGCGCCATAGGAATTGTTATCGGTCACGAAATGACACATGGTTTTGATGACCAGGGAAGACAATATGATGCACAGGGTAATTTGAAGAACTGGTGGTTGCCACAGGATTCCGCTAACTTCAGGAAGAAGGCTGATCTTGTAGTTAGACAATACAACAATTCACTTGTGATAGATACTTTTCATATTAATGGTGAATTAACACAAGGCGAAAATATTGCAGACATCGGCGGAATGGCAATTGCATACCAGGCTTTCAAGAAAACAAAAGAAGGACAATCAAATGAAAAGATAGACGGGCTTACACCTGATCAAAGATTTTTTATTGCTTATGCTGAATTGTGGCGAAGCAAAACAAGACCGGAAAGATTAAGAACACAGATTATGACGAATCCGCATTCAACGCCGCAATACAGAACGAATAATCCCATGGCTGATCTGCCCGCATTTTATACTGCCTTCAATGTAAAGCCGGGAGATAAAATGTATATGCCTGATAGTTTGCGTGCGGAAGTTTGGTAAAAATATTTTGGATGAAAAGCAGAACTCCTGTCGTATATGACGGGAGTTTTTTCATGTATATAAAAGAATCAAATAAAAAATTTTTATTGAGTTGTAACTTGTCGTGATAAAATCTTCTGCATGAGAAAGAGTCTTATTTTATTACTTACAAGTTTTCTTTTCATCACTGTTATCGCTGCACAAAAAATTATTGCTGTTAAATGTGGACGATTGCTCGATGTTCGTACAGGACAAGTGAACAATGATCAAACGATCATAATAAAAGACAACATCATTGAAAGTATAACACCGCCCGGTGCCATGGCAAAAATAAAAGCAGATACATTGATCGATCTCTCTGATTATTTTGTTTTACCCGGCATGATCGATTGCCATACACATGTGTTGCTGCAAGCTGATGTTACCCTTGAAGATTATAACGTGCAGATTTTAAAACAATCTGTTGCTTACAGAACTATTCGCGCAGTAAGAAGCTGCGACATTGCACTGATGAATGGCTTTACAACTATCCGTGATCTTGGAACGGAAGGCGCAGGCTTTGCGGATGTTGATCTGAAAAAGGCTATTAACAATAACATTATTCCCGGTCCGCGAATGTTTGTGTCAACACTCGCAATTAATACAACAGGACATTATCCCATCAGGGAATCTGATTATTCATGGGAACTTCATTTTCCAAAAGGTTTACAGGAAATAACAGGTGCTGATGAAGGTCGCCGTGCAGTGCGTGAACAAATTGCTTATGGTGCTGACTGGATAAAGATCTACGCCGACAGAGGTTATTATAAAACGGAAGATGGAACATATCGAAGTCTTCCAAACTTTACCACGGAAGAGATCAATGCGATCGGTGATGAAGCTGCGCGTTCACATCGAAAAATGGCAGCCCATGCAATGACAAGAGATGGAATAATCGCTGCGATCAATGCAGGTGCTTCAAGCATTGAACATGGTTTTGGAATGGATGATGAATGTATTCAACTCATGGTGAAGAAAAACGTTTACTGGGTCCCTACAATTTTTATAAATGATTATGTTGCTGAAGGAAGATCAAGAGACGGAAGCAATATCAATAAATATTTTTCCGAGAGTGAACCGGGATTATTCAGCAAAGCAATAAAAGCAGGTGTTAAGATAGCTTACGGAACAGATATTGGCGGCTACGATTGGGATCAACCGGAAGCAAAAGATTTTGACTACATGGTGCGATTTGGATTATCTCCCTTACAGGCGATACAGACTGCAACGATCAATGCGGCTGACCTGTTATCACAAACCGGTAAAATAGGAGAAATAAAAGCAGGAGCTTTTGCAGATGTCATCGCACTAAAAGGCGATCCTACAAAAGACGTGAAATTGCTGCAACAAATTCAATGGGTGATGAAAGATGGAAAAGTTTGGAAGAGCAGTAAGTAAAATATTTTTGACAAAGAGTAATCTTGATAGAAATGAAACTAAATAAAGTATAAAGAAGTTAAGAATTTATACGATCTCAACTCCCTTCAATTCATTCACCTTATATAAAAATTCTTCCTGCCTGTTAACAGGAACGCCGACTTTCATGTTGCAAAACAATTGTGCTTCTTGTTCAATAACTGTGCAATTATATTTTTTTATAAGCATCATCACTTCATTCATTTGAGTGTAGTCAAAATGCAATACATAATTTATTTTCACAGCTTTTCGAACAACGGGAGTTAGTTGCAAAGTCATTGTAGTTGCGGTTTTATATGCGTTGATCAATCCCGACACTCCAAGCAATGTTCCGCCAAAATATCGAACAACAACCACGAGCACATTTGTCAGTTCTTTACTATCGATTTGTCCTAGTATAGGTTTGCCCGCTGTTCCTGAAGGTTCGCCGTCATCACTTGAGCGAAAATTATTTGCATCCAATCCAACGCGATAAGCAAAGCAATGATGCACTGCTTTCGGATGCTCTTTCTTTAATTGCTGCAAATAATTTTTAAATTCTTCTGTTGATTGAATCGGGTATGCGTAAGCAAGAAAACGACTACCCCTGTCTTTAAATTCAGCAAATGCAGGTTGACTTATCGTATAATAAAACTCTTTAACACTCATTAAAAGGAATAGGATTTATTGTAGTAGTAATCAATTCGATCACTAAAAATATTTTCACTTGAAACAAATGTACAATTTGATAATTGAGGTGAGGGCAATCCGTTTTCCACATGCAGTGTTTCATTTGTAATAATTCTTGCTTCATCCCACATTCCTTCATCAATAAACGATTGTAATAATCTTGCGCCACCTTCCACAATAATACTTTGAATGTTGTTTTGATAACATGCATTCAATATTTGATGAACGATGCTCACATCTTCTGTCACCTGGTAGTATTTTATTTTTTCTTCTTCTTTATGATGTAATGTGTTGAAGACAACTGTTGGTTGTTGTGCATCAAAAATTTTGAGTGATGAAGGTAAACGTAAATGCAAATCAACTATTAATCGTATCGGGCTCTTTCCATTCCATAAACGATTTGTCAACTCAGGATTATCGAGGAAAGCTGTATTTGTTCCAACAAGAATTCCCATTTCCTCGCTGCGCCATTTATGCACAAGCCTGTTGGTGAATTCATTTGTAATAAATAATCTTTCATTACTTGTATTCCCTATTTTTCCATTAGTTGTTTGCGCCCATTTTAAAATGATGTATGGTCGATGCTGCGTATGAAACGTAAGAAATCTTTTATTCAACTCCTTGCATTCACGCTCTAAAATATCAACTGTAACATCAACACCTGCACTTCTTAATTTTTCAATTCCCTTTCCCGCAACTTCTTTAAAAGGATCCCGACAACCAACAACTACTTTTGGAATTTTTTCTTTGATGATAAGATTTGTACAAGGTGGCGTTTTTCCGTAATGCGAGCAAGGTTCCAATGAAACGTATAACGCAGATGATGAAATAAATTTTCTGTCTTCATCACTTACGCTGTTTACACAGTTTACTTCTGCATGGGCTTTGCCATATTCTTTGTGATATCCCTCACCAATGATCCTGTCTTCATATACAAGTACTGCTCCCACCATTGGATTCGGCGCAACATTCCCTGAACCTGATCTTGCAAGCTCCAAACAGCGATGCATGTATTTTTCTTCAACAGTCATTGATGTAATTATAATGGCTGCGAATTTACAATGACTTAATGACTAACTAACTTAATAACTAATATTGCAGCATGACCATTCAACAGTCATATAAACAATTATTGTTTCAGTTGTATGAAATGTATGGTGATCGTGAAGCGGCGAATATTGCAGACATTGTAATTGAAAATATTACTGGTTTTAAAAAAGTAGATCGCCTCATCAACAAACAATTCCCTTTGAATGAAGAGCAACTTCAACTGCTGAATGATTATACAAATGAGTTGTTGAAACACAAACCTGTTCAGTATGTTTTGAATGAAGTGTGGTTTGCCGGAATGAAATTATATGTTGATGAAAATGTTTTAATACCAAGACCGGAGACGGAAGAGCTTGTTGAATGGATAGTGAAGACAGTCGCAAGTCGTAAGTCGCAAGTCGCAAGTATTTTGGATATTGGTACGGGCAGCGGTTGTATTCCTGTTGCTTTGAAAAAGAAATTACTTTCTGTTGAAGTGCATGCGCTTGATATTTCTGAAGAAGCATTGAATGTTGCAAAACGGAATGCAGCAATACAGCAAACGGAAATTAATTTTCATCTGCTGAATATTCTTGATAAAAACTTGTGGAGACAATTGCCAAAATTTGATATCATCGTCAGCAATCCTCCCTATGTAACGCAAGGTGAAGCATCTTCAATGCAAAAAAATGTTTTACAGTATGAACCTCATCTTGCATTATTTGTTGATGATGAAGATGCGATGAAATTTTATAAAGCAATTGCGGAATTTGGATTGTATCATTTAAATAATAACGGACAAATATTTTTTGAGATCAATGAAATGATGGGCAAACAAATTTGCGACTTACTGAATCAATATCGTTATTTAAATATTGAATTAAAAAAGGATCTGCAGAATAAAGACAGAATGATAAAAGCAACTTTATCCTGAAAATCTCAAGTGAAAAATAATTTGAGATTCTTTACTACCGGTGTTGTGTTGAATCTGGATTTTGGATATGATTGGTAGTTGATGTATCCGTTGTTGAATTTCGAAAATTCGAATCACTGTTTGTTGATGATTTTGGTGAATTACAACTCAGCACTATTGCTGTAATGGCGGCTATGATTATAAGTTTCATGGCTATATGTTTTATTATTATTACTTCAATTTTCCTGCCATTAAAAAAAGAGAAACCATAAAATGTTGATTGCAATTTTTTGAGAAAAAAAATGCGCACTCGTAAAAGAATTCTTTGTTGAATAAAGTTCAGAACGTAAAAGTGAGTGACACAACAGGCGATGAGAAGAGAATGAAAAGCTTGTAAAATAAAAATGTCCGGCAACTTATTTCACAATCGCGACAACCTTTGCCCCGGCTCGCTTTGCGCTTTGCATTACCCTGAAAACTTCGCCGTAGTAGGAAGATGTATCTGCGTTTACAACAACGGAGGGAGTATCAATAAATGCTTTGTGTTTCATTACTTCGGCACGAAGAATAGTGTCGATCATATTCATATCAATCTGCTTTTGACCAAGATAAACTTTCTGATCTTTATCAATCGAGATAACAATGTTCTGCTTCGCTTTTGTATCTTTTTTGCCGGCAGGATTATTCACTTTCACAATGTTCGGGTTGGCAAGCGTTGACACGATAAGAAAAAAGAATAACAAAATAAACAGGATGTCGTTCAGTGAACCTGCATGCAATTCAGAATGAGCGTGTAATCTTCTTTTAAATTTCATCGTGTGGGCTCTTGTAAAATATCAATGAACTCTGCGCTTGCAGCTTCCATTTTGTTTACAGTTTTATTTATCTGCGTGTTTAAAAAATTATATGCAATATAAGCAAGCAAACCAATGATTAAACCGCTTGCGCTCGTCACCATTTTCGTATAAATGCCACCTGCGATGGATGCCGGTGTAAAATCGCCTGATGAATTGATCGAATAAAATAATTGCAGCATACCGAAGATCGTTCCAAGAAAACCGATCATCGGGGCAATGCCATACGAAAGTGATAATATGGAAAGATTGCGTTCCATTTTGTATATTTCAAGACTGCCAACATTCTCCATGCTTTTTTCAATCGCATCAATTGGTTTACCAATGCGCTGAATGCCTTTATCAATTATTCGTGCAACGGGATTATCCGTGTTCTTCGCCAAACTTCTTGCAGCGCTCAAATTGCCGGTCATAATGTTGTCGCGAATAATGCTCATGAAATTATTGTCAATACGCGAAGCCTTGCGAATCGCAATCAACCGTTCAAAAAAAACAAAGACAGTGGCTACGAAAAGCAGGTATAAAGGGTACATTAACCATCCGCCCCGTTGCAATAAACTTAAAAGGTTGAAACTTTCTGCAGCCTGCTGCACTGCGTTTAATCCGTGTGCCGCGGCGCTTGTATCCACTTGTAATATGCTCATTAGATGTTGAGGATTTTTGCTAAAATATGCTTTAACACAAAACAACGGACTTGCTGTGCATAAATTATGAATGAGTGTGAGTTTTAAGAAACTTTTACAGAATTTATAATATTTATGAAACTAGCTCCGGTACTTATGGGCATCGCCTGTTGTGTCACTCACTTCGGGGTTCCTCTTTCAATGAAGCTAGGATTTTTACTCTCTAAGAAAATGTCAACTTTTGATAATGAGCAGAAAAAGAATTACTATTTTTTATTTTGTGTAGAATGAACAAACAATGCGGCAAACATAGTATCCGCCTTCTTATCGTAACCAATTAATGTTTCCTGTTTTATTAATTGCAGTTGAAAATTATTTTGAATGAATTCAACTACTTCTTCATTTTCTTTTTTAAATACAGAACAAGTGATGTATAGAAAAAAACTATTTTCTGTAAGATGAGGAATTGTATTAGTCACAATTTTCTTTTGAAGTTCGGAATA
>Ga0207657_10007829_pt1 | contig 10905 bp, 10 predicted proteins | sample KBSC33metaG_FD_184316 | JGI IMG/M metagenome (GOLD analysis project Ga0207657, IMG submission 184316) | Corn rhizosphere microbial communities from Kellogg Biological Station, Michigan, USA - KBS C3-3 metaG (SPAdes) (version 2) | ecosystem: Host-associated > Plants > Roots > Rhizosphere > Soil ... | reverse complement strand
GGAGCAGGCGGAGCGCGCAGAGGCGATTCGCATGTTGCGTCAGCTCGAGGTGCCGCTCGACGAGGTCGCGCGCTTCCTCGACGCGGACGGCAGCCGTGTGCTGCACGACCAGCAGCGGCGCACGGCCGAACGGCAAGTGCAACTGACCTGGATCCGCCGGCGGCTGCAGGCGCTGATCGACGACAAGGAGGCTTCCGTGACCGACCACCGCACGCTCGGCGTCGACCTCTTCAACAAGACGTGGACGCTCATGGAGAAGCCGACGCGCACGCCCGAGGAAGACGACGAGATGATCCACTGCGCGCACGCGTCCGCTTATCACTGGCAGCAGGTCGGCACGCGCGCGAACCGCGCGCGCAGCGAGTGGCAGTGCTCACGCGTGCATGCGATCCTGCGCCAGTCCGAGCAGGCGCTCTACCACGCGCGCCGCTGCCACGAGATCGCCGCCGCGAACGAGGACGGCAGCATGGAGGACTGGGATCTCGCGGGCGCCTACGAGGCGCTCGCGCGGGCGCACCTGACCGCCGGCCACCGCGAGGAGGCGGCGCACTGGGCGAAGCTCGGCCGCGAGACGACGGCTGCGCTCGCCGACGAGGACGAACGGAAGGTGTTCGAAGCGGACTTCGCAACGATCGACGCATGAGGTTCATAGGAGTGCGTCCGTCCGGCACGAATGCTGAGATGAAATCGGAAGAAGAACCGTCGGGTTGAAAGCACTCTGACGGGCGGGCCCCGGGCTCAGGTGCTAACCGGACCGCCGACCCGACGACGTGGAGTCGTTCCGCAACCCGGTTGCATGCAACCGGGTTGCGCCTTTCTACAAGAGCTTCTCGAACCGCTCGGCGTCGTCGAACGGGCCGATCACGGCCAGGCGCAGCCGCTCGTCGTGGATCAAATCGGCCGCGACGCGCTGCACGTCTTCGCCGGTGACGCGGTCGAGCGCCCGGAGGATCTCCTCGAGCTCCGGCGTGCGGCCTTCGAGCACCTCGCGGCGCAGGCCGAAGAGCGTCAGTCCCTGCGGCGACTCGAGCTCGAGCACGAAGCGCCCCTTCGTGAACGAGCGCGCCTTCTCGAGCTCGTCCGCCGGCACGGGCTCCGCGGCGATCTTGCGCAGCTCTGCGGCGATCGTCGACACGGCGTCGTCGATGCGGTTGATGTCGACGCCGGCCTGCGCGTAGAGGGAACCGGTGTCGGTGTAGCTGTGATTGAGCCCGAAGACGTAGTACGCGAGGCCGCGGCGCTCGCGGACCTCGATGAAGAGGCGCGACGACATGCCGCCGCCGAGCACGCTCGCCACCATCTGCAGCGCGTAACGGTCGGGATGGTCGATCGGGTAGCTCGGCACGCCGACGATCACGTGCGCCTGCTCCGACGCCTTCGAGTGCACCTTCACGCGCCCATTCGCATGCTGCTGCAACGGCGCGGGGGCCGGTGTCTCCTGCGCCGGCATGTCGCCGAGCAGCTCGGTCACCCGCTCGAGCACGTCGTCGCCGATGCGCCCGCCGATCCCGAGCACCATGCGCGACGGGTGGTACCACGCGCCGACGTACGACATGAACGTGTCGCGGGTCGCGTTGCGGACCGTCTCCTTGCGCCCGAGCACGTCCCAGCCGAGCGGCTGGTCGCCGTACAGGAGCTGCTCGTACACGTAGCCGATGTAGTCGCGCGGCGTGTCCGTGTACATGTTCATCTCTTCGATGATCACGCCCTTCTCGCGCTCGATCTCCTCGGGATCGAACAGCGAGTTGCGGAGCATGTCGACGATCACGTCGAGCGCGGTGTCCCGTGCCTCGGCGGCACAGCGGACGTAGTACGCCGTGTACTCCTTGCCCGTGAACGCATTGATCTGGCCGCCGATCGCGTCGATCTCGCCGGAGATGAGCTTCGTGTCGGGCCGCTTGTGCGTCCCTTTGAAGAACATGTGCTCGGAGAAGTGCGCGATCCCGTTCGTCGCCGCGGTCTCGTAACGGGAGCCGGCGGCGAGCATGAGCATGCAGGTCACCGATTGCGCATGCGGCAGGTTGGCCGTGATCACGCGCAGGCCGTTGTCGAGTGTGTGGCGTTCGAACGTGCTCATCCTCGGACCAGCCGAATCGGTATCACACCGGACTCGACGTCGAGCTCGGCATCCCCCGGCGACTCGATCGGCGGGCCGGTGCGGATCTTGGCCGAGGCCTCGTCGAGCGCGATCGCGACCACCTCGGTCGTCTTCAGCTCTTTCTCGGACGGCTGCCGCGCCTCGGTCCAGCGGCCGGGCGCGATGTGCTCGACGATCGCCTCGAGGGCGCGGACCTTCTCCTCGCCCTCGACCTTCCGCGGGGTTCCGAGCACGACGGCGGAGCGGTAGTTGACCGAATGGTTGAAGACGGACTTGGCGAGGACGATTCCGTCCAGGTGCGTGACGGTGACGCAGACCGGCGCGCCGGAGCCGAGCGTCTGGAGCATCCGCGAGGCGGGGGAGCCGTGCAGGTACAGGACGTCGCCGACGCGCGCGTGCAGCGTCGGGATCACGTACGGCTGGTTCTCGGCGACGAAGCCGAGATGGCAGAGGAAGCCGTCGTCGAGGATCGCGTCGATCGTCTCACGGTCGTAGCGGCCCCGCTCCGGATGCCGTTTCACCTGCGTCGCCACGGACGCCAATCTACTTACAGCGGGCCGGCGTACGGCCTGACGTTCTCGCGGACGATCCGTCCGCCGCGCTTCGTCACGGAAAAGCGTTTGCCGGTCGTGCTGCGCACCGAGTAGACCGTGTCGGCGCCGTTGTGGGCGATCGCGATCCCGGCGGTCGGCGCGTTCGGATGGTGCTTCGACCAGCGCAGGTAGAGCGCCAGCTCACGTGCTGCCGCGCGGTCGGCGAAGAAGCGGCGCGCCCGTGCCGTGAACGCGATCTCGGCGGCGCTGTGGTAGCCGTGGGGATCGGGCCACGTGTGCCCGTAACCGCGCTGGATGTCGCAGCCGTCGAACGGGCCGCGCAGGCTGCCGAGCCGCACGCGGTTTCCGTGCCGAGCCTGCGCCTCGAAGCCGATACCGAACGGATCGACCTGGTGGTAGCGCATGAACTTGAAGCATGCCCACGACGCCTTTTGCAGCAGCGGATCGGAGGTGTCGAACTCCGCGATCCCGTTCGCGCCGACGACGACGCTCACCCCGTTCGCCGACCCGTGCTGCAGGGGCGCACTCGGCGCCGGCAGCGGCCGCGGCCGGTAGCTCCGCGGCGGCTTCACGGGCACGTGATGCGGCGGGATGCGCGGTCGTCCGTACAGAAGCGGTTCGCGGGCGAGGAGCTTTCCGTGCGCATCGCGGATCGTGACCGCCCTCGGCTGCGCTTTCGTCTGATGCGCAGCGGGGACCATGAACGCGAAGAAGCCTGCATCGATCGGCTTCGTGACCCAGAGGAACGACAGCTGCTTGGTCGTCCCGTCCGCGTACTCGATCGCGACCGAGCGCGCCGCCGGCGCGAGGACTTCGCCGGAGACCTCGCGCAGCAGGAGCGGGCCGCCGCGGCGCTGCATCAGCGATGCGCCGACCAGCAGTCTTTGCTCGCGCTTCGTTATGCAGCCGCCGCCTGAGCGCTCGGCCTCCCAGCAGAATCCGCCCTCGCGGGTCGGGGCGACGTAGAGCGCACGCCCGGCGACCGTTCCGACGCGTCGGGTTTGCGATGCGATTGCGTGCGGCCCCATGCCCCTCGGAGCAGAGATCGACATGTCGAAGAAGTTGCGCTGCACACGCGTCGGCGCGGCCTTGCCGGTGAACGGGACGGTCGTTCGCCCGATCAGGTCGACCAGCACCCCGAACGCGGGCGTCGCGAAGAGGATCGCGAGGATGACCGCAGCGACGGCCGCGGACACGACGACCTTGCGACGCCTCTTGATCCCTGCACGCTGCAACACGTCGTCCCAATCGCCGAACGCCTCGGGCTCGGGGACGAGCCGGTCGAGCATCGCTTCGACGCTCATGCCACCGCCTCCGCGCGCAGGGTCTCGTGCGCTGCGTGCAGCGCCGCGGCGACGGTGCCGCGCGCGACGCCGAGCACCTCGGCGATCTCGTCGTACGAGAGGTCGGCGTAGTGACGCAGGAAGAGGGTGTGTCGCTGACGATCCGGCAGCGCCGCGACGGCGCGGCGGAGCTCGTCGAGCTCGACCGGCTCCGCGACCGTCTCCGGCGCGTCGCCGGGAACCTCGCGCGCGGCGCGGCGCTGCTGGTCGATCGCCGCGTTCATGACCATGCGCCAGACCCATGCCGGGAGCGCGTCGCCGCTCCGGAGCGAGTGGCGTTCGCGCAGCGCGCGGGCGAATGCTTCCTGGACGGCGTCGGCGGCGGCGTCCGGCGAGCCGACGACCGCGATCGCCACCCGCAGGAAGCGCCTGTACTGCCGTCGGTAGAGGTCTTCGATCGCCGCCACATCGCCCATCTGCCCTAGAGACGCGCGAGCGGTCACGATCGTTTAGCCAGGACCTCGGCTTCCTTCTCGCGCGTCAGCGTCGGCCGTTCGCCGGGCTGCTCCCGGTCCCAGGCGAGCGTGTCGCGCGCCGTCTCCTCGAGCGGGCGCGTCGTCGCCCAGCCGGGAACCTCGCGCTGCATCAGGAACCACGACTCGCGGTCGGGCAGCCAGAGCGGCAGCTCCGTCCAGGGCTCGACGCCTGCATCGAGGACTGCCTGCGCATCGACCCAGACGAGGCGCGCGTCGCCGCGCAGCCGCTCGAGCAGGCCGCCGAGCGTCAGCTGCGGCCCGGTCGCGTCGAATGTCCCGCCCGGCCCCTCCAGCGCAAGCTGCACGAGCCAGGCGGCGAGGTCGCGTGCGTCGACGATCTGCACCGGCTGCTCCGGGTCTCCGGGTGCAAGCACGTCGCCCCCGGCCGCGAGCCGGCGCGGCCAGTAGGTGAACCGGTCGGTCGGATCGTGCGGGCCGACGATCAGCCCCGCGCGAACGCGGGCGCTGCCGTCACCGTAGACCTCTTCGACGACGCGCTCGCAGGCCCGCTTCAGCGCGCCGTAGTGCTGCTGGACGTCCTCCGAGTCCGGTTCGTCCTCCGGCTCCGCGTACACGGAGACGCTCGACACGAAGACGTAGCGCTGCGCCGCGTCGCGCAAAAGCTCCGCGGACTGGCGCACGATCCGCGGCACGTAGCCGCTCGTGTCGATCACACCGTCCCACTCGCGCCCGCGCAGCGCGTCGAGGCCGCCGTCGCGGTCGCCGCGCAGGTGCTCCGCCTCCGGGAAGAGCTCCGGGTTCGTCTGCCCGCGCGTGAACGTCGTCACCTCGTGCCCCTCGTCGAGCGCGTGCGCGACCGCGTGCCGGCCGAGGAACTTCGTCCCGCCGAGCACGAGCAGCCTCATGCCGGATACCGGTCGATGACGCGTGCGATCGCATCGACCCCGAACTGCAGCGCGTCCGCCGGCACGCGCTCGTCGGCGTTGTGGATGAGCGGCGTGATCTCGAAGTCGTCGGGCAGCCGCAGCGGCAGGTAGCCGTACGACTGCACACCCGCGCGCGAGAGGTGTCGCGCGTCCGTCACGCCCGCTTGCAGCATCGGCACCGGGATGCCGTCGGGGTCGAGCTCCCGCAGCACGTCGGCGAGCAGATCGAGCTGCGAGAGATCCGCGTCGGGCGGGCCAGGATCGTGTCGCACGAGCTCGAGCTCGATCCGATCGTCGCCGACGAGCTCGTGAACCTCGCGGATCAGATCCTCCGGCGTCTGTCCGGGGAGGATGCGGCCGTCCAGCTCGACTTCGACGACGCTCGGGATGACGTTGATCTTGTCGCCGCCACGGACGATCGTCGGACTGACGGTGTTGCGGATGACGCGCCCGAAGATGCGTCCCTGCGGGCCGAGCGCGGCGACGGTCTCGTCCGCGGTCGCGGGATCGAGGAGGCCGCGTAGCGGCGGCAGGTGCTCGGCCATCGTCTCGACCCACGTGCGGACGACCGGCGTGATGTGGATCGGCAGGTCCTGGTCGTCGAGGGCGCGCAGGACGTCGCCGAGCCGGCGCATCGCCGATCCCTTGACGCCCATCGCACCGTGGCCGCCCGGCCCCCGCACGGTCATCTTCAGCCAGCAGATCTGCTTCTCGGCGACCTGGATCGGGTAGAAGCGCGTGCCGGCGATCGTCTGCGACGCGCCGCCGAACTCGCCGAGCGCGTGCGTTGCACCGCCGAGCGCGTCGGCGTGCTCGTCGGCCATGAACGCGGCGCCGCAGTCGCCGCCGTTCTCTTCGTCGCTGAGGATGAGCAGCACGAGCGGCGTGTCGGTGTTCCGCGCGACCGCGTCGACGAACGCGCGCACGCACATGGCGACGCCGCCCTTCATGTCGAGTGCGCCGCGGCCCCAGATGACGCCGTCGTGCAGCTCTCCGCCGAACGCGGGATGCGTCCACGTCTGCCCTGCGGTCGTGACGACGTCGACGTGCCCGTACAGCAGCAGCGGCGGGCAGGCCTTCGTCCCGCGATGCCGCGCGATCAGGTTCGGACGGCCGGGCGCCTTCTCGTACCGCTCGGTCTCGATCCCGTCGGCGTGCAGCAGCGATTCGATGTGGGCCACGCACGCCTCTTCGTTGCCGGGCGGGTTCGTCGTGTCGAAGCGGATCAGCTCCTGCAGCAATGTCGCGACGTCGGTCACAGTTCCTCCAACGCCGCCAGCAGTCGGTCGACCTCGAGGTCCGTGTTGTAGTGGACGAACCCGGCGCGGACTGCGCCGTGCGTGGAGAGCCCGAGCCGTTCCATGATCTCGACCGCGTAGTAGTTGCCGTCCCAGACCGCGATGTCGCGCTCGGCGAGCCGCTCCGATACGACGCGCGGCTCGATCCCGTCGACGGTGAACGCGAACGTCGGCACGCGCCCGTCCATCGTTCGAAGCCCGTAGAGCGTGCAGCGCTCGGGAAGCCCGTCGAGGAACCGCTGCCCGAGCATGCGCTCCTGTTCCCGAATCGCCGCCCACCCGACCGACTCGACGTACTCGACCGCGGCGACGAAGCCGGCGAGCAGCTCGTGCGGGAGCGTGCCCGTCTCGTACGGATGGTCGGCTGGACGCACCTTGTACGTCCGCCATTGCGCCGTCAGATCGCCGCGCACGTAGCCGACGCCGAGGTGCGGCCCGAAGAACTTGTACGGCGAGCAGAGCAGGACGTCGACGCCGAGCTTCGCGACGTCGATCGGCCCGTGCGGGCCGAAATGAACTGCGTCGGCCCAACTGAGAGCACCGACGCTGCGCGCGAGCTCGACGATGCGCTGCACGTCGGTCGTGGTGCCGACCGCGTTCGACGCGAGCGGGAAGGCAACGATGCGCGTGCGCTCGCTCAGCTTCCGCTCGAGGTCGTCGTAGTCGAGCGTCGTGTCGTCGAGCACGTCGACGATCTGCACCCGCAGGTTCCGGTCGTGCGCGAGCTCGAGCCACGGGGAGACGTTGCCGTCGTGATCGATCGCGGTGCAGAGGATCTCGTCGCCCTCGTCGAGCGTCCGTCCGACCGTGCGCGACAGCGCGAAGTTGAGCGTCGTCATGTTCGCGCCGAAGAACGCCTCGTCGCTCTCGCAGCCCAGGAACGACGCGGCCGCGAGCCGCGCCTGCGCGACGAGCGCATCGCTGCGCCGGCTGTTCCCGAAGGGGCCGCCGAGGTTCGCATTCGACTCGCGCAGGTAGCCCGCGATCGCCTCGATGACGGAGTCCGGAACCTGCGTCCCGCCGGGCCCGTCGAAGAAGGCAGTGGGCACCTGGAGCGAGGAAAACCGCGACCGCACGTCCACGGCCGGACACTACCCTGCGGGCTGTGAGCACCCTGTCGCCCCCCAAAGAGCGGCTCGACCGAGGTGACGGCAGCGGTCTCGGCAAGCCGTGCCACGTGATCGTGCTGAACGACAACCACAACACGTTCCAAGGCGTGGCGTTCGCGCTCTCCTCCGTGCTGCCGGGTGTGGACTACGACAAGGGGATGGCGCTCGCGACCAAGATCGACGCGACCGGCCTCGCGATCGTCTGGTCCGGCGAGCAGGAGCAGGCGGAGCTGTACTGGGAGCAGCTGAAGGGCTACGGCCTGACGATGGCGCCGCTAGAGCAGTGACCAGTCGTAGCGCGGCTTCGCCGTCAGCGATGCCCCGACGAAGCAGTCGCGCTCGGCCTTGCCGAGCAGCTCGCGCAGCTCGTCCTCGCCCGGTTGCGTCCGCAGGGCGATGCCGAGCTCGACGTCGATCTCGGTCGCGGCGTAGCGGCCGTCGCTCTCGCGCCGCGCGAACAGTGCGCGTGCACTGCCGCGAGACGACTCGACGCCGTTGCCGGCGCGACGCGCATGGAAATCGAGGCTCGCGAGCGAGCAGCGGACGAGGGCGGCAAGCAGGAGGTGCTCGGGCGACCACGCCGCGTCGGCGCCGAGCGGCGTCCCGTCCTCGGTGCGAAGGTCGTCGCCGAGATCGACCGCGAACCGAAATTCCCTGGGGTTCGGCGTCTCCACAGCAGGATTGTGCCGTCCGGACCGGCTCATACGCTGTGGGTCGTGCGGCGTCTCCGCCCGTTGTCGGAAGCCGAGTGCTACGTCCGTCTCTACGGCGATCACGATCCGACCGTCCAGACCGTCAAGCTCGAGCCCCGGCGTCCCCGCTACCGTCCCAGCGTGTCCGGCGAAGATCTCCGGCGTGGGCTCGAGGAGCGGCTCGACGAACGGCTCGTCGTCGCAGAATCCGAAGCCGCCTAGCGCGGTCCCGGACGTCCTCGCGCCCGGGCTCCGCGTCGTCTTCTGCGGCATCAACCCGGGGCGCGTGTCGGCTGCGGCGCGCGCGCATTTTGCGAACCCGCGCAACGACTTCTGGCGGCTGCTGCACGCGGCGCGCCTCACCTCGCGGCTGTACGAGCCCGTGGAGCAGTTCGAGGCCCTGAAGGACGGCGTCGGGATCACGAACGCCGCGTACCGCACGACGCCCGGCTCGGGCGACTTGCGCAGCAGCGACTTCGACCTCGCCCGCATCGAGCGCGTCGCGCGCGAGTTCCGGCCCGAGTGGATCGGGTTCGTCGGCAAGGAGGCGTACCGCGGACTGTTCGGCGAGCGGCCGGAGCTCGGCGTTCAGTCGCGCAGGCTCGGGCCGACGCGCTTGTTCGTCCTGCCGTCGACGTCGCCCGCGAACGCGGCCGTGCCGTGGCGCGAGCGGCTCCGCTGGTTCCACGAGCTCGCGGGCCGCTCATCGGGGCTGCCCATGCGCCATGCAGTGCGCGCGATCGTCGTCGACCCGGCGCAGCGGATCCTGCTGCTGCATTACGCGAACGAGTTCGACTCGTGGTGGATCCCTCCGGGCGGCGGCATCGACCCAGGCGAGAGCGACGAGCAGGCGCTGCGCCGCGAGCTGCGCGAGGAGCTCGGCCTCGAGGAGTTCGAGATCGGGCCGCTGCTCTGGGAGAGCTCCCGCTACTTCACGCTCGACGCCGCCTTCTGCGGGCAGAACAACCGCAACTACCTCGTGCGGGTGCCGGCGATGGAGGCGCGCGTGATCAGCGAGGCGAATGACGCGCGCTGGTTCACGCTCGACGAAGTGCAGGGGCTACCCGACCACCCGCACGATCTCGAGCACCTCGTCAGGAGCGCCAGCGATTGGTGATCGGCGTGCGCCGATCGCGACCGAAGGCCTTCGGCCGGAGGCGCACGCCGGGCGGCGCCTGACGGCGCTTGTACTCGGCCCGGTCGACGAGCGCCACCGCCCGCTCGACGACGTCCGGCTCGAAGCCGTCGTTGGAGAGCTCCTCGAGCGTGCGGTCTTGCTCGACGTACGCCTCGAGCACCGCGTCGAGCTTCGGATACGGCGGCAGCGAGTCCTCGTCCAGCTGCTCGTCGCGCAGCTCGGCGCTCGGTGCGCGGTCGATGATCGACTGCGGGATCAGCTCGCGGCCCGCGCGCTCGTTCAGGTGCATCGAGAGGCGGAAGACGTCGGTCTTGTAGACGTCCTTCAGCAGCGCGAAGCCGCCCGCCATGTCGCCGTACAGCGTCGCGTAGCCGACCGACATCTCCGACTTGTTGCCGGTCGCGACGAGCAGCCAGCCGAACTTGTTCGAGAGCGCCATCAGCAGCGTGCCGCGGATGCGCGCCTGCAGGTTCTCCTCGGTCAGGTCGGGATCGCGCTCCGCGAAGTGCGTTGCCAGCGCAGCGAGGAACTGCTCGACGATCGGCTCGATCGCGATCTCGCGGAAGTCGCAGCCGAGCGCCGCCGCGAGGCGCTGCGCGTCGCCGCGGGTTCCCTCGGACGAGAAGCGTGACGGCATCGAGACGCAATGCACTCGTTCCGGCCCGAGTGTCTCGGCCGCGAGCGCGGCCACGAGGGCCGAGTCGATGCCGCCCGAGACGCCGACGACGATTTCGCCGAAGCCGTTCTTGCGCACGTAATCGTGCAGGCCGAGCTCGAGCGCCATGCGCATCTGCTCGAGGTCGCCGCAGAAGGTCGCGAGCTGCGGCTGCAGGTGGTCACTCTGTTCGCGCGGTGTCCCGATGTGGATCGTCGTCACGGCGAAGTCGCCGCGTTCGGCTGCGAGCGCGCGACGACGGGCGTCGGTCAGGCGCCGCTGCACGACCGACGACGGATCGACGTCGACGACGAGCAGGCACTCCTCGAAGCCGGGCGCGCGCGCGAGCACGGTTCCCTCGTCGTCGATGACGAGCGAGTGGCCGTCGAAGATCAGCTCGTCCTGTCCGCCGACCGTGTTGCAGAACGCGACGAACGCCGACGTGTCACGCGCACGGGTGCGGAACATCTCCTCGCGCTCGCGGTCGCGCAGCAAATGGAACGGCGACGCTGAGATGTTGACGATCAGTTGGGCGCCGGCCAGCGCGAGATCCGTTGCCGGCGGCCCCGGCTGCCACATGTCCTCGCACACCGTGACGCCGATCAGCGTCTCCCCGTGCTCGAACAGGAACAGCTCGCTGCCCTGGGCGAAATAG
>Ga0207657_10007828_pt1 | contig 10907 bp, 10 predicted proteins | sample KBSC33metaG_FD_184316 | JGI IMG/M metagenome (GOLD analysis project Ga0207657, IMG submission 184316) | Corn rhizosphere microbial communities from Kellogg Biological Station, Michigan, USA - KBS C3-3 metaG (SPAdes) (version 2) | ecosystem: Host-associated > Plants > Roots > Rhizosphere > Soil ... | reverse complement strand
GGTCGGCGTACGCGAGGCGCCCCACTTCCGAGAACAGGTGCACGGCATCCGCGCCCGGGACGCCGTTGGTCGGCGCCAGCGCGGCCATGTCGCGCGTCTCGAACATGCCGAGCATCTGCGCGACGGCGATCCCGCCCGACGACGGCGGCGGCATGCCGCACACGGTGTATGCGCGGTAGTCGTTGCAGACGGGCTCGCGCAGCTTCGGCCGGTACGCGGCGATGTCGGCGGCCGTGAGCAGGCCCGGATTGGTCGGGTGGCTCTTCACTTTCGCCTCGATGTCGCGCGCGATCCGGCCCGTGTAGAACACCTCGGCGCCGCCGTCCGCCAGCTCGTGCAACGTGCGCGCGAGTGCGGGATTCTTGAGGATGTGGCCGACGGGCCACGGGTTGCCGTCCGGGCCGTAGAAATACGCGCGCGCCGTCGGGTCCTTGCGGATGTAGCCGTCCTCGGCGAGCAGGCTGTGCAGGCGCGGGCTGACGGCGAAGCCTTGCTCGGACAGGCGGATCGCGGGCTGGAACAGCGTCTTCCACGGCAGCTTGCCATGCTGGCGGTGCGCCAGCGCGAGCATGCGCAGCACGCCCGGCGCGCCCGTCGAGCGGCCGCCGACGATGCCTTCCCTGCGCGACATCGGCGTGCCGTCCGGGTGCTGGAACAGGTGTTCGTCCGCCTTCGACGGCGCCGTCTCGCGCCCGTCGTACGCCTGCACCTTCTTGCCGTCGTAATACATCAGGAAGGCGCCGCCGCCGATCCCGGACGATTGCGGCTCGACGAGCGTGAGGACGAGCTGCGTGGCGATCGCCGCATCGATCGCGGTGCCGCCCTGCTTGAGCATCGCATAGCCCGCGTCGACGGCGAGCGGATTCGCCGCCGCCACCATGTAGTTGCGCGCCGTCCAGCCCGGCTTTTCCGTGTAGCCGCTGGCGGCTTCCGGTACCTGCTGCTGCGCGCTCGCGTCCTGGGCGAACGCGATCTGCGGATTCAGGGCGGCGGCAAGCGCGCCACAGAGAGGGACGGCGCGGGCAAGGGCGAGCAACTTCGACTTCATGCGATTCTCCAAAAAAAGCAACGCGCGGCTCGCGCCACGCGTTCGATACCATGGAGCATCGTACCCGAAATTGCCGGACGGCTCACGCCGGCCAGCGTCGCGTCACTTCGGCTGCATGCGGATCGCGCCGTCCAGGCGGATCGTCTCGCCGTTCAGCATGACGTTTTCGATGATCGTCTTCGCCAGGTGCGCGTACTCGCGCGGCATGCCGAGGCGCGGCGGGAACGGCACCATCTTGCCCAGCGAATCGCGCACTTCCTGCGGCATGCCCATCAGCATCGGCGTCTCGAAGATGCCCGGTGCGATCGTCATCACGCGGATGCCACTGCGCGACAGGTCGCGCGCCATCGGCAGCGTCATGCCCGCGACACCCGCCTTCGACGCGCCGTACGCGGCCTGGCCGATCTGGCCGTCGAACGCGGCGACGGACGCCGTATTGATGATGACGCCGCGCTCGCCGTGCTCCAGCGCGTCTTCCTTGCCCATCTGGTCCGCGGCGAGGCGGCACATGTTGAACGTGCCGACGAGGTTGATGTTGATGGCGCGCTGGAACGCGTCCAGCGGATGCGGACCGTCCTTGCCCACCGTCTTGATCGCGGGCGCGACGCCGGCGCAGTTGACGAGGCCGCGCAAGCTGCCCAGCTCGCGCGCGGCCGCGACGACGGCGAGGCCGTCCGCTTCGGACGTCACGTCGCACTTCACGAACCGTGCCGCGGCGCCCAGCTCGGCGGCCAGCGCCGCGCCCGCTTCCTGCTGCACGTCGGCCAGCACGACCTTGCCGCCCGCCTCCACGATGGTGCGCGCGGTGGCCGCGCCCAGGCCCGAGGCGCCGCCCGTCACGATGAACACGTTATTCTGGATTTGCATCTGTCTCCCCTTCGTTGGTGTGCTGGATATCGTTTGCGTCCGTTTCCGTTTACGTAAACGTCAACCAGCGGATTTTATCGGGAAATGGCAAGAAACACCATGCGGCGACGTCAAAAACACTGCACGGTGGCGCCCGTGCGCGTGCACGTGCGCCCGCCGCTGCCGACACCGGCATTGCCGCTGCCGTTGAACGTGTTGCCGGCCGCGTCCGTGCAGACGATGCCCTGGCACGCCCGGACGGCACTGGAACTGGGCACGACGGGCTGCGGTGGCGTGAGCGGCGGCGGGATGGGCACGGCGGCCGTCGTGGCAGGCGTCTCCCCGGCACGCAGCGGACGCGGGGCCATCGGGCCCGTCGGCTGCCATGCCTGGTGGCGGCGGGCGGCGCGGCGGCGTTGCTCGTCGGTCGGCTTGGCGGCCTGGTCGCCGCGCTGGCCGGCGGCCTTGTCGCCGGTGTCGTCGCGTCGGCCGTCAGCTTTGTCGCCAGTGCGATCCCCGTGCTGCCCGGGGCGCGTGGCCCCCTGCCGGTCGCCGCGTCGATCACCGCCCCCGTTGTCGGTTAGTTGCGAATCTTGCGGGTGCGCGCCCTGCCGCGCCAACGTGTCCGCCTCGTCATGCACCTCGGCCGGATCCTTGCGGAGCGCGTCCATGCCCTGCTGCCCGCGCGGCGTCAGCACGGGCCCGTAGCTGAGCGTGGCCGGCGACGTGCGCGCGCCCGCCACCGACACGCGCGCGGGGCCGTGCACGGGCTGCGGCTTGCTGGCTTCGTCCGCGACGGCCGCCTCGCGGTTCGCCTGCTCCGTCCGTTCCGACTGGCGCTGCGTGGCGACGTCCTGCGCCGGCACGATGCGCACGACGGCCAGCAGGACGGCCAGCGCGGCGGCAGATCGATATCGTGTCTGTCCCATGGTTCACCTCGTCGCTTGTTGGTCCATTATCGACCGCGCGCCGGCGCTCCGGCGCGCGTCAGGTGCCCGTCAGTTTCCTCCGCCACGCTGGTAATCTGCCACGGCGCATGTATTTGAAACGAACTTCAAACAAAAACGATACAGGAGACCACCATGCAGACGATGCAGGAGATGTACCGCGCCCGGCGCGGCAGCGCCTTCGATGCCCTCGACCATGTCCGCGACGGCGACATGATCATCGTCCCGACGGGCGTCGGGGAACCGCCCGCGTTGCTGCACGCGCTGTCGGACGAATGCCGCAGCTTCACCGACGTCCAGGTCGCGCAAATCCTCGCCATGCGCAAGTTCGGCTATTTCGCGGCCGAGTCCCGCCAGCACGTGCGCCATGCCGCGCTGTTCTTCGGCGGCGCGTCGCGCACCGGCGGCCAGGGCGGCTGGTGCGATTTCATCCCGAATTATTTTTCCGAGATCCCCACCTTGATCGAACGGGGCCTGATGCCGGCCGACGTCGTGTTTTCGCTGGCCTCGCCGATGAGCGCGTCCGGCCATTTCGCGCTGAGCCTCGGCACCGACTACACGATGGCGGCCGTGGCGAAGGCACGCGCCGTCGTGCTGGAAGTGAATCCGCACGTCCCGTTCACGCACGGCCAGTGCCATGTGCACATCTCGCAGGTCACGGCGCTCGTCGAAAGCGAAGACCCGATCATGGAAGTGGGCCTGCCCCGCATCGGGCCCGTGCAGGAAGCGATCGGCCGCCTGGTGGCCGAGCACATCGAGGACGGGTCCACCCTGCAGATCGGCTACGGCGGCATCCCGGACGCCGTCGTCATGCAGCTGACGGACAAGCGCGACCTCGGCATCCACACGGAGATGATCGGCGACGGCATCCTGACGCTCGTGGAGTCGGGCGCCGTCACCAACCGCAGGAAGACGCTGATGCCGGGGAAGATGGTGGCGACGTTCGCGCTCGGCTCGCGCCGCCTGTACGACTTCATGCACCACAACCCGATGCTGGAGATGCATCCGTCGAACTTCACGAACGACCCGTACATCGCGGGACAAAACGACAAGCTCGTGTCGATCAACGCGAGCCTGCAAGTCGACCTGCTCGGCCAGTGCGGCAGCGAAAGCATCGGCTTTGTGCCCTATTCCGGCACGGGCGGCCAGGTCGATTTCGTGCGCGCCGCGAACCGTTCGCGCGGCGGCAAGTCGTTCATCGTGCTGCCGTCGACGGCGAAGGACGGCACGGTCTCGCGCATCGTGCCGACGTTGTCTCCCGGTACGCATGCGACGACGAGCAAGAACGACGTCAACTACGTCGTCACGGAATGGGGTGTCGCCCAGTTGCGCGGCAAGTCGGCCAAGCAGCGCGCCCGCGAACTGATCGCCATCGCGCATCCGGACTTCCGGCCGTGGCTGCGCGAAGAAGCCGACCGCATGTGCGTCTTTTGAATGAAAAACGGGACCCGCAGGTCCCGTTGGCGTGGTGGACGCGATACCGTCAGCCGCGTGGTTCGGTCACGGCGCTGCGTGCTTGCTCGGCGCCGAGTGCGCCGGCCATGCCGTACACCAGCAGGGCGCGCTGCAGTTCGGCCTGCTGCATGCTGTCCTGGCGCGGGGCATCGGTGGGGTCGAGGACTGGGGCGTTGGCAACGCCGTCCTTTGCGAGATTGCTCGTCATGGTTTCTCCATTTGGTTAGTAAGCTGGCGCGTTCCGTTTCTAATCATTTCAGAAACAAATCGCTGATGGCGCTACTGTACCCTAACGGAGCCGATCACGTCGCCAACTGTTTTGTTTTTACACCTATCTTCTTGCCGGGTGAAAATTTACTACATGATTTCACGCGCCGTGCGATCATCGCGCCCATGACCGACGAGGAGAGATCGATGCAACGAGTTGACGAGATCGGCAACGACGAACACGTCCGCGGGCCGCAAGACGCCGCGCTGACGGTGATCGAATACGCGGACTTCCAGTGCCCGTACAGCGCGCGCGCCCACGCCGTCCTGCGTGGCCTGGACGCGCGCTTCGGCGGCATCCGCCTGGTCTACCGCCACCTGCCGCTGGCACACCTGCACCCGCTGGCCGAGCTGGCGTCGGAAGCGGCCGAGGCCGCCGCGAGCCAGCACCGGTTCTGGGAGATGCACGACCTGCTGTTCGATGAGCAGCGCCAGATCACCGACAAGCAGGACCTGGCCGTCCTGGCGGAAAGCCTGGAACTCGACATCGACCGCTTCCGCGCTGATGTCCTCGAACGCCGCCATCGGGCGCGCGTGCAGGCGGATGCGGAACGCGCGCACCACGACGGCGCCAGCGGCACGCCGACCTTTTACATCAACGGCGTGCGCTATCGGGGCGACTCGGACCGCACGTCGCTCGAGCGCGCGTTCAGCGAAGCGCTCGGGCGCTGACGCGCGCAGGCGCGCAGGCCCGCGCGCGACGCCCGGCCCGGCGCCGCTACCGTCAGCGCCGCACGGGCGCCTGCACGGGCACCGGTATCTTCACGTCCGCGTGCGCCGTGGCCGCCGGCTTCGCGTACAACGCTTCGGGCGCCGACACGGCCAGCCAGCCACCGGCCGGCAGCAGCGGCACGAGCAGCAGCGCCACGATGTTGATGATCTTGATGAGCGGGTTCACGGCCGGCCCCGCCGTGTCCTTGTACGGGTCGCCCACCGTGTCGCCCGTGACGGCGGCCTTGTGCGCGTCGGAACCCTTGCCGCCGTAGTGATTGTCTTCGATATATTTCTTGGCGTTGTCCCAGGCGCCACCGCCCGTCGTCATCGAGATGGCGACGAACAGCCCGGTGACGATCGTCCCCATCAGCATGCCGCCCAGCGCGGCCGGCCCCAGCAGCATGCCGACGAGGATGGGCACGATCACGGGGAGCAGCGACGGCAGCACCATCTCGCGGATGGCGGACGCGGTGAGCATGTCGACGGCCTTGTCGTATTCCGGCTTGCCGGTGCCGGCCATGATGCCGACGATGTCGCGGAACTGGCGCCGCACCTCGATCACGACGGCGCCCGCGGCGCGCCCCACCGCTTCCATCGCCAGCGCCCCGAACAGATAGGGTACGAGGCCGCCGATGAACAGGCCCACGATCACCATCGGGTTCGACAGGTCGAACGCGAGGCGCGTGCCGTGCGCTTCCAGCGCGTGCGTGTAGTCGGCGAACAGCACGAGGGCGGCCAGGCCCGCCGAACCGATCGCATAGCCCTTCGTGACGGCCTTCGTCGTGTTGCCGACGGCGTCCAGCGGGTCGGTGACGGCGCGCACCTGGTCGGGCATGCCGCTCATCTCGGCGATGCCGCCCGCGTTGTCGGTGATGGGGCCGTAGGCGTCGAGCGCGACGATGATGCCGGCCATCGACAGCATCGACGTCGCCGCGATGGCGATGCCGTACAGGCCGCCCAGCTGGAACGCGATGAGGATCGCGGCGCACACGACGAGCACCGGGTATGCGGTCGACTTCATCGACACGCCCAGGCCCGCGATGATGTTCGTGCCGTGGCCCGTCGTCGACGCTTCGGCGATGTGGCGCACGGGGCTGAATTCCGTCGCCGTGTAGTACTCGGTGATGTAGACCATCAGGCCCGTCAGCGCGATGCCCACCGTGGCGCAGCCCAGCATGCGCCAGCGCATGGCGTCGTCTGGCCACACGAGCCACGTGACGACGGCAAAGCCGATCAGCGACAGCGCCGCCGACCACCACAAACCCGTGTACAGCGCGTACATGATCTTGTGGCCCGGATGGTTCTTCACGAGCGAGCAGCCGACGATGGACGCGATGATCGACACGCCCCCAAGCAGCAGCGGATACGCGGTGCCCGTGCCGCCCATCCCGGGCAGCATCAGCGCGCCCAGCAGCATCGTCGCGACGAGGGTGACGACATAGGTCTCGAACAGGTCGGCCGCCATGCCGGCGCAGTCGCCCACGTTGTCGCCCACGTTGTCGGCGATGACGGCGGGATTGCGCGGATCGTCCTCGGGAATGCCGGCCTCCACTTTGCCGACGAGGTCGGCGCCGACGTCCGCGCCTTTCGTGAAGATGCCGCCGCCCAGGCGCGCGAAGATCGAGATCAGCGACGCGCCGAACGCGAGGCCCACGAGCGGCTGGATCACGTCATGCATGGTCAGCGCCGGATCGGCGCGCATGATGAGGATCCAGTAGAACAGCGACACGCCCAGCAGGCCCAGGCCCACGACGAGCATGCCCGTGATGGCCCCGCCGCGGAAGGCGACGTTCAGCGCGGCGTCGAGACTCGTCGCGGCCGCCTGCGCCGTGCGCACGTTCGCGCGCACGGACACGTTCATGCCGATGAAGCCGCAGGCGCCGGACAGCACCGCCCCGGCGAGGAAGCCGCCCGCGGTGGCCGCGCCGAGCAGGAAGAAGATGGCGACGAGCAGCACGAGGCCGACGATGCCGATGGTTCGGTACTGGCGCGCCAGGTAGGCCGACGCCCCCTGCTGGATGGCCAGCGAGATTTCCTGCATGCGGCCGTTGCCGGGATCCTGGCTAAGGACCCAACTGCGCGACCATAAGCCGTAACATACCGCGATAACGCCGCACGCGACGGCGAAGATGAGCTGCCCGGATGCCATGTCGTCCCCCTCGTTCCTCGATCAACATCACAGAGTCGAAAAGCCGCGTGCGATACGCTGCGAACGGCCTGCCTTGCTGCATTCGCCGCACCCAATGTGCGACAAAACCTTGATCTAAAAACCTGGACGGATGGCGCTGGTCATCCGGAGCCAAAAAAAGGACGGCGCTGCCGTCCTCGAATGCTCAGCCTGCGAGCGCCGCGAACGCGGCGTCGCGTACCTGCTCGACCGGGCCGACGCCCGAGATCTTGCGGTACTTCGGCGCACCCGGCAGGCCCGATTCGGCCCACTTGTTGTAATAGCCGAGGAGGACCTCGGTCTGATTGTGGTACACGGCCAGGCGCTTCTTGACCGTTTCTTCCGTGTCGTCGTCGCGCTGCACGAGCGGTTCGCCCGTCACGTCGTCCTTGCCTTCGACTTTCGGCGGGTTGAACTTGACGTGGTACACGCGGCCCGAGGCCGGGTGGCTGCGGCGGCCGCTCATGCGCTCGACGATCAGTTCGTCGGGCACGTCGATTTCCAGAACGTAGTCGATCTTGACACCGCTGTCCTTCATGGCGTCGGCCTGCGCGATCGTGCGCGGGAAGCCGTCGAACAGGTAGCCGTTGGCGCAGTCAGCTTCCTTCAGGCGCTCCTTCACCAGGCCGATGATGATGTCGTCCGACACCAGCTGGCCAGCATCCATCACTTTTTTCGCAGCCAGGCCCAGCTCGGTGCCGGCCTTGATGGCGGCACGCAGCATATCGCCGGTGGAAATCTGGGGGATGTTGTACTTTTCTTTGATGAAGTTTGCCTGGGTGCCTTTACCGGCGCCGGGGGCTCCTAACAGAATGAGACGCATGAAGGATTCCTAAAGGTATCTAATAATTTTTTTACGGCAGTTATTGCTGGGCACAAATAACTGCATGATGCATATCTAGCTACTCATACGAAACTTACCACAAAAGCAGCATCAAACGCCACTCGCGGCCGGCGATCTCTCAGCCGTTTGACCTGGCGCAAGCAGCCTGAAGAGTAGTTTCCAACGAGATCAAGATGTATAGAAAAGTCGCACGCGCTCGAGGTCGGCTGGCGTATCGACCCCCGCGTGCGGCGCCTCCGCCGTCACGTGCACGGCGATCGGCACGCCATGCCACAGCACGCGCAATTGTTCCAGCGCTTCGATCGACTCCAGCGGCGATGCTTCCAGCTGCGGATAGCGTTGCAGGAACGCGTTGCTGTACGCGTACAGGCCGATGTGGCGCAGCGGGACATAGCCTGCCGGCAGTTGCCCGCGATCGGCGGCGAAGCCGTCGCGGTGCCACGGGATCGTCGCGCGCGAGAAGTACAGCGCGCGTCCGAGCTTGTCCAGCACGACCTTCACCACGTTCGGGTTGAAGGCATCGTCCACGCTCGAGAGCGGATGGGCGCACGTGGCCATCGGCACGTCGGCGGAAATGCGCGCGGCGCAGGCGGCCAGCAGCGCGGGGTCGATCAGCGGCTCGTCGCCCTGCAGGTTGACGACGACGGCATCCGGCGCCAAGCCCAGCGTGTGCGCCACTTCGGCGATGCGGTCGGTGCCGGACGGGTGGTCGGCGCGCGTCATGCACGCTTCCACGCCATGCGCGGCGCAGGCGGCGGCGATGTCGGCGTGGTCGGTGGCGACGATGATCCGCGCCGCGCCCGACAGCTGCGCGCGCTCCGCCACGCGCACGACCATCGGCTTGCCGCCGAGGTCCGCGAGCGGCTTGTTCGGCAGGCGGGTCGACGCGAGCCGCGCCGGGATGATGACGACGAAACTCATCGGATCAGAGGATCGGCTCGACCTTGCGCGCCTCTTCGGCCCACATGATCGGGATGCCGTCGCGGATCGGATACGCGAGGCGGTCCGGGCGGCAGATCAGTTCCTGCGCTTTCTTGTCATATTCGAGCGGTCCCTTGCACAGGGGGCAGACCAGGATATCAAGCAGTCGGGCGTCCACGACATTTCTCCACGATTTGGGCGGCCAGCGCGGCATCGATCTGCGCGCCGACGGGCACGACCCACAGCCGCGGGTCGTTGTTGATGTGTTCAAGTTGCCGACATTTTACTGCATCCTTCTCCGTGACCAGGATGACGTCGGCGTCCACGGCGCGGAACGGGTCGTCGCGGAAGTCGTGATGGTCGGGCAGCGGCAGCTCCGCGACCTCGAGGCCGGCCGCGCGCAGCATCGCGAAGAAGCGCCCCGGATTGCCGATACCGGCCGCCGCCAGCACGCGTTTCCCGCGCAGCGCGGACAGCGGGACGCGTTCGCCCGCATCCATCAGGCGCTCCGCACAGTCGCCCGCGAGACGCATCTGCCACGGCGCCCCGCCCACGGCGGCGGCCAGCGCGGGGCCGACCTCGTGCGCGTTGACGACGGTGAAATCGCGCCGGCGCGATTGGGCCTCGCGCAGCGGGCCGGCCGGCAAGGTCCAGCCATTGCCCGTGCCGCGGCCGTCGAACAGGACGATCTCGACGTCGCGCGCGAGCGCGTAGTGCTGCAGGCCGTCGTCCGTGATCAGGACGTCGACGTCGGGATGCAGCTCGAGCAGGCGGCGCCCGGCCGCGGCGCGGCGGCGGCCGACGACGACGGGACAGCCGGCACGCGAGGCAATCAAGAGGGGCTCGTCGCCGACGTCCTGCGCGCGCGACGTCGTCAGCACTTCGCGCGGCGCGTCTTCGGCGCCGCCGTGGCCGCGCGAAATCACGCCCGGCCGCATGCCGGCCGCCCGCATTTGCTGCGCGAGCCAGATCGTCAGCGGCGTCTTGCCGGTGCCGCCGATGAAGATATTGCCGACGACGATGACGGGCACGGGAAGTCGTTCCGCCTTCAGGATGCCGACGCGGTACAGGGCGACGCGCAGCGCCGCGAGCAGGCGGAACAGCAGGGACAGCGGCCACAGGGCCACGGCCAGCGGCCCGCGGCTGAGCCAGGCGCGGGTGAGAGTCGATTCGAGGAAAGATGCCACAGTCTGGGTCAAGAACGCCGTCCGCGCGCGGGCGCGGGCGGCGGATGGTTACTTCTGGCCGCCCGTCTGCGCGGCGAAGGTCAGCTTGTCGTAGCCGGCCATCCGCGCCGCTTCCAGCACGTTGATCACCATCTGGTGCATCGCGAACTGGTCGGCGTTGACGATGATCACGGGTTCCTTCACGGGCGTCGCCAGCGGCTGGCCGTCGGGCCCCGTGCTGGCCGCGCGCTTGAGGTCGTCGGCAAGGCTCGCCACGCCGTGGAATGCGACGGGCACATTGTTCACCGTGTAGTTACCCTTGGCGTCGACCGTGACATTGATCTCGAACGGCTTCTCGACGGCCTTTTCGGCATCCGCGGTCGGCAAGGTGATCTGCAGTTCCGTGAACTTGCTGTAAGTCGTCGTCACCATGAGGAAGATCAGCACGACCAGCAGCACGTCGATGAACGGGATCAGGTTGATTTCCGGATCCTCGCGTTTGCGGCCGCGGCGGAAGTCGATCATTTGCGGG
>Ga0207657_10007827_pt1 | contig 10907 bp, 11 predicted proteins | sample KBSC33metaG_FD_184316 | JGI IMG/M metagenome (GOLD analysis project Ga0207657, IMG submission 184316) | Corn rhizosphere microbial communities from Kellogg Biological Station, Michigan, USA - KBS C3-3 metaG (SPAdes) (version 2) | ecosystem: Host-associated > Plants > Roots > Rhizosphere > Soil ... | reverse complement strand
CAAGGCCCAGCTCAACGTGCCGACCAGCGTCACCACCTCGTTCGGCGGCACGGCGCAGGTGTTTCAGGACGCTCTCGCCAACCAGGGCGTGCTCCTCGGCGCCGCCATTCTGACCATCTACATCGTGCTCGGCATCCTGTACGAGAGCTTCATTCACCCCCTGACCATCCTCACCGGCCTGCCGGCGGCGGCGGCGGGAGCGCTGGCCTCGCTGGAGATCTTCCACTTCGATCTCTCGGTGATCGCCATTATCGGCATCCTGATGCTGATCGGCATCGTCAAGAAGAACGCGATCATGATGATCGACTTCGCCCTGCAGCGACAGCGCGCCGGCGCGGCGCCGCTGGAAGCGATCCGCGACGCCTGCCTGATCCGCTTCCGCCCCATCATCATGACGACGCTCGCCGCCCTGATGGGCACCCTGCCGATCGCCCTGGGGACCGGCTCCAGCGCCGAACTGCGCCAGCCACTCGGCGTCGCCGTGGTCGGCGGGTTGCTGGTCAGCCAATTGCTGACCCTGTTCATCACGCCGGTCATCTTCCTTTACATGGAAGCCTTCCAGGCCGCCCTCGGTCGTCTCGGCCAGCGCCTGCTGCATCTCGGCAGGCGCCGGCCCCGCGCCGCGGCACCGCGAGGGACCGAAATGGGCGCTCCCGCCGAGTAAGGCCCGGCCGGCGCTCAGGCCCGCCGGCCATAATGCCGGAGTACCATGCCGACCGCCCCCATGCAGGCGCTGTTTCGGGTGTAGCGGCTGGCAACGAACCGGGTCTGCGCCTCGGGCGCGACGTCGCTGCGCTTCACCAGCGTATGGTGGTCATAGGCGGCCTCGAGCGGCGCCATGAACAACTCGCCGGCCAGCGCCGCCCGCCCCCCGAGCACCACCAGGCCCGGATTGATCGCCGAGCCGACCATCGCCAGCCCGCGCCCGGCCGCCTCTGCCGTGTCGGTCAGCAGGCGCTGGCAGCCGACATCGCCGCCGAGCGCCAGCTCGATCAACTCCTCGCTGCCGACGGCGCGCCCGAAGCGCCGCGACGCCAGCTCCAGCGGCTTCCGCAGGCTCGCCTGCAGTTCGAGGCAGCCCCGGTTGCCACAGCGGCAAAGCTCCCCCTCCGGGTCGATCGAAATATGGCCGAACTCGCCGGCGCCCCCGGCAATGCCGGTCACCACGCGCCCGTGCGCGACGATCGCGCCGCCGACGCCCAGATCGACGGTGAAGAACACGAAGTCCTCGTGCCCGGCCGCCGCGCCCCAAGTCATTTCGGCAATCGCCGAGCAATTGCTTTCATTGTCGGCAAACACTGCCTGCTGCAGCACCGGCTCGAACATCGCCCGGATATCGACGCCGGCCCAGTTCGGCATGCCGCCGGGGCGCAGCATCCGCCCGTCCATCGGATTGACCGGACCGCCGACGGCGATGCCGACCCCCAATAGCGTATCGCGCGACAGGCTGAGCTCGGCATAGGCCTGCGCCAGCATGACCGCTGCCTTCCCGGGCACTTCCTCCACCTTGTGGTCGACGCCGAGCAACAGGGTACGGTCGAACAGCACCGCATGCGACACATCGGCGACGATGAGCTGCATGTGCTCGGCGCCGATCAGCAGCCCGACGCAGGTACCCGCCTGCGGATTGAGGCTGACGGTCGTGGCGGGCCGGCCGACTCCATGATTTTGCCGGTTTGGCGGGCGGTCGACCACCATCGAAACGGCGCGCAGGCCGGCCAGCGCGGTGGACACCGTCGACTTGGCCAGTCCGGTCGAAAGCCCGATTTCACGAGCGCTCAGTGGCCCCTTCTCGATCAGCGTCCTGACGATCCGCCCCGACGGCGTTCCGGCCGCCTCGTAAAAAAGCAAGGACTTTACTCGTTTGACGCTCATTTGTTGCTCTGCGTGCCGCGTTGACAGTCTTAATATGTTCATTCTAGAACAAATTAGGCATTGGCGCACGAGGACAGAGCACCGACTGCCTGAAAGCGCAAGAGATCGCAAAACCGGTCGTAAGCACCAGCGATCTCGACATGGGAGAGAGAACATGAAATCCGCCGCGATGGCCGGGATCGGCCTGCTTACTGTTGCCTTGTTGATGGGAGCGGCGCAGGCTGCCCCCAAGACCAATCTGCTGAGCCAGTGGGATTCGGGCTCCGACGCCGCCGCCATCGCCAAGCTCGGCGACATGTTCAAGGCCGCCGGCGGCGAATGGCAGTCGACCTCGATTGCCGGCCACACCGCCAACACCCTGGCCAAGCTCAACGCCGACGCCATCGCCGGCAACCCGCCCCCGGCAGTGCAGCTCAAGGGCCCCGAAATCAAGGAATGGAACGAGACCGGCCAGACCGCCGATCTCACCGACCTCGCCACCAAGGAAGGCTGGGACAAGGTGGTGGCGCCCGAATTGCTGCCGGTGATGAAGCCGACCGGCACCTGGGTCGCGGTGCCGATGAACATCCACCGCATCAACTGGACCTGGGCCTCCTCCAAGGCGATGAAGCAGCTCGGGCTGACCGAGATGCCCAAGACCTGGGCCGAGTTCAACGCCGACTGCGATAAGGCGGTAGCCGCGAAACTCGTCTGCGTCGCCCATCTCAGCCAGGACTGGACCGATGCCACGACGATGGAAAACATCGTCTACGGCATGGACATCGACCTCGACCGGAAGGCCTTCGTCGAAGGCGACGTCGATGCCCTGAAGAGTCCCGGCATGATCAAGGCGTTCGACCAGCTCCGCCTGATGGTCTCCAAATACATGGATCCGGGCATCGCCGGCCGCGACTACGACACCGCCTCCAACATGATGGCGCAGGGCAAGGCACTGTTCTTCATCATGGGTGACTGGGAGATCGGCACACTCAACGCCGCCGGCTACAAGTACGGGCTCGACAACGACTATATCTGCGGCCAGTCGCCGACCGACTGGGGCAAGCCCGGCTTCATCCTCAACTCCGACTCCGTGGTGCTGTTCAAGCAGTCCGACGCTGATTATGCCGCCGGCGGCCAGCTCCTCGCCCATCTCATCATGAGCAAGGATTTCCAGGCCATCTTCAACAAGGCCAAGGGTTCGATCCCGGCGCGCCTCGACGTGCCGGTTGCCGCGGACGCGGGCTGGAATCCCTGCCAGGTGCAGTCGCAGAAGGACCTCGAGGCCTCGATCTCGGCCGGCACGCTGGTGCGTTCGATGGCCCACAACATGACGGTGCTGCAGAAGTTCCGCGGCGCCATGATGGATACCATCACGCAGTTCGTGAACTCGCCGAACATGACCTCCGAACAGGCGGCCAATACGATGTCCGACGCCGTCGCCGCCCAGCAATAGGGCCCCGATCGTTCGCGGCCCATCTGCGGGCCGCGAACGATTTTCTTCTGGCGCGAGGTGCAGCGATGACCACCCCCTCCATCAGCCCCTCCGGGACGGCCGAAGCCGGGCCCTCGTTTCGTGAGCGGCTGGCCGCTGCCACCCCGTTCCTGGTGCTGTTGCCGTCCGTCATCGCGACGCTCGTCTACGTATTCCTGTTCACCGCCTGGACCGTCTATATCTCCCTCTCCAAGTCGGCGATGTTCCCCAACGCCACGCTGCAGGGCATCAAGCCCTATATCGACCTGTGGGCCAACGCGCGCTGGAACATCGCCTATCACAACCTGTTCTTTTACAGCGTGCTCTACGTGCTGGGGGCCATGGGGATCGGGCTGATGCTGGCTATCCTCATCGACCAGCGCGTCCGCGCCGAGTCGGTCTGGCGCACCATTTTCCTCTACCCGTTGGCGGTATCGTTCGTCGTCACGGGGGCCGTCTGGGGTTGGCTCTATTCGCCTGATACCGGCATCCAGATGCTCGTCCGCAGCCTCGGCTGGACGAATTTCAACTTCGCGCTGACCGCCAGCAAGAACACCGCCATCTATGCCATCGTCATCACCGGCATCTGGCAGTCGTCCGGCTTCGCCATGGCGCTGTTCCTCGCCGGCCTCCGCGCCGTCGACCCCGACATCATCAAGGCCGCCCAGATCGACGGGGCGGGCCCGTGGCGCACCTATATCAAGGTGGTGCTGCCCACCATCGCGCCGATCTTTCTGGCCGTCATCGTGGTGCTGCTGCAGTTCGCCATCAAGACCTTCGACCTCGTGGTGGCGCTGACCGCCGGCGGACCGGGCCTCGCCACCACGTTTCCGGCCCTCTACGTCTACGACATGATGTTCCAGCGCGGCCAGATCGCCCAGGGTGCGGCGGCCGCGATCATGATCCTTGCGGCGCTGGCCGTGGTGCTGGTGCCCTATGCCATCTATCTCGTGTGGCGCCGCCGGCGGGAGATGCGCAATGTCTGACCGGGCCCTCGCCGCCAACGCCGTATTCGATGCCGAGGCCGCCCAGGCACGGCGCCGCTGGCTGACCTCCCGCATCGTCATCTACGCCATCCTCGTGGTGTTCGCGGTGGTCTATCTGGCGCCGCTGGTGGTGGTGGTGCTGAACTCCTTCCGCGATCTGCCCGAGATCAATCACAACGGCCTCATTGCCTGGCCGCGGAGCTTTTCGCTCGACTATTGGGTGCAGGCCTGGAGCACCTACTGCGTCGGCGGGACCTGCGCCGGCGTGCAGCGCAATTTCTACAATTCGCTCGCCATGACCATTCCGGCGACGATCATTTCCACCGTTCTTGGGGCGATGAACGGCTACGTGCTCAGCAAATGGAAGTTCCGCGGCTCGGAGTTCCTGTTCACCTGCATGCTGCTCGGCGTTTTCGTACCCGGCCAGTTGTCGCTGATGCCGTGGGCCTTCCTCCTCGGCAAGCTCCACCTCGCCAATTCGGTCTATGGCCTGATCCTCATTCACTGCGTGCAGGGCGTATCGTTCACCACGCTGTTCTGCCGCAATTTCTACGTCAACATCCCCGACGACCTGATCAAGGCGGCCCGCATCGACGGCGCCGGCTTCTGGCGCATCTTCTGGAAGGTGATCGTCCCAATCTCGCCGCCGATCCTGATCGTTACGGTGATCTGGCAGTTCACCGGCATCTGGAACGAGTTCCTGTTCGGCGTCATCTTCACCTCAGGCACCCAGCAGCCGATTACCGCGGCGCTCGTGGCGCTGGGCGCGGGAGGGCTCAGCGTGCACGCCTACAACGTGTCGAGCGCCGCCGTGCTCATTGGCGCCTTCCCGCCGCTGCTCGTCTACTTCCTCGGCGGCAAGTATTTCGTGCGCGGGCTGACCCAGGGCGCGATCAAATGAACTGCCAGTCAATGAGGCTTCCATGTCATCCCTGACCGTCCGCAACCTCACCAAGAATTTCGGCATGGTCGAGGTGCTCAAGGGCATCGACCTCGAGGCCCGGCAGGGCGAATTCATCGCGCTGGTGGGCCCCTCCGGCTGCGGCAAGTCGACCCTGCTCGCCATGGTCGCCGGGCTCGAGACGGTCACCTCCGGCGAAATCTGGATCGGCGACCGGCTGGTCAATTCCGTCGCGCCCAAGGATCGCGACATCGCCATGGTGTTCCAGTCCTACGCACTCTATCCCACCATGACGGTGCGCCAGAACATGCTGTTCGGCATGGAGGCGCGCGGCGTACCCAAGGCCCAGCAACTGGAAGCGATCGAGCGCGTCTCGGGACTGCTGCAGATCACCCCGTTGCTTAACCGCAAGCCCGGCCAGCTCTCGGGCGGCCAGCGCCAGCGCGTCGCCATGGGGCGCGCTTTGGTGCGCGATCCGGTACTGTTCCTGTTCGACGAGCCGCTCTCCAACCTCGATGCCAAGCTGCGCGTCGAGATGCGCACCGAGATCAAGAAGCTGCACCACCGGGTCGGCAAGACCACCATCTACGTCACCCACGATCAGGTCGAGGCGATGACCCTTGCCTCGCGTATCGCGGTGATGCATCAGGGGCAGGTGCAGCAGTTCGACGAGCCGCAGGCGGTCTATGACCGTCCCGCCAACATGTTCGTCGCCGGGTTCATGGGCTCCCCCTCGATGAATTTCATACCCGCCCAACTGGTCGACGTCGGCGGCACCACCGCGGTCGTGATCAATGGCGCCAAGGGCCGGGAAACGCTGGCGCTCTATAATGGCGCCGCGCAGCGCGCCGCGGGCAAGGACGTCATCCTCGGCGTCCGGCCCGAGCACCTGTTCCGCTACACGCCCGAATTGCAGGCACAGAAACCCGGCATAGCCACCCTTACCGCCCCGGTGGAGCTGGTCGAACCGACCGGCGCCGAGACCATGGCGGTGATGCGGATCGGCGACAGCGAAATCGTCGGCCGCTTCGATCCTGACGATGCCCCGCGCATGGGCGAAGACATCACGCTCGGCATCGACATGTCGCACGCCTGCCTGTTCGACCCATCGAGCCAACGCCTGATCTAAGGAATATCCCATGACTTTCGCGACGTACCCGAGCCTGGCCGGGCGGGTGGTGCTGGTCACCGGCGGCGCTTCGGGCATTGGTGCCGACATCGTGCGCGCCTTCGCCAACCAGGGGGCCCGCGTCGCCCTGCTCGACATCCTCGACGACGAGGGCGCCGCCCTGGTGGCCGAGTTCGCCGGCGCCGTGGTCGCCCCGCTGTTCCTCCATTGCGACCTGACCGATGTCACCGCGCTGCAGGCGGCCATCAAGGAAGTCCGCACCCGCCTCGGGCCGGTCGCCGTGCTGGTCAACAACGCCGCCAATGACGAGCGTCACCAGATCGACGACGTCACGGCCGACTACTGGGACAAGTCGCAGGCCATCAACCTCCGGCCGCACTTCTTCGCCGCCCAGGCGGTGCGCACCCACATGCGCGAACTCGGCCATGGCTCGATCATCAATTTCTCCTCGATCGCCTGGCGCGGCGGCGCCGACAACATGGTCTCGTACGCCACCGCCAAGGCCGGCGTGCAGGGGCTGACCCGGGCGCTGGCCCGCGGCTTCGGCAATGACAACATTCGCGTCAACGCCATCGAGCCCGGCGCCGTCATCACCGAACGGCAGAAGCGCCTGTGGTTTACCGAGCCCGGCGCCATCGATGCGGTGGTCGCCCGCCAGCCGCTGCACCGCGTGCTGCTCGGCGAGGAGATCGCCCGTACCGTGCTGTTTCTCGCCGCCGACGACAGCCGCATGATTACCAAGCAGTCGATCCGCGTCGACGGCGGCCTGCGTTAGGACATCCCCATGAGCATTCTCAGAACCGGCCTCAACCCCTATGGGCTCACCTATCATCTCGGCATCCAGGCCGCCGGCACGCCGCGCGCCAACCCGAAAGCGGTCGGTCTCGAAGGCTATATCGCGCTGGCAACCGAACTCGGGGCCAAAACCCTCGAAGTCTGGGAGGGCTGGACCGCCCCGATGAGCGACAGCGAGCTCCGCGCCCTCGGGGCCCGCCTCAAGGGCCTCGGCATGGAGCCGGTTGGAAGCTCCGGCCTGCATCGCGCCGATATCGCCAATTCCATCCGTATCGCCGACGGCCTCGGGGCCAAAATCATCCGCTTTGCCCTGACCCCGATCCTCTGCGGCGACCGCAACGTCGCCGGCCCGCAATGGCAGCAGCTGGTCGACAGCACCTGGACCAAACTGCGCGGGCTGGCACCGCTGGCGGCGGCGCACGGCCTCACCATCGCCATCGAGAACCACCAGGATTTCACCAGCGACGAGCTGGTGCGCTTCTGCGTCGAGACCGGCCCGAACATCGGCATCGTCATGGATACCGCCAACACCTTTCCGGTCGCCGAGTCGCCGCTCGATTTCGTCCGCACCATCGCGCCGCACGTGCGCTATCTGCATCTCAAGGATTATCGCGTGCAGTGGACCGACGAGGGTCTCCGGCTCTGCCGCTGCCCGAGCGGCGATGGGGCGGTGCCGTTCACGGAACTGGTCGAGGTGCTGAGCCAGCACCACAAATCGCTGCCCGCCGCCATCGAGATCGGCGCTCTCGACGCGCGTCACACCAAACTGTTCACGCCCGCCTGGTGGCACGGTTACGCCCCCAAGCAGGCCTCGGCGCTCGCTGCCTGCCTGCTCGCCGCCCGCCGCAACCGCCTGCCCGACGACGCCGATTACCGCACGCCGTGGGAGAAGGGCGAGGACGGCGACATCCTCGCCGACTACGAAGTCGCCCAGGTGCGCAAGAGCGTGCAAAACCTCAAATCACTCGGTCTCATGTAGGAGTCGATAGCCATGGACAAACCCTTGAGCGGCAAGCTTGCCTTCGTAACCGGCTCCGGCCGCGGCCTCGGCAGCTTCATGGCGACGCGCCTCGCGCAGATGGGCGCCGACGTCGTGGTGCACGACCTCACCTGGAACGAAACCGGCAAGTATGGCGAGGCGAAAGACCTCGGCGAAGTGGTCAAGAGCCTCGAAGCGCTGGGCGTGCGCTCGATGGGCGTCACCGGCAACATCGGCGACAGGGCGGCGATCGCCCGCATGAAAGCCGAGATCGAGCAGCAGCTCGGCGCGGTCGAAATCCTCGTCAACTGCGCCGGCGGCGACATCGGCGCCTCGGGCGGCAAGCCAGTGCCCAACGATTTGCTCGGCATCCCCTACGAGGACATCGTGGCGCTGACCAACAACAACCTGATCGGCACCATGCTGATGTGCCAGGCCTTCGTGAACCCGATGCGCGCCCGCGGCCACGGCATCGTCGTCAATATCGGTTCGACCGCCGCCCATGTCGGGGTCGAGAACGGCTCGATCTACGCCACCCTCAAAGCTGCCGTGGTGCACTACACCAGATGCCTCGCGCGCGAGGTCCGCGACGATGGCGTGCGCGTCAACGCCGTCAGCCCAGGTCCCTCCAAGACCGCCCGCTTCGAGGCCACCCGCAAGGTGGATCCGGTGAAGATGGATTCGACGCAAAAGTCCTTCGACCGTTACGCCGAGCCCGACGAAATCGCCGACGCGGTCGCCTTCCTGTGCAGCCCGCAGGCCAAGTTCGTGCACGGCCAGGTGATCCGCGTCGACGGCGGCAGCCTGCTGTTCACCAGTTAGCCGGAGCGTTTTCAGGAAGAGTGCGAAGCGGTCTTCCGGTTCGTAAGCGCGACCACCTAGAGGGCTGCGTTTCCCGAAAAGCGCCCAGCGGCTTTTCGGTTCGGGTACGCGCCCCCCGGCCGCCAAGGGGCGACGCCCCTCCAGCCGCCGCATCCGTTGATGCTTGCGGATCAGCGGCTTGCGCCGAATGCTTGTCATTATGCCGCACCTCGCGGCGCCAAATGCCGCAGCCTCGCGGCGTCCCGACTGTGCGATTCTGCTCGCTGTCCGGATCGGCGGGTCGACGTCGATTCGGAAGGTCTTCTCCCACACCATGAGCCTTGCGGCTCGAAAAGGAACTCTGATCATGAACAAGGTCATCGCGACTACCATCGCGGCCCTGATGCTCGCCGGCCTTTCGGTTGGCGCCACTGTCCCCGCCATGGCGGCGAGCGCGCCGGTGCACCATGCTGCCGTCGTCACGCACCACGGCGCTCACTGGCACATGCACCGCCATTGCAAGACCGAACTGCGCCACCATCACCACGTGAAGGTCTGCACCTGGGTGAAGAACTAAGCGCCACCCATTGCGGCGCGGCGACGCTTCCAATTGGAGGCGTCGCCGCGTCGAATGGCCATGATGGCCGAAAATCGGACTGATGACTGAGTTCTAGAACACCATCTGGCCGATGGAGATTGCCACGAGGACGAAGATTACGGCAATTACCAGCGCAATGACGAACAGGATTTTCGCGATACGGCCGGTGGCCGCCGACACACCGGAGAAGCCCAGGAACCCGGTGATGATCGAAATGACCAGGAAGATCAGCGCCCAGCGCAGCATGGGGCGCTCCTAGCGATCGTTCATGCGGCCGATGATGATGGCGGCCAGCAGCGCCAGCACGCCCACCGCCACCACCGTCGGCAGTGGATCCTCACGCACCGCGCGCGCCGCGACCCGGGTCTGCCGGCGCGCCCGACTGGCGAGCGCCGCCCCCGCGTCCCCTACGCTGGCCACCAGTTCCCGGGCGTCGCCGTAGCGCTCCTCGGCAAATTGCTCCACCTGCTGCGCCAGCCGGGCAAGCTGGTCGCTCAGCGAGGCGACCTGCTCCTCGAGCTCATCCTCGACATCGGTCGCCGCATCAACCGCCGCCGTCCGGAGTCTTGCCGCGGCGCGTTGCCCACGGGCCCGAACCGCCTTGAGCGGCTTTACCGCATTGCTGATCTGGGTCTCGATCTCGTCGGCCATGGCACTCTCCTATGGTGGCGTCTCGAATTTGACGTAACCCACAACGCGCCAGCACCGAAAAGGTGGCGACGGCACGAGCGCGCCCGATCGCTCGCCGGTGGCGCCGTGCCGCGGTCCAATGCGCTCACCATCTTCCAACGGTCCGTTTCGGGGAGTGTGCGCGGCGAATTTCCGGCTCGGAAACGCGACTACTGGCCGCAATGAGCGGTAGTCCTGCACGCCCGCGATTCAATCAGACTCACGGGCCGTTCTCCTCTCTCTGCTCCCACAAACCCGCATCCATCAGCCCCCTAACCTCGCGGCCGCAGGTCGCCGGAACACTGGGCAATAGCTCGCTCTGGTACGATCCAGGCGCCACTTGCGTCGCCCCGCTTAGCGAGAAGGTCGGGCGGATGTCTGTACAAGCCACCAAGATGCTACCCCACCTTCTCCGGAGCGGGCAAAGGCACAAAAACTCCCACAACTGTGCGGGTCTGGAGCGTGTCCAGGAAAAGTGCATAGCAATTTTCCGGTCGGAAACGCGGCCACTCAGGATGATCGCGTTTCCGGGAACAGTCCGAAGCGGTTTTCCCGTTCGGAAACGCCATGAGTCAACGCGTCAGGGCCCCATTTGATCAAGATGGAAAAAGCTCTGCCACAGCCCAATGGGCGAAATTGTCGAAAAATGGTGCCGCTTAGGTGACTCGAACACCTGACCCCATCATTACGAATGATGTGCTCTACCAACTGAGCTAAAGCGGCC
>Ga0207657_10007824_pt1 | contig 10908 bp, 13 predicted proteins | sample KBSC33metaG_FD_184316 | JGI IMG/M metagenome (GOLD analysis project Ga0207657, IMG submission 184316) | Corn rhizosphere microbial communities from Kellogg Biological Station, Michigan, USA - KBS C3-3 metaG (SPAdes) (version 2) | ecosystem: Host-associated > Plants > Roots > Rhizosphere > Soil ... | reverse complement strand
CGGCCTTCCCGTCTTCCGTCACCCGGAAACCGGCAGCGAGATCGACCGCCTCCTGCATCGCCTCCATGCCGACCCCAGCCGATGCGTGCTCGTCGGCGCCTATGCGCTCGGCAAGGCGCAGCGGATCATCTGCGAGCTTCGCGACCGCGGTCACCACGACCCGATGTATTTCCACGGGGCCATCGAGCGGCTGAACCAGCTCTACGAAAGCTTCGGCGTGTCACTCGGCGAGCTTCGCCACACCGGCGGGGCGACCAAGGCGGAGATGGCCGGCCATATCGTGATCGCCCCGCCCGGAGCGCTCAACGACCGCTGGTCGCGGCGCCTGCCCGACCCGGTGACCGCGATGGCCTCGGGCTGGATGCGAATCCGCCAGCGCGCCCGCCAGCGCAATGTCGAGCTGCCGCTCGTCATCTCCGACCACGCCGACTGGGACGAGCTCACCATGACCATCCGCGAGCTCGAGCCGAGCGAAGTCTGGATCACCCACGGCCGCGAGGAGGCGCTCAAGCACTGGTGCATGACCCACCAGATCAAGGCCTGCGAGCTGAACCTTGTCGGCTATGAGGACGAGGATGATTGAGGTTCGCTTCCCGGCCAGCGTGAGCGTATGGGGCGGGCATGATCGAGCATCGCCCACCCGCATGGGCAGCATGCTTGCTGCTGCTCGCCGCGTGCGGCCAAAGCGAGAGCCCGGCGAAGAACTCGGTCACGGTCAAATTACCGCCTGCCGGAGCGCCGGTGGCACCCGACAGCAGCTACACCTCGATCGACCCGGCATCGTGCAAGGTCGTCGGGAATTCGAGCCGCCGTTGCGAAGGGGCCGCCGGTTATGCGCTGGAAACCGGCCGCCAGGTGGCGATCGTCGCCCCCGATGGACGGCGTTCCATCCTCGACCTGTCGAAGCTCGGCACGAAGGGCGCACCGAAGCTGGGAGCCAAAGCGGAGTGGCGCGGCCCGGCTCCCGGGCATCCGCATGTGCTGATCGTGCGGGTCGGCAGCGACCTTGCCATTGCCCGCCTCGAATATCCGGCGTGCATTGTCGCCGTGGTTGCCCGGCAACCTCGCCAGAATGAAAAAGCGCGCGACATCGCCGACGGCAAGCTGCCGGCGTGTCTCGGTGGCTAGTCGGCTGCCGAAGGCGGCACCATCGCGGCGATCCGCTGCAGCGCGGCCTTGGCCTGCTCGCGGTCGATGACGAGCGCGGCGGTTTGGGTGATGAGGTCCACCAGCATGAGGTCGCGGACGGTCGGCTCGCGCGGCTCGCGGTGATACATGGCGAACGTGCCGAGGACCTTTCGGCCGCGCGTGAGGATCGGGATCGACCAGCAGGCGCGAAGGCCGTGCGAAAGCGCAAGCTCCCTATAATCGGCCCATAAATGATCGGTCGCGATGTCCGACACGAACACCGCCGCGCCGAGATAGGCCGCGGTTCCGCAGGAGCCTGCACAGGCTCCGATCTCGCCGCCGTCGATCGCCGCCGTGTAGGCCGGCGGCAGGCTTGGGGCGGCGCCCTTGCGCAGATGCTTGCCGTCTGGGTCGAGGAGCAAGATGGAGCCCAGCACCCCCGTGTGCGAAGTAGATTCGACGATCCGGATGAGTTCCGTCAGCGTCGTTTCGAGCGGCGCATCGCTGATCGCGAGCTCGAGCACCTTGTTGTGCGCGGTGCGGAGCGCGTCGTTGCGGCGGTCCTCCGTGACGTTGTTGCCCTGGATGAAGACCCCCGCAGGCCGGTCCTCGGACGCAGGAAGCGGCTGGAACACCAGATCGACGAGAACTTCTTCCGACGTTCCATCGGGCCTCGCGACTCCGAGCGACATGCCGCGCCCGACAAATGGCTCGCCGGAGCGCATCACGCCGTCGAGGATCTCGTCGACGCCCTGCCGGTCGAACTCCGGGATCGCTTCGAACAGCGACTTGCCGACGAGGCCGCGGCGGCCGACGAGGTCGATAAAGGCGTGGTTGGCGATGGCGATCTTGTAGTCGGGCACTTCGAGCAGCGCCATGAAGCCGGGCGCCTGCTCGAACATCCGTTCGAGGCGCTCCTGCTCGCTGCGGCACGCGGACATCTGGTCCAGCATGAGTCGCCATTACAGCAATGCCGTCGCGGCGTCACCGCGCCCGACTAGTGAACGGTTTCCGTGCGCTCCACGCCCGACCTCGCCAGTTGATCGTCGATCTGTGCGACGAGGCGCTCGACGCCGGCATCGTCCTTCGCCTCCGCCCGCGCGACGAGGACGTCCTGGGTGTTCGAGGCGCGGAGAAGCCACCAGCCGTCGGAAGTGCTGACTCGGACTCCGTCGGTGGCGTCGACCTTTGCGCCTTCCGCAGACAGGCGCTCGCGAACTTCGTCGACGATGGCGAACTTGCGGGATTCGTCGACCGGGAAGCGCATCTCTGGCGTCGCTTTGGTCTTGGGCATCGAGTCCATGATTTCGGTGAGGCTCTTGCCGCTCGCGCTCACCGCCTCGATCAGGCGCACCGCCGCATAGAGCGCGTCGTCGAAGCCGTACCAGCGGTGCTTGAAGAAGACGTGGCCGCTCATTTCGCCGGCCAGTGGGGCGCCGGTCTCCTTCATCTTCGACTTGATGAGGCTATGGCCCGTTTTCCACATCAGCGGCTTGCCGCCCAGTTCCGCGACGCGGTCGAAGAGTATCTGGCTCGCCTTGACGTCGGCGATAATGGTCGCGCCGGGCTCTTCCTTGAGCACCGGCTCGGCAAGGATCGCGAGCAGCTGGTCGCCCCAGATCACCCGGCCCTGACCGTCGACAGCGCCGATCCGGTCGCCATCGCCGTCGAAGGCGATTCCGAAATCGAGCTGCTTGTACGCCACGATCCGCTTGAGGTCGGCGAGGTTCGCCTCGACCGTAGGATCGGGATGATGGTTGGGGAAGCGGCCGTCGACTTCGGTCAGGATCGTGAAATGCTGCCCAGGCAGCCGCTCGACCAGCATCTCGAGGATGGGCCCCGCGGCGCCGTTCCCGGCGTCCCAGCCGATGCGATAGCCCTCGCCCGAGAATCCTTCGAGGAGGCGGTCGACATAAGCCTCGCGGATGTCGACTTCCTCGACGCTGCCGTCGCCCTCGGTCCAGTCGCCGCGAGCGGCGCGCTCGCCGATCGCCTGGATTTCCTGGCCGAAGACCGAGCGGCCTTTGAGCAGCAGCTTGAAGCCGTTGTAGTCGGCGGGGTTGTGGCTGCCGGTGACCTGGATGCCGCCGTCCACCTCGAGATAGTAGGTCGCGAAATAGAGCATCGGCGACGGGCCCATGCCGGTCTGCATCACGTCGATCCCGCCTTCGGTGAGCCCGCGGATCAGCGCCGCTTCCAGCATTCCCGAATGAGTCCGGCCATCGCGGCCGACGGCGATCCGCCTCGCACCTTCGTCGATGGCGAGCGCTGCGAAAGTGCGGCCGAGTGCATAAGCGTCGGATTCGTCGAGCGTGTCTCCGACGATTCCGCGAATGTCATATTCGCGGAGGATGGTGGGATTGAAGGTGTGATCCATGGCGCGCTTGTACCCCTGCGAAGTCAGGGGTCCAGTCATAGCCCCCGCCAGTCGAAAAGCGCTACGCGCGTCGGGGCTCCTGCCTTCGCAGGAGCACAATCAAGCGACCTTTGCCTGCTCGTCGTCGGCAGACGGAATCCCGAGCCCGGCGATCATCTCGCGAAGCTCCTGACGGGCGGCGATGTGGGCGATGCCGACTTCGCCGAGCTGGTGGAGGTCGAGCAGCGTCAGGCCCTTGGGGAAGAGCTCGCGGTAGATGACGCGCTCGCCGAGCCCGGGGATGACGCGGAAGCCGACGCGGCGAGCGAGTTCGTCGAGCGCGGCGCCGACGCGACGAAGGTTGTGCGACTCGATGTGCTGCAGGCGGTTCCTCAGCACCACCCAGTCGACGCTCTTGCCCGATTGCTTGGCGCGGGCGGTGCGGCTGTTCCAGATCAGCTCGGCGTAGAAGCTCGGCCGGGTGACCTTGTAATTCTCGGGGTGGACCTGGCCGATGAGGTCGAGGTCGACGAAGCTGTCGTTCATCGGCGTGACGAGCGTGTCGGCGCGAAGGATCGCGGCCTTGGCGATCTCGTCGTCACGGCCGGGCGTGTCGATGACGATCACGTCGGCCTGCCCCGACAGCCGCTCGACCGCGGCGTTGAGGCCCGCTTCGCTATGGTCCTGCAGCACCTCGTAGGCAGCCTGCGGAAGCGGCTTGTCGAGCCGGCGCATGGTCGCGTCGCGGTTCTCGAGGTAGCGCGTCATCGTTCGCTGGCGGCCGTCGAGGTCGAGCGCGCCGACGCGGTGCCCGGAGGCAGCGAGCGCGATCGCGGTGTGGACCGCCGTGGTCGACTTGCCGGTCCCGCCCTTTTCGTTGGCGAAGACGATGAAATGCGGCTGGCTCATTCTTGATCTTTCCCCCGACGCATGCGCAAGCGCCGCCCGAGGACGAAGATTAACCGAGGCCTACCTCACGTGCAAATCGTTCGTAACAGTGAAGAATTGGCGCGGGCGCGGGGTGCGATCGAGGGCAGCCTCGCGCTCGTTCCGACCATGGGCGCGCTTCATGCCGGGCACATCGCCCTGGTCGAGGAAGCGAAGCGCCGCGCCGACCACGTGGCCGCCTCGATCTTCGTCAATCCCGCGCAGTTCGGGGCGAATGAGGACTTCGGCCGCTACCCGCGCCGCGAGGGCGAGGATGCGCGGATGCTGGAGGAGGCCGGCTGCGACTTCATCTGGATGCCCTCCGTCAGCGACGTCTACCCCGCGGGTTTCTCCACCAGAATCCATGTCGGCGGTGTGTCGAAGCGGTGGGAAGGAGAGGCGAGGCCGGGCCATTTCGACGGGGTCGCCACGGTCGTCGCCAAGCTGCTGGTCTCCGTACGGCCCGATGTCGCTGTGTTCGGCGAGAAGGATTTTCAGCAACTCGCGGTGATCCGCCGGCTCGTCGCCGATCTCAACATCCCGGTCGAGATCGTGGCGGTGCCCACCGTGCGCGAGGACGACGGCCTCGCCCTCTCGTCGCGCAATGCCTATCTTTCCGAAGACCAGCGCGCGGCCGCCCTCGCGCTTCCACGAGCGCTGGATTATGCTCGCGGAGCGATCCTCGACGGCACGCCCGTCCCGATGGTCCTCGACACCGCGCGAAAGTCGCTCATCGAGGCCGGTTTCTCGCGGATTGACTATTTCGCGCTCGTCGATGCAGCGACTCTGGAACCGCTCGACGCGCCGGCCGGCGCGATGCGACTGATCGCGGCGGCGGTGATTGGCACCACGAGGCTGATCGACAATCTCGCGGTCTGACTAGAACGTGGTTTCGCGGCGTTAACCATTTCTTTCCCTTCAGCGCCGAATTCTCCCATCCAACAGGTAGGGGGATTTGACATGGGTGCCATCAGTCAGAAGAGCGCGGAGTTTCTGCTTCGCAGCCGGCTTGCCGATGCCGAGAATGGCGACGTCGACGCGCTATTCGAGCTCGGAATTACCTATTCGACGGGGCGCGGCGGGATCGGCGTCGACCTCATCGAAGCGCACAAATGGTTCAACCTCGCCGCGTTGTCGGGCTCGACCCGGGGACAGGAATGCCGCGCCGAGATCGCGCTCGAGATGACGGCTCGCGAGATCGCCGAGGCGCAGCGTCAGGCCCGCGCATGGCTAGCCAGCTGCGGGTATCAGCGGCGGGCCGCCTAGGTCCTGAAGCGTCGTCGTCGCGCTCGGCGGCCCCGGGCGCTCCTTGCCCCACGTCATGGTCGTGACCTGTGCGGCGGGGATGCCAAGCAGAACGAGATAATCGCGCACCTGCGCCGCCCGCTCGGCACCCAGAGCAAGCGCATGATCGCGGGTGTCGGTCGGATCGCCTCTGCCCTCGATCCGCACGGCGACGAACGGATGCTGCCTTAGCCACATTGCCTGAGCCGCAAGCGTCATCTGGGCCTGCCGAGTGAGGCCGGCACCCCCAGGCGTGAAATAAATCGTCGTTCCACCAGACTGGGCGGCAAAGTCAGCCCGCATCACCTCGAGCGGGTTCTGGACTACCGGCGGTGCCGGGGTGCCCCGTCGGCTGAGACCCGGAAGCTGCGCAGCGGCGGGAGTCGCGAGCAGTGCGGCGATCAGGAGAAGCTGTTTACGCATCGGCTCTAGTCCATCGTGCCCGACCAATTGGGGTCGGATCCGTCCTGGGGAATGGTCATCTTGCGCGGCGCGCTGCCGTCGAGGCTGACGCGGTAGATGCCCGGGCGGCCGCCTTCGGTCCGCTGAAACACCAGCTCGCGGCTGCTCGCCGCCCAGCTCGGTCCTTCGTCGGCAGGGCCGGCAGTCAGCTGCTTTTCGTCGGTTCCCTCGGGACTGATGACCCCGATCCTGCGCGCGTCCCCGTAGCGCCAGGTGAAGGCGATGAGCTTGCCGTCCGGGCTCCATTCGGGCGAAGCGTAGGCGGCGTTGCCGAAGCTGATCCGGCGCTGCTGCGAACCGTCCGCATTCATGACGTAGAGCTGCTGAGATCCGCCGCGATCGCTTTCGAACACGATCCGGCTTCCGTCGGGGGAGAAGCTCGGGTCGGTGTCGATGCCGGGCGACGTCGTCAGCCGACGCGGCAGCCCGCCGTTCGCGCCGACGACATAGATGTCGCTGTTCGCGCCCTGCATCATCGAAAAGACGATTTGCGACCCGTCGGGCGAATAGCGGGGTGCAAACGTCATGACGTTGCCGGGCAGGAGCGGATGCTGCTGGCCGGAATCGAGATTGATGACACGGACCTGCGGCACGCCGCCGTCGAAGCTTACATAAGCAAGGCGCTGGCCCTTGGGCGAAAGGCGCGGGGTGAGGACCGTCGTTCCGCCCGGCGTCGCGTAGCTGTGGTTGTACCCGTCGCTGTCCATCACCGCGATGCGCTTGACCCGGCTAGCGGCGGGCCCGGTCTCGGCGACATAGGCGATGCGGGTGTCGAACATTCCGGGCGATCCGGTCAGCGCCTTGTAGGCCAGCCCCGAGCATTTGTGCGCGGCGCGGCGCATGTCGCTCGGCGTCGCGACGAAGCCGATCCGCCCGAGCTCGCGGCCTTTCTCGACATCATAGACGTAGCAGCCGATCGTCAGTCGGCCGTCGGAACGCTGCTGGACGAAGCCGGTCACCAGCCCCTTGGCTCCGCGGTCGCGCCACTTGGAGAAGGTCGGCGCGGTGACTTCGGGGTAGGAATAATAGTCCTTGCGGTTGGGCGAGAGCGGCATCAGCTCGGCGGTCTGGCGAAGGTCGGTCTCGATCAGCTGCGTCGCCTGCCATGCATAGCCGAGCGATTCATTGCCCTTGGTGCCCGTGTCGGGCGAGGTCATTGGCGGAAGCGCGACGACGGCCACCGTCGGCTGCGCCACGGCTGGCGCCGCGACCAGCAGAAGGCCGAGCGCCCCGATCAAACATCCCAACTTCTTCACTTGCTGACGAGCTTCGAGAATTTTTCGACCCATTCTTTTGGCTGGCGCCGCGGCCTGGCCTCGCGGTCCAGGAATGCGGCAGTGACGGATGCGTCGGCCAACAGTTCGTCCCCTCGCATGACTCGCTGCTGAATGCGGACCGACGATGCGCGGACCTGTTCGACGCTGCTGACCACCTGAAGATCGTCGTTGAGGCGAGCGGGGCGCCGATAGCGGATATCGACGTGGGTCACGAAATAAGCGCTGCCGTCACCGCCCAGCATCTCCTGCTGGTCGATGCCGACGGCGCGGAGCATGTCGGACCGCGCCCGCTCCATGAACTTGAGGTAGTTTGCGTAATAGACGACGCCCGCGGTGTCGGTGTCCTCGAAGTAGATCGTGAGCGCGAAGCGGTGCTCGCTTCCCACGAAGCCGCCGCGATAGGGCGTATCGAGTTCGGAAAGCTGCATCCCCGACCGCTGTAGCGAGCGGCGACTCCCGCCGTAAACCCCGCTTGACTTCGGTGTAACTCACAGGTTACATGCAACCTATAGGTTACAAGGAGTGAAGTGATGGGGGACGTCGAACTTGTCGAGCGGGCCGAGCATCTCGGGCGCAAAAGGTCGCAATTGTTTTTCGTGCTGGCGATGGTTTTCTTCGCCGGTCAGAGCCTTTATTTCGGAGCGCCCGACGCGACGCGCGATTCGGTGCCGAGAGTGGGCGCCTGGCTCATCCTCGTCTGCCTCATGCTATTGCTCCTCGCGACCGGCGGGTTCCTGCTGAGCGGCCGGAAAGTGCGCCATCTGCTCAACGACGAGAGCGCTCGGGCCAATCGGGTCGCCGCACAGGCCGTCGGCTTCTGGGCGACGATCCTTTCGCTGATCGCGGTCTATGTCGAATCGATCTTCGACCCGGTGACGCTCAACGAAGCGGTGCACATCGTCGGAACGATCGGCGTCGGCGCGGCGCTGATCAGCTTCGCGGTTCGCGAGCGGCGGGCGCACCGCCTTGGCTGAGCGGCTCGCCAATCGCCTGAGAGCCGAGCGCGAGTTCCGCGGCTGGACGCAGGCCGAGCTCGCGGCCCGCGTCGGGGTCAGCCGCAAGACCATCAACACGATCGAGAACGGGGTGTTCGTGCCTTCGACCCTGACCGCACTGAAAATTGCCGAATCCTTCGAACGAACGGTCGAGCAGCTGTTCAGCGTGATCGAGGAGTAACCGCCTCGACCTGGCGAATGAGGTCGCCCTGGGCTTCGGCGATGTCGGCGAGGTGCATGCCCCAGGCGGGCAGGAACATGCCGAACACCGCGACTTCGCCGCCGACATGGTCGGTCCATTTCTCGCCCGGCGCGTGGTTGGTGCGGATCGAAAGATAGCCGCGTGGCCCGTCGTTGATGCAGCGCGCCGAGACCAGCCCTTCGGTGCGCACGTAGGGGGTCGAGGGCGCGCCTTCAGTCGACCAGTTGATCGGTCCGCCCGGCACCGGAAGCGTCGAGCGGGCGAACCAGTAGCTGTCGAGCTTCACCCAGTCCTTCGAGCCAGGCAGGGCCGGATTGACGCAGCCGACCGTCATGCCGGGCTGGTCGGTGATCCCGAACATCGCGGCTGTCGGCGGCGGGTTCTTGTCGCGGAAGCTCGTCCACGCGATGACGCAGCCGCTTTCGCCCGCGCGGCTGCACAGCGGCGTTTTCTTGAACGTGCCGCCGACGAGCTTTCCTTGCGGAACAAGCACGTTGAAGCCGGGAAGAATAGCGAGGCGCATGCGCGCCGCGACGGCAGGGTCCTTCTCGATCGCTCCGGCGATCAGCTGCTGCAGGATCAGGCTGCCCTGGCTGTGGCCGATCAGGACGAATGGGCGGCCCTTGTTTCGAGTGGCGAGATAATTACGCCAAGCGGCAAGGACGTCAGAGTGGGCCAGCTTCGCAGCCGAGGTGATATCGGCGCCGGCCGCATAGGCTGCAACTGCTCCCAGGGTCATCTGGCGGTAGATCGGCGCAAATGGCCGGCACACCGAGGCAAAGCGCGCAAATTGCGTCTCGGCGGCAAGCTTCTCCTCGCGGCCCGCGACCATGTCGCTGTTGAGGCCGCGGTCCTGCGAGACGGTCGGATAGACGTAGAAGCAGTCGATCGGCGGGTCCTTGGCGACCTCGCTTCTCCCCACCGAGCCGTAGCCGTTTGGATTGAGGGCGGTCGTCGGCAGCGGCGTCGAGCACGTGTCGGCGCGGCCGGGGAGGCAGAGCCACGCGGAGTCCTTCGAGTAGTCGGGGGCGGCGGATGCTGGACGTTGCGCCGAAACCGGGGACGCGCACAGCATCGTCATTCCCGCGAAAGCGGGAACCCAGCTTTTCTTCAGGAGGAGCGGAAAGAAGCGGGATCCCGGATCAAGTCCGGGATGACGATTGAAGCGCATCCGTTACTTACTCTCGAACAATCCGCTCTGGCTGCCCTGCGGCGACGGCAGACCGAGGTGGGCGTAGCCGCGGCCGTTGAGGCAGCGGCCGCGTGCGGTGCGGGCGATGAGGCCGAGCTGAATGAGAAAGGGCTCGATCACGTCCTCGATCGTGTCGCGCGGCTCGCTGAGGCCCGCTGCAAGGGTTTCGACACCGACCGGGCCACCGCCGTACAGGTCGGCGATCATCGTCAGATAGCGCCGATCCATCGCGTCGAGGCCGAGGCTGTCGATCTCGAGCCGCGACAGCGCCGCATCGGCGGCCTTCGAATCGACCGTGTCCGAGCCCGAGGCGTGAGCGAAGTCGCGCACCCGCCGCAACAGCCTGCCGGCAATGCGCGGGGTGCCGCGCGAGCGCCGCGCGATCTCGTGCGCCCCGTCGTCGGTGAGGTCCACGTTCAGGAGGCGCGCGGCGCGTCGGACGACCTGCTCCAACTCCTCGATCGTGTAGAAATTCAGCCGAACGGGAATCCCGAAGCGGTCGCGGAGGGGGGTCGTGAGAAGCCCCTGCCGCGTAGTCGCGCCGATCAGGGTGAAGCGCGGAAGCTCGATCCGGACCGATCGCGCCGACGGTCCCTCGCCGATCATCAGGTCGAGCGCGCGGTCTTCCATCGCCGGATAAAGCACCTCCTCGACCGCGGGGTTGAGCCGGTGGATCTCGTCGATGAAGAGGACGTCGCCGTCCTCGAGATTGGTGAGCAGCGCGGCGAGGTCGCCGGACTTGGCGATCACCGGGCCGGAGGTGGCCCGGAAGCCGACGCCCATCTCGCGGGCGAGGATTCCGGCGAGCGTCGTCTTGCCGAGCCCCGGCGGGCCGTGGAGCAGCACATGGTCGAGCGCCTCCCCGCGGCTCTTCGCGGCGCTGACGAAGACGCGGAGATTCTCGCGCGCCGCCTGCTGGCCGATGAACTCGTCGAGGCTCTTCGGCCGAAGCGCCGCGTCTGCATCCTCGCTGGTGCGCTCCGGGGTGGTGATTCGCGCGGGGTCGGTGGCCATCAGCCGATATGCTCGACGCCGTCGCCGACAATGTCCACCCAGGGGTGCTTGCGCTCCTCCCAGACGGAGTA
>Ga0207657_10007821_pt1 | contig 10909 bp, 7 predicted proteins | sample KBSC33metaG_FD_184316 | JGI IMG/M metagenome (GOLD analysis project Ga0207657, IMG submission 184316) | Corn rhizosphere microbial communities from Kellogg Biological Station, Michigan, USA - KBS C3-3 metaG (SPAdes) (version 2) | ecosystem: Host-associated > Plants > Roots > Rhizosphere > Soil ... | reverse complement strand
CGCCGGACAATTTCTTGAACAGTTTGGTTTTAAAAATACGGTGAATCTCACAGGCGGAATGGTAGCGTGGGAAAAGAAGTTTGGAAGAAATAAATAAATTTGAAAAGTACAATTGGGAAATTTTGGAATTGCTTTTCCCCTCAATTTCCCAATTTCCCAATTCTAAAATTTCAAAATAATTTTACCTCTCATTCAACCTTGGTCTCAATCTCGCTTTGCTTTTATTAAAAATATTCCTTCCCTTATCAATGCCTTTACAAATTTCTTTTTGTCTTTCCGACGGCATGTGAATAGTTTCCCGGCATTCTATACTGCAACAGCCATCATACTTTTTCGCGCATTCTTCGCACTGAATAAACAATAAATGACAACCATCGTTTTTACAATTCGTATGTGTATCGCAGGGTTTACCGCATTGGTGACAATGTGAAATGATATGTTCCGTTACCCTTTCTCCCAGTCTTTCATCAAACACAAAATTCTTTCCGGTAAACTTACTTTCTAAACCTTTCTCTTTTATCTCACGTGCATAATTAATGATGCCACCTTCTAAGTGAAAAACATTTTTAAATCCTTTGTGCAGCATATAGGCGCTTGCTTTTTCACAACGAATACCACCGGTGCAGTACATGATAATATTCTTATCCGCTTTATCTTTCAGCATGTCTGCAGCCATTGGCAATTGCTCACGAAAAGTATCAGAAGGAATTTCTATCGCATTTTCAAAATGACCCACTTCATATTCATAATGATTTCGGAAATCAACAACCAGGGTAGAAGAATCTTTCAGCAATTCATTCATTTTTTCGGCATTCACATATTTTCCTTTGTTGTCCATACTAAAGAAAGGATCATCAATACCATCAGCAACAATTTTGTCTCTTACTTTAACTCTTAAAACCCAAAAGGATTTTCCGTCATCATCAACAGCGACGTTTAACCTTATCCCATTTAATTGTTCAATGGAATAGAGAAAATTTTTCAATGCTTCAAAATTTGATTGTGGAACGCTTGCCTGAGCATTGATGCCTTCTTTTGCAACGTAAATCCTTCCAAACACTTTTAAATTATATAAGTGCTTATATAAATGATCTCTGAATTCCTGAGGATTTTGAATGGGGAAATACTTGTAAAAACTAATTGTTGTGCGGGGCTCTGTTTCTTCCATGAGTCGTTTCTTCAACTCCTCGTTGGAAATACGATTGTGTAATACTGCCATAAAATTTTTATTTTCTCACATCAGAGATCTTCCTTTTTATTTAAGAAATGATTCTCCAATGCTCCAACATTATTCGGACTCACTTGCAGGGTGAGTAAAAAAGCGGCACAAAGTTACATTAACGCTTTAATGTAGTTTTAATAGATTTATTAAAAGCTGTATAAATTCTCTGAACAAAACAAAGAGATTTTATTCTTAACCTAACTTCGGGTTGTCTATACCGTATGATACAACAATACACTACATATCAATTAAGGGCATTACAGCAACTCGCGGACTTCAGAAATATTTTTTATGATGAGGGGAAAAATGTGAGTACGGATTTGTTAAACCGTTCTATCGGTTTTTTTATTGAGCTATTTTGTCAAAATCATTTTGCAGATTCTGATTATTCAGTTTTTCAAAAAAGACCTAAGGGATCTACAACAGATGAGTGGATCAATGAAATTGATATTGATATTATTCTAAAATTTTTGACATATTATATCTGGACAAATAAAAGTCACGATGGATATTTTATTCGTAAGATCAAGGATAAAACGGTTTACAAATTTCTTGACCGGCTGAATAAAATACTTGCGGAACAATCTAAACAAGTAAAGATTCCTAACTCTAATGTTTTTATTTTAAATTCTTCAGCTCAACAAAATAATTTCAAACACTAAGTTTTTTGTTCAATAAGTGTTCAAAGCGTTGAAGAGTGCGATCCTTCGGCTAGCTCAGGATAAACTACACAGGCGATGCCATAAGCACTGCAGTATGGCTCATAATAAACTTTAACGAGCAGCACCTCTTGCGAAACTTCCCGTTAATGCGGCAAAGCCTGAAATTAATCCGCCGATAATTGCAATTATCCATATTAACAACATTGAAGAACCGTTTAACGGCAGGATAAAAGCAACATCCCGTGAAAGTATGTGATCGTTTGCTGTATCAAGAATGGCAGCATGAATGCCCCACAAAAGCGAAAGTCCTACAAAGCCCGCCAGGAAAGATTTTGCGGGTGATTGATATACAACAAATGAAACGATGAGAGAAGTAATTGCAAAGCTCCACCACGAAAAAAATAATGGCGCAGCGTACCCTAATAAAGCAGTAAGAATAATCGCTGTGATAAATTTCATTGTTTAAGATTTGCTGAAAGTGATTTTTCCTTTTAAATTATTTTGTTGCTGCAACTCGCTTTCAGGAGCAAACAATAATTTATAGTATTTACCTGCAAGATAATCGTTGATGAACTGGTCATAATACTTGCTGCCGGGATTACCATCCTGACCGCCGGGATAAATTGCATATGCATTGATCTTATCTGTTAATTCAACAACCATACGCCAACTTGGACCGTGATATTTTGTAAATGCATTAATAATATCCTCACCACCTCCGGAAATCACATTCATCTTGCTTAATGCGGGAATGCGCAAAAGATGCCTGATAGCACTGCCCTTGTATATTCCCCATGTCAACCGATTGTTCTGATCGAGTTGCTGCAGGAACGGAACTGCTTTTTTGAACGCATTTGTAACATCCATTGCGATGTCCTCTTTTTGAGGAGTGTTGATATCATCAGCAAAAAGTTTTGATGAATCATTTCTTATGTCTTCCAGCATTGCCCAGTCTTCGGGTAAGGCGAGCGGCAATTTTGATTGAGAAAATTCATCGCCGTATAAGGTGGTTACCAAACTATCCCACCAAACAGAAAATACTGATGCCCCTTTTGAATTTGCATCATTATTAAGATCCCAATTCTTAAAGATGTTGAGATAATTTTTTTCATCAGTTGTGAGTGTGCTATCGTATAAATATTTCAACAAGGCTGGCTTAGCCATTTGTGCGAGCACATTTAAATTATTTTTTTGCAATGTCTCCATATCGTTTACAGTAATATTCTGCATTGCAGATAACTGCTTGTTAATTTCGTATGCACGAAACAAAGGATAATGCTGTCCCAGGTAATAAGGATATGAAGTATCGTAGGCACGTTGATTAGCACTGCTCACAAAACCTCTTTCGGGATTATGCAAAACAATATTTTCACTGTCGGGAATATCTCCTCTCCATGCATAAGTTGTATCATCACCGGGCATGATAAAATCTCCTTGTCCCCGCCACTTTGCAGGAAATTGCCCTTGTTGCTTAATTGCAACGTCTCCGCTTTTTGATGCAAAAGCAAAATTTTGCCCTGGACATGTATAGCTCGAAATAGCTGTCAGGTAATCACTATAATTTTTCGCATGTGCTAATCCGTAAAAAGTGCTTAGACTGTTATTTGGTTCGATGGCTTTCCAATGAACTGCATATGCTTGATTAGTGTTTAATTTATCAGGATAATCTTTATCAAACATCACCGGTCCCCAAACAGTCATCGCTATATGTTCGGTATCATCTGCTTTGCCTTTTATGCGGATGATCTCATCTCTGAACGCAGTTCTTCTCCATGTACCGTTATACCAATACTGTTGCATTGTTTCATCTTTAAACTTCATTTGATAATAATCACGAACATCTCTTCCTGCATTTGTTAAGCCCCATGCGATGTTATCATTGAAACCAATGATCACCAAAGGAGAACCGGGCAAGGTTACGCCATACACATTTATTCCCGGATAAGAGATTTGCATTTCATACCACAATGATGGAAGATTCAAACTCAGGTGGGGGTCATTGCATAAAATTGGTCTTCCGCTTTTTGTCTTTGATCCTGCTACTGCCCAGTTGTTGCTGCCATCGTTTTTGTAAGGCTTTATTTGTGGTACAGCAGGAGGAACAACTTTTTTGAAATTAAAGTAAGCAGAATCTGCAATGGCGGGTGGAGTTATATCAATACCAGGTTTTGCAAATGCAGTTCCCTTTGGAATGATCAGTTTCAGCGAGTCCTGTGCGTACGGATATAAAGCATCGTATTGTTCTTTCGTAAAAATGGATTTTGCATTTGTCTTTTCAAAATCTTGTTCGAATCCGGCAAGATCAAATGATAGATACATTTGCAACAAAGCCGATTTTAAATTGCTCCATTGCTCGGGTTTATAATTAAGCAATTTATATTCGAAGGGATAATCCTTTTCACCCAAAGAATTAATATAAGCATTCACTCCTTCGGTATATGCATCGAGTGTTGCTTTCGTAACAGGATCGGCTTCCATTGCTTTCAAAGAATTTTCCGCACCATATACCATTCCAAGCCGGCGGAAAAATTTATCTATGCTCAAAAAATTTGTACCGCTTGAACTGTCACCCATTATCTCGCTTAATCTTCCTGCCGCAGCATAAGTTTCAAAATCCATTTGCCACAACCGGAATTTTGCATGCAGATAACCTTGTATAAAAAAAGCATCATGTTCGTTTGCAGCATACACATGCGGCACAAGACGATCATCAAAATAAACTTGAGAGTTACCACTTAAATCATCAAATTTCAGATCAGCACTAAAATCATCATTCACTGATTCAGCATTTTGCCAAAAACCTTTTTGAGGAGAAAGAAAATATCCGAGCCGCGGCGTTTTGCTTCCACCGGTAGGAAGTTGTATATCAAGCGTAAATATCAATGCCGCTGTTATAAATGCACAAGCAATAGAAAGTATAATGGAACTTACTCGCATGCAATTTTTTTTACGGGGTTGAAAGTAGTGATAATTGAGAAATAAAAAACTTTTATAGCCCCGGCTGTGGAAATCCTGTGGAGCTTCGAATCGATGATTTTTTGATCAGAATGATTTTTATGATACCGGCATTTGTTTTTCATAGCGTCTCCGTTGCGTCGCAATCACTTTAACTGTAGAACAAATGGCATCAACACAAATCGGAAATTCGTTTTGTATGTGCTAAAGTAGTATTGAAATTCTTTGCAGCAATTTTCAAATCAACTTATCTTTATTTACTTTTCAATTATAAAATACTTAAACTACAAACCACAAACTATAAACTCTAAATGCCCAACGACCTGCTCTATCAAATCTCTCTTACCCTGATTCCAAATATCGGCGCTGTTCATGCAAAGATTTTGCTGGAACATTTTGGTAATGCAGAAAACATTTTTAAAGCAAGCATAAAAAAATTAAGCGCCGTTGAAAACATTGGCGAAGTAAAAGCGCGTTGCATAAAATCTTTTGAAAATTTTTCCCAGGCAGAAGAAGAAATAGAATTCATTGAGAAATATAAAATTCAACCACTGTTTATCAGCGATAAAAATTATCCTCAACGATTATTAAATTGTTATGATCCGCCTACCATTCTTTACTATCGCGGCATTGCAGATTTGAATGCATCAAAGATCATCAGCATTATCGGAACAAGAAATAGCACTGACTATGGTAAACAAATAACAGAAAAATTAGTTGCCGATCTTACAGAACAAAATGTTTTAATCGTTAGCGGGCTTGCATTCGGCATTGATGTAATTGCGCATAAAGCAGCACTGCAAAATAATTTATCTACGATCGGAGTGCTTGCGCATGGATTAGATACTATTTATCCGCCACAACATAAATCTCTGGCAAAAGAAATGCTGTCGAACGGTGGACTCTTAACTGAAATGCGCAGTAAAACAAAACCTGATAAACATAATTTCCCCAAACGCAACCGCATAGTTGCCGGAATGGCGGATGCCACAATAGTTGTAGAAACAGCCATTAAAGGCGGAAGCATGATCACCGCTCATTTAGCTAATAATTATAATCGCGACGTATTTGCTTTTCCCGGAAAAACAACAGACAGTAAAAGCGCAGGATGTAATTTTTTAATAAAACAAAATTACGCAGCACTTTTAACCGATGCACAGCAATTAATTGAAGCACTTGGATGGCAGCAAAAGAAACCAAAATCAAAACAGCAAAAAGAATTGTTTATTGATCTTTCCAAAGATGAAAAAATAATTGTTGATATTTTAAAAGAAAAAGATGCTGTTCACATTGATGAATTAACTTTTAAAAGTGAATTAAGCAGCAGCGCCATCGCCGCATCAATATTAAATCTTGAATTACAAAATGTGATTGTGAGCTTGCCGGGAAAGATGTATAGATTGGTATAGGTTGCAGGTTACAGGTTGCAAGGTTCAAGTTGCAAGTTTTAGGTAAGAAGACGTTTAAAAAATCGAATAAAATATTTTCAATGAAAGGTTATCAGGATTTAGAAATTTATCAACAATCAAAAAGATTGGCAGTTGAAATTCATAAAATCAGTTTGCAACTACCAAAGTTTGAGTTATACGAAGAAGGAAGCCAGATTCGCAGATCATCCAAAGCAGTTGCCAGCGCAATAGTAGAAGGTTATGGAAGAAAACGTTATAAAAACGATTTTATCAAACATTTAGTAATTGCTCATACGGAATGTGACGAAACAGTTCTCCATTTTGATTTTTTGTTTGAAACAGGTTCAATGACGGATTACAAATTATATAATCAATTGAAAGAGCAATACATTCAGTTGAGTAAAAAGATTTATAATTACATCATTTGGGTAGAAACAAATTGGAAAGAATAAAAAGGTGCAAGTTACAGGTTCCATGTTGTAGGGTTTGATAGTAAACTCCCTGCAACTTGTAACTTGCAACTTGCACTTGTAACTTGCAACTTTCAACTTGTTGCATATCTTTGCACATGGCAACACTAATTAATTCTTCCACTAACAAGACGGATAACAAAAGATTTTTTGGCGAAGGACTCACCTTCGACGATGTTTTATTGATGCCCGCATACAGCCAGGTTCTTCCACGCGAAGTGAATATTCAATCACCATTAACAAAATCTTTGACTTTAAATGTGCCGATTCTTTCTGCGGCAATGGACACGGTAACCGATGCGGGGCTTGCAATTGCGCTTGCAAGAGAAGGTGGTCTTGGAATTCTTCACAAGAACATGAGCATTGAACGACAAGCTGAACAGGTGCGCAAAGTAAAACGAAGTGAAAGCGGATTGATTGTTGATCCTATTACACTCCATGATGATGCAACAATCGGCGATGCACTTCAGTTAATGAAAGAAAATAAGATCGGCGGAATTCCAATCATTGATAATAATAACAAACTTGTTGGCATTCTCACTAATCGTGACCTGCGTTTTGAAACTGACAAGAAGAAAAAGGTTCAGCTCGTGATGACAAAAGAAAAACTTATCACTGCGCCGGAAGGAACTGATCTAAAAAAAGCAGAAAAAATTTTACATCAATACAAGATTGAAAAATTACCGGTTGTAGATAAACAGGGAAAACTGATCGGATTAATTACGTATCGCGATATTCTGCAAATAAGGAATTTTCCCAATGCAGTAAAAGATTCAATGGGTCGCTTGATTGTGGGTGCGGCACTTGGAATTACAAAAGATATTCTTGAAAGAGCCACTGCACTTCAAAAAGTTGGTGTTGATATAGTAACGCTTGACAGCGCTCACGGTCATACCAAAGGCGTTCTTGATGCAGTAAAAAATCTTAAAAAGAATTTTAAAAATTTACAGGTCATCGCAGGAAATGTTGGAACTGCCGACGGCGCAAAAGCAATGGCAGAAGCCGGCGCAGATGCTGTGAAAGTTGGTATCGGTCCTGGTTCTATCTGCACAACAAGAATTGTTGCAGGCGCCGGCGTGCCGCAGCTTACAGCGATCATGGAGGCAGCAAAAGGATTGAAAGAAAAACAAATTCCACTCATTGCTGATGGTGGCATTCGTTACACAGGCGACATGGTAAAAGCACTTGCCGCAGGTGCTAATGTTGTAATGATGGGAAGTGTTTTTGCGGGTGTTGAAGAAAGCCCCGGCGAAACAATTATTTATGAAGGACGCAAATTCAAAGAGTACCGCGGTATGGGAAGTATCGGCGCAATGGCACAAGGCAGCAGCGACAGATATTTTCAGGATGTTGAGGACGATATAAAAAAATTAGTTCCTGAAGGAATTGAAGGCCGCGTAGCATATAAAGGAAATTTGAGTGAAGTAATTGCACAGTTTGTTGGCGGACTTCGTTCAGGTATGGGCTACTGCGGCGCTAAGGATATTAAAGCGCTGCAACAAGCAACATTTATAAAAATAACAAACGCAGGTATGCGCGAAAGCCATGCACATGATGTTGAGATAACAAAAGAAGCGCCCAATTACAGCAGGGGATAAATGCGTTAAATGTGAAACGATAAACGTGAAATGTTTAATAACATTTCACGTTTTCTTTTTTATGTACCCGGCGACAGAATAAATATTAAGCCTTTGTTGCGTCGCACTCTTGTGCAGAAGATAATTCTACTCAACAAATATAACCACAGAGAATAAAGAGGAGACACAGAAGACGCTGTCAGGATATTACTCCCTTACTTAACCCGAGTTTTTATAAAGTAGCGAAATCGTATGCAGCAACCAAAACTCGGGTTTTTATAGGTAGCGGAGTTCCGATGGCAACCAAAACTCGGGTTTTTATAAGCAGCGAAAGGGTTAGAAGTTCGTTTTTTGCCGATAAAAATTCCAATTGCACAAGTGAGTGACACAACAGGCGACGCCATGAAAAACAAAAGCCGGTTACCAAAAATTACTTCTTCTTCAAACTTTCAAGAAATGCGAGTAGATCAGCAAGATCGTTATTGCTCATGTTTTGATACAGACCTTCAGGCATCAATGATTCTTTCATCTCTTTTTTTGAAGCAACATCGCTTGTTTTTATTTGTTGTTTTGCGCCACCCGGCAATTTGAGATCGATGTCCGTTTCTGTTTTACTTGCAATGATACCGCTTAAGGTTGAGCCATCTTTCATTTTTAATTCCCAACCCTCGTAACCAAAACTGATTCCGTCAGAAGGATGAACGATGGCATCTAATAAACCATCCTTTGCATATTTAGAACCGATCTCTGTCAACTTAGGACCGAAATCTTTTCCTTCGCTTCCCACCATGTGGCACACAGAACAAGTATTCATGAAAACAGTTTTTCCCTTTGTTGCGTCGGCTTTTACAGCAGCAAGTTCATTTATCGTTGGTGCTTTCTTTAATGCAACAGCAGCATGACCGGGTAAATAACTTTCTGCTTCGTTCTTTACAGAACTGCGCCATGCGCCGCTTACACTTGCAACAACATCGGGAATTAAATCTGTCGGAACTTTTTTAGCTTTCAAAATTTCCAACACCCGGTCTTCACCGCTCCAGCTTTTACCGATGTTTGATGCCGCATCTTTGCGAATGTTCATCGGATATTTTGATGAGAGCGCAACGGTTTGAATCATATCAATTGACTCTTTACTGCCTACTCCTGCTAATGATGCAAGCAATGCGTTTGCCTGCGTGGTATCTTTTCCATTCAACACATTCCATGCAAGTTGATCGCCTTTAAGTGATAACAATAATCCGGCAGCATCAGTTCCTAAATCTGTGTTGATGCTGTCAATGGCAAGTTGCAAAAGATTTTTATTTTCCGTTTTTACCTCATACTGTTTTACAAACTCGATGTATTCAGGTGTTCTTTGCACAGAAGCGATGACGTTTTCAAGTGCCTGTTGCGCTATCGGAGATTGTCTTACTGTTTTTGCATCCAATGCATGCAAAACGAGTTTGTTCAGGGCGATGTCATCAGAAGTATTATCTGAAATCATTTTCAGGAGGTAAGCAGATTTTGCAGGACCGGTATTGAAATCAAATGCGCGAAAATATCTTAAGCGATCATGCAGCAAAGTATTTTTATCAGAGGCAAGCTGTGCGAGATAAGGAACTGCTTCGTCTGTTCTTGCACGCCACACAATATCTCTTGATGCCGATGATTGCAAAGGATCTTTTACTTTAGCAAGATAAGCTTTGAAGAAACTGTCCCACTGTTTGTCGGCGCCAATACCTAATGCTTCAAGATACCAGCGATCTTTGCCATCATGCTGCATAGCAAGCGTTGCCCATAGTTCAGGAGCTTCGGGAGATTTGTTATGATGCAATGCTATCGCACATTCTCTTCTTACCTGCGCATCAGGATCGTTCACTAATTGCTTAACAACACCAATAACATCTGCATTCAATTCTCTTGCTGCTCTTAAACCTGTGATGCGGAGATCAGGATTTTTATCTTTTATTGCTTGTTGAATGTATTGTTGTGCATTTGCATTTTTCATTTTTACCAAAACCCAGAATGTTCTTGCACGCATACGAGGGTCTGCGTTCGCATCATTCCACAACTTCTCTAATGCAGGCACAGCTTGTTTTCCCATTGATTGCAAAGTTGTGAATGCATGATATCGAACTGAAAGATTTGGATTTTGCAAAGCAGTGATTGCACCTTCGGGAGTTGAATAATTTTCTTTGGGAATTGTATAGTTTGAATTAGGCGGAGCAACACGATAAATTCTTCCTCTTGTCTGATCACCTGCCTGGTGACCACCGACACCGGGGTCATACCAATCCGCAACTATTAATGAACCATCCGGTGCAATGCAAACATCAGCAGGACGAAACCATTTGTCTTTTTCACCTTCGAGTATGTTGATGATTTTCGCAGAATAACCTGCACCGTTTTTTGTAATGGAATAAGAACGAACAATGTTTGGACCGGCATCAGAATGTATCAACTGGTCATGAAATTCTTTTGGCAATAATGAACCTTCATACACAACCATTCCTGTTGGTGAGCCCGCACCTGTTTGTAATAAATTGGGAACTTCACCCGGATCATTCAAATGCCAGTGACGAAAGGGAATTGAATCTTCAATGTTTGTCCTGTTTGCCTGCCAGCCTGCGCCGGT